>Ga0187892_10005462_pt1 | contig 19963 bp, 14 predicted proteins | sample MA1701073metaG_FD_139345 | JGI IMG/M metagenome (GOLD analysis project Ga0187892, IMG submission 139345) | Bio-ooze microbial communities from a basaltic lava cave in the Kipuka Kanohina Cave System on the Island of Hawaii, USA - MA170107-3 metaG ...
AAAACCTTCAAGTGCGTGCTGACCCGTAAACTTTTTGCCTACCGGGACCGACTGGATGCCAATTGGTTGCAGTTTTAACGGAGCCGCGAAAGCTGCATCAGTCCAGTGCAAGACCAGATCGGGTGTCAATTTCGCTGTAAATATCTTTAATCCCGGGTTTGATCGATTCTGAATGGTTACTAAGGTGTTGCTTGTAAAGCGCGTCATCCGGAGACACTGTATGCCAAAGGTAATGTGCGGAGTGATGAATCTCGGTAAATACTATGATTGCAAGATTCGGATCAGTCATCGCCAACAGACGGCGAGCTAATGTGCCACGCAGTTTTGCTCCTTCCAGACAACCCTTCGTCAACCGCTCTAAGCCAGGTTTGTCGTCGGGCCCTCCAGTATCGAGTCGATCCAGACTAAATGGATGCGGCGGAAAATCCCCATCAACAAAATCTGTTATAGAGTCAGGTGCGGTGCGGAGGACACCCTCAAGAAAATCATGAGCGCCCCACTCAACGATCTCGAAACCTTCTTTGAGATTCACCTGAGGGGCAAATGGCACATCCAGGATCCCCACTCGGAAGCCCTGGTCAGCCAGTGTCTTCCAGAAAGGTTGCAGGTTAGAACCCGAGTATCGCTGCAAGCCCATGGTGTCTGGCTGCCAGGACCATTCAGCATGAATGCCGTGCTTTGCCGGCCAGTCGCCGGTGATAAAGGTTGGCCAAACGGCACCGCTGCCTATGTCCGAAGGGGACTTCACGTTCAGCCACTGTCCTTCCTGCAACAGTGACTTAAGAGTTGGCATTTCACCTTGCTCGATCATCTGCCGAATCAGCAAAGGTTCAGCAGCATCCAGTCCGACTGCGATTACGGGAGAGTTTTTATTTGATTTCATTTAACAACTCCTGAGCCTCTACCCAGCGTTGCTCGGTTGCTGAACGAATACAGGCTTCCACCACAACCATGGTTTGCAGGTTGTCCCGGCCACTGAGATCTGATTCCTGACTATTAGTTAAGGCATTGCGAAACTCAGCCAAAAGGATCTGCTCTTCGGTGTTCTTTCGGGGACCCCGTTTGATTATCCTTGGCAGCCTTCCCCGTTCGCAGAGCATAAGCCAGCGCTGAAACACGTGTAAGGTTGCCAGCTCGCCGACAAAGCGAGCATAAAATTCCTGTCCGGCTTCAAAAAAGTCGTGGCCACTGGATTCATAAGTAGCTGAGTAGATCGCTCGAATGTCCGACTCGAGCTCTAGCATTACCTGCATGGACCCGCCTGCTGGCAATTGGGCCCAGGGGAGGCTGAAACTCTCTGCCAGAACCCGAATGCACTTCTTTTGCAGAACAAAGCGCAGGGCATCGAGGTGGTGAACACCCACCCCCCAGAGCACACTATGTTGCAGGCTCGCCAAAGATGGAGCTAGCTGATGTGGAATCCGATAGTATTGCATAATAACCAGACCGACCCTTCCCAACAGGCCTTCGTTGATGAGTCTCCGGACCGTGCGGAACGAGCGGAGGTAACGGTAGTTTTGAGCTACCAGCAAAACAGATTCATTGCCGGCAGCCAGGGCAACAAGATCTGCGGCTTCCTTTAGCGACAGCGTAAACGGTTTTTCCACCATTACTGCTTTTCCCCTGGCTAGCGCTATTTCACAGGCCGACACATGGCTCTCCGGCGAGCTGGCCACCAGGACTGCTCCTGCTGGTTGTCGACTAAGCGCTTCCTCCAGGCTGGTGAATTGCTGATCTCTAGGGACACTCAAAGCTGCGGCCGATTCTTGCAGCACCGCAGAATCGGTATCGACACAGGCAACTAACTCATATTGATCGCTATTCTTGATCTCGCGCACCCAGTCGCAGCCGCGCGGTCCTAAACCAACGACGACTATTTGAATCGCCATTCGTAGAATCTCCCCTCCGAAACGCGCGTGCCTGCCAACAGATCGCGGATTCTAACGACCGTTCGGCTCAAAACTTTCAAACTTTCCGGACTGAGCATAGACCAACCTGCCCAAGCGGCAATCAACATTCTTCGGATAGTCCAAGGTTGCGTTCGGTCGCGCACAACCTGCTTCAGAATGCCGGTGGGTTGACCAGCCCACAAACGGATTGCCCCCACTGAGTAGAGAATCAAAAGAGTATCAGTGGCGTACTGGGATTCTGCCTTAACCTGATTCTGCCCACTAGAATTGTGCGCGTGGTAACGATAGTGATACAGCACCTCAGGCAGGGTCACTACGCGACCTAATTCGGCAAGCCGGCGAAAGAGGTCCAGGTCTTCAAACCTTTCGTGTTCGACACTGTAGCCCCCGGCCGCGTCAAACAGATGGCGACGAAACATGACCGAACCATGAGGAAATGGTGGGAAGCTGGACCTGCGGACGAGCCGCCAGCGATCCCGGGGTCTAATCCGTTTCCCATCAGCATCGATGCCATCAGAAAGCGAACCTACAGCCACGACATCGGGGTGATCCCTCAACACTTCCCACTGACGTGCCAGCCGTTCTGGCTCACAAACGTCGTCGGCATCCATCCGTGCGATTAGCGAGGCTCGGGCTTTGGAAACGACAAGATTTGAGCTGCGGGCCAGCCCCTCGCACCGATTACTGGAGTAAAGGACGATGCGCGGATCTTTCAACTTCCATTCTCGCAGCACGTTTTCTGATTCGTCGGTTGAGCCGTTGTTCAGGATTACAAACTCAAAGTCCTTTAATGTTTGATTCAATATGCTCTGAATACTGCGAGTCAAAAATGGCATAGCGTTGTAGACAGGCATAACAACGCTGATTCTCGGAGCGGCCATAAGTTTACCGTCTCGTGTTAAATCAGTTTCGCCACTACCACAATCAATCTGGCTCCGGGAATTAAAAACAGTTGAGCCAGAAGTGTTCCTAAAAGCCGGCTCACGGCAAACAGAACGATGCAGCGCCGGAAGTGAGCATCGCTCGATTTTCCGGAAGTCACATCGTCGGTCAAAAGCGAAAGATAAGGATCTATAAAGACAAACAGGAGAATGGTTGAGAGGCCATTGACAACCGGTGAAAGATTATTGGCCGTTACTCTGAGTTCCGGCTTCAGGCAGCCCGCGTAAAGCGAGGCGAAGACTCCCACGGTCAAGAGCGCGGTAGCCATGGCGTTGTACACTAGAATGGTCTTCGGTGCCTGCCTCAAACTAAGCCGTGTCAAGTTTTCCTTTGCCGGTATACTGAAAGAATTGCTTAAGTGATGAAGTCCGGAGGGTGAAACGGCTTTAAGCATTAGTCGCGGAACTGATCGATGCGTTCCGAGTGCCTCAATGGCGCGGGAAAACAGCCGCTGGAAAGTTGGAATCAGCAGCAATCCGCAGGCGCTGGCCAGGGCGGCGGCCAACAGAAGCCAGCGCAAATCAGCCTCAATACCGGCAACCGTGTTCTGAAGAATGTTCTGCTCGACATGCTTTGCCAGCAGTGGACCCTGAAAGGTGTTCGAAGTCCTGGACACAAGCACCAGGATGTTAAAGATCGCAAAGGATACAGCAATTCGTCCTGTTCTAAGGCCGGCAATTCTCACCGCATACGAGAGAGTGCTGATCAGGTGAATTACAAATGTAAGCAAAAAGACGATGGCTACCTGCAGGCTCATGCTCGTTAGTTTGCTGCCACAGTCAAGAGTTTCATATACTCCAGGCTTCAGCTTGAAGCTTTCAGTACTCTACCCACTCCTGAAGTTCTATAGACGGAGCAGGAATGCTTGCCGGGCGAGACTGCGTAATTATTTCCAGTATTGATTGGGATTTCCTGTGGCAGGGTCCACAGGAAATTGCTTCGCGCCTCGCTCTGAGCGGCAACCGGGTTCTTTACGTCGAAAATACCGGGGTACGCGGCCCAAAACTTCGGGATGCACGGCGTGTAGCGTGCCGTCTGATTAACTGGACCAAGGCGCTCAGCCAGCGTGGTGTACGACCAGTTGCGCCCAATTTGTATGTTTGCTCACCGCTGGTACTGCCTCCGTTCGGTAGCCAACTTGACCGCGAACTGAATCGTCGCGTTTTTCTCTCTCTGATCCGCTCTGCAGTCGCTCGCCTGCAAATGCGGGATATTGTCTTAATCACGTTTCTTCCGACCGATACTGTACTGGATCTGACGAAGCTGCTGCACCATCGAACAAAGACAGTGGTCTACTATTGCGTGGCCGACTTTGCCGAATTAACTGCTCAACCCGAACAGCTGAATCAGAGTGAGCAGGAGCTCGCGGTTTCGAGCAATCTAATCCTGGCAGCGTGCAGTGCCCTCGCTGCTCACTGCTCAAAGTGGGCCGAAAACATTCACATTATCCCATATGGCGTTAACCTCGAGGTGTTTTCACCCGCCAACGGAACAGGTTCGTCCAGAAAAGTTGAAAACCAAGATAAAGGTTTCGAGCTGTCACGCCCAATCATCGGCTATATTGGTGGTCTTCACAAGTATGTGGATCTCGCCCTCCTATCCTCCATGGCCCGAGCCCGTCCACAATGGTCCTGGGTTTTTGTGGGCCCTGAGCAAATGTCCATTGGTCAGTTCGCCTCCATTCCAAATGTTTATTTGCTCGGGGAGTTTAAACATCAGGAGCTTGCACGTCACGTAGAGACTTTCGATGTAGGTATAGTGCCTTACGTACAGAATGCTTTTACGAACACAGTTGTGCCCACAAAGATCAACGAGTACCTGGCGATGGGGAAACCGGTTGTCTCAACTGCCCTGCCCGCTGTTACCGATCACTATCGCTGGCCAGACATAGTTCTCTCGTGCGAACCCAGGCACGATAGCTTCATCGCTGGGATAGAAAAGGCCCTATTACTGCCAACAGATGAAGCTGCCAAGGCCCGTCGTCGAGAAATTGCGGCCATCAGTGACTGGCAGGCCCGGATGGATCTAATCTGCAACCTGATAGAAACGTCCGAAGCAAAGTCGAGTACGCAATTTCAGACCAAATTTGCGCACTCGGGATCGAAAGTTTGACTCAGTTCTTTAGCAGTAATTTTTCCTGTGGCAGCATTGCTGGCGCACCCAGGTGTTGCCAGCAACGGGTGGGTCCCGGCACTCGGCGTGAACACGGAGAACCCTTCCTGGTCCGCGCGCCACAGAAGTAGACTTCCCTTGGGGCTGGCTTAGGCTCAGACTCCACGGTTGCTTGACCCGCCGATGGCTCAGGCTTAGCTGGAGATTCAGAAACAGAGTTCGGCAGGACTTTCGGTTCGCTGTCCAGATGCGAGTTTGCTGGTCGCTCGATTAGGAGCGGCGGGCTTTCGGGACGACCAGCTCTACCAAAACTGAACCCCAAAACCAGCAAAACCAGAGTCGAGAGCAGCGGGGTTCTATAGCGCGCCTGGCGGAGCCGCCTGGCACAAGGGTCACAGAAGCAGCGGCTAGTCCACACCCGCCATTTCAGACGAAATATTTTTTCTCCACAATCTGCACAAAAATTTGGACGGTACATGGTGAGGTCTCCTGCAAATTCCGGTGAGATCTTCCTGACAAACACGGACGATTATAGTCCTGCAAGCAACTGAAAACCGGGTTTTTGCGTCGGAATTGAGAGTTTCTTTTGCAGTTTGAAAAAACAGTGGATGCTAGGCATACTGATTATTTTCCATCGCAAACCTAAGACGCTTTTTCATGAGATTTCCGCAACTTCTCAACACTTACCCCACAAGAAGCACCAGCCTGATTACGCTTTTACTACTCTTGACGCTCATAGCAGCTGTGCCTCTGGAATTCCGGGCACAGGATCCGGATGAAGTAATAACCACTGAAACATCTTTGGTGCAGTTGAACATTGGCGTTGTGGATCGACAAGGCCGCGCCATCACTTCACTATCGCGGCAGGACTTCGCTGTTTATGAAGATGACGTGAGGCAGGCTATTCAATCTTTCGAGCCCACACATGCCCCCTTCAGTCTGGTGTTGCTGCTGGACATGTCCGGCTCGACGGTAAACTTCCGGCAACAACTAAAACAGGCCGCCACGCGGTTTCTTGATGCGCTTGGTCCCGATGATCGGGTGGCAGTGATCCAGTTTAATGCCAAGGTTAGGACGCTCGCCGGTTTTTCCACTGATCGCCGAAAATCTGCATACGCCATATTGGAGTTGGCCGACGGTGCTGGCGAGACGCACTTTTATACCGCCTTGAAATATTCGCTGGCAGAATTACAGAAAGAGGGAAAGCGTCGTAAGGCAATTGTGGTGTTAACTGATGGCCTGGACACCCAGCAGCGTTTCTCTGATCGCGCCGCCGCTGCCCGGGCCCAAACAGATGAAGAAGCCCTGGCCTCCATCAATCCGGAAACGAGTGGGGCCTTGAACTCGGTGCTAACTGCCGCTGACCGGCAAGGGGTAACTATTTATCCTTTGGCCCTTCCTTCCGGAGATCCCAAACGGCTGCCTTTACCTGATCCAATAATCAATGGAATCTATGGGGCGGCCCGGGCGCGGCTGCAAACTATTGCAGATCGAACCGGCGGCAGTTTGAACGAGATCCACCGGCTGGATCAGATGGCGCGGTTGTATGTGGAGGTGGCGGCGAGCCTGAGGACGCTCTACACGGTGGCCTATCAAGCCCCCGGCAATCGACCACGTGACGGCAAATGGCACAGCATTCGGGTTGAGGTTAAGGATCCGGCCCTAACGGCCCGCACACGCCCCGGATACTTTGCTCGATAATTTGGAGGGCGCTGTCTCGTCAGCGCTTTAGTATGCTGGCGCGTCCCTCAATGACAAATGAAAAATGACCGATGACCAATGATAAATTCAGTTGGTCATTTATCGTTCGCAGCATCTGACTCTATCTGACTCTGCGGCATTCGTTTGCGCCGCCTGTGCAAACTAGCAGTCAGCGCCGCCAGCCCCGTTCCCAAAAGTACAACCGAGACCGGTTCCGGCACAGGCTCCGCTATCAGATTGTCGATTGCAAACCTGGTGGGAGCCCCCAGGAGATCAAAACTGGCTAGCTGGAAGGATGTAAAGGGAATTGCACTTGTAAAAACGAAGATGCCACCCTCGAACGCGCCGCCGACTGCGGCACTTTGCTGACTAAGAGTTCCGACGTCACTTGTCAGAGTGATGAGACCTGAGACCTGCACGCCGAAGACAAACTCCACCCGCGTCACTGGTATATTGAAACTGATGGTCAGGACGCTTGGTGTGCCAGGATTAACTAAGCTTTGACCGCTGAAGAGAATGTTTGGTTCTACACTACCGATTCGAAAGGTTGCGTGCGAAGAGCTGAAGCTCGCTAGAAAGGACTCTAAGCCGCTGTTCGGGGCGCGATTGAGCAAAGGGACGATTTGACCAGGGGTGAACTCAGGTCCTTCAAAGGTAAAAGTTATGGGGTCGGCCTTGACCGAAAAAGCGCCGAGTATAAAGAAAACAGCCAGGTAAGTAACTCTAAGTAAGCCACACATTTCGGGCGGTCTCCTGCCTTTGTCGGATCGCCTCAAGTCCGTACCCAAGAAGCGGGGAAACGATCAGGCTTAGAAATTTACCCTGGGAAGAAATTGCCTGTGAGCAGTGTGGGAGTCCTGTCTACACATTTTTGTCGCCTGAATCGGCCGATCGCAGCGACAAGCGGAGCTCATTTGAGGGGAGTATAGATTAGGCCCGCTTTGAGCTAAAGTCAATAAATTCGAAACGGTTCTCTGAGGGCTAAGCTCAAAAGACCTATTTATGCCATTCGGTTAATCGATTTTGAAACTCAGCTCCGGTGATGTTATGGTATGCGGCGCACCTAAATTCGTTATTTCTCACCCCAGACTTTCAGAGCCAAATGATTGGTGCTGAAAGACCTTTCCGGATGCACCCGTAGCTCAGTTGGATAGAGCGTTTGACTACGAATCAAAAGGTCGCACGTTCGAGTCGTGCCGGGTGCACCAGTAACATCAACAACTTACCTCATACGTTCCCTAGCATTTAAGTGCTTTTGTGTGCCGCTTGTGTGCAAACTTTTAGAAGGGCCTGGGAGGGTGTATTTCAGAACCAAACGATCCACGAAACCAGATCACAAACCAAGACGAAACCGAACAAAGACGAAATATTTGTGATCTTAATGTGAGTTCGTGGATCGTACGCTTTTTGGTTGCGGTTGGAGCGGGGTGTGTCTCTGTGGTTTGGGTTCAGTAATTGAACTTGAGAGCGAATTGAATCAGCCGGGGGTTGTTGCTGGTCGAGGTGATGCGGCCAAAATTTCCGGGGTTGAATATCTCACCGGTATTTGGATCGAGACTGCCTCCCGACGACTGTACGGCGTTGAGGTTGCTAATCGGGTTGGCGAGGTTCACCTGATTGAAGAGGTTAAAGAATTCGGCGCGGAACTCGATGTTCTTTGACTCCCCCAACGGAAACCGCTTGATGACTGAGAAATCTACATTCGTTTGCTTCGGCCCGCGCAAAACGTTGCGTCCGACAGTGCCAAAGTCAGTTCCTGTGGCCGCCGCAGTGGCTGTTCCGTTTGAACTTGGAATCAATTGACCGGCCAAAACGATGGGCCGGGCGAACGCGAATGGGTTGAAGAAGTAACCCCTGGGAATATTACTGGTCGCCGTCGAGCGGTCATCGCCCGGCGCCCAGTTCGGCCGCGACAGTCCATTGTCGCGGCCAAAATAAAACGAACCGGCATTTGAATCGGAGATGTCTATTGGCAGTCCCGACATCGCCGTGATGATTCCCGCGACTTGCCAATACCTGAACAGCAATCGTCCAAGAGTTGACCTTGCCGCGAAGGTTGGCCGTGGTAAATCCCATATGTAGCTCAAGACGAAGCGATGCGTAAGATCAAAGTTTGAGACGCCGCGGTTGGCGCGGTTATCGAGTTGGTTGCCACGTATTGGGCCAGAATCGATGCCCGCAGCACCGATAGCGCCGCCGGAGGCGTTGTCAATTGACTTGGCATACGTGTAGGCGGCGAGCAGTTGCAAACCTTTCGAGAGTTGCCGGGTCGCGCTTATCTGGAGCGAGTTGTAACTGGACTGTGCTGTGGTCTGGGTCAGGCCAAAACCCGAAACCCCGGCGCCTGCCGACGACAATGAGGCGCCTTGAAAGGGAGCGCGCAGTTGGGCGTTCGCCGGACTGTTGGTCGTAATCACAGCTTCGGGAAGGTTCAGGGCCTGGAGCACTTCATTGATAACCGGATTTTGCGGACTGGCGAGCCGCGCCTGATTGATGCCGACATTGGTGAGCAGGTTGAGTCCACGCGTCCCGACGTAAGCGATCTCGACAGCCAGATCTTTGCTCACGGCGTACTGCATGCTGGCGTTGTATTGGTGAAAATATGGCGTGCGCATGTTGCGGTCATAGCCCAAAGTCGCCAAGTCAACCCCTGGCAAAAATGTTGGGAAGCTATTCACTGATGGCGTGGCAAAGAAGGGATCAGCAAATGGCGGGTTAGGCCTCCGCCCCACAATGTAGTTTGGAGGCAGTTGAATTGCGGTTGAGAGATGAGTGAATGAGATGCGCGAATAAAAGACGCCATAGCCGCCGCGCACCACCAGCCGGCCTGCATTAAGAGGCGAGTAGGCAAAGCCGATCCGTGGCGCGAAGTTGTTTGGATCGATGCTCCGGACGATGCGTTTCCCGACGTTGGGCACATCCGTAAGATCGTATTCAGGAATGACATTTCCCGCCTGAACGAACCCGCCGATGGGCGGGCCAATAGGATTTCCGCTCGCGGACACAGCCAGCCTCGGTCTGTAAAGCGCAGGATCGAAATTCATGTTTCGTCCCCGCGTGTCATAGGGCGGCATATCCAATTCGTAGCGCAATCCCAGATTCAGCGTCCATTTGCGCGAGAGCTTCCAATCATCCTGAACAAAAAAACTGTAATCTGTCGCGCGCAGGCTGCGATAATTGATGCCTGTGCCAAATACCGATTGATTAACGTTACCCGTCAGGAATTCATTAAAGCTAATGAAATCGATCTGACCCCGCACGTTCAGGTTTTCGGTGCTGTTGAGTTGGTAGTAAATGATTTCGGCGCCGGCGCGGATGTTGTGATTGCCCTTAGCAATCGAGAGGATGTTCGCCAGCGTAGTTGAAGACCCAGCGAGCTGCTGATCGATAAGAGTGCTCGCCGTCCCGAAAGCAATGCCGCCGGCGTTGGGAGCAATCCGAATCAAAGACAGGCCTGGAAACGTAGCTTCATTGGCCCGTCTGATTCCGACGTCAGCGTCAGTCAACGGTTCGACGGGTGAGTTAACTACACGAATGAAGCTGTAGCCGATGCGCGCCTCGTTAATGACGTTCGGGCTAAAGATGTGAATATCTTGAATCGAAACTAATCGGCTGCCGGCCTTTTGATTGGCGGCAAAGCCAGGAACATTCACGCCGGAGAACAGAGCCTGGGTCAGCGGCGAGTCCAGGAAAAAGAATTTCACCGCGAGCCAATCTCTGTTGCTGAGACGATAATCAAGATTCGCGTTGAACTGGTCTTCACGATAGGTCGAGATAGCCGAGCCGGAATACCGGCCATCCGCTTGCGGAGTTGGGATTAGAAATTGACCGCTTGGTAGCTTCACGTTCAAGAGCGCGAGTGCGATTGGATTGACGGAAGGCACATTGAACGTGCTTCTCAGAGTCTGCTCTGAGCGATCATTAGTCAGACCCGGCGCGATTAAGACACCGGACGACAGACTGTTGAGCGATCCGCCGTTTCGCTCGCGCGTCCCCTGATACGAGACAAAGAAGAACGATTCCTCTTTTTTGATTGGGCCGCCGAGCAAACCGCCGAAAACATTGCGACTCAGGACCGGCCGCTTCACGCTCGCGGCTTTCAGGAATGGATTGTTAGCATTGAGGGCATCGTCCCGAAAGTATTCATAAACTGCCCCATGAAATTCGTTCGCGCCACTCTTCGTTACTGCTTGAATGTTGCCGCCGCCGGAGCGACCAAAGGTGGCGTCGTAAAGCGACGTCTGGACCTTGAATTCCTGGATGGTTTCAGGCGCCGGCACTGAAATTCTTTGCGTGTTGTTGTTTCTAATGTTGTTGGCATCCACTCCGTTCAGTTGATAATTGTTCTGCGTCGTCCGCGCGCCGTTAACCGAGATGTTCTGCGGGTTGCGACCCAGGGCAGTGTTATCCGCGAGATCGACGGACGTGCCCGGCGACAGACCGAGGATTTGAGTGAAGTTACGCGTCGCCAGTGGCAGCTCAGACACGGCGCGCGAGTTCACCGCGCGACCAAGCTGCGGACCATCTCTTTGAATCAGCGGAGTAATGCGCAATTCAACAGAATCGACGATCACGCCCGCGACTGTGAGAGCGTACGGCCCGTTCGCGTTCACTGAAGTGGTTTCAGTAATGACTACCTGGACGTTATCGAAAACCCTCGAATTGAAACCATTGGCCGAGACTCTTACCTGATATGTACCGGGTGGCAACAACGGCATGGTGTAATTGCCTTCGCCGTCGGTAGTAACACTACGCCTATCGCCAGTCGCTTTACTGATGACTATTACTTCCGCTCCGGCAATGACGGCTCCGTTTTGGTCCTTCACGGTACCGACAATGCGGCCGGTGGTCTGGGAATGGGCAAGCGCAGTAACGGAAGCCAAAAAGAGAATGGCAAGCAGTGCCGTGGTTCTTTTCGTGAGCATACTCGCCCCGTTTATTCGGGCTTGAGTCTAGTCTATGGCTGCGCTATAGACAGTTACGCTACTAAGGGAGCGGGGAGCAGCAAGTTTGGCGCTCTGATTCTCCGCATTACACCAGCTTCATACGCCGCAGCAGATCGTCGAAGCGCGGGTCTGAACGAAGACTGTCGAACAGCCAACTTACCTTGAGAAACTGCAACGCATCGGGGCGCTCCTGATAGGTCTTTTCCAGGTATGTGAAGGCCTGATCCTTGTCGCCAAGGCCGATGTGGATCATCGCAAAGTTCAAAGGTGAGACACTCCGCTGCTTTGCCAGCTCTTTTAGATCATCGAGTATCTTCTGGGCTTCATCTCTCTTACCAGCCACCGCATAGATATGTCCCAGCATTGCGGTTCTTCTCCATCTTCCCGTAGGGTCTTCTACCTCGATAGCCTTTTTCTGCTCTGCGATCGCTTCTTCATGCATTCCTTTTGTTAGATAAACCCATCCGAGCCGAGTGTGGGCTGGGGCAAAATTCGGATCCAGCTCAAGCGCCTTCTGAAATCGTTCAATCGCTTGCTCAAACTGGGATGCAAAGTAAAGCAGTAATCCCATATCCGCATATATATTTGGCGAGAGCGGATCAAGCTCCTGGGCGCGATTCAGATTCTTCATGGCTTCATCGAAGCGGCCGAACGCATATAGATGTGAATTAGCGGTCGCGTAAACGTCCACCGAGTTTGGGTTAAGGTCTTGGGCGCGTTTAGCCTCTGCCTCGGCAGCTGACCAATTCAAATCCAGCTCCCTGAGATGTGACATGGCGAGGTGAGCTTCGGCGAGTGTATCGTCTATTTCAAGGGCCTTCAGGGCTGCCCACTCTTCTTTCTGCCGCGCCTCCTTTGGTGGCAACAGGCCGGTAAAGCCCAAATTACTGTAAACCCTAGCCAGCCCCACATAAGCAAGTGCGTAGTTCGGATCTTTCTCAATCGCCCTTTCAAAGTGGTCTATGCCTTTCTCCCATCCTTCCTTTGTTCTCTTACGGCTGAAAAAACGGCCCATCGTGTAAAGCTGATAAGCTTCGCCACTCTCCGTGTAGCGCTTGGTGAGGCGTTGTTTCTCTTCCCCTGTGAGCCGCAGCCTTAACTTTTCAGATATTTCCCTCGCAATCTCTGTCTGCACCGCCGTGATGTCTGCCAGCTTGCGGTTATATTGGCCGCCCCAGAGACGGCGGTTGTCTCGGACATCCACCAATTCTGTGCTGATCGAAAGCTCGTCACCGTGCTGAACAAGTCGGCCCATCAGCACAGCTCGAACGCCCAGCTCGCGTCCGACAACCTGTGGGTCTGACTGCTTACCTTTGTACCGCAACGCCGAATTGAAAGAGATAACTTTCTTGAGATCGGGCAACTGTGAAAGATTGTTGATGACGCTATCGCTGATCCCATCCGAGAGATATTCCGTATTTGGATCACCGTTCACGTTGACGAACGGCATGACCGCCACTGAATCAATCGCCTCGCCGGGTCTGGTGAAATAGACGATGGCGCTTGCCGCTACTGCCAACGTCAAGGCGCCAAGGGCCGCAGTCCACTTGTGTTGCTTAATCGCGGCGATGAAGTGACCGTTTTTTGATTGCGCTGGCGGCAAAAGGATTACATCACCGCGTTGCCTCAGCCCCGCGTCACCCAATCTCCGTGTCTCTGCGTCTCCGTGTCCGTTCGTCTCCTCCTCTTCGATAATGAATTGCACGCCAGTTTCTTCTGTGTAAGTGGTTACGGCTGGACTGACGGCGTTGCTCCTTACTTCGCGATCAAAGATGTAGCCCCGCCGTGGTACAGTTTTGATAATCCGCTGCGTCTCATCGCTGAGCGCGCGGCGAATATCCTTCAAGCACTGCACCACAGAGTCATCGGTTACTGCCGTGTCAACCCAGACAGCTTGAATCAGTTCATCCTTGCTAATTAGCCGGCTGTGGTTTTCGACCAGGTACCTCAAGACCTCAAACGACTTGGGGCGTAGTCTTATTTCTTCCTTTCCGCGAAACAGACAGCCACGTGTCAGATCGAGCGTGAACTCGGCAAAGGAATGAGTTTGGTGGGCCTTCTGCATGTAGATGTCCGACAAACTTCAGTTTGTCGTCGTCTTCGAAACGGAAAAGGTGTGGAAGCGAACCACAGACTGAATGCTGGTGGTCCTCTCTGGCACTCTAGCACGAAAAGATGAGTAAAGGAGGCTGGGGAAATGGCGTGGCGGCGTGCCTCCGTCTCGTGCTGACATGCCCAGCCGTGTGGTTATCCCTCTGGTCCCTGGAGTAGGCTCACATGATAACCCCACCGTGAAGGCTTTCCCAAGTCTTTCCCTCATTTTTCCCCAATCTTTCGCGGATTTTTCGTTACTCAGAAGGCGTGCATGACCTAATTTGCGCCCGGCTGAAGGGAGCGACCGTTGAACAAATACAGACGAATTGAAGTCAGGGCCTACCGCCGCCGCGTCACAATAGTTTCCGGTGAGTGGCCCCGCGACACCTCAGACGCGCAGCTGGCACAAACCGACGATGGCTTTTCGTTAAAGGGTAGCAATCCCTGTGACCTAATTGAACCAAATTCGCCCGAAGGCCAACTGATCCTTACTGAAGCATTCCAGTCTTTAGAACGGCACTTATCGGCGCAAGCTCAAAGGGCGACTGGCGCCGTTCGAAGCACATCACACCCAATTCGCACTAATCGAAGTCGTTTCTATTTCCAACTGCAATCCCTCTATCGGCTCATTTGTTTCCAAACCCTCCGCACTTGCGCGAAAGGAAAAGAGAAAATGCGTGCTCTAATACTTGTACTGTTAGGTGTAACCCTGCTCCTGAGCTCAGCAACAGCCTTTGCTCAGACTGTTTATCCGAGTTGGAGCTCCACCGGAAATCCAAACACATACCACTATGGGCATACTGCAACCCTGCTCTCGGATTGCAAGATGCTGGTCTTCGGTTGGGCCCAGTGGTGACCCGCAGCAACTCGGATTGTGGTCAGTAATTCGTCTCGAATTGATCTAACCAGCCAGACTTTCGGGCCGATGGTGGAGAATCCCTCGGACCAGTAGAGCTACAAATCGCAACCGTAAGACTACTAGAAGGAGAGAAAACCATGTTCACTAAAAAGAAAACGACTCGAGCCAACGTCAGAGCTGTCGTTGTTCTGACATTGCTCGCCATCCTCGTTGGCATCACGACAGCTCACGCCCGCAGGTTTTCCGACTGGTCGGAGCCTGACAACCTGGGCCCAGTTATTAACTCGGCGTCTAACGATCAACAGCCGGCAATCTCGAAGAATCGCCTAAGCCTTTACTTTACTTCCAACCGGCCTGGAGGCCTCGGCGGCTTTGATATCTACGTTTCACAGCGCGAGAGCGTGAACCACCCGTGGGGTTCGCCAGTGAACCTGGGACCGGTTCTCAACACTGCATCGAACGAAGGTAATCCGGCGTTTTCACGCGACGGCCACGTGTTGTTCTTTCAGAGTGACCGTCCCGGCGGGCTTGGCCTCCTAGACATCTGGGTATCACGGCGGTGCCGCAAGAACGATGATTTTGGATGGCAACCAGCAGTGAACCTCGGAGCAGGAGTGAACTCCGCTTTCGGCGATAACGCCCCCAGCTATTTCGACAGCGACGATGACGGTGTCCCCCAACTCTACTTCTCGAGCAACCGCCCAGGTCTCGGGGGTCTAGACATCTATGTAAGTGAGCAAACGCCCGACGGCTCGTTTGGCCCTGCTGTGCTGGTAACGGAATTGAGCAGCTCAGGGGCTGATTCGGAGCCTTCGATCCGGCGTGACGGGTTGGAAATATTCCTCCACTCGGATCGCTCGGGTACGACCGGAGCCACCGATCTATGGGTCTCGAAGCGGGAAAGCACGACGGATGCCTGGTCAATTCCAGTGAATCTGGGTAACACGATTAACACGGTGTTCTTTGAACAGAACCCGTATCTATCTTTCAACGGGAAGACACTTTTCTTTGCTTCCGACCGTCTGGGCGGATCCGGAGGGCTAGATCTCTACATGATCAAACGCTCGAAGCACCGGGATGGCACGCATCGCGACCGCAACGACGACAACGACGATGAAGACAACTGATAGGAAGAAATAAGACCCGACTAGAGCAGCGGTAAGTGAACTTTAGGGCGCCTTCAGGTTAGAATCCTCGATTTTCAAACGGTACCTCTGGGGTTCCGGCTGCGCTCCCCGCAGGACAAGTTCCAACTTAGATTCATACTGGCGGGCGGGCAGTCATGGACAGCGCAGCAGAGCCGCAACCAAAACGATCCACGAAATCACACGAAACTTCACGAACGACATTTCGTGTTGTTTCGTGGATCGGTCTGCTTGTTGCGTCAAGAATCTTGCTAAAAAAACAAGAAGTTAGCGACTTGTATCACAGAGGACACTGAGGCTGCAGAGAAAGACTCGAAGCACTTTTCCCCAACAGGCTCCCTCCAGCAGGCTAAGGTCAAATCACAAGCTGACTGATCGATCGCGAAATTGGCGAAAAGCGCGATAGAAAACAGATCCCGCAAGACATTAAGGTAACCGTAGGGGTTCGGATACCTCGAACCTCAAATGACTCCCATCCTTGCCGAGTGGAGATTTGATTGAAAGCCCATCGCTCCTATTCTCTCTTCCCTGGCCTGCCGAGAACACCCCGGCACGTTGTACTGCGTAAACAAGCCAATCGTGCACGATTGCGTCGTTGGCTAGTCTCGTTTGTAAGGCGATTCTTTGGTCATCGCTGAAGTGGGCACAGGACAATCGGAGGGTTGGAAGGTCAAAGGAGAACGTTTATGCGAATCATCTGTGACCATTGTGGACATCCCATCAGCGGTAGAGTTCAGCGAATGACCGAAAACCTGAATTTCCATCCAGAATGTCTGAATGAACTGGTGAGAACTACTCAACCGGAACTAAGACCCATCACGGAAAGCCATCAGCGCTCACCGAGACGTTGGCTTGAGAAAAATCAGCGCCGTCAATCGTTGGATTTTGATCACTGATCTGTCTCCTTTGATCTGCGTGGCTCTGCGTTTATCTGCGGCTGATCTTCTCCCGCTACGAACCTCGCCGCAGCTTAAAGCGGATTTCAGTCGGCCCCTAGTCCGCGGTAGCGGACGATAATAGCCCGGCAGTCCACTGCTGGGTTGGAAAGGCTATGAAAGCCAGTCCGAAACGGACGACTGAACGTTTGGCGCTGCCGCGGAGTAGGAGTGTGAGGTCACGTTTTTCCGACAGACTCCTCAGCGCTGGACGATGATAGCTGGAACTTTTCACACCTTCCGAACTTCCCAACGACTAGCGGGGTCTCTGAATCTGCTTGCCGGGCATCTTGCCGGCACTATCTTTCTAAAATCCTGAAGCTATGGTATAGACGTTTTAAGCCCCCTCGAATTTGGCTTACTTGTTAAACCTTGAATTGAGGAGGTGCGGGATCCTCTTGGTCCAAAGGTTACGCCCATTGCGAGCCCTCGACCTTACCGTGCTCGCCTGCATACTTTGCATAGTCAGTAGCTGTTTGCCCCAACCAATTTCCGAATCCGGTGGAACCGGAATAACAATTTATGGCTTCTCAATCATGCAGGAGTCACTGGAGAAGGCAATCTTTCCAGCCTTTTCCGCCAAGTGGCAGCGCGAACAAGGACAAAAGGTGCGTTTTACCTCGTCCTTTGCGGGTTCGGAAACCATTACCAACCAGATCCTCCATGGGGTAGGAGCCGAGGTAGCCATCCTCTCGATTGAACGCGATGCCGAGCGGTTGAACCAGGGAGGACTCATAACCTCTGACTGGCGCCAGCTTCCAGCCGAAGGCGTGGTTAATAAAACCCCGTTCGTGATCCTGGTACGGCAGGGGAATCCGCGCGGCATTCAGGACTTCCCGGATCTGGGAAAGCCTGGGATCAAGGTGATTCATCCCGACCCGGTCAACTCCGGAGGCGCGCAGTGGTCGATCCTTTCAATCTACGGCTCAGAGTTGATCAAATCGGAAATGGAAACCGGTGAAAGAGATCGAGCTCGGGCGCTCCAAACGCTCAGGGCCATCTGGCGCAATGTTATCTCGACGCCAGGGTCGGCGCGTGAAGCACGAACCCAGTTCGAAACTGGATTTGGTGATGCACTTATCACCTACGAGTTGGAAGGTCTCTTAATGAAGTATTCCGGCTCGACGCCTTTAGAAATTGTTGTACCGAAGTCCACGATTTTCAGTGAACATCCGGCAGTGGTAATTGATCGCAATGTGCCCGCTGCTCACCGACCGATAGTCGACGCATTCATGCAATTCCTTTGGAGCGAAGAAGCTCAACGGGCCTTTGTGAAATACCACTTGCGCTCGACTGTGTATGAGAAACTAAACGACGAGAACCCGGCGTTTGCAAAGATAGAGAAGCCTTTTACGGTGGAGTACTTCGGTGGCTGGGAACAAGCTTACCCCGAGGTGATTGAGCGGGTTTTTCGTGATCAGGTCCAGCAACCAAAGTAACTAAGACTCCCAACTGGCTATTCAATTTTTGAGAATTGCGATCTAGCATCTAGCTTTTATGAGCACGATTGTCACTTCGATGCGCCATGTTCGGGGATTTGATGTGGTTCGCCCGCTGAGCATCGGCATGCTCATGTTCATGATGTTGCCACTGGTGTTCTTACCTCTGGCCTCGATCTTCATCTTCGGTACCTACCGGGGTCTGGACAGTTTCTGGAACGCCCTGACCACCCCGGAAGCCGTATTTGCACTCAAGCTGTCGATGGCCACCAGCTTCTGGGCCACCGTCTTTAACGTCGTTTTCGGCCTGTTCGCGGCCTACGTCCTTTCGCGTTACAACTTCTGGGGTCGCAACGCCTTAATCGTTACCATCTCGTTGCCTACTGCCATCCCGACCGCTGTGGCCGGATTCGCGCTCTTACTTTTGTGGGGACCTCGAGGGACCCTGGGGCGCTTTTTAGATCCATATGGCTTCCAGCTGATGTTCACCGCTTTCGCGATTATCCTGGCGAACATCTTTGTCACTTTTCCCCTCGCCTTTGGCGTAATCAAACCCGTGTTTGACACGATGAACCGTTCACTGGAAGAGGCCTCAGCCACCATTGGCGCCACTCGCTGGCAGACCTTCTGGCACGTAACCCTGCCGTCCTTGCGTGGAGCCATTGTTTCTGGGGCTCTCTTGACTTTCGCCAGAGCCGTGGGAGAGTTTGGCTCGACCATTCTTGTTTCCGGAAATCTGGCCGGCAGGACGCAGACTGCGCCTTTGTATATCTTCGCCAAATTCAACGAAGGACAGATTGAAGCGGCTAATGCAATCGCCATTGTTCTGGCCCTCTTCTCGTTTCTGATTTTTAGCGTTCTCTTTTTTGCGCGCGACTGGCTGGACGTTGAATGAGGTAGCCGCCCGTGAAAGCCTTGGAAGCGAAAACATTTGCTCTCGACAGCAGTAAAACCACGGCGCAGATCCCGGCGCCCGCGGCCAGGATTATTGGTCTCTCGAAACGCTTCGGCAAAACTGCCGTGCTCGAGGATATCCACTTTGATGTCGCGGAGGGCGAAATTCTGGTACTGCTCGGAGCTTCCGGAAGTGGAAAGACAACCATCCTGCGAATCATCGCCGGTCTGGAACAGCCCTACACCGGTAGAGTAGTTCTGCATGGAAGGGATGTCACTGAACTCCCCGCTCGCGAGCGAGGGGTCGGTGTGATCTTCCAGTCGTATGCCCTGTTTCCGAAGATGACCGTTGAAAAGAATATTGGCTATGGTTTGAGAATCCGGAAACGACCGCGAAAGGAGATCCGGCAAACAGTTAATGAACTACTGTCGCTGGTGCAGTTGGAAGAGCATCGCAAGAAATACCCTTCGCAACTTTCGGGTGGGCAACAGCAACGAGTGGCAATTGCACGTACCCTCGCTTATAAGCCTGAGGTACTGCTGTTTGACGAGCCATTCGGAGCCCTTGACGCTCAAACCCGCGGTCACCTTCGGCGCGAAATCCGGCTGTTGTTGAAAAAGGTGAAGGTGCCGTCAATCTTTATCACTCACGACCAGGAAGAGGCTCTGGAATTGGCCGATCGAATTGCAGTAATAAATGTTGGACACATAGAACAGATTGGCACCCCGGAGGAGGTCTACAACCATCCCGCGACTGTCTACGTGGCGACTTTCTTAGGAGCGGCGAATGTGTTGCCAGGTGTAGTTCGGCATACCTACGGCTCCGGTGAGGTCGAGATCGGATCGACTCTGGTTGCCGCTGGGATTGATCCGCAGAGATTCACGGATGGTCAACCAGTTAAACTCGTATTTCGTCCCGAAGACGTGCGCCTCGGGAAAACTGGAGAACTACCCGGCGGCCACTGTGGTCTTTCAAACGGAATCAT
>Ga0187892_10005463_pt1 | contig 19961 bp, 12 predicted proteins | sample MA1701073metaG_FD_139345 | JGI IMG/M metagenome (GOLD analysis project Ga0187892, IMG submission 139345) | Bio-ooze microbial communities from a basaltic lava cave in the Kipuka Kanohina Cave System on the Island of Hawaii, USA - MA170107-3 metaG ...
CGGACGGGACTTCAAGGTGGCGGGAACGTCCCTGCCGGAGGCGTGGCCGGCGGGCGGCCCGGCCAAGCTCTGGGAGCGCGACCTGGGAGACGGCTTCTCGTCGATCGTCGCCGACGAGTCGTCGCTCTACACCCTGTACCGCTCCGGCGAGGACGAGGTCGTCGTCGCAATCGACGCCGCGACCGGCAAGACGCGCTGGGAGCGCCGCTACGAAGCGCCGCTCGCGCTCGGCAAGAAGGACGGATACCTTCTGAACGATCCTCAGTTCGCGGGCAAGGGTCCCCGGGCCACGCCCCTCCTCGTCGGCGACCGCCTGTACGCCGTCGGCTACACTGCGAAGTTCCAGTGCCTGGACACGAAGACCGGCCGCGTGGTCTGGTCGCGTGACCTGATCCGGGACCTCGACGCCTGGATCCACGAGTGCGGGTACAGCAGCAGCCCGCTCGCGTACGGAAAAACGGTCATCACGCTCCTGGGAAGCAAGGAGCACGCGGCCGCCGCGCTCGATCTCCAGACCGGCGCGGTGGTCTGGAAAAGTCCCGGCTACCCGATCACCTCCCAGGAAAGCCAGGGCTTTCACGCCTCGCCCGTCCTCCTTTCCGTAGAGGGGGAAGAGCAGCTTGTCTTCATGTCTCCCACGGAAGTGATCGCCTTCAGCCCCCGAAACGGCGAGTGGAAATGGAGCCACCCGCACGTCAACCGATGGAAGTACAACTGCGTGACGCCCATCGGGGGGGAGGACGGGGTGCTGTACGTGACGTCACATTCCGACGGGGGGAGCCGGGGGCTGCAGCTTCGGCGCCAGGGAGACAAGACCACGGTCGCCGAGCTGTGGCACACCTCGTCCGTCAGCCTCTATCACAACAACGGGATCCGGCTGGGCCACACCCTGTACGGCGGCCACGGCGCGTTCGTCTTCGCGCAGGACGTCCGGACGGGAACGGTCGCCTGGAAGACTCGCGGCTTCTCGGAGGCCCTCTTCGTTCACGCCGGCAGCAAGACGATTCTCCTGGACGAGAAAGGCGTGCTCGGGCTGGTCACACTCGCCCCTGAGAAGATGACCGTGCACTCCACGTTTCGACTGTTCGACGGGAAGGATTGCTGGGCCCCCCCTACCTTGGTCGGCGGAACGCTCTACGCGCGGGACCGCAGGAAGATGGTCGCCCTCGACGTCGGAAAAGGACGCTAAGGCAAGCTGTCAGTCCTGCATCGTGGAAGCCAAGCGGGTCTTTCGGCGGTTCCGGGGGATCGCGGAGGACGGTTTGCGAATGGTGGGCCTCGTCCGGGGCCGGCGGCAGTGCTTCGTCTGCCCGCCGCTCCGGATCACCCTGGATGTCGACCTCGAGTACCATGCCCCGCCCGAGCGGCGATGCGCCGGCGCCACAGGTCCGGGCCCGGAACCCGCGGACGAACCGGTGTTCAAGGAACCTCGCGCGGTGCTCGAGGTCAAACGGACCGGACCGCTGCCCGACCGGGCGAGCCGGTTTCTGGCGCCGTTGGAGCCGCGCCCCTACTCGAAGTTCCGCAGTCTTTTAAAGTGTCTGGCGTCCGCTTTATGACAGAATGGTCGCACCATTTTGTCATATTTGGGCGGAGGGACCCATGGGACAACGCACCTTCGGCTCGTCCGACCTGGGACTGCCCGACGAGCTTCGCGGGCCGCTTCTGAAGCATCTGGACGACCTGCGGGCGCGGTACCGCGCGCGGGACTGGGCCGGCCGGGTCGGCTTCGGCGCTCGTCCGGCGCTTATCGTCATCGACATGGCGCGCTGGTGGCTCGAACCCGGCCAGCAGATCGGAAGCAACCTGGAAACCGTCCTGGACGGGACCTGCCGGGTCCTGGCGGCCGCCCGGGCCGCGAAGGTCCCCGTCTTCTTTACGACCTATGACTACGACGCGGCGGACCCTCCCAACCCGCACCACAAGAAGTTTATGCTCAAGATCAAACCCGGGCAGGAGGAGGAATTCTACGCGCTCCACCCCCGCCTCGAGCGCCGGCCGGGCGAGAAGCTTCTCCGCAAGAAATACGCCTCCGCCTTCGCCGGGACCAACCTGCTCAATATGCTCGCGGCGCTATCCGTCGATACGCTCATCGTAACGGGCGTCAGCACCAGCCACTGCGTCTACGCCACCTGCCGCGATGCGGCGCACACCTTCCGCGTGATCGTGCCGAGGGAAGCCGTCGGAGAGCGTTGCGAGATCATGCACGAGGTCAATCTGTTGGACATCGAGATCGATCTCGGCGACGTCCTGGCGGCCGACGAGGTGATCGGGTACTTGAAGAAGCTCGAAGGCTCGTCTACGCGAGCGGCGGCGGGCGGAGGCGCCTCGGCCGGGTAAAGAGGCTCAGGACCGCGACGAAAAGTGCCGCGCCGAGGATCGACCAGACTAGCGGGAAGGGCTGGTTTCCGATCTGGATGACCAGAAGCTCCGGCAGACCGAAAAGGCCCGCCAGCCACGATCCCAGCAGCGCTCCGATGAAGCCCAGAGCGATGGACACCAGGCAGCCGCCTCGCGAATACCCGGCGATCGCCTGGCCGAGCGCGCCAGCCAGGCCCGCGATCACGAGAAGCAGAACGAATCCGAAGAGCGACATCGGCAGAATCCTCACCTGATAGATGCGCCGGACCCGGCGCCGTGACGGGTTAATGCATTCCCCCATTTCGAGAAAATCATGTTAGAATGAGTCGGTAGATTTTTCCCCCAAGCGCCGGGCGTTTCCGGCGCGGCCCGGGTACATGAAGAATGGGTTGCCCGGAGCGGGGGCTCAAGGGTGAGAGGGCATGCCTTACTTTCTTCGGGGGCCGCGCGTCGCCATGAGCCGCGCCTGGAAAATCTTCATCGCGGCCGCCGCGCTCCTGGCTGGGGCGGCGATCTTCTCGCAGTCAGGCCGTCCGCGGTCCCGTCCCCTCCCGCCCCGGCAGGCCACGGAGCTGCCGGCGGACGCGCGGGCGCCCGGGGAGGCCCCGGTGCCTTCGAAGGCTCCGGCGGCCCCGCCCAGGAAGGCCGCTCGCCGGTCCTTTCAGACAAACCCGCTCGACCGCGTGGCGCCGGGAATTACGGCGGCGCCGTCCGGCGGGCCCGCTTCGTTAGTCGTCCGGGACGCGAAGGTCAACGCCTTCTTCACGCCGAAGGGAGTGACGCTGGCCGCGCTGGGGCGCCTCTCGCCGGGGTCGGGTCCCTCCGATGAACGCGCCGTGGGCGTCCATTGGGGTTTGGTCGGGGCGGCCCAAGTCCAGCCCCGGCCGGAGGGCGAACGGCCCGAGCGGGTCCATCGGTACGTGGGCGACCCTTCGACCTGGACCCCCGATCAGAAAAGCTTTTCGTCGGTGGTCTACGAAGAAATTCGTCCGGGCGTCGACCTGGTCGTAGAGAGCCGTCCGCACGCGCTCAAGTACACGCTTCAGGCGGCACCCGGCGCGGACCTGAGGGCCCTCCGGTTCCGGTATGCCGGGGCGCGCGACGTGGAAATCCTGGAGGGCGGGACCGCCGTCGACGTGACCACCGACGTCGGTACGATCCGCGAGGACGGCCTCCATTGTTTCCAGGAGGGGCCCGGTGGGCGCCACGAAGTCCCGGCGCGCTACGCCGCGGCCGGCCCCGGCGAGGTGGAGATTGTCCTTGGAGCGTACGATCCCGAGCTGCCTCTCACGATCGACCCGGTGATCGGCTGGTCGTCGTTCCTGGGCGGGGCCGTCAGCCCTCAGGGGGACGATTACGGCTACTCCGTGGCGGCCGACGGCAGCGGTAACGTGTACGTCGCGGGGTACACGTACTGTCTGGACTTTCCGGGAGTCGCCGGCGGGCTGAGCTCCACGCTCAAGGGGAGCCTGGACGGCTTCCTGATCAAGCTGGCGGCCGACGGCACCTCCATCCTCTGGGCGACCTACCTGGGGGGCCTTGCGGGTCCCGACTACGCGTACGGCGTGGCCGTCGACGCGTCGGGGAACCCCTACGTGGTCGGCAACACCAATTCGTCCGACTTCCCCACGACCGCCGGCGCCTACGACACGCTGTTCAACTTCTACGACGCCTTCGTCATGAAGTTCAACGCCTCGGGAACCCTGGCCTGGTCGACCTTTCTCGGCGGGACCAGCACCGAGTACGGCGAAGCCATCGCCCTGGACGGCAGCGGCAACGTCTACGTGGGCGGCTACACCTATTCGTCGAACTTCCCCATCGTAGGCGGGTTCGATGCCACCGTGGGAACCACCCCGGACGGCTACGTCGCCAAGCTCAACCCGACGGGGACGTCGCTCCTCTGGTCCTCTTACCTGGGAGGCAACGACACGGACTACGTCAAGGGGGTTGCGGTTGACCCGTCCGGCAACGTCTACCTCGCGGGCTATACCTATTCTTCGGACTTTCCCACGACGGGCGGCATCGACACCGTCCGGGGAGGGACGGTCGACGCCTTCCTGACGAAGGTCAACGCGACGGGGGCCAGCCTCGCGTGGTCCACGTACCTGGGCGGCGCGTCCAGCGATTACGCGTACGGCGTCACGGTCACCACGGACGCGACGCCGGAGCCGGTCGTCGTGGGGTACACGTTCTCGTCCGACTTTCCCACCACGGCCACCGCTTACGACAAGACCTACAGCTCGCAGGAAGCCTTCGTGACGCGCGTCGCGAGCACGGGCTTGGCGTATGTCTATTCGACCTTCCTGGGCGGGACCAGCTCGGACTACGGCTACGCGGTCACGCCGGGACCCTCAGGCAGCGTCTTTGTCACGGGCTACACGTACTCCACGAATTTCCCGACCACGGCCGGCGCTTACCGAACGACTTCGCTGACAACCCCGGACGGTTTCGTGACCCAGGTGAATTCCGCCGGCACCGGCCTGACCGCATCGACCTACCTGGCCGGAAACGCCAGTGATACGCCGCGAGGCATCTTCGTCGTGCCCTCCGGGGCGGGAGCCGGGATCTACGTGACGGGAGACACCATGTCCACCGACTTCCCGTCCCCCGCGCCTCCGAGATTGGACGCCGCCCTGGGCGGGAGCCGGGACGCCTTCGTGGTGAAACTCCCTCTGACTCTGGCCGGCGCGGATTGGGCGAGCTACCTCGGCGGCACCCAATCCCTGGGCGATGACTGGGGGTATGACGTCGCGATCGACCCGTCGCAGGCCAATACCCTGTTCGTCGTCGGGTACACGAACACCCTGGACTTCCCGACCACGGCCGGACTGGACACGACTCTCGGCGGCAGCCAGGACGTGTTCGTGACGAAGGTCTCGACGTCGGGGACGACTCCGTCGATCGTCTGGTCCACCTATCTGGGGGGGGTCGGGATGGACAACGCGTACGGCTGCGCGGCCGACTCGACCGGCCGGCCGTACGTCGTCGGGTACACGAGCTCGTCCGACTTCCCGCTCCTCAGCGCGGCGGACTCGACGTTCTCGAGCAGCGAAGCGTTCGTGACGCGCCTCACGACGACCGGCACGCTGTCCTACTCCACCTTCCTGGGAGGGAGCAGTTCGGACTACGGCCGCGCCATCGCCGTCGACGGCACCGGCAACGCGTACGTCACGGGATATACTTATTCCTCGGATTTCCCGACCAATAGCGCCTTCGACAGCACGCTGTCCACCAGCCCGGACGCGTTCGTCGCGAAGCTCTCTTCATCCGGATCGCTGAGCTACTCGAGCTACGTTGGCGGGGACAACTACGACCAGGGGAACGGAATCGCCTGCGACAGCGCCGGAAACGTCGTCGTCGTGGGCTATACGCAGTCGACGGATTTCGCGGGGTCCTCCGGACCGGACTTTACCCTCGGGGGCACGGTAGACGCGTTCGCCGTGCGCGTCGACTCGGGAGGTTCTCGCATTTGGAGGCGGTACCTGGGGGGCACGAACTCCGAGTACGGCCAGGCGGCCGCCGCCAACGCGTCGGGCAGCGCGGTCTACGTGGTCGGCTATACGTATTCCACGGACTTCCCGACGCTTTTGCCCTACGACGGCACGCTGACCACGAGTCCCGACGCGTTCGTTACCAAGCTCGATCCGGCCACCGGCAACCTCGTCTGGTCGACCTACCTGGGCGGCAGCTCGATCGACTACGCCTATGCCGTCGAGGCCGACGCCGCCGGCAACGCCTACGTGACGGGGTACACCTATTCGTCCGACTTCCCGACGAAGAACCCTTTCGATTCCACGTGGAACGGATCCGCCGACGTGTACGTCACCAAGATCTACGCGTCGGGGACGTCGCTCGGCTGGTCCAGCTTCCTGGGGGGGACGCAGAACGACTACGGGAACGGGATCACCGTCGACTCCGCGGGGGTCGTCTACGTGACGGGCTACACGTATTCCCCGGACTTCCCGGCCCTGAACCCCCTGGACGGCACGATGAGCGGCAACCACGACGGGTTCATCGTCCGGCTCGACAACTCGAATCCCGACGACCCCAACTTCTTCGCGCCGGGCACCGGGCAGTTCCGCATGGACGACAGCTTCCTCGGGGTCGGGGCCTGGACGAACGGATCGGACATCAAAGTCAAAGCCCGGCTCGACGAAGACGACGACGAGACGGTCAAGCTCCAGGTCGAAATCCAGCCCATCGGGATCGATTTCACGGGGGCGACCGTTTACGAGAGCGCATTCGTGGCGGCCGGCACGATCGCGATCGCGACCGTGCCGCTCAGTCTCGGGGGCCCGTCCGAATACCATTGGCGGGCGAGGGCCGTGGACGTGAACGGCCGAATGTCGGCCTGGGTTTCGTTCGGCGGCAATCCGGACGCGCCGCTCCCGGCGGCCCGTGACGTCGGACGCGACCTGGCCTCCCCCGGAGTGTCGATCACTTCGCCCGTGGGTCCCACGTTCTACACGACTTCGGCTTCGATCGCGCTCTCGGGCACGAGTGCGGACGACGCCTCCGGCGTCACCGGCCTGACGTGGGCCAACACGACGACCGGGGCCACGGGACCGGCCGTCGGGGTGGCGAGCTGGTCGGTCGCGTCGGTCGGCCTTAACGCCGGGGCGAACCTCATCGAGGTCCGCGCGGCGGACGGCGCGGGAAACCAGGGAGTTGCGACGGTTACGGTCAACCGGGACAACACGCCGCCTGCGGTGACGATCACGACGCCGGCCGCCGATCCCTTTGTCACCGGTTCGGGATCGGTGAGCATGTCGGGGGACGCCAGCGACACCGCCCTGCTGGCGAGCGTGAGCTGGGTCAACAACCGCGGGGGCTCCGGCGTCGGGACGCTGGGTCCAGGGACGTGGAGCGCGACCGTCGCGGGACTCTCCCCGGGTCTCAACGTGATCACCGTCACGGCGACGGACGCGGCGGGCAACATCGCCACCGCCCAGCGGACCCTCAACTACGACAACGTGCCGCCGACCGTCGCCATCTCGAGCCCGCCGCAGGGCGCGACTACGGACCTCGCCTCGATCACGCTGACCGGAACCTCGGGCGACAACATTCTCGTCTCGAGTGTCGGGTGGACACGGGTGTCGCCTCCCGGCGCCTCGGGCACCGCCTCAGGGACCACGGGCTGGACGGCCACCGGCGTCCCGCTCGCGGCGGGGGCCAATACGATCCAGATCCAGGCGACGGATTCCGTCGGCCTGACCGCCGTCGCGAGCATCACCGTCTACCTGGATACGGCGTTGCCCGTCGTCGCGATCACCCTGCCCACCTCGAGCCCGACCTTCATCACCGGCTCTAGCACGGTCTCTCTGGGCGGCACCGCCACGGACGACATCGGCGTCCAGTCCATCGCGTGGGCGCGCCAAGCTCCGCCCGGCACGCCGCTCGACAGCGGGACGGGAACGCTTGCCGACCCCGGCGCGCCATCGTCCTCGTGGTCGATCGCGTCCATCCCGCTCCTCGGAAGCAACGATAACCAGATCACCGTGACCTTGACGGACAAGGTCGGCCGGACCCACTCGGACGTGATCACCGTCTTCTTCGACACGACGGCGCCCTCCATCGTCGTGACGTCTCCGGCGACCACACCCTTCGTGACCAATTCGAGCACCCTCCTCATCTCCGGAAGCGTGTCCGACAACGCACAGGTGGTGTCCATGGGCTGCGTCAATACGACTACGTCCTCATCCTTCGCCGTCACCACTACCCCGGCCTTGGTTCCGGGGCCGGTCACGTCGGCCACGTGGAGCGCGACGGTGACCCTGGCGGTCGGCACCAACGTCGTCAGCATCGAGGCGACCGACAATATTCCGACGACGACGTCGGTCACGATAACGCTCATCTTCGACGCGACCCTTCCCACCGTCGCGATCACGGGTCCCACCTCGGCGGACGACCATCACACGGGGACCGCCACCCTTACCCTGGCGGGGACCGCGGCGGACAATCGGGGCGTCACGCAAGTCACCTGGTCCACCACCGCGGCCGTCGTCCCGGCCTCCGGGACGGCGGTCGGGACGGCGTCCTGGTCCGTAGCGTCGATCGGCCTGGTCACCGGGACCCAGACGATTGCGGTGACCGCCCGCGACGAGGCGTTGAACACGGTGACCGACACCCTCCTGGTCACGTACGACCCGACCCTTCCGGACATCACCATCACCTCGCCGACGGCGGCCGGCACGTTCTTCACCACCGCTGCCTCCCTTCCCTTGGGCGGTACCGCCTCGGACAACGCGCTTCTCCAGAGCGTGACGTGGACCAACGCCGCCACGGGCGCCAGCGGCACCGCCACGGGGACGACGACCTGGAGCGTGGCGAGCGTCGCGCTGAACGGTGGGCAGAATACGCTTTCCGTCACCGCCCGGGACTACGCGGGCAACGTTCGGGCGGACACGATCGTCATCTCCCGCGACACGGCCGCCCCCACGGTGACGATCACGGGCCCGACTTCGCTCCTGACCCATACGACCAACGTGGGCACGGTGGCGCTCGCGGGCACCGCGGCCGACGACGTCGAGATCGCCGGCGTGCAGTGGGCGAACGCGGCCACGGGGGCCAGCGGCACGGCGACCGGGACCGCGTCCTGGTCGCAGACCGCCGTCAGTCTGAACGCGGGCAACAACCTCATCACGGTAACGGTGACCGACCGTGTGAATCAAACCTCGACCGACACGATTACGGTTCATTACGATCCGAACGCGCCGTCGATCGCCATCACGACGCCGGCGCCGCCGGGGCCCTACAGCACCACGGGCACGCCCTACGCCCTGGCGGGCACGGCGTCGGACCTGGACGGGAGCGGCGCCTCGGCCGCCGTGGCGCAGGCGACCTGGCGCAACGTGACGACCGGCGGGACCGGGACGGCGACGCTCACCTCCGGCACGTGGTCGGCGTCCGTGCCCCTGACGTCGGGTTCCAACACCCTCCAGATGACGGCCCTGGATGCCGCCGGAAACTCCACGACGACCTCAGTGAGCGTGACGTACGACCCGGCGGCACCGTTCATCACCATCACGACGCCCACCACCGGGCTTACGTATGCGACCGGCGCGACTCCGGCCGTCCTCGGAGGGACGGCCTCGGACGACGTCGGGGTCGTCAGCGTCGGCTGGTCGACGACAGCCGCCGTCGTGCCCAACAGCGGGAGCGCCACGGGGACCACGACCTGGTCGGCGAGCGTCCCCTTGGCGGCCGGGTCCAATCTGATCACGATTACGGCCACGGACGGGGTGGGGAGGACGGGGACGTCCCGGATCACGCTGATCTACGACCCGACTCCACCGGCGGTTGCCATCACGAACCCCACGGCGGAGGCGAACTTCCTGACCACGTTCAGCCCGTTCGCCCTGGGAGGCGCGGCCGCGGACAACCTCGAGGTCCAGAGCGTGGCGTGGACGAACCTCTCGACCGGCGATTCGGGCTACGCGACGGGGCTGGGCACCTGGTCGGTGAACTCGCTCGTGTTGACGCAGGGGCTCAATGTCATCGAGGTCACGGCGACCGACGGGGTCGGCAACACCGGAACGGCGACGGTCAACGTGACGTACGACGGCGCCCCGCCGGCGGTCGCGATCGCGACCCCGACGGCCGCGCCGACGTACGCGACGTCGACCCGGCCTTTGCCTATCGGCGGCTCGGCGACGGACAACCTCCAGGTAGCCACCGTCACCTGGGTGAACAGCCTGGGCGGGGGAGGCCCCGCCACGCTGGGGGGCCCCCCGACCAACAGGACCTGGTCCGCGTCGGTCTACCTGCTGCCCGGGAGCAACCTGATCACCGTCACGGCGACGGACGGCCATGGGCAGACGGCCACCGACACGCTCACGGTCACCTTCACGCCCGAATCGGTGGCCCCGGGCATTCTGATCACGGGACCGACCGGCACGGGATCGGCCACATCGGCCGCCCAGACGGTCGCCCTCTCCGGGTCCGCGGACGACAACGTTTCGGTCGTATCGGTTCGGTGGCGCAACCAGACGACGGGCGTCCGCGGGACGGCTGTCCTGAGCGGCGGCCCCAACCCCATTTCGTGGTCGGCGGACGTGCCCTTGGCGGACGGGACGAACGTCGTCGTCGTCACGGCCGTGGACGACGCGGGAAACCAGAGTTCGGCGACGATCACCGTCACGTATGCGGCTCCCGCCGACGTGACGACCCCGTCCCTCACGATTACCGGCCCCACCATCCTCGACGTGTGGGATGCGAGCACGTCGCCGTTGCTCCTCACCTGCGCGGCGACGGACAACGTGGGCATCACCTCGGTCCGATGGTCCAACCCGTCGACGGGAGGAGCCGGCGTCGCCACGCTTCTGGCCGGCAGCACCTGGACGGTGTCGGTGGGTCTGGCCGTCGGGGCGAATACGGTCACCCTGACCGCCCGCGACCCGGCCGGAAACAGCGCGGTGGACGTCCTGATCGTCAACTTCGTGCCGCCGCCGGGGGACCTGATCGCCCCCACGGTGTCGATCACCTCCCACCCGACCGGCACGACGCTGGCTTTGGACGTGCCGAGCGTCGATCTCGGAGGCACGTCCTCGGACAATCAGGCGGTGGCGACGGTGGTCTGGATCAACGCGGCGACTTCGACCAGCGCGACCGCCGAAGGGGTCGACGTCTGGACGGGGTCCGTCTCGCTGGCGCCCGGCATCAACGTGATCACGGTCCGGGCGTTCGACACGTCCGGGAATACGGACACCGAGCAGATCACGGCGCTCTATACGCCGCCGCCGCCCCCGCCCGAACCGCCAGTGTACGTCCCGGCCGGCCACACCAAGAGTTGCGGCTCCACCGGCATCGACCTGCTGCTCCCCTTGGCGCTCCTTTGGCTCGGGCGCCGCGGGGGTTGCCCTGCTCGACGTCGCAGCAGGCGGTAGGGGGGGCGCCGAGGACTCCTACTTGCCTCCGTTTGGGGGACGGCGCCGCTGAATCCCCTTGACTCCTGGAACCACAGGGATGACCTGAGTCCATTCGTCCGCGCCCGCGGTCTCGTAGGCCGCATGTCCCGTGCTGTCGACGTTCGGAAGGACGACGGTTTCGATGTTGATGACGCGAACGCCGTGGTCCTGAACGTAGAGGTTGACCCGTTCGAGGACCGACTCGATGGTCTCGTACTTCTCGGCCTTCTCATCCCAAGCCGGCAGGAAATCCTTGAACGTGATCATCGCCGTCCCATTATGACGAGCGTCGCCTCTTTCTGATACACTGTCCGTGTGACGACCATCCTCGTCGTCCGGCACGGCGGCTCGGTCGCGATCGGAGGCGACGGGCAGGTGACCCACGGCGCGATCGTGGTCAAGCACGACGCCCACAAGATCCGGCGGCTTCACGAAGGCCGCGTGCTCGCGGGGTTCGCCGGCGGGACGGCCGACGCGATGGCCCTTCTCGAGAAGTATGAAGGCATGCTCAAGAAGTATCAGGGCAATGTCCCCAAGTCCGCCGTAGAGCTCGCCAAGGAATGGCGGACGGACCGGATCCTGCGCCGCCTGGAGTCGCTCCTCCTGGTCTCGGACCGCGACCACACGCTCCTCATCTCGGGGCAAGGCGACGTGATCGAGCCCGACGACGGGGTCGCGGGGATCGGGTCCGGCGGACCCGCCGCCGTGGCGGCCGCGCGCGCCCTCGTGAAGCATTCGCCGCTGAAGGCGAAGGAGATCGTCCGCGAGGCGCTTCAGATCGCCGCCGGCCTCTGCATCTACACGAACGACCGGCTCCACGTCGAGGAGCTGTAGGCGTCATTCCGGGGAAAGTTCATAGAGCCGGATGCGCCGGCCGTCCCAGTGGTCCCACCCGTCGCCGATCTCCCGGAAGTCCGGCGGGACGAAGGCATTCGTACCTCCGGGCAGGCCACAGTTCTCCGGGATTCGCGGTTCCACAAGAACATGGGTCGCGCCGGCGGAGCGGGCGGCCCTCGCCAAGTCCTCGCCGGAGCGCACGTTCCTCCAGTCAATCGTCCACAGTTCGACGACCGGGCGGTCCAGGAAGTAGGGTTGATGGACGAGCGGCAGGACGCGGACCGGTTCGGGCAGCCGGTTTACGGCCAGGCAGGCATCATAGACCTCGATCTTCTTCCCGAGGTAGGAGTCGCGGCTCTCGATTCCGAGCGCCGCGGGGACGGCCACGGCGGTCCGGCCCGCTTTCAACGCCAGCAGCGGCAGGGCCGGGATGAAGACCGCGGCCAGGGCCAGCCGCCGTGCCGCGGGCGACCCATCCAGGGCCCACCGCAGGAAAACTCCGGCCGCGGCCGCGCCGAGGGCGACCAGGACCGGGGACAGATAGCGGTTGTGGGAATGGACCGCTCTCGAGAAATACCCGGGCATGGCCGTCGCAATGAAGCCCACATACAAAACCAGGGAGAGTGCGGCGGCGGAGGAGAGAAAGCGCCCGCCGTGTCCCACCCTGAAGAGGGCCGCCCCGACGGCCCCCAGCACCAGAAGGGGCCCAAAGGCGTCCGACCAGTACGGCGGCGCCGCGAGGATGAACCACGCTACGCTTCCGACCCAGGCCAGAAAGGAGGGATGAGTCTCCGAGGCCGGGGCCTCAAAGAACGCATACGAGGGGAAAAGCCGGCCGACGGACGCCAGATTCCAGAGGGGCCAGAAGCCGGCCCCCACCGCGGCCACCAAGGTGCCCGCCGCCAGCGGCCGCCATGCTCGGGTGCCGTCGCGGCGCAGAAGCTCGATCGCAACGAACGCCGCGAGGACGAGCACGGCGAAATTGCTCGGTTTTACGCCCAGTCCGAATCCGGCGAAGGCCAGCGCGGCGGCGGCCCAGCGGCCCCCGTCACCGGCGCGGTATCGGACGGCGGCGTAGAGCGCGGCCGAGACGTACATCAACGCCGGCAGCTCCAGAAACTCGTAGCCCAGGTACGCGGCCACGACGGGCGAGGAGGCGGCCGCCGCCGCGGCCGGAACGCCGGCCCCCGGCTTGAGTCGATCCGCCGCGGCCGCGATGAGCGCCAGGGCCGAGCTCGCCGCCGCGAAATTGAAAAACTTCGCCAGGCCGTCGCCCTGCAGCGCCATGCCCAGGAGGTATGGGAAATAGAAGCCGCCCGTCCGATGAAAATAGGGGCCCCCGTCCGGGACGAGTCCGCCGGCCTGGAGCATTCGCTTCACCGCGACGAAGTGGTAGTGGAGCGTGTCGATCCCCGTCGGCGGGGCCATCGCCGCCAGCCCGCCCAAGACGACCAGGGTCCCCGCCAGCGCGCCCATCGCCCCTTCGGCCGTGCGCCTGGGCCGGAGAGAGGACACCCAGGAACCCGCCCAACGCCCCGTCTCCCGCAGGGAGAAGAGCGAGACGCAGGCCATGAGGCCCAGGAGGATCGCGGACGATGCGAAGGAAACCCGGCGCGCCAGGGCGAGCAGGAAGACGGCGAAGGTGACGACGGCGAACGAGACGGCCAGGCCGAGACCGAATCGCTCGGCGGGCCTTTCGGAGCCTAGCTTGAGCGCCCGGGCCAGGCGGTCGCCGAAAACGACAAAGACCGTCCCGACGATCAGAAAGCCGGGCAGGGCGATCACGGGGCCGCTCGCTCGATCATCCGAAGAGCTTTCGCGCGAACGGGAAGTGACGCATCACGTCCTTCCAGTAGTCGGAGACGCGAAACGCGAAGACCACCAGATAGAGCCCGTAGTACGCCACGGCTACGGCGACAAACACCGTGGCCCGGCGCCGGAGGGAACCTGGAGCCGGGGACGAAGCCGGGTCGTCCTTCATGGTTTCAGCATACAGCATATCGATCGCGGAGGGCCCATCCGGACACCCAATTCGAGAGGGCCGAATTGTGTTCAGGACGAATCTAAATGACGGATGCCCGTCTGCTTCTTCAAATCGTCTCGTGCTTTCGGGTTCGGACGATTTCAAGAACCGAAGAAAGAACTTCAAGAAATCGTCCGAACCCAAAACGGCGAGACGATTTCTTGAGGCAATCTGCTAGACTCAAACCGCGATGAACGAACGGGACCTGACGCCGCGGGCGATCGTCCGCGAGCTGGACCGGTACATCGTGGGCCAGGACGCCGCCAAGCGCGTCGTGGCCGTGGCCATGCGCAACAGGTGGCGCCGCCAGCAGCTTCCCCCCGAGCTGCGCAACGAGTTCATCCCGAAGAACATCCTGCTCATCGGCCCCACCGGCGTGGGAAAGACGGAGATCGCCCGCCGGATGGCCGCGCTCGTCGCCGCGCCCTTCGTCAAGGTCGAAGCCACCCGCTACACCGAGGTGGGTTACGTGGGGCGGGACGTCGAGTCGATCGTCCGCGACCTGGTGGAGGTCTCGATCGGCATGGTCAAGGCGGAGGAGCTGGCCAAGGTCCAGAATAAGGCCGAAGAGCTGGCGGAGGTGCGGCTGCTGGACCTCCTGCTGCCGCCGAGGGCCGCCTCCTCGGCGGACCCCGAAGCGGCGCAGCGCGCCGCGGCCTCCCGCGAGAAGCTGCGGGACAAGCTTCGCGAAGGGTCCCTCGACTCCCGGGAGATCGAAGTCCAGGTCGAAGAGCGGCAGACCCCCTTCATGCAGGTCTTCTCTCCCCAGGGGATGGAGGAAGTGGGAATGGATCTCCCCGGCGCGCTGGGGAACATGTTCCCGCCGCGACAGGTCACTCGCCGCACGCAGGTCTCCGAGGCGCGGAGAATCCTGACCCAGCAGGAGGCGGAGAAGCTCATCGACCGAGGCCGGGTGACCCTCGAGGGGATGCGCCGCGCGCAGGAATCGGGAATCGTCTTCATCGACGAGATGGACAAGATCGTCGGCGCCGAGAAAGGCCACGGACCGGACGTCTCGCGCGAAGGTGTGCAGCGCGACCTCCTCCCGATCGTCGAGGGAGCGACGGTGAACACCCGCTACGGAGTCGTGAAGACCGACCACGTCCTTTTCGTGGCGGCCGGCGCTTTCAGTTTCTCGAAGCCGACCGACCTCATCCCGGAGCTTCAAGGCCGCTTCCCGCTCCGAGCGGAGCTCAAGAGCCTCGGTCGCGAGGACTTCATCCGGATCTTGACGGAGCCCCAGAACGCGCTCGTCAAGCAGTACAGCGCCCTCCTCGCCACCGAAAAGATCGAAGTGGAGTTCGCGAAGGACGCGGTCGAGGAAATGGCCAGCGTGGCCGCGCAGGTGAACGGCTCGATGCAAGATATCGGGGCCCGCCGCCTGCACACGGTGGTCGAGCGCGTCCTCGACGAGATCTCGTTCACAGCGCCGGACATCGCGCCGGCCCGCATTACGATCGACGCGAAGTACGTCCGCGAGCGGCTGAAGGACGTGCTTCAGGATGAAGACCTCCAGAAGTACATCCTGTGAGCAGAATCACGAATTACGAATTACGGACTGACGCCGGGATCTCTGGTCCGTAATTCGTGGTTCGTAATTCGTGATTCGGCAGGATCAGCTCCCACTCCCGGCATCGCGAGGCCAGGCAGGCGGTCAACCCCGTGAGAATCATGAACGATTCCATCGTCCGGATCGAGGAGAAACTCGTGGCCGCCAGTCCGTGAACGATGAGCCCGAAGTAGGCCGTCATGAAACCCGCGGCGTAGCCCTTGAACAGACCCGCCGGCGCCAGCGAATCGTACAGCCGCCCGGCGTGGACGCCCAGCCGGACGAGGAACCACACGAAAGCCCCCAGGCCCAGGATACCGGTGTCGACGAGAATCCGGACGTACTCGCTGTCCACGTCGCCGAACTTGACCGCCCCGACGCCCTTTCCCCACAGGAAGTCGGTTCCGGACATCCGGCCGACGGCGAGTTTCCAGGCATCGGTCCGCGCATCCCAGGACGGGTTCCCGGAGCCGTCGAAGATCCCCATGATCGTGGACGCGCGCTTGAAGACCTCGTCGGGAGCCAGGAGAGGAAAAACGGCCACCAGGAGGACGAGAATGATCAGCAGGCGCCGCGCCTTGAGGACCCCGAAAATCCCCAAAGCCGCCAGCTGGGATACATACGACGTCCGCGAATACGTATACAGCAGTCCTCCGCTGAGGAAGACGAGGGCCACGCCCGCCGCGAACCGGTGGGAGGTCGTGGTGGCATGCAGGTACAGCCCGGCCGCTACGGACAGGTAGAGAATCAGGTATCCGCCGTAGATGTTCGACGTCTCCCCGGAAGGGCCGAAGACCCGCTGGAATCCTACGGGCGTTCCCCCGGTGGCGTCAGGCCGGGCGAACCCCAGAAGAGGCCCGGCCATGGCGACCACGACCGCGAACAGGAGCAGGGCCTTGAACTCGCCGGGAGTGCGGACGTTGTTCGCGACGATGAGGAAGATCAGGTAGTACTCCACGAACTTCCCCAGGATCAGGAGTCCGATCTCGGGCTTCGTAGTCCCCGAGGCGGCCCCCAGCAAGGTCGACGCGAGCATCGCGACGAAATAGAGGAGGGCGGGCCCCTTGAACGGGACCGCCACCAGCGGCTCTCGGCGCTCGGCCTCGCGCGTCAGCCACGCCAGGAGCAGGGCTGGAATGATGAAGTCCTCGATCCGGAGGTGGTGCATTCCCGCCATGGACATTTCCGGAGAGAAGCCCACGCAGGCGATGAGAAACGCGAGTCCCAGGACGACGTCGACGAACGTCGCCAGGTAGGCGAGCACGCCCACCACCATGCCGACCTGGATGAAGCGGGCGTTCGCGGTCCCCTCGGCCAGAGTGTAGACGAGATAGGCCAGCGTGGAGACGCAGAGGGCGACCAGGACGATTTTCTGGAATACGGTTTGGCCGGGAACGAAGACTTCCTGCCGTTCGGATGCCATGGTGCCCCGTAGAATTATATCGGCCTGGGGCGCCGCGGGGGGGTTGCCGATAATTAAAGGGGATCAGGACAGAACCATGGGCGGCCGCGTGGTCATGGTCGCGTACCACTACCCGCCCTCGGGGGCCGTGGCGGCGCAGCGGCCCTACCAGTTCGCCCGGCACCTGCCGGAGTTCGGCTGGGAGCCCGTCATCGTCGCCCGGCGACCGGACCCGCTCCAGCCGCGCGACCCGAGTTTCGAGGGCATCCCGGCGCGGGTCAGGCTCAATCCGTTGGAACCGGGGCGCCTCCTGGGCCGCCTCCCCGGGTCGTGGGTCGACCCCTTGCGGCGCTTCTTCTTCGTCCCGGACGAAGAGGTCGGCTGGATGGCCGGCCTGGCGGCCTCGCTGCCGGGGCTCGTGGCCCGGTTCCGGCCCGATGTCCTCTGGGCGAATTCCGTTCCTGCCGGATCTACGGTCGCGGCGGCGCTGGCCGCCAGACGGACCCGCACGCCGCTCGTCCTCGACTTCCACAACGAGTGGACGCGCAACATGTACTACGCCCCCGCGACCGCCCTGCACGACGCGGCCCACCGCGCGCTGGAACGTCGGCTCGTCCTTGGCGCCTTCGGCGTCGTGACCCTCAATCCCCTCCACACGGAAGACCTTCGCGCGCGGTTCCCCGCGGCGAACGTGCAGACGATCGAAAACGGGTTCGACCCGCGCGATCTCGCCGTCGGGCCCCGCCGCGCAGGGGCGCGGCTCGTCTTCGTGTATGCGGGCGCCGTCTACGGGTATCAGAGCCCCGCGCCGTTTCTCCGGGCGCTCGCGCAGACGGGACGCAAGGACGTCGAGGTCCGCATCGTGGGCGACCGTTTCGGGCAATTCGAGCCGGGACGGTGGCCGTTCCCGGTGAGCGTGCGCGGCCACCTTCCCCACCGCGAGCTGGGCCGGGTCTTTTCCGAGGCGGATGCGTTCTTTCTTTGCCTCGAGGCCCCCGCGGGACGGCAGCTTCCGGCGAAGGTGTACGAGTACCTGGGCGCCGGCCGGCCTACGTTCGCGATCGTCCCTCGCGGCGGCGCCGCGGAGGGATGGATCCGCCGGACGGGTTCCGGCATGGCTGTGGCCTCGGAGGATCCCGCGACGTGGAGGCCGGCCCTCGACGAGTTCATCTCGGGAATGGGCCGCTACCGTCCCCCTCCCGCGGAGGCGTTTCACCGTCGAACCCTGGCCGGGGCGCTCGCGCGGCTGCTCGAAACGGCGAAGGGGTCGCCGTGACGCCTCCGGCCGACAAAGCGACGCTGACGAAAAACACCGCCTACTCGGTGATCGGGTACCTCGTATCCTACGCCTTGCCGATCTTTCTTGTGCCGTACGTGATCTGGCGGGTCCCCCTGGCCGACTACGGCGTCTGGATCGCCGTGTCGGTCGTGGGGATGTGGCTGAGCCGGTGCGACCTGGGGATCTGGGCCGCCATCCCCCGTGAAGTGGCCGAATGCCGCGCGCGCGAGGACACCCAGGGGCTCCGAACCCTGGCGGCGACGTGGTGGATCTTCGACGGGGTGGTCTCCGTTTCGATCCTGATCGCGGCGGTCGCGTTCGGAAAGCTTCTCTTGCCGTACGTCGTTCCGAAGGCCGACGAGGCCCGCGCGTTTCCGGTCCTCTTCCTGGTCTCGGTCCAGTCGGCCCTGGCGCCGATTCTTCGGCACCAGGTCCAGACGCTCGGCGGCCTGCAGCGGCTGGACCTGGTCCACAAGATGTCCATCCCCGTGGCGCTTCTTTCGGCGGCGGCCACCGTCCTGTTCCTGGAACTCGGATGGGGTATTGAGGGACTGGCCGCGAGCGGCGCCTTCTTCGGGGTCGTCCAGGTGCCGATCCTCTCCATGCTGATCGCCGGGGTCGGACATCCGAAGGACCTGTCGCCGAAGCACTTCAGCGCCGGCGTTCTGGCGAGGCTGATCCGTTTCGGGTGGAAGCTGGAAGCCGGCCAGGCGATCCTCCAGGCCTTTCGCAGCGACCGGCTGCTCCTCATGATGACGGGATTCCCCAGCGAGAGGGTGGCCCGGTACCAGTTCGGCGCCGCGGTGCCCGACCGACTCTCTGGATTCGTGAGCGTCCTTTCGTCGGCCATCTTGCCCGCGGCGACGGATCTGGCGACGCGGGGTGACCAGGAGCGGGTCCGGTTTCTTCTCATGCGCGGCACCAAGTACCACGCCCTGGCCGCCTTCGGGTTGCTCGGATTCGCGGCGCTCTTCGCGCCGGAACTGCTGGTCTTGTGGCTGGGGAGGCCCTTCCCGGACGTCGTGGGGGTCCTGAGGATCCTGACGCTCGGGTTTGGAGCGTGGGCGGTGACCTGCTGCGCGCAGGCGATCGCCGCGGCGCTGGGACGGCCGGGACTGCAACTGGCCGGCGGCGCGGCGGGCCTGGGACTGACCGTGGTGCTTTACATCGCCGTGGGCCGTCGCTATGATTACGGTCACTTGGCCTGGGCGGTGACGTCGGGGCTGGCCCTGGCCCAGATCGCGTTCATGATCGGCTTTCGCAAGGTCATGGCTTTCCGCTGGAGAGAGTTCGCGGGGAACGCCCTCCTGAAGCCCGCGGTGCTCGCGCTGCCGCTCCTGGCAGCGTACGCCGCCTGGAGGGGGCTGGTGGCGCCACAGGTACCGCCCGTGGAGACGCGCGCGCAGGCGGCCGCCGTCGTGGTGCCGGCGTTCGCCGCCGTGCTCGTGCTGGGCTGGCTCGCGGCGCGGGCGTGCAGGGTCCTGGACGCGGTCGACGTGGGCGCGCTGAAATCTTTGGGGCGACGCATCCCGGCATGAACATCCTGTACCTCTCGGACATCCTGAACGTCCACGACGAGCGCCTGCTCGCCCAGTTCCGCGCCG
>Ga0187892_10005464_pt1 | contig 19958 bp, 17 predicted proteins | sample MA1701073metaG_FD_139345 | JGI IMG/M metagenome (GOLD analysis project Ga0187892, IMG submission 139345) | Bio-ooze microbial communities from a basaltic lava cave in the Kipuka Kanohina Cave System on the Island of Hawaii, USA - MA170107-3 metaG ...
CAGGTTGTCCAGCAGAAAGTCGGGGTAGTGCGCGACCGGCGCCACGCGATGGCGGGCGAACAGATCGGGAAAGAGCCGCATCATCATGTTGCGGTTTTCCAGCATGTACGAGACGCCGCTCGGTACGCGCACGTTGTCTTCCAGCGCGAAGTACTCGCCTTCGTTCGCGCGCACGATATCGATGCCGGCGACATGCGCGTAGATGCCGTTGGGCACATCGACGCCATGCATTTCCGGCCGGTACTGCGAGTTCTTGAAGATCTGTTCCGCCGGAATCTTGCCCGCCTTCACGATCGCCTGCTCGTGATAGACGTCATGACAAAAGAGGTTGAGAGCGCGCACGCGCTGGCGCAGGCCGGCTTCCAGCAGCCGCCATTCGGCTGCCGGAATCACGCGCGGAATGACATCGAACGGGATCAGCCTTTCGGTGCCGGCGTCGTCGCCGTAGACGGCGAACGTAATGCCGACCCGGCGGAACACGAGATCGGCTTCGGTGCGCTTGTTGCGCATCGTCTCGATCGGCTGCGTGGCGAGCCAATCGCGATAGTCACAGTAGTGGTGGCGCGTCGCGCCGTCGCTACCGTTCATTTCGTCGAAGGGCATGGGCATGGCGTGAGCATAGTGTCGTTCGCGCGAGAGCGGAAACCCGGTGTCGGAGCCTCAGTGTCGTTCCCGCGAAAGCGGGAACCCAGTGTCGTCGTGGCATGAACCGCTGGATTCCCGCCTGCGCGGGAATGACGAGAGGCCTCTATTCCGTCGGCCGCACTGCTTCTACTGGTGCCGGAGCAACTGTGCTGTCGTCGTCACGCTCGAACGGCGGATCGTCGACTTTCGCTTCAAGGCCCGGCCGGTTATGCCAGTAGCGCGCGCGTGACTCGCGCCAGCCGACGACACCGGCAGAGCCGTCCACGGCGAATCGCCACGTCACCGCGCCCGCCGCATCCGTTCGCACCGCTTTCGCGCCTGCGTCCTGCCAGCGTTTGACGACCTGCGCATCCGGGTGGCCAAAGCGGTTTCGATATCCGGACTGAAACACAACCCATTTCGACGCCAGCGCTGCGACGAAGTCTGCACTCGATGAGTGCCGGCTACCGTGATGCGGTGCGCTTGCGAGTGCCGCGCGCACGTCTGGAGTGCGCGCGATAAGCGCTGCCTCTTCGGCGGCAGGAATGTCACCGGTCAGCAACAATCGGGCGGCCGGCGCGCGCAATTCGATCACGCAACTCATCGCGTTGGTCGAGCGGTTACCGCTTTCGTAGTCGTTCGTGGTTGGATGAAGAACACGCACTTCAGCCGCACCGAGAGCAAAGGCCTGCCCGTTCTCGCAGCGTTGCACGGCGCGCGCGCCGGCCAGCATCGCGTGCGAACGATCAACCGAGGTCAACACCTGCGCCACCGAGGTCCCGCGCAGTATCGACGCAGCACCGCCAGAATGGTCGCTGTCCAGATGCGATACGACGAGCCAATCAATGTGGTCGATTCCGCGCCATCGCAGGTACGGAAGAATCAATCGACCGCCCGCGTCTGCTTGCCCCAGGTAGCGCGGACCGGTGTCGTACAGCAGAGCGTACGTGCGCGTTTCATCGGCCGTCTCAACCAGCACCGCCATGCCCTGACCGATGTCGAGCGCGGTTGCCCAGATCTCATCCGCCGCCGGTCGTGCGGACGGCCAGAAAAAAAGCGGGAGCAACCACAACCCACCGGATGCGCGCAACGGCCAGCCGCGCGGCATCAGCAGCCATACGACACCCGCGATGGCGAGCACCAGCGCCCACGGCGGCGGCGCGGCGATGGAAATCGATGTCCAGGGAAAATCGATCGCGTGCCGCAACCCATCGGCCAGCAGCGCCATCAACCAGTGCGCCAGCGCGAGAAACGGCACCGCAAAGGCAGCCAGCGGCTCCGGCATCCATACAAAGAATGCGCCGGCGAGCGCGAGCGGCGTGACGGCCAGGCTCACCACAGGAATCGCAATCGCATTGGCGAGCGGAGAAACGACAGAGACCTGCTGGAACAGCGCAATCGTCAACGGCACCAGCGCGATCGTCACAGCGAGTTGAACGCGCGCCGCTGCCGCAGTTCGCACACGCCAACCTCGACGCGCGAGCGCGGGCCGACCGCTCACGGTCAGCAAGATGGCCGCTACCGCGCCAAACGAAAGCCAGAATCCGGCGGCCAACACCGCCCATGGATCGAGCACACACACGACAAAAGCCGCGAGCGCAAGGGTCAGCGCGGGCCGGGTACCGATGCGCGCCAACAATGCGATGGCGACCACAGCCAGCATAAAAAACGTTCGCTGTGCGGGCACTCCCCATCCGGCAAGTAGGCAGTACAGAAACGCCGCGATCATTGCGATGACCGCTGCGGCGGTCTGCGCCGGCGCCCATGCCAGCAGCCGGCGCGAACGCCGCCACGCCAAGCCGGCCGCCAACGCGACGAGGCCGGCGACCATCGTGATGTGCAGTCCGGAGATGCTGACGAGGTGTGCAATGCCGGTGCGGTTGAAAAGCGACCAGTCGTCCTCGCTGATCGCGCGTTGATCGCCCAGCACCAGCGCAACGATGACCCCGGCGTAACGACTGCCTTGCAGCCGCCGCTCGAGCCGATCGCGCAACGCATGTCGCGCGCGATCGACCATCGCGCCGGGCGCCCACACCATGTCGGCCACGAGGCGTGGCGTTTCATCCCGCGCGCCATCGCGCACGTAGCCGCTGGCGCGCAGGTTGCGTTCGAGCATCCACGCTTCGAAATCGAACCCGCCGGGATTCATCGCGCCGTGCGGGCGTCGCAGCCGCACGGTCAACTCCCAGCGCTCACCCGGACGCACATCGACGTGCTGCCCGTACCACGCGAGCGCGATTCGTTCCGGCACGCGCACCGCCGGTGCCAGTACGTGTTCGATCGCAAACTCAAAACGCGCGCCGCGCTCTAGCCGCGCCGGCAGACTGTCGATGGTGCCCAGTACGCGCAGATCGCGGCCTTCATCCTCGAAGCGAAGTTCATCCGCCATGCGGACGTGCGCGCGCAATGCAGCGTAGCTGAAGCCGAGTGCGGTGGTGCCGGCGGCGAGAAGGATGATCAAGAAGCGTGACCGGTGACCGGTGATCGGTAACCGGCACATCACCACGGCGCCGACCGTGAGGCCTAGCCCCGCCGCCGCGGCCGTGATAAGCCAGGCCACTGGCAGCAATTGCGGTTGCTGCTGCAAGAACCATGCGCCGCCGACAAACGCGGCCAGCGCAAGAGCGAGCATCAGCGCGCTTCCGCCGTCGGGCTCACGCTCAACCGAGAGGCCAACCGCGGCAGAGCCGCGCATGCATTGGCCTGGTTTTGCGCCGCCAGTTCTTCCAGCGTCATGCCGCGCAATTGCGCGAATTGCTGCGCGATGCGCGCCAGCTCGGCCGGCTCATTGCGTTGCGAGCGGCCGTTGCTGCGCAACCATTCGGGAGGAATGTCGGGCGAATCAGTTTCCAGCACCCACGCATGCGCAGGCAAGATCGCAGCCAGATGGCGAATGCGCTTCGAGCCGTTGTAGGTCAGCGCGCCGCCAAAGCCGAGCTTGAAGCCGAGCTCAATAAAATGCATCGCTTGCTGCTCACTTCCGTTGAACGCATGTGCGATGCCGCCGGCAACTTCAATGCGCCGCAAATGCTTGAGCAGCATGTCGGCAGAGCGGCGCACGTGAACGATGACCGGAAGACCGGCGTCGCGCGCCACGCGCAACTGTTCGCGATAGAACCACTCTTGCCTCGCGACATCCGGATTTTCGATAAAGAAGTCGAGGCCGATTTCGCCGACGGCAACAAGGCGCGGATCATCGCGCGCCGCGCGTAGCGATTGGCGCAGGCGTTCGATATCGCTTTCGTGCGAGCGCTCGATGAACAAGGGGTGCACGCCGAGCGCGTAAACGAAGTCGTAGCGTGCGGCAACCTGCGCGCACGCGTCGAAGTGATCGGCCGCGGCAGCACAAATCACCAGCATCGATACACCAGCCGCGCGCGCCCGCGCCACCACCGCGTCCCGATCGGCGTCGAATTCGCTCGCGTCCAGATGGGTGTGCGTGTCGATCCACATGAGGTGCGTCGGGCGTCGGACGTCAGCCGTCGGGCGTTCGCAAGCATACGGCCGTGGCACGATTCGCGTCCGACGCAAGACGCCCGACGGAGAAGTTCCAGTGCCACGCAAGTTTCTCAAGCGCTACATGCCGAGTGTGGAGAAGGTGCGCGAGTTCAGGGTGCTCCACATCTTCGGCGACACGCTCTTTCACCCAGGGTTGTGGCACCTGAATCGACGCTCTGCGGCGGGTGGCGTTGCAACGGGGCTTTTTTGCGGGCTGATTCCAGGGCCACTGCAAATGATTGGGGCGGGGATTGCTGCTGTGGTATTTCGCGTCAACCTGCCGCTGGCGCTTGTGACGACGTTTTATACGAATCCGCTCACGATCGTTCCGCTCTACCTGGTCGCGTATCAGATCGGAGCCTGGGTGTTCGGTGCAACCGCCGGCAAAGAACCCGAACCGCCGCCTGATTGGGTTTGGTCGCAACCCGCCGCATCGATGGAAGCGTTCGGCCAGTGGATGATTGGACTCGGCGCACCGCTTGCGCTCGGCGTGTTCCTGCTCGCCTCCCTGCTGTCTGCTGCCGGATACGTGCTGATTCGCGTGTTGTGGAATCTGTATTTGCGTTACCGGTGGGTGTCACGCAGTAAGCGTTAAATATGGATGGGGTCAGAGCCCAATTTCGTATTTTCGGCCGCGGCGATTCGCTGGCTGCCCTTCGAAATTGGGGTCCGACCCCATGGTATGGATGGGTCAGAGCCCAATTTCGAGTTAAACCCATGGGGTCGGACCCGAATTTCGGCCGTGCGAAACCAACGCGAAGTCAGGCGCAGCCCGAAATTCGGCTCTGACCCCTCCGTATCTAGCTCTCTTCCGCGAGCCGGCCATTCCTTAGCCGCAACACCCGATCGCACTTGCCCGCGAGTTCCGGATCGTGGGTGACGATGACGATGGCGGTGCGGCGGCTGCGCGCCAGTTGCACAAACACATCGAACACTCCCCGCGCGGTATCGCGGTCCAGATTGCCGGTCGGCTCGTCGGCGAGTACGCAATCGGGCTGGGTGACGATCGCGCGCGCAATCGCGGTGCGCTGGCGTTCGCCGCCCGACAACTCGGCCGGATGATGTTGCACGCGATCGCGCAACCCGACCGCGCTTAGCGCCTCGGCGGCCCGCTCGCGCGCCGCGGGGAGAGCCGTGCGCCGGATTGCGAGCGGCATCGCCACGTTGTCGAGCGCGGTGAATTCCGGTAGCAGATGATGGAACTGGTAGACGAAGCCCAGCTTTGCGTTGCGCAGATCGCCGCGCGCGGCGTCCGACAGCCGCGCAAGATCCTGCCCGCCTACCGATACCGCGCCGGCATCGAGCGAATCGAGCCCGCCCAGGCAATGCAGCAACGTGCTCTTGCCGCTGCCGGAGGCGCCGACGATCGCGACGATTTCGCCCTGTGCTATGTCGAGGTCGGCGCCCTTCAGCACCTCGACGGCCAGCAGTCCTTCACGATATGCCTTGAAAACGCCGCGCGCGGCGAGCGCGGCTTCAGTCATAGCGCAAGGCATCGGCCGGCCGCGTGCGCGAGGCACGCCAGCTCGGATACAGCGTCGCCACGAGCGCCAGCACCAGCGAGATCACCGTGATCGGCACGATGTCGGAAGCGCGCGGATCGGACGGCAGCGCGCTGATGAAGTAGATGTCCTTCGGCAGAAACTGGACGCCGAGCACGCCCTCGATCATCGGAACGATCACGTCCAGGTTGTTCGCGAGCAGCAATCCGAGACCGACTCCCGCCAGCGTTCCGATCACACCGATCAATGTGCCCTGCACGATGAACACGCTCATCACCGAGCGAGGGCTCGCGCCAAGCGTGCGCAGAATCGCGATGTCGGATTGCTTCTCCGTCACCGTCATTACCAGCGTCGACACGAGGTTGAACGCGGCCACTGCGACGATCAGGGTGAGGATGATGAACATCATCCGCTTCTCGGTCTGCACGGCCGCAAACCAAGTGCGGTTCTGCCGCGACCAGTCGCGCACCATCAACCCAGGTTCGAGCATGCCGGCAAGTTGAGCAGCAACCTGCGGCGCGCGCTGCATGTCGGCGATTTTCAGGCGGACGCCGACCGGACCTTCAACGCGAAAGAGTTTCTGCGCGTCGGCGATATGCACGAGCGCAAGCGTGCTGTCGAACTCGAAGTGCCCCGACTCGAACGTAGCCAGCACGCGAAACTGCCGCAGTCGCGGAACCACGCCTGCCGGCGTGACTGTTCCCTGGGGCGCGATCAGGGTTACGCGGTCGCCCGGCGCCACGCCAAGCGCGCGCGCCAGTTCGAGACCGAGTACAACGCCGAACTCGCCCTCCTTCAGATCGTCGAGCGTGCCGCCGCGTAAGCGGCCGGCAACGTCGGACACGGTGGGCTCCGCCTGCGGCAGGATGCCTCGTATCAAAGCGCCGCGCACCGAGTCGCCATTCGTGAACATCGCCTGCGCGTTGACGTACGGCGCGGCGGCAATCACATCGGGATGCTGGCGGGTTTCGCGCGCGATGCGTTGCCAGTCCGGCAGCGCGCCGTTGAGAGAAAACACTTCGACGTGCGAAAGCACCGACAGCATGCGATCGCGCACTTCTTTCTGGAATCCGTTCATCACCGACAGCACAACGATCAGCGCCGCGACACCCAGCGCGATGCCGGCCATAGAAATCGCGGAGATGAACGAAATAAACGCGTTGCGCCGGCGCGCGCGACGGCCGGCGCGCGTGTAACGAAGGCCGATGCGGATTTCGTAGGGAAGACTCAAAGGGACCTGGAGGTGGGACGAGCGGCGCGGATTCTAGTTGTCATTCCCGCGCAGGCGGGAATCGAGCGACTTTCCCCAGGAAAGCGCTGGTTGTTTGAAATTGGGAACCCTACAGAATGCGGGCAGCCGACTCAAAATCGACGCCCCGTGCGTATCGATGTCGTCCCGGCCCCGGCCTAAAGCCTGCTGGGGCAGGCTTTAGGCCGGGGCCGGGACGACAGGCTATGCAGCGTCTCTCGTCATCCCCGCGAAGGCGGGGATCCAGTGTCTTACGCGCGAACGACACTGGGTCCCCGCCTGCGCGGGACGACAGGGAGCCTCTTGTCATCCCCGCGAAGGCGGGAATCCAGTGTCTTTCGCTAGCAAGGACGACAGGCAATTCGGTTCCATAGAATCGGCGCCATGCGGTGGTTTGTCGTCATTCCCGGCGCTTTGGTTCCCGCCGCATTGGCAAACGATGTTTTGTCGGCATTCGCCAACCGCTCCCTGGCAGCACAACTCGCGCACGCCCGTCTTTCCAATGAGCCGTCGTTAGTGGCGGGTGCGACGCACTGGAGCTGGATCTGGCACCAGTACGGAGGCATCGGGCAGCCAATCACAGCGCCGTACGCATGGCGCGCATTGAATCACTCGAGTGCCGTCGAAGCCCATAGTGAAGTCGCCCTGCATCACGCCGACCCGGTTCACTTCGCCTTTGCGCGCGATCATCTGATCGTGAAATCGCTGACTCCCACCCCCGTTACCGCCACTGAAGCACAAGCGCTCGCCGCCGATGCAGAGCCGGCGGTGCGCGATGCGGGCGCAACGCTGCGCGTCGTCGGTGCATCGCACTGGTTTCTTTCGTTTCGGCCCGACTGGTCGCTCGATACGGTGCCGCTCGACGCCGCGCTCGCCGAGTCGGTCAGCGACGTCATGCCGGCCGGTTCGGACGCCTCGCGCTGGCGCAAGCTGCTCAACGATGTGCAGATCGGCTGGCATCAACACGCGGTGAACGCGGCACGCGAAGAGCGCGGCGATCGCACGATCAACAGCCTGTGGTTACACGGCGGCGGCGTCTGGCGCTCGTTGCCGCGCGCACCGTTCGCCGCGATCGCGAGCAACGGTCCGGTGCTGCGCGGCTGGGCGCTGGCTTCAGGGCTCGCGCCGGCTTCACTGTTTAAAGACGATGCCACGCCGCCGGCACGCGGCGATGTCCTGTCGCTGTGGCGCGATTTACTGGAGCCCGCGCGTTTCGAGGCGTGGGGCGATTGGCTGGCCGCGCTGCAAGACATCGAAGCGCGACTCGCGTCGCTCCTACGGCGTTCACTTGACGCCGGTTATCGGGAGCTGGTTCTCGTCCTGTGCGGCAGGCAGCAGGTGCGGCGCGTTACGCTGAGTGCGCACGACCGCTATGCGTTCTGGCGTCGATCTTCGATGTCGAGCGTATTTGCCGAAGCCGGTTTTCCATTGCGATGACGAGGACTGCGATGACCCAGAGCGCGGACCCAAGGCACTACGACTTCAGCGATCGGACGCGATACGACGCTCTGATGGATGTGGTGCGAACTCGAACGACGGTCCGGGCATTCGATCCAGGCTACGTCGTCCCGCGCGAGCACTACGAGATGATCCTGGAGGCGGCGCGGCACGCCCCATCCGGCGCAAACGCGCAGCCATGGCACTACGTGGTCGTCACCGATCGAGAACTCAAGAATCGGATCATGGAGTACTTCCGCGAAGAGCAGGTCGTCCGGGCCAAGCTCAAAATGAAGTTCCCCACTCCCGACTACAGAGGGCTCGCGACCGCACCCGGCCTCGTTGTGGTCGCCAGCGACTTTCGATGGGTAAGAGCGTTCCCAGTCCTGAACGACGGCTCCGCCCTGGACAGGATGTACAAAGAAAACGCCGAGCGAATCCTGTTGCAGAGCGTCGCCGCGTCCACCATGTCGGCGCATCTCGCTGCTGCGGCCCTCGGGTATGGCGTGTGGTGGGTCACCGCCATAGGGCAGGAGAAAGCGCAGCAAGCCATGAAGCCGCTGCTCGGAATTCCCGATCAGCTGTCGGTGCTCGATATCATGTGCTTCGGACCGCCAGCGAAGCAGCCGTACAAGCGGTGGAAGAAAAGCCTGAACGAGATCACCAACTGGAACCGGTTCGACACCTCTCATTTCACGACCGACGCGCAGATCGACGAATGGGTGACGACGACGCGCCACAAGGCTATGTACCGCGATGCAGAGAACCTCGATTGAGGGGACGGCTTAGAACATTTCCGGTGCTGTCATTCCGGCGAAAGCCGCGCCAACGTGTCGTCCCCGCGAAAGCGGGGACCCAGTGTCTTGCGACAAGAGACGCTGGATTCCCGCTTTCGCGGGAATGACGAGAGACCGTTGAGCTCTGGATGCTGACGGCGCGCGAGTTCGACGCGGCCGCCGCCCGCCACTTGGTCGCTGAAGGCATCGCCCCGCCGCTCGCGCGTGTACTCGCGTCGCGCGGCGTGACAAGTTCGCGCGAACTCGCCATGGCGATTGGCGATCTGCTGGAGCCCGCGCGCTTGTCGCAGGTCGATGTGGCAGCACACTTGCTCGCCACCGCGATCGAGGCGGGCAAACACCTGACCATCATCGCCGACTACGACTGCGACGGCGCAACCGCCTGTGCCGTCGGGCTGCGCGGCCTGTCTACCTTCGGTGCGCGTGTCGACTTTCTGGTGCCCAATCGCTTCGAGTATGGCTACGGGCTGACGCCTGAGCTGGTCGAGCTCGCCGCTGCGCGATCGCCACGTCCGGATCTGCTGATCACCGTCGACAACGGCATCGCCAGCATCGACGGTGTGGCGCGCGCACGCGAGCTCGGCATCGACGTGTTGATCACCGATCATCATCTGCCGGGCGCGCGCTTGCCCTCCGCCGCAGCGATCGTCAATCCCAATCAACCCGGCTGTGGTTTTCCGAGCAAGAACCTCGCCGGCGTCGGCGTGGTGTTCTATGTGTTGCTTGCGTTGCGCGCCGAGTTGCGCGCGCGCGGTCGCTTCACGCAAGCCGACCAGCCACGCCTCGACGGTCTGCTCGATCTGGTTGCGCTCGGAACGGTGGCCGACATGGTTCCACTTGACCGCAACAACCGCATTCTGGTGGCGGCTGGGCTCGACCGGATTCGCGGTGGTCGCATGCAGCCGGGCGTCGCGGCACTGTTCCAGGTTGCCAGCCGCAATGCTCGCGCGGCGCAGGCCGCCGACTTCGGATTCGCGCTCGGCCCGCGCATCAACGCCGCGGGCCGGCTCACCGACATGAGCGTCGGCATCGAATGTCTGACAACGGATCACTTCGAGCGCGCGCTCGATCTGGCGCAACAACTCGACGCACTGAATCGCGAACGCCGCGCGATCGAATCGGACATGCAGTTCGATGCGTTGGCCGAACTCGACGGTGCGGCGCTCGACGACCGCCGCACGATCTGCCTGTTCAACGACACGTGGCACCAGGGCGTGGTGGGTCTGGTGGCGTCACGCGTGAAGGAGCGCTATCACCGGCCGACGATCGCATTCGCCAAGGCGGGCGACGCAACGCTGCGCGGCTCGGGCCGCTCGATCGACGGCGTGCATCTGCGCGACACGCTCGACCTTGTGACCAAGGCGCAGCCGGACCTTGTCGACAAGTTCGGAGGGCACGCGATGGCCGCCGGCTTGACGCTGAAGGCCAATTCCTACGAGTCGTTTACGCGCGCGTTCGAAGCGGCGACACGCGCGTCCAGCGACGCGGCGCTGTTCACGCGGACCGTCGCCACCGATGGGCCGCTAGCGCCGGGCGATATCCAGCTCGCGCTTATCGAAGCGATCGACCGCCATGTCTGGGGTCAGGGTTTTCCGGCACCATTGTTCGACAACGAATTCATCGTCACGGAGCAGCGGCTCGTCAAGGACGAGCATCTGCGACTGACGCTCGAACTAAACGGCAAGCGCTTCGAAGCCATGTGGTTTCGGCATGCGGCCGCGCTGCCATCGCGCGTGCGGCTCGCTTATCGCTGCTGCGTCGACGAGTACCGCGGCGAGCGGCGACTAAGCCTTGTGGTTGAGCATGCGATGACGTGAGCGTGCAGGCTCGCGGAACTAGCGGTGCGATGGCAGCTCGAATTTCGGCTCTCGATTTCCCGAATTAGTGCGGCGCGAACGGCGCCAGCTTGTCGACGAGGAAGTCGATCAGAAGCCGTACGCGCAGCGGCATGTGTCGGTTGGCCGGGTAAAGCAGAGAGAACGGCCGCGAAGTACCCCCGAAATCCTTGAACACCTCCTTCAGCGTGCCCTGCTGCAAATCCTGCTCGACGGCGAAGCGGAAGGTCTGTGCCAGCCCGCCACCGTGGCGAGCCAGTGCGGGCAGGCCCAGTACATCGTCCGTGCAGCGCAGGGCGGAGGGCGTGACGATCTCGAACTCGCGCTCCCCGTCGCGTAACAGCCACGGCACAGGCAAGCCAGTGCTGGGCAGGTAGAACTGCGCGCACTCATGCTGTTTCAGTGACTCCAGCGTGCGCGGCGTGCCGCGACGGCGAAGGTACTTGGGGGTGGCTACCACCACCAGCTCGGCATTCTCGAGCCGGCGCGCAATCAGGCCGGAGTCGGGTGGCGTGCGCCCGCGCACCGCCAGGTCGTAGCCCTCGGCCGCGAAGTCGATGTTGCGGTTGCTGAGCTGCACCTCCAGCTCGACCTCGGGATACCGCTCCCGAAACGCCGGCAGCAGCGGCAGCACGCGATAGTGCCCGTAAGACGTGGGCAAGCTGATGCGCACCGTGCCGGTAGCGACACGCTGGTCGCCCGTGAGCTCGCGCTCGGCCTCGACGAGCTGGCCGAGCGCGAGGCGGCACTGTTCATAGTAGCTGCGGCCGCTGTCGGTCAGGCGTACCTGGCGTGTGGTGCGAGCGAACAACTGCACGCCCAACCGAACCTCCAGCCGCGCGATCGATCGGCTCACTGCGGCGGGCGTCAGGCCGGCCGAATTGGCCGCCGCCGTGAAGCCTCGCAACTCGGCCGTGAGGCAAAACAACTCGATGCTGCCCAGCATGAGCCCGCTGAACTGACGCGGCATTCCACCACCTCATGTAATCAGTGAATTGAATGATGGCATGTTTATCGAAGTTCACATCGCGAATATGGTCACGGCCTCGATGGATCAACCCAGGAACACCATGAAGCTGTATTTCTCTCCCGGCGCCTGCTCACTTGCACCTCACATCGTGCTGCGCGAGAGCGGCACGCCCTTCTCGCTCGAGAAGGTGGATACCGGCAAGCACGTCACGCATGCTGGCGCCGACTACTACACGATCAACCCCAAGGGGCAAGTGCCGCTGCTGCAGCTGGACGATGGCAGCCACCTCAGCGAGGGACCGATCATCGTGCAGTACATCGCCGACAAGGCGAGGCAAACCACGCTGATGCCACAGGCCGGTAGCTCGGAGCGTTATCGCGTGATGGAGTGGCAGAACTACATCACCTCGGAGCTGCATAAATCCTTCACACCGCTGTTCAACAGCGATCTCGACGGCCCGGCCAAGAAGACACTGAGCAAGGTGCTTCGCAAGAAGTACGAATGGGTCGACCGCCAGCTGGAAGGCAAAGAGCACTTGACCGGCAGCGCCTTCACCGCGGCGGACGCTTACCTGTTCGTTGTCACCGGCTGGGCCAAGTTGGTGGGGCTGGACCTGTCTGACCTGGCGAACCTGCAGCACTTCCTGCAGCGCGTGGCCGCCCGGCCCGCAGTGCGCGAAGCATTGAAAACCGAAGGCCTGCTGGCCTGATCGTTCACGATCTCCGCACTGCCATGTCTTTGCATAGCCCGCTGACCGAACTGCTCGGGATCGAACAGCCACTGCTGCTGGCGCCGATGGCGGCGTCAGCAGCGGTCGGTTCGCGGCGGCGGTGAGCGACGCCGGTGGGCCTGGGGCTCGTGGGCGGCGGCTATGCCGCGCGCGCCTGGCGGCGGCAGCCCGATCTGCTGCAACGGGCGCTGGCTCACGGACCACGCGTCGTGATGCTCTCGTTCGGTGAGATCAATGAGCTTGCCGCGCCGCTGCGCGCTCGGGCGCGGTGCTGATCGCGCAGGTGCAAACCGTGGCAGCAGGCGCGGCAAGCTTGCGACCGGGCGCGGGCGCGTTTCCCTGCTCGCGAGTTGGGGGATTTCGACATCGCCCCCGTCATCGCCGGCGAGGCGGCAGACCTCGTCACGTCAATTGCACCGACCGCCGAGATCTGCACTCGATGGTCGCGCAATGCCAGGCTCTGCTTGGCCGGCGTGACCTGCGCGCTTGAAACACAAAGGAATTCCCACATGCCATTCGTCAACATCCAGATCACACGTGAAGGCGCGACGGCCGAGCAAAAGGCCGAGCTGATCAAAGGCGCCACGGACTTGCTGGTGCGTGTGCTTGCCAAAAACCCGGCCACGACCTTCGTCATCATCGACGAGGTGGCAACCGACAACTGGGGCGTCGCCGGACAGCCTGTCACTGCGCTGCGACGCGTGGCAACCAAGCCTTAAACAAGGGAGGCCCGAATGCATGCCGAGTTCGAACCGGTGGTGGCGGTGCTGCAGGACTACTTCGAAGGCCTGTATCGCAGCGACACTCAGATCTTGCGTCGCGTGTTCCACCCCGGCGCGCTGTATGCCTGCGCCACGGACGGTACATTGCTGGCGCTGCGCATGGACGAATACTTCCCGATCGTGGACAAGCGCCCATCGCCCGCCTGTCGGGGCGACGTGCGCGCCGACCGCATCCTGTCGATCGAGTTTGCTGGCCCGGTGACCGCACTGGCGCGAGTGGAATGCGCGATCCGCCCCAAACACTTCACCGATCTGCTGACACTGATAAGGCTGGACGGGCGCTGGCAAATCATCGCCAAGGTGTTTCACTACGAGTTGGAAGGCGACGCCGCACCCGCGTGAATTCCGTGGAGTTGCCGCCTCTTCGGCTCGTGGACGCCCTCGACTGCGGCTTTGCGCATACGTGCTGACGGTCAGCAGATGGCCGGTTCCGGCCTGTCGCGAGCCGCCCTAGAGGCTGCCGAGTTGAATACACAATAAACGCACACTCGGTGCCCATACACGTTTGGGGAATTCGCCATGTCGAGCACTGCATCCGTCTCGTCTACCCGCGATACCGTAGTCAACTTGCGAGCGCGCACGGCTCAGCGCGACCTGACAGGTCCCGTCGCGGTATCGGTACTGGTCTGTTGAAGGATGCGTTGCTATGTCCAGCAAACGCCGCGCGAACGCTCGGCGTACGCGCGATACTCGTGCACGCAAATTCCGACGACGCGCAGCGCTTGTACCTCGAGCACGGCTTCGTTTCCTCGCCGTTGAGTGCAATGACGCTGATTTCGGCGTCTCCCGAGGCTCGCGGCAAAGTCCTGCTCATTGGAGCTGGCGAAGGACTTCGCTGGCCATCAATTGATGAAGACATTCAATGGCCGGTCTCCTTGCAGGGCGCGCGTCCGTCGAACATCAACCGGCGCGCGCATAAACCTATCGCTCCGCGGACCCGCTCGATCTGCTGAGCCAGCTGTTGGCGCCTTCCTATACTCCGCGTCTTTTGATCAAGGCGAACATCATGGAAGCCGAACGACTGAACCAGCTTGCCGCCGCCGTCGCCGACTTGGCGTCACGGGCAAACGAACTGCGGAGGTATCTTTGACGTCGACGCGAAGGAGCGTCGGCTCGACGAAGTAGCGCGCGATCTCGAACGACCCAATGTCTGGGACGATCCAAAGCAGGCGCAGGAACTCGGCCGCGAAAAAAAGCTTCTCGACGACGTGGTCGGCCGCATGCGCAAGCTGGGCGCGGGCGTGCACGATGCCGCCGAGTTGTTCGAGATGGCTCGCGCCGATGACGACGACGCCACGCTGACGGCGATCGAAAGCGACGCCGCCGCGCTCGTGCGCGAAGTCGACGCACTCGAATTCCAGCGGATGTTCAACAACCCGCTGGACGCGAACAACTGCTTCGTTGAAATCCAGGCCGGCGCCGGCGGCACCGAAGCGCAGGACTGGGCGAGCATGCTCGAGCGCATGTACCTGCGCTACGCCGAGCGCAAGGACTTCAAGGCCGAATTGCTGGAGGAATCCGAAGGCGAAGTCGCCGGCATTAAGAGCGCGACGCTGAAGATCAGTGGTGACTACGCATATGGCACGCTGCGCACTGAAACCGGCGTGCATCGGCTGGTGCGCAAGTCGCCCTTCGATTCCAACACACGCCGCCATACATCATTTGCCAGCGTGTTCGTGTACCCGGAAGTCGACGACTCGATCGAGGTCGACATCAACCCGGCGGATCTGCGCATCGACGTCTATCGCGCCTCCGGCGCCGGCGGCCAGCATGTCAACAAGACCGAGTCCGCCGTGCGCATCACGCATCTGCCGACCAACATCGTCGTGCAGAGCCAGAACGATCGCTCGCAGCACCGCAACCGCGCCGAAGCGATGGCGATGCTGAAGTCCAAGCTGTACGAGCAGGAACTGCGCAAACGCATGGCCGAACAGAGCAAGCTGGCGGAGTCGAAGACCGATATCGGCTGGGGGCATCAGATCCGCAGTTACGTGCTCGACCAGTCGCGCATCAAGGACCTGCGCACCAATGTCGAGATCGGCAACACGCAGGCGGTGCTCGACGGCGCGCTCGACGAGTTCATCAGCGCGAGCCTTAAACAAGGGGTCTGAGCGCATGTCGATCGTTCCGGAACTGCTGCCGCTGCCCGACGAATTGCGCGATGAGCGCGTGCTGCTGCGTCCCTATCGCGCCGGCGACGGTGTCGCGTTCTTTGCGGCGATCGACCGCCATCGCGAGGAACTGAAGACCTGGCTCAGGTGGGTCGACCGTCACCAGACGATCGACGACGCCGAAGCCTATGTGCGGCGCATGGCTGGCAAATGGCTGGCGCGCGAAGCGCTGATTGTGGGTATCTGGACCCATGACGGTGAGTACTGCGGCGGCACCGGCTTCCACGGCTTCGACTGGGTCGTGCCAAGTTTCGAAGTCGGCTACTTCCTGCACAAGGACGCGCGCGGGAAGGGTTACGGGACCGAGGCAGTTCGACTGGTTACCGATTGGGCTCTGCGCGGACTTCGCGCGCGACGCATCTGGGCGGGTTGCGACTACTTGAACGAACGCAGTTGGCGATTGCTCGAGCGTTGCGGCTATGTGCGCGAGGCTCATTTCCGCAAGCACCGTGTCGATCACCACGGCACGTTGCGCGATGAGTTGATTTACGCCGTGACGGCCTGAGGACGCTATGCCGAGGAGGATTCGCAATTTGCGTCGTTCCCGCGAAGGCGGGAACCCGGTGTCTTCGCGGCGAAAGACGTTGGGTCCCCGCCTTCGCGGGGATGACATCTGTCATCCATGTGCGTAGTGCCTAATAGGAACCGCGGACCTACCGGAAAGACGAGGAACAATGGAACTCTTTATTCTCACCGGCGCATCGCGCGGACTGGGCAGGGCGCTCGCCGAACAATTGCTCGGCTCCGATCACGCCTTGTTGACGATCGCGCGCAAACCCGATGCGACGCTCGAAAAGGACACGCGAGGCGCGCGACTCGAGCAATGGTCGTGTGACCTTGCGGATGCGCCGGCGGCGGCGGCTCGCCTGGAAGAGTGGCTGCGAAAGCAAGAGTCGCACATGCATACGCGCGTGACGCTGATCAACAATGCGGGCCTGTTGAGCCGTATCGGGCCGATCGACCTCGATGCTTTTGCAGCGCTGTCGGACGCTCTTCGGGTGGGCCTCGAAGCGCCGCTGCTTCTGACCGCGGCGTTCCTGCGAGCCACGCGCGACTGGCGCGGCGAGCGGCGCGTGCTCAACATCTCGACAGGCGCATCGCGCAAAGCGATCACCGGCTGGGCCAGCTATTGCGCGGCGAAGGCGGGGCTTGATCATTTTTCGCGCGTCGTCGCGCTCGATGAAGCGGGCCGGCCGAATCCGGCGAAGATCGTTTCGCTCGCGCCGGGCGTCATTGATACTGATATGCAGGCGCAGTTGCGATCGGCAGACGCCAGCGGGTTTCCGGACCAGCAGGGCTTTCTCGATCTGAAGGCGAGCGGGCAATTGCCATCCACCGACGAGGCAGCCAGAAGAGTCCTCGCATTCCTTCGCCGTGCGGACTTTGGAAGCAAAGCGACCGCCGATGTGCGCGATGCTTGAGTGAGATGGAGCGCTGTCTTGTCATTCCCGCGAAAGCGGGAATCCAGAGTCTTTGGCCGCAACGACATTGGGTTCCCGCTGGAGCCTGCCCTCGACTCCGATCGGGGGCGGGAACGACACAACTAAGCCCGCTCCTATGAACGAGAAACCGAGCGCCCCACCCCCCGACGAAAACCAGGTCATCGCCGAGCGGCGCGCCAAGCTTGCGCGCCTGCGCGCCGCGGGACCGGCGTTTCCGAACGACTTCGTTCGCACTCATCACGCGGGTGAACTGCAAACGAAGTACGGCAACGCGACGCGCGAGGAACTGGAATCACTTGGTGTCGACGTCGCCGTCGCGGGCCGCATCATGCTCAAGCGCGTGATGGGCAAGGTTGCGTTCGCGACCGTGCAGGATGTTTCGGGGCGGATCCAGTTTTTCGTGTCGCTCGACGACAGCGGGCCTGAAGCGCTGGAAGCTTTCAAGCACTGGGATATCGGCGACATCGTGGGCAGTCAGGGGCGGCTCTTCAAGACGAACAAGGGCGAACTGTCGTTGCGCTGCCGTTCGATCCGCCTGCTTGCCAAATCGCTGCGGCCGCTGCCCGACAAGTTTCACGGACTTGAAGACCGGGAGAGCCGCTACCGGCAGCGCTACGTCGATCTGATCGTCAATGAAGCGTCGCGCGCGGTATTCGTCACCCGCGCCAAAGCTATCGCCGCGATGCGTGCGTTCATGATCGAACGAGGCTTCCTCGAAGTGGAGACGCCGATGTTGCAGGTGATTCCCGGCGGCGCGGCGGCGAAACCCTTTGTCACGCATCACAACGCGCTCGGCATCGACATGTTTCTGCGCATCGCGCCGGAGCTCTTTCTCAAGCGCCTGACGGTCGGCGGCTTCGAACGCGTGTTCGAGATCAACCGCAACTTCCGCAACGAGGGGCTGAGCCCGCGGCACAATCCCGAATTCACGATGCTGGAGTTCTACGCGGCGTATCACGAGGTCCGATGGATGATGGACTTCACCGAAGAGTTGCTGCGTGCAACCGCGATCGCCGCCGCCGGCTCCGCGCAATTGACGTATCAAGGACAGGCAATCGATCTTGCGCCGCGTTTCGCGCACTTGACGATTGTCGATGCCACCAAGCGCTACGCGCCGCATTACAGCGAAGCGCTTTTGACTGACGCGGATGCGCTGCGCGGCGAGCTCGCGCGGCTCGGCGCGACGCCGCACAGACACGCCGGGCTTGGCGCTTTGCAGCTGTCGCTCTTCGAGCAGGTGGCCGAAGCGCAGCTTGTACAGCCGACTTTTATCGTCGACTACCCGGCCGAGGTTTCGCCGCTGGCGCGCGCATCCGACACGCGGCCAGAGGTCACCGAGCGCTTCGAGCTCTTTATCGCCGGGCGCGAAATGGCGAACGGTTTTTCGGAGCTGAACGATCCGGAAGACCAGGCCGCGCGCTTCCTGCAGCAGGCCAAGGCCAAGGAAGCCGGCGATGAGGAGGCGATGTACTACGACGCCGACTACATCCGCGCGCTGGAATACGGCATGCCGCCGGCCGCCGGGTGCGGTGTCGGCGTCGATCGTTTTGTCATGCTGTTGACCGATGCGCCGAGCATTCGTGACGTGCTGCTGTTCCCGCATATGCGGCCGGAGGACGGCGGCGCGTGATCGATCGCGCGCGGCTTGCGAGGCTGCAAGGCGCCCTGCTCGCGCGAGCGCAAGTCGCCGCACCGGCAAATTGGCTGCCGGTATTTCTTGGTGACATCCGGATCGGCGTATCGAGCCTTGAGGTTGCCGCGTTCCTGTCCACACACGAGTTGCGCTGTCTGCGGTCGGATGATCGGCTGCTGATCGACGACACCGGATTCGATTTCGCGACCCGCAGCGCACTGCTGTTCGAGGTCGCTTCGCGCTTGCGCGACGCGGGACTCCTGCGCGGCTGGCGCGACGAGGCACTCGACGTGCGGCCGCTGTCCGGTGGCGCACCGCTCGCCAGGATTGAACGTTCTGCCTGCCGCGCTCTCGGCATCGCGACGCATGCGGTGCACATGAACGCGTTCGATACGGAGGGCAACCTAGTGGTCGCGCGGCGTGCCGACAACAAGCCGATCGATCCGGGCTTGTGGGACAACCTGGTGGGCGGCATGGTGACGGCGGGTGAAGATGAACTCGCGGCGCTCGCGCGGGAAACGCGCGAGGAGGCTGGGCTTGACCTTGCGCGGCTGCAGAACCTGACACGCGGCAGCCTGTTGCGCGAAGCGCGCCCGGTCATCGAGGGCTACATGATCGAGACCGTGCAGGTGTTCGATGTGCGGCTTCCCGCTGGAGCAACGCCGCACAACCAAGACGGTGAAGTCGCAGCGATCGAGGTGCGCAGCGTAGGTGACGTGCTCGACGCGATCGAGCGCGATGAGTTCACGCTCGAAGCTGCGCTCGTGACGATCGACGGGCTGCGGCGGCGGTCGTAGCGAGGACGTCATCCCCGCGAAAGCGGGGATCCAGCGTCTTTGATCGCAACGACACCGGGTTCCCGCCGCAGCCTGCCCTCGACTCCGATCGGGGGCGGGAACGACACCCTAGCCCGCAGCCGGCTTCCTCGATTCACGCGTTGACCCTCGACGGGCTGGTGCGGCGGTTGTAGTGAGGACGTCATCCCCGCGAAAGCGGGGATCCAGCGTCCTTGATCGCAACGACACTGGGTTCCCGCCGCAGCCTGCCCTCGACTCCGATCGGGGGCGGGAACGACATGATGTCAGTCGGCCTCCTCAATCCACGCGGCCTGGATCGCCTCGAGAATCTTTTCTCCCGAGCGCTTGGGATCGTCGCTGAACCCTTCGAGTTCGCACACCCGGCGGTGCAGGTCGGTGAAGCGCACCTGCTGCGGATCGTCGTCCGGGAATTTTTCCGCCAGCGCGATCGCGATGTCCTGCACGTCGGTCCACTTCATCAGTGATTCTCG
>Ga0187892_10005465_pt1 | contig 19956 bp, 10 predicted proteins | sample MA1701073metaG_FD_139345 | JGI IMG/M metagenome (GOLD analysis project Ga0187892, IMG submission 139345) | Bio-ooze microbial communities from a basaltic lava cave in the Kipuka Kanohina Cave System on the Island of Hawaii, USA - MA170107-3 metaG ...
CAAAGTCGCAACGTCCCGCGTCGAGCGCGACGTCGTGATCCGCAAATTCGACCTCTGGTTCGAGGTCGACCAGGAGTTGGCGCACGAACTGTACTCGCTCGAACCCGCCGCGGCCGGGCCATTCCTTCTCCGCCACCTTCCCTCGCGCTGGAGTTGGATGAGCGAAAAACGCGAGTTGTGGACGCGGCTCTTCTCGCTCGCCCGGGAGAAGAAAGACGACGACTTTGCCTGGAAACTCTACCGGCGCCAGGTGCCGATCGAGCAATGGGACAAGGAGATTCGCGAACTGGCCCGCCAAACCCGTGACGCCGCGGAGTTGGATCGCCAGCTCGAACAACGTCATCCCGAAAGCTGGGGGCACGACCTCGGGAAGACCTATCATTGGTTGCTCGAGCAACGCGAACGCGATGTCTTTCCGTACATCGGACGCCATCTCTTCGGCATTCGCAGAATGTGGTTCCGGCTGGGCAGCTACGACAAGTTGATCGAGTTGGCCCGCGCCAAAGGCTGGTTCGATCTCTGGGCGGCCATCGTGCGGACCTGCGCAAACTCGGCCGTCTTCAACAAGGAAGTCGCCGCACTGGTGAATGGCCGGTCCCTGTCCGAGGACGAAACGCTTCGTCGCCTGGCCGCGCTGATCGGCGTTTCGCGCGAGTGGAACTGGCCCGGCCTCGGCATCGTGCAGGTCCACCAGTTCGAGGAGCCGACTGCCCTCGCGATGTACGAACGCTTTCCCGATTTTCTCCGTCGCGCTTGCAAGGCGAACGTCCAGGTTTCGCCGTGGGAAAGCGCGTACCCGAAACTGATCGAACGGTTTCTGGGACAGAACGACGAGGAAATGATCGACTACATGGCGAGCCGAGTCGTGACGCGCGCCAGCCATCGATATCAACGAAACGCGGATCTGCTGAACGAGGCGAACCGACTCCGCGATTACTACGACTCACTCAAGAGCAAGGACGAGGCCGCCTTCTCGCGTCGCGCGGCCAACGTGCTCAGCCAGGTGCCGGCATTCAGCATCTACAGCTACAACAGCCTCATTCGCACGAACCGTCTCGCGCGGCTGCTGTTCGAGCGATCTGCGGCGGCGTATCTCGCCGATCCGGTCAGCATCCAGGACTTGGTTGAGGCTTCAGAGATTCACGTCATGGCGCTCGCCTATCGAGCGCTCGGTCTGGATGACGACCGCGCGCGGGCGCTGGCGGCCGCAAATCTCCCGCTGCTCATGGGCACGTTGCTCCGGCCTCTGCAACGCACCACGCGTGCGCTTGCGTTCGGAGCGTTGGCCAACGCCGCTACGACGCTCGAAAACGCGCGTCTTATCCTCCAGCGCGCGCGCGAGGCAATGGATTTGCCGGACAAGAAATACCCGAAGGACAAGCTGATCGGGTTGATTGGGAGGATCGTCCATCGCTGGCCGGAACTGCGCGAGGCGCGCGAGCAGCCGGTGATTTACGAAAGGATGGCAGCGTGAACTTGTGTGAATGTGGGAGGCGCCTCAGCGCGCCGACTGCTGGACTCTCGAACACGCCCTGCCGGTCGGCGCGCTGAGGCGCCTCCCACATTCATCTCTGCCACAATGATCCCCATCTACATCGATTACGCCACGCCGAGCGTGTTCGAGTCCGAACGCGACCGGGCGCTGCTCGGCTTGTCGGCCAACGCGCGCCGACCGGTCCGCTTCCACGGGCGGGTGGTCAAGAACACGTTCCTCCTGCGCTTCGCGCTGCGCGCCCTGGGCGAGACGATCTGGTCCGACGACACCTGGTTTTCCGAAGGCGGCATCCTCGACCCGGTCATCACCGTTCACCCCGACCGGATTTTCTTCGAGGCGTTCAGTCAGGATCAAAGCGTCTATGCGAGCTTGATCGTGGACCCGGCCTTGTTCGAGGCGGAAGGCGAGGTGCGCACGGGCACGACGAACGTCGATTTCACGGCCTGGCTCTGGGCCGCGCTGTCCGAGTTGCGCAGCAGCCGCGAAACGTGGCTGCGCGTCGAGGCAGCCGGGTTCGAGGTGAAAACGAAGGGCGCCGGCGGGCGCTTCCAGCAGAAAGTGGACTTGCCCGAGTCGTGGGTGCGCGGGTTCCTGCAACTCCAGGGCGCGATGGCAATGCCCGGCACGCGCTTGTCGGTGCGGCCCGTGGATTTGCTCTCGGCGATCCGGTTCCTGCGTTACACGAAAGCGAAGCTCTCGCCGCGCGCTCTCCGATATGAGTTCGATCCCGGCCAGGAAGCGCGGATTGTACTCGAACCGTGGGAGCACGTCGTCCCGTTGCGCGGCAGCGAACACAACTACACCGAGCCGCGCCGCATCCGCACGTGGGGACGGCGGCGTTTGAAGCTCATCGAAGGTTTGTTGCCCTTCGCCGAACGCGTCGATATCTACCTCAAAGGCCGCGCGCTGCCGAGTTTCTACGCGGTTAAACTGCCGGGAATGACGTTCGTCCTCGGACTGAGCGGCTGGAGCGGCCAGCGCTGGACCGAGTCGGGGAGCTTCGATTTGCTGAGCGGGCTTGCGGGTAACGGCGAATCGATCCTGACTTCTGTGCTGGAACAGCTCAGCGCGCGTTATGTCGCGACCGTGAACGATCTGGCAGAGACACTGCGTCAGCCTCGCGATGTCGTTTCCCACGCGCTCGAACGGCTTTGCCGGCAGGGTCGGGCGATCTACGACGTCGAGGCGCGCGCGTTTCGGCACCGCGAATTGTTCGAACAGCCCATCGACGAAGCGAAGCTCTATCCGCCCGATGCACGCCGCGAGCGGGCACAGGCGTTCCTCAATCGCAAGGAAGTCCGCGTAGGCTACTGCGAACCACAGGAGACGCGCAAGGTGCGGAAGCTGCCGTCGCCCGAGGGCATGATGAGCCGCGAAGTCATTTATCGCGACTGGCGCGTGGTCGGGTCGGTCGGCGGCGTCAGCACCGTTGAGATCGTAGTCAACGACTTGAACCGAATCCTGTTCGGCAAATGTGGCTGCGAGTTTTTCCGGGAGAACCTCCTCAACAAAGGTCCGTGTGAACACATGCTGGCGTTGTTCGTCGCGAGCCAGGATCGGCGGCAGGACTTGCCGACGTCCGTCGCGGCAACCGAGGGCGCGGGACCACAGCGCGCGTATCGGTCGCCCGCGACCGGCGAGATGGTGGTGCCCGGGAAGGAGGAAAGCGACGTTGACACGGAGGAAGAAACGGAGGAAAAAGATGACAAATAGGGCCCGGCGTTCCCAGATCAGCCAGCAGTGCCGCGGTGTTTCGCCGCGGAGGCAAGCTAGCGACACCACATCGCCACGGCTCCCATCGTACGTAACGATGGGAGGCCATGAGTCCAGGGCCTCGCAAGTGATCGAACGCCGGGTTCTTTCGTCTTTCCGCTCGTCGTCGTCCTCGTTCTCGTACTCGAAAGTGACGGATTCGACGACGAGGACGAGGACGAGGACGGTTACGATTTCCGGATGGTCGCCATGAGCTTGTTTCGCTGGCTCAAATCCCTCTTCTTCGCGCCCAGACGCGACATTTCGCGGTTGGAGCCTACCGGCGAAGCCGAGGACGCCGTCGAGGAAACCATCGACACCAGCGGTGGGCCGCTCAAGGAAAAACATCTCCGCCGTGCGCTCCGCGACAGACGGCTGCTGCCGAAAGCCCTCGCGCCGCGTTTTCCTGGTTCCAAGCGCAAGAAACACATGTCGATGGAGGAAGCCACGCGGTTGTTCGCCGGCACGATGCGAACGCGCAACCGCAATCTGCGCGATCTGTTGACCGACGAAGACCAACTCGCGCGATACGGCCTGCCGGTCTGGCGCACGGAGCCGGAACTCGCCGATGCGCTCGGGCTTACCGCAAAGCAACTCTGGTTTTTCTCCAGCCATCGCGAGAAGGAACAGGCGCCGCATTACGTCACGTTCGCCATCCCGAAGCGCTCGGGCGGCAAGCGGTTGATCATGGCGCCGAAACGTCGGCTCAAGGCGATCCAACGCAAGTTGCACGAGTTGCTCGTCGCGAAACTCCCCGTCAGCGAACACGCGCACGGCTTCCGCAAAGGTCGCAGCGTCCGCACGGGCGCCGAGGCCCACGTCGGCAAGCGCATCGTGTTGCGGATTGACATCAAGGATTTCTTCCCGACGGTCACGTTTGCGCGCGTGCGCGGAATGCTCATCGCGTACGGCTACAGCTTCCCGGTCGCATCCGCGCTGGCGGCGATCATGACCGAGTCGGAGCGTCAGCCGGTGGAGATTGAGGGCAAAATCTACCACGTGCCGGTCCGTCCGCGACATTGCGTTCAAGGTGCGCCGACGAGTCCGGGCCTGTGCAACGCGATTCTGTTGCGGCTCGACCGTCGCGTGGCCGGCATCGCAAAGAAACTCGGCTTCGCCTACACGCGCTATGCCGACGATCTCTCGTTCTCGGGCGACGCTGATCGCGACGCGCTCAACATCTTTCGCGCGCGGGTCGTTCGCGTGGTGCGCGAGGAGGGATTCGAGGTCAACTCGGACAAGACGCGCATCATGGGCCGGGGACGTCGCCAGACCGTGACCGGCGTGGTCGTGAACCAGGCCCTTGGTCTCTCTCGACAGGAACGCCGCCGGTTGCGCGCCGTCGCCCACCGTTTGACGAAAGAGCAGGCCGCGGGTGCCACAGACCCGACGCGGCTCGCGGCGTTCCATGGCAAGCTTGCCTATCTTTCGATGCTCAACCCGGCGCAAGCCGAAGCTGTCCGGACACGTTTCAACGGCGGAACGGCGAAGTAGGTCGGCCATTCCTTGGCTGACCAGCTTGGCGATGTCGGTTGATGGAGGCTGCGAGTGCTCCATTCGGGTATCCATTGGTTGGCCAAGAATGACCGGTCTGCTTCCTGTAAGGGCCGAAACATATGGGCTGCAAGCCTATCTCCCAAATCATCCGGCTGGCACTTGATTCGCTCTTTTCCAAAGGGACTTCACGATGAACAACCGGCCCATGGTACGGACTCGTGCCTTGATCCTCGGCCTCGTCGGGCTTTGGATCGGGGCTGTCATTCCTTCAACCGCGGAGTGGACGGAGCCCACGCTGACACTGCAGGAGCTCGAAGTCAGTGTGGGCAGAACCAATCTGCCACTGGTCTCGGGCGCACTGGTCCAGGAGGCAAAAGACAGAAACGGCGCGACACGCGTGCGCGCAGTGATCCGGTCCAACGCGCCCCAAACCTTCAAGGCGGGAGCGGGCGTCACGGTCCAAACGACGGTGGAACTGACCTTCACCGCCCCGCCGTTGAAACCGAAGCCTGCGAACCAAAGTGGAGCACGATCGGCTCCTCCCAAGCCGACCATCGCCACCGCGAAGATCGCGGCGAGCGTGCCGGGCGACTGGCGAAGGGCCGACGGCTCGCTGGAGTACACAGGCCCGAGCCGGCTCATTCAAAAGTTTGAGTTGGAAATTCCTCCCGGCCAGACCGTGACCAAGAACATCGCCGTGGGATTCGCATGCACGCCCGAGGCGAAATGGGACGAGAAACATTGCGGGGTCCGCTGGCTCGTCACGCCGACCGCCGGCCAGTGGGACACGCACGACGGCCAATCGCCGGTCCCCGCGGGCTGCCGTCGCAAGTATTGGTTTCACACGTACGACGTGGCGGGCAGCCAGGGGCATCAACTTCACTTTGCCGCCACATTCGACATCGACTATTCCCTGAGCGGTCCCACGACCTACGCCAGCGGCTACCCGCATGTTTCCTATTCGTACGAAGGCCGGTCGAAATACTTCGAGCCCGCACCGGCCACGCCGCCGCCACCGCCGATCCAACTGACCGGCGAGTTGCTGGATGCGAACCCGCTTTACACAAACACGGAAGACATCAAAACGCTCGAACCAAAAGCGTTGCTCGACCTGCGTCACGTTCGACGTGGCGCGGTGGCCGATGGCGTGAGCGTGTTGATCGTGCGAGCCAAGGTTTCCGAAAAGGGGACGGCAAAGTTTTCGGTCGGCAAGAGCGACGGACGTTGCGAGCCGTTGTTCGACGGAAAGACGCAGTCGCTCGACGGCAAAACGCATTATGCGTTTGCCGCGTATTGGCCGCCGGCCGAGTTCGGGAAAACCGCAGGCGGCGAGGCGGTCCAGAAGCTGGAAGACGCGGTGGAATACCGGAAAGTCCCGCTGAAGATCGCGTTCCAAAGCGAGCACGCGGGCGGGGCGCCGGCTGAGTTCAATCTGCCGGTCATCGTGGCGCGTCCGCCGGTCGTGTTGATGCACGGCACGTACGACAACCCGACCGAATGCTGGGCCACGCGTTCGCCCGAGACGCCGTCGCTCCGCGTACGGTTGCGGGCGCGCGGCTTCGCCGTGTATCTCGTGGATTACTCGCGCTCGAACGGCAACAGCACGAGCGCGCCGAGCCGTTTTTCGGACAATAAATGGGTCGTCTGGTCGAACGAACAGGGCGGTATCCAGAAGGCGCTCGAAGAATTTCGTTCCACGCCATTGAGTCTCGCCGCCACGAAGGCGGACGTCGTCGGCCACAGCATGGGCGGCGTGTTGCCGCGCGTGTATGCGTCGGACCACTACAAGAAGCTCGTGGACGGCAAGGAACACCGGTATCGCCGTGCGGAGAATTTCAACCAGGGCGACATCAACCGCCTGATCACGATCGGGTCCACACACTACGGCAGCGACATCCCGCGCATCTTCGGCGTGTTCAAGAGCAGCAAGGTGGACGACCTCGCACCGTTCAGCCAGAAGGTCGCGGGCGCCGCCTACTGGTACGTGGACTACAGCACCGGCCTCGACAGCGGCGCGGCGCTCGATCAAATCCCGGGCAGCGTGGCGTTGCAATTGATCGGGCCGACGCAAGTTCCGTCGCACGCCATCGGGTGCGTCGCGGTCACCAAGGACCTCGAAGCCTACAACGGCGAATACATCGACCGTTGCAAGAAGATCTGCTGGGTGTTCCAGCTCCGCCCGGACCTGTTGCCGGTGGTTTTCCCGCCGCAGGGCCAAGAGTTCGAAGGCGATGCCGCGCGCTTGAAAGCGCAGATCGACGCGATTGGGGAACGATACGGCTTTGAGACGGACCGGGTCACCGGCGAGAAAAGTTCGGGGTATTACAATGACCTGGCGCTCCTCGATCTGTATTTCCGGGCCGCCGTCTTCGGCAACACGCCCAACGATTGCACCGTGCGCATCGAAAGCCAGTGGGGCGGCCTCGACCCGAAGTACACGTCCCTCATCTGTCACGCGCTCCATGGCTACGAACCGCGTTATCGCGCCGTGCAAGATCGGGTGATCGAACTGCTGCTCGACGGCCTGACCTATTTCGCGTCCGACGGATTCCCGCTCGCTGGGAAGCCGCCGACCAATCTCCCGCCCGGCCACGACAAACAGACGGAGCGAATGACGTGGACCAAGGTCACCGGCGACGATGCGCTCCGACTTTCCAACATCGCGAAGGCTCCCGCCGACGCGGTCGCGGCGATGTCGAAGGAATCCGACGCCATCGTTCTGCTGCGGCCAGCGAAGGACAACGCGGTTGCGTACGATCTGCTCGCGCTCGGATCGCACGGTTCGCCCGGCAAGATTCAGCGCGACGCCGAGTTGGGGTACGTCAGTGATTCCCAAAAGGCTCTGATCGCCAAACTCAACGGCGCGGTCAAGACGACCGGGGTTGCCGGCAGCGTCTTCCGTCACGGACCGGACGCGCAATCGCCGGACTCGGCCAGCCCGACCTATCCGATCCTCGCGTTCGAGCCGCCGCCGGTCGATCAGCCAGGTGCGCAGGGAGCAATGGTCAGCATCCCGCGCGGGCCGTTGCAGGACCCCGATCGGTTCCTCAAAGAATACTTCCGCGAAAAACAGGATAAGGGGTACTGGCTGATGCCCGGTACGGCGTGGGGCTGGCAGCATTACAACGGCTGCGACGGATTCGACGCGACGGCGTTGTTTTCGCCGCCCGATGCGACAGGCCGGGTCGAGAACAATCCCTGGATGACGTCCGTTCGCATCGCCACCAACAGCGCCGGTCCGACTGCGGTAACCATCGAACCCGCAAGTGCGTGGCAACCCGCCGTGGAGAAAGCGCGGCGTTCGGGCGGGGGTCAAGCCGTGATCCAACGTCAAAGATAGGAGACTCACGATGAATCCAACCTTGGTTTGCATCTCTATGATCACCCTGACCGGGTGTCTCAGTGCATGGGCCGGTGGCCAGTCCCTGGAGGAACTACGCGCCGCCGCCGAGAAAGGCGACGCCGAGGCGCAATATCAACTCGGGCGCATCTATTATTTCGGCAATGGCGCGCCGAGGAATTACGACAAGTCCGTGAAATGGTCGCGCAAAGCCGCCGAGCAAGGCCACCCACGAGGCCAGAACAACCTCGCTTATTGCTATGAAATGGGCCGAGGCGTGCCGCAGGATTACGAGAAGGCGCTCCGGTGGTATCGCAAGGCCGCCGACGAGGATCTCCCGCAGGCGCAATACAATCTCGCGAGCATGTACGAGCGTGGGCTGGGCGTGAAGGCGGACGAGGAGAAGGCGTTCGACTGGTACCGGAAGGCGGCAGAACAAGGACACGCGGCGTCGCAGTTCAAGATCGGACGGATGTACGAAGCGGGTTCGATTGAAAAACCTGACCTCGCCAAGGCGGTGAAGTGGTATCGCAAGGCCGCCGACCAGGGTGAACCCAACGCTCTGCGCAATCTCGGAGTGATGTACGCCAAAGGGCGCGGCGTCAAACAGGATTCGGCGGAAGCTATAAAGCTGTACCGGCTCGCAGCCGAGAAGGGAGATTCCGTCGCGCAGAACTATCTCGGGGTTCGCTACGAGCGCGGCGACGGTGTGCCGCAAGACTACGCGGAAGCATTTCGCTGGCTGCGGATGGCCGCCGAGCAAGGGCTCGACGAAGCGCAATTCAATCTGGCCATCCTGTATCGCGACGGCCACGGCGCGCCGCAGGATATCGTCGAAGCCCACCGCTGGTTCAACCTCGCCGCGGCGAAGAACTTCGAGGGAGCCCGGAACGCACGCGACGAAATGGCGAAGCAGATGTCGCCCGAGCAAATCGCGCAGGCGCAACGGCTGGCCAGCGAATGGAAACCCAAGACCGCCGAGCAGGCGGAAGCTCTCAAGCCGCCGGCACCTCCCGCGCCGGTTGCAACGCCAGCCCCTTCCACATCAGACTTCATCACATCGGTCTATTACCGGCCAACGCCGGCCCAGCGCGGGAAGGATGGGTGGATGGGTGTCGAGTACAAGACCAACGGCGCCACTGGACCGATCCACGAAAGCTGGTCGCTCTTGAAGGACGGCCAGCCGCAATTCCCGCCGCTCGAATTCGATTTCACGCCCGACGACGCGACGGCCAAACGGGAAATCCCGTTGCCGATCCCTGCTGCGGCGCCGGCTGGCGAGTATGAGTTGAGCCTGACGACGAAGTTCCAGGACAAAACCGTCACGCGAACCACGCGGTTCAAGATCGAGTGAGGCAGAGCAAGCTTTAGCCTGCGGTTGTCGCTCAAACCATCGGCGCGAACATTCCATCCGTCAGTCATTCCGCGCCGGTGTCCTTCTCCTCGCCTCCCGGTACGCCGACGGACTCTTGCCGGTCATCTTCTTGAACAAACGCGAAAAGTAGTACGGGTCGGGACATCCCACTGCCGCGCCGATCTGCTTCAAGGGCACCGCAGTTTCGGTCAACAGCGAACTCGCGTGCGCCACGCGCGTCTGGAGGACATACTGCATCGGGCTGACTTGAAACAGCTTGCGGAACGTGCGCGTGAAGTGCGGCGTCGAGAGGTTGGCTTGCCGGGCGAGATCGTCCACCGTGATCACGCCGGCCAGGCGGTCGTGTATGTAGGTCTGGATGCGATGCACGTCGAATGGCATCTCCGTCGCGGGCGCAGCGCGTTTCAATTCCAGCTTGTGCACGATCAACCCGAGCAGTCCGTAGAGTCCCGTATTCGCCCGGATGGCACAATGCGGCCCGCCGGCCGTGTGGAAGATCACCAACTCCATCCAGCGATCGCGCAGTTCGGCGTCGTGTCCGAGCGGGATCACGAAACGATCTCCGAAACTGCGAATCCGCTCCACAAACGTCGGCGCCAGACTGCCGACGAAATGCACCCAGACAATGTCCCACGGATCGCGCTGGTCGGAGCCGTACTCGTGAAGTTCGCCCTTGCGCAGACAGAACAAGTCGCCGGCAGACGCGACGTGTCGTTTGCCCTCCGACTCCACAAAGCCTTTCCCGCCCAGCACCCAAAAGAGCAGATAATCCATCGGCCTCTGCCGCCGCATGAAATGGTGCGGCATGTTGGAAAAGTGGCCGCTACGGAGCAATTCAAGGTATTTGGCGAGCATGATGTCGAGTACGGAGCGTACACAGGATGATCGGATTTTCCATCCAAAAGATCGGCTTGTCCATTTTCCCCGTTTTGTCGCTGCCGTATGAGTAGCAGCGTCCAACTACGCAGGAGCACGACATGAACACCAGTGCCTTGGCCGGTTATCGAATGAGCGAACAACAAATCGCCGACAACGTACGCGACGGTTATCTCGTCGTTCGCGGGCTGTTCACGGCGGACGAGGTGGCGGAGATCCGCGACTACTTCGACTCGCTCGGCAAGTCCGGCACACCGATCGAAGGCCACTGGTTCCCCGACACCAGCCCCGAGGCGGCCAGCGACCCTCTCAAGCGCTACCCGCGCGTGATGCAGCCGCACCGATTCAACGAGATGTCAAAGCAGTATCTGCTCGACGCGCGCATACACGACATTCTCGTCGCACTCCTCGGCGAAGAACCGGTCGCGGCGCAAACCATGTTTTATTTCAAGCCGCCCGGCGCGAAGGGCCAGGCGCTTCACCAGGACAACTTTTATCTCCACATCAAGCCACACACCTGCATGGCCGCGTGGACAGCGATCGATCCGTGTCGCGTTGACAACGGTTGTCTGTACGTCGTGCCCGAGACGCACAAGGAAGAGATCGTCTGCCCGGAGACGGCGGACCCAGCGGAAAGTTTCACCACGCATCTGGTTCGCATTCCCGGCAACCGCAAGGCTGTCCCCGTCGAGATGGAGCCGGGCGACACGCTGTTCTTCAACGGCAGCCTCATCCACGGCTCGCCGCCGAACCGCTCGACGACGCAATGGCGCCGGGCGTTCATCAGCCACTACATCCCGAAGGCGTCGGTCCAGGTCTCCGGCGCCTACAAGCCGCTGCTCGATTTCGACGGCAACGATGTCTCGGAGACCATCGCCTCCAGCACCGACGGCGGCCCGTGCGGACACGAGTTCTCGAAGATCGGCACGTACGGGAAGTGGCATTGACGAGTCAGCCGCCGGCCAGCTCCAGCGCTTTCTCACGCACCTTGCGCAGATCCAGTTTCCCGGTGCCTAGATAGGGCAACTTGTCCACCAGGAAGAACTGGTCGGGCCGGGGCTTCCAGAGATTCGGCAGATCACTGCCGGCCAGTTTGTCCGTGACCGGCTTGAGCGCCTCCTCTGCCAACGTGTGGAGAACGACGAGCCGTTCGCCCTTCTTCTCGTCGGGAACGCCGGTGACGGCGAAGGTCTGCTCGGTCACGCCGGCCAGCTCGTGCAGTTTGTCCTCGATCTTGATGTGCGGCACCATCTCGCCGCCAATCTTGCTGAACCGAGTGAGCCGATCCGTGATCTGGAGGAAGCCGTCTTCGTCGAGTGCCGCCACGTCGCCGGTGACGTACCAGCCATCGCGCAACACCTCGGCAGTTTTCTCCGGCTTGCCGAGGTAGCCTTTCATCACGTTCGGCCCGCGCACGAGCATCAGCCCCGGCTGGCCGATGGGAACGGGCTGCATCGTTTCGGGATCGACGATCCGTACGGTGACCGCCGGCAACGGGTGCCCGATCTTGCCGCGTTTAAACCCGACCTGGCGGAAGCCCGCGGCGCGGAAGTCGCGCGCGTTGACCGTGACCGCCGGCGAGCATTCTGTGCAGCCGTACCCTTCGAGCGGACGAATGCCGAACTTGTCCTCGAATGCCTGCGCCAGCCGCTCGGGCAGTTTCTCCGCGCCGGTGACGACGTATTGCAAGCTGCCGAAATTCTCCGGCTCGCACCCACGGAGGTACAGTTGCAGGAACGTCGGCGTCGCCATGAGGAACGTGACTTTGTATTTGCGGCACAACTCGCCGATGCCGGCAGCGTCGAGCGGCGTGGGGTGATAGATCACGCCAATCCCGAGGACCGGCGGGAGCGCCAGCGTTACGGTGAACCCGAATGAATGAAAGAACGGTAGGATACCCAGCAGGCAATCGCCCCGGTGGAACGCAAACATCTGACCCAATTGCTCGATGTTCGAGCCGATGTTGTAATGAGTGAGCATCACGCCCTTGGGATCGCCGGTGCTGCCGCTGGAGAAGATGATCGTGGCAAGGGAATCGAGTGCCTGAGTGCCCGAGTGACTGGGTGCTTGAGCAGCTTCACGCAGGACCCGTTCGAGCAGTCCGGTCGGCAACAGCCAGGCCATGAGCACGGCGACGATCTTCTCGCCGAGGCCGGGTTTGGCCGCCAGATCTTCCAACAGGACGGTCTCACCGGGCACGGCGACTTTGGCCTTGTCGAGGAACGCCTTCGACGTGAGGACGGTGGCGAGGTTGCACTGCTTCGCGCAGGAGGCCAGCGTCTCTTCATTCGCCGTATAGTTCAGGTTTACCGGCACCTTGCCCATCAGCAGCGCGGCGTGGTTCACGAGCGCGCCGGCCACCGACGGTGGCAACAGGATCCCCACCATTTCCTGTCCTTTCCACACCGGCCGCAGCCGCCGCGCGAGGAAAACGGTCTGCGTGAGCGCCCCGCCGAGGCTCAGTTTCGGCACATTCGCGTCGGCCATGGCGAACCGGAACGGGTGCGTGCGAGCGGTGCGTACGAACGACCGAGGCAACGTCCGCATCCGTTTCCGGCGTTGCGGCCACGATCCAGAGATCAGGTCTTGCACCGCCTGGCGCACCTCCACGGGTGTGCTCGTCGGCGGCATCGGTTTGCCGAAGCAGACCGTGACCGGGTAGGGGATCGAGCGCGGGACTTTCCAGAGGAACCGGCCTTTGTCGAAGCTGAAAATGCTGCCCCAGACGCCTTCGACGCAGACGGGGATGATCGGGGCGTCCACGTCCTTCATGATCCGCTCGAAGCCGCGCCGGAACGGCAGCAATTGACCGATCCGTGTGATCTGGCCCTCGGCGAAGATGCAGACCACCTCGCCGTTCTTGACCGCCTCGCTGGCCTCGCGCAGCGATTGGATCAACTCGCGCGGGCGTTGCTGCGACGAGACCGGGATCGCATGCATGATTTTCGCAAACGGCCTGACGACCGGGTGTTCGTAGATGTCCTTGAACATGATGCAGCGCAGAAACCGGTCGGTGGAGGCGATCAGTAACAACGCGTCAACGAACGACACATGGTTGCAGACGAACAGCGCCCCGCCGCGCTCGGGGATGTTGTCGCGTCCTTCGACTCGGATGCGATAGATCGTGTGCGTGAGCATCCAGAGCAGGAGCCGCAGCAGGGAGTCGGGCATCAACCAGACGGCGTAAATGGTGCCTGCCAACGTGAGCAAGGACGCAGTCAGGAAAATTTCTGGCGGCGACAGTTCGAGCCACCGGGTGGCCGCGTAGTGTGCACCCGAGGCGAGGAACACACCGGCGGAGGAAAGCAGGTTGGCCGCCGCCAGCACGCCGCCCTTCTCCTGCTTGTCGGGCCGGTGTTGCAGCAGGGCGCTGATCGGCACCACATAAAACCCGCCGAAGAACCCCAGTAGCGCGAGATTGACGAGCGCGCTTGTGTAAGCAGGATCGACGGTGACCGGCTGATGGACGGCGGCGATCGCCCATTTGAGGCAACTGTTGGCATGGCCACCGACCCAGGTCGCGCCGGGTTGCGACATCAACACGCCGAACACCGTCAGTCCGATGGACCCGAGCGGAATCAGCCCATACTCGATTTTCCTTCCCGAGAGCAGTCCTGCTGCAACGCTACCGATGCCGATCCCCACGCCGACGGCTGCCATCATCAGACCAATGAGCGTTTCCTGTTCGCGCAGGTCCAGGACGTCGGTGCCGTAGAACAGCAGGTTGAGCAGCCACAGCGCGCCGAGGAACCAGAAGTAACAGTTGCCCAGTACCGCGAGTCTCAAGACGCGGTCTTTGCGGATCACGCGCCATTGCTGGCCGAAGTCGGCGAAGGGGTTGAGCCGGAACTTCCGGCCTGGATTGGCTACCGGCAAACGGTTGATGCCGAGGCTGGTGAGGAACCCGACGACGGCCAACGCGGCGAGGATCAACCCCGAGATGGTTTGGCGTCCGCGGAAGAACTGCGCCATCATCGAGCCGACGAGAGTGCCGCCGAGAATGGCGACGTTGGTCCCCATCAGCAGAACGCCGTTGCCCCAGGAGAGGCGTTTCTCCGGCAACATTTCGGGGAGCAACCCATACTTGGACGGACCGAAGATGGCGCTGTGGGTGCCCATCAGGAAAACCGCGGTGAGTTGCATCGCGAGGACATCGAAGGCGAAAGCCGCGACCGCGAAAAGCATGATGCCGACTTCGACCACCTTGAGCGTCACGGCGACGGTGCGTTTGCTGAATCGGTCCGCGAAGTATCCGCCGACCAGCGAGAAGAGGATGAATGGAAGCGAGAACAAGGCGCCGACCTGCTCCGCGGCGAGGTGGCGTTGTTCGAGCGGGGCGTTCATTCCTACAACCAGCATCGTAACGAGCGTCTTGAGGACGTTGTCGCTGAACGCGCCCTGGAACTGCGTGGCGATCAGGCTCCAGAAGCTGCGGTGCCAGGATGGTTCGGGAGCGGTGCCGGTGTTGGTCATGGTCTGCGAGCTTGGCGGCGGATTCTAGCCGCGCCGGCAGATCGGCACAAGCGCGAGGAACACAAGGGGCCAAAACCCACGCATTTCCGAAGGAAACGTTGACTCCGGGCGCTGCCTGGCCTAAAGTAGCCCCACTTTGAGGGACGGCATGCAGGAATCCACGGCGTCAGTTAACGGGGCGCTGACCAAACCGGAATCCAACGAAAACCGAGGGACACAGTTCCTGATCCTGGGACTGATCGCTGCCGCTTTTGTCTATGCCTATTTCATCCAGCCCGCCGAAGGCCAGGGCACCGACAAGGGTGTCAAGAGCGTCATGCGCTGGCTCGTCGGACACTGGGACGCCGTCTCGAACTACTCGCACGGGCCGCTCATTCCTCTCATCTCGGCGTGGCTGATCTTCCGCCGGTCAAAGCGGTTCATGGACTTGTGGGAGAACAACGACACGTTCAAGGGGGTTTGCATTGCCGTCTGCGCCGTGATCGGACTCGGGCTTGCTTACGACGCAGTGCCGAAGGGCGTCAGTAACATCATGCGCAACGTGCTCGACGTGGTCGGCTGGGGCAAATACGACTTGCAAGCATGGACGCTGTTCCTCCCATTGTTCACGGCGATCGGCTTCTACCTGGCGGAACAGACGCCGGCATCGAGCAAGTGGGGACTGGCGTTGACGGCTTTCGGCGTCCTGGTGTTTTGGGTCGCGATCCGCGGCGCGCAACAACATGCCGTGGTGATTTCGTTCGTGCTGCTGCTGTACGGCGTGCCGTTGTACTTGTGGGGCTACCAGGCAACGAAGTGGTTGATCTTCCCGGTCGCGTTTTTGTTCTTGATGGTGCCGCTCAATTTCCTCGATCGCATTACGATCCCGCTGGCTAACATCGCCACTTCGTGCGCGGGACACATTTGCAACGCGATCGGCGTGGACGTGGTCTGGAAGGGGACCGAAATCAAATCGGCGACCGGAGCGTTCCAATTCGAGATCGCCGAAGGTTGCAGCGGCATCCGGTCGTTGGTGGCGCTCGGGATGGTGACCGCCGTCTATGCGTACACGACGGAATCCAGCCAATGGAAACGCTGGGCCATCTTCTTTGCCTCGCTGCCGCTGGCCGTGCTGGGCAACATCGCGCGTGTAACGACGATCCTGCTGGTCGCGAAGGCGTTCGGGCAGGAGGCGGCCGGCGGGCTGTACCACGATTATTCGAGCTTCATTTTCTTCCCGGTGGCGTTGTTCGGCATGCTCGTGTTCGCCGCGCTGCTGAACTTGAATTACGCGCAAGTCTGGAAACGCCTGATCCATCCCACGGCGGCTCCTGACGCTTCTTCGTCTGCCCCCCCTTCGCCGGCCCCCGCAAACGCGAACGCTCAGCCCCCGGGCGCACCGGAGTCGCCCCTGTAGCAAAACGGTCGTCGTATGAAAGTCGTTGGAATCAAAAAACTCGTGGTCATAGCCGTTCTCGTCGTCGGAGGCGTGGCGGTAACGGCGTTCACGTCGAAGGTGAACACGTCTTCCGAGGCGGGAATCGAACTGGATCTGCCCGAGCAGGTGGACGTTTGGCGCGGCGAACGAATCGAGCAGTCGGACCTGGAGAAAAAGCTCCTGCCGGCGGGGACCCTGTCTTACAAACGCGTCTATAGCAACGAAGCGAACGACATTCTGTATTGCTCGATCGTACTCTCCTCGCCGGACCCCCGCAGTATTCACCGCGCAGAATTGTGCTTGCAAGCGCAGGGCGTGAGAGTTGCCAGCAACAAGGAGATCAGCCTGCCCGTGCAGGGCCTCGACAAAAAGTTGCCGGTCATGCAACTGGGCACCACGACACCGCTCATAGGCAAGGACGGACGCCCGCTGCAAGATGCGGACGGCCACCGGGCAATCGCCCGCGGGTACTTTTATTACTGGTTCGTGGGCAAAGACCGGATCACCGCGCAGCATTACCAGCGCATCCTGTGGAACATGTGGGACCGCGTGATCTTCAACACCAACCATCGCTGGGCGTACATCATCGTGCAGGGCAGCGTCACGGAGAGCCTCCCGCCCCAACTGCGACAGTCCGTGCCGGCCCGCAACGACGAAGAAACGCGGGCCACGCTCACGAAATTCATCCAGGACATCTTCCCCCACATCAATCGCACCAAGACGTTGAGGGAGTGAGCGCATGCTGAGGAAGCGGCAGGAATTGACGCTGCAAGCCCATCAACTGCTCGATGCGCTGTTGATGGCGCTGGCCCTCTGGCTGGCGTACGAGTTCCGTGAATGGATCGGCACGTACTACTTCCTCAAACGGCTTCATCCCTTCGGCAACTACGTCTGGCTGTACCTGATCATCTGCACGCTCGGCCCGTATCTGCTGGAGCGAAACGGGTTTTACGACCAGCCGCTCGGCGGGTCGCCGCTGCGGTTGCTCTGGGCGGCGCTCGAAAGCGTGGGGCTGTGCGTGCTGTTGATCATCGCGATCCTGTTCGTGTTCCGCCAAACCGACCCCTTGAGCCGCACCGTGCTGATGATCTTCGGTGGGTTCGCGACGACGCTGGTGTGGTTCAAACAGATGCTCTGGCGGTTCTACTCCGTCCATTTTCTCGGCCGAAACGAGCGCCGCCGGGCGGTCGTCCTCGTCGGCAGTCACAACGAAAACGTCGAGATCCTCAACTTGATCAAGGGCCACCCCGAGTGGGGCCTGAACATCCTGGGCATGATCAACCTCAACCAGCAGTCCGTGGACGAACTCGTGGACATGCTCCACAAGTACCCGGTCAACTGCGTGATCTTCACCGCCGGGCGCACCTACTTCAACCAGATCGAGAAGGCAATCCTCGTGTGCGAGACCGAAGGCGTCGAAGTGTGGTTGATGGCCGACTTCATCAAACCCGCGATCGCCCGCACGTCGTTCGACGAGTTTCATGGGCGGCCGATGCTGGTCTTTCGCTCGACGCCCGAGGTGTCGTGGGCGCTGCTGTTGAAAAAGGGCATCGACCTGGTCGGCGCGGTGGTCGCGTTCCTCGTGTTCGGCCCGTTGGTCATGCTGCCCGCGGCAATCATCATCAAGCTGACCTCGCCCGGGCCGGTGCTGTTCAAACAGGTCCGCTGCGGCCTGCATGGCCGGCTGTTCACGATGTACAAATTCCGCTCGATGGTCACGAACGCCGAACAGCTCAAGTCCGAACTCGAGGCGTTCAACGAAATGTCCGGCCCCGTGTTCAAACTGGCGAAAGACCCGCGCGTGACGCGGTTCGGGCGGTTCATTCGCAAGACCAGCATCGACGAGCTGCCCCAGCTTTTCAACGTGCTCAAGGGCGAGATGAGCCTCGTCGGCCCGCGTCCGCCGATCCCGAGCGAGGTCGAGAAATACGATCCCTGGCAGCGGCGCCGGCTGAGCATGAAACCCGGCCTCACGTGCCTGTGGCAGATCAGCGGCCGCAACAGGATCGGCTTCGACGAATGGATGCGGCTCGACTTGAAATACATCGATTCCTGGTCACTCTGGCTCGATTTCCAAATCCTGCTCCGCACCATCCCGGTGGTGATCGTCGGATTCGGCGCCGAAGTCACCGGTCAGGCCCCCAGCGCGAAGCCGACGCTGCAGGTGAAAGCGTTGCCACACGGTGTGGTCGAAATCATCTGGTCGAATGGAAAGTCCGAGGGCGTGAACATCTATTCGCGACGCGGCGGCGATGCGCGGTACGTGTTATTGGCTTACGAGCGGCATTCCCCCTACCTGGACAACCGCCCCTTGTTGGCCGAGGGCAAGCCCGAGAAGCGGCGGTACAAAGCCATTTGCGTCGCCGGCGATTCCGAAGTCGGCCTGTTCAGCGACGAAGTCATCGCGACCTGTCAGCCCTAAGCTAAGGAGAGGAGAAATGTCCACTGCATCAGGTCGTCGGACGAGCCGGGGTCGCGGGTACGATTAGGAGGAGAGCGCGGGCGACGGGTGGCGGCAGAGTTCGGATACGGGGATAGCAGCGGCGTGACTCAAGTGGTCAAGCGGCTGGAAGCGACGGCACAGAGGGAGGAACGGTTACGGAGGCGTTTGGAGGAATTGAGGAGCAGGATGTCAAATGTCAACGTCTGACCCCCATGCCCTCCCCATGCCCTGACCCCAGATGCAAAGATGATCCATCGGTGGAGGCTTGGCCTCCACATCTATGAGGCAGACCGATGTGCGTACTTCCAGCTAAGAGAGCAAGAGCTTCGCTAAGCGTGATCCTAATCGGGATTCTAGCGTGTTCTTGCAAGTCTCTCGAACGGCCCCAAACAACCTCGGAACGTATCGAAGGGTATGTTTATTGCATTGATCTTTCGGCGTTGAAGCGCGAACTGTTGCGTAACGAAGAAGCCAAGCTCCCCAGAAACACAAACGAGGCCACGAAGCAGTTCTTTATTCAGCATGGCGTTGAGTTTCCGCCTGGGGCGTCAATCAGATTTGAATTCAATCGGATGGCCGTATGGAATACCCGTTCTAATCGACATAGACTAGAAAAAGTCCTGGAGAAATACAGGATCGAGGCACCGTGGCCTGGCAGTGAGGATTGGTGGCAATTCAAACAAGCCAGACGTGATGCCCTTCGCAGTAAACAAGGTGCTCCCTAACCTGCATATTTTCACAATGTCATTCATTTTCTCATCGCTTCTCAGAAGTGGAGGGTAAAGCCTTCGCGAACCCCAAACTCAAGGGGCAACGACTGGACATAGCCCAGCAAGACATCCTATTCCGACTGGATCGGAGCGGTGCAGCACTCAAATCAGAGTCAATGGACAGCATTCGGGTCGACAGCATTCGGGTCGCATCCCCACATTCAACATTTCAATGGACAGCATTGGGGTCGCATCCCCACATTCAACATTTGCCGGTCTGTCCAGCTTTGGATTGTTGATTGGTCAACTCAGCAGTGGGGGTCAACTCTTGAAAAGTGAATTGGAACTTGACAGCCCTCCTTGTCCTGCCAGGTCAGGTTGGCGTGAGGGTCACATCTTCAATTTGGGACTCAGCAGTGGGGGTCAGCAGTGGGGGTCAACTCTTGAAAAGTGAATTGGAACTTGACAGCCCTCCTTGTCCTGCCAGGTCAGGTTGGCGTGAGGGTCACATCTTCAATTTTCACAAATGAGCAGGCATGGGCATGGGTTTGTGAAATTTGAAGATGTGACCCTTGACC
>Ga0187892_10005466_pt1 | contig 19951 bp, 19 predicted proteins | sample MA1701073metaG_FD_139345 | JGI IMG/M metagenome (GOLD analysis project Ga0187892, IMG submission 139345) | Bio-ooze microbial communities from a basaltic lava cave in the Kipuka Kanohina Cave System on the Island of Hawaii, USA - MA170107-3 metaG ...
GCCTGACTTTGTTCGAAAGAAGGCTGATTTTACAGGTGCTTTCAGAGATTCAGCCTCTACCTGCTGAGTGCCCTATGAGCAACCAACTGAACTTATTCCACTTATAGTTGGACACTAGTGTGCTAAAATAGCGCTTTCTAGATTTTGCCAGCTCCAAAGCCTTGCCATTAACGTCAATTCTGATGTCGTCCTCACTGGTCAGGTTCTCGATCTTCCACTTGAGGCTCGCCCGGATTCTAGTCATGTCCTCCTTGATAAAGAGAGGGAAGACTACTCTCTTGCCGGTTTCTGAACGCAACACTTCTGCCCTGTAGTCGATCTTGCGGCCTGTTTGCGACGTCCGTCCGCCCCAAATGGGATTGAAGACGTACTCTCGTGGACCCGCCGCCAGCACAGCTGGGTCTCCAGCTTCCTCCATAGCTTGGTAGTTCTCTGGGAAATTGCGTTCGCGCCTCGTGTAGTAGTTGTAGAGACTGATCCCATCGGCCCCTTGCGCGTAATAGCTATGCGCGATGGCCCTCAGATTCTCCGTCGTCGCGTCACCTGCACTTCGACCTGACGGGGCGTGGAGCGACGGCAGTAACTTTACCTTGCTTCCTCGCACAATGCGGGCATAGTCCGCAACAGGCAGGTGTGGGTCGACGAATAAGAAGTCGCTAGGGCAGACAAAGTCCACAAGTCCCTCGCGGACATAGGTCGGGACGTCAAAGCCCAAGCTTTGACATTCACCGAGAGTGGACGGAACACGGACGGACAACAAAAGAGCCTTGCCTTTGGGCTTGCCAGCGTCGTCGAGCATGTTCCGAATTCGGCGATGGTATTCAGTCATGATCGCGAAGCGTTTTTCCCGGGAGACATCGGCGCTAAACATCCGGCACCAGCGCATCCAGTCCAGTTCGAGACCATCGATGTCGTACACAGTGGCCATCTCTTCCATTACTTTGAAAATGTGGTCTCGGACTTCGGGGTGCTGGAAATCCATTCCCCCGATAGGCTTTCCGTTCTCTCCTTTCAGCACCATTTCCGGATGCCGCTGCAGCAGCTGTGGGGGGTGCTTGACGTAGATGCCATGACGGTCGTTCATCCGCAAGCAGGCTAGAAACTTCAGGCCTCTCTGATGACAAGCAGTAACAAACACCTTCATTGGATCATTGCCTTCATTGGCCAGCCGCCGGAAATTCTCAGCTACTCGCCAGTAGCGAACATCGCCATAGCGACCGGTTGTGGACGAGTATTCGTAAAAGGGATCCTGATCGAGACGTACGCCCACTCTGGTGTTGTGAAAGCATCGCCCAGCAGCGTAGAAGGTGTTCGAAAAGATGGTCACTTTGGCGTCTGCCAAACGATTGACGATCCCCTCCAAATAGGCTCGATCCACTCGCTCGGGCCCGGTGAAGTAGTAATAGTCTTCGTCGCCGTTATAGAGAACGGGGCATCGGCCCGTCTGGGCTCCTTTGTCCGGCGCCACGTCTTTCCGAGACAGACTCTCTGCAAAGGCGGACGCCGTCACTGCAGCAAGGGTGACTCCGCCCGTCAGGAATTGTCTCCGATTCTGCTCCATGCCTTGTCTCCTTTTGAAGTCCTGTACGTTTTGATAAATGCACTCCCTCATCTAGACAGATTAGCTGTCCCTGGGGACGATTGCCTCGAAGAACAAGACAAACCAAAGCCAGATACCACTCTTGGGTCTCGAATCGTTTCTTCTGGCCGTCCGAGACACTCCGTAGCTTCAGGGGCTTGCGCCGCCGAGACCGTAATGAAAGACCCTAGCTCATCCCCGCGTGAAGTCCTTCTTCAATTCAATTGGACAGAAACGCGAATTTCAGTTCCGGCGAGGAGGTAATTGAATGCTTCGTCACGTTGAATCATCGAGGGTTCTCCTTTTCTAAACTGTCCGTGGTTTTGTGTAGTCCGAACCTCACCGCCAATCATAGTCGACAGGCGATCAGCCACTTGTCAGGCGCACTCGAACTTTCGGCTCGTGCAAGCTGCCCTCGCGCAGTCCCTGATGTTCAAATGGCAGTGCCGGTAACCAGTGCTACCCGTCCGCTCAAATCGAGGAGTTGCCTCACGCTGGGCCCTGGCTTTGTCGTGGCAACCTCCTGCCTTCAGGAAAAGAATCGAATGGTTTGTGCGAGGACGTCGGCCTGCCGTCGAGCAGTATCCAGATCGAAGCTATTGGTCTTCAGTTGAATCATGCGGGGTTGGAGCTTCTCCCACACCGGGCAGTGGACCTCACGATAGTCCGGCATTCGTCCCGTCCATTGAGGATGGCGATCTGGGTTGGATTGTACTTCTGCGCTCAAGTCTTGGAAAACTGGCTCCTTGTGTACGGGCAACCAGGAGCCATAAAATCCGTCACCCCCCAAATCAACAAACTTCCGTCGGAACTCGCCCCAATCTAACTCGTCATTAGTGATACGGACGGCATAGGTCCAATAGCTGTGAACATATCCGTGGGGCGTTTTTTGGGGAACCAGCCAGGTACAATTCTGGATCACGGTATCGAAAAAACTCGCACACATTCGCCGCATCTCGACTAATTCCTCGAGCCGCTCGAGTTCACCTAGCGCCACTGCCGCAGCAATCTCTGGTAGGCGGAAGTTGTATCCCAGTGAAATATGACGTGCAAACGACGGGTGGCAGCGCATTTCCTCCGGAATCACCGAGTCACCCGGCCTCGGGGAAAGGGAGGAATATCCAAGCGTTGCAGCTCGTCTTGCCTCAAGTGCTAGTCCTTCATCACTACATATCAGAATGCCACCGTCGCCGCATGTCAGGTGCTTCGATCCCTGAAAGCTGAAGCTGGCAAAGTGGCCAATCGAGCCGACGACTCGTCCTTTGTAGTATCCCAAGAAACACTGCGCGTTGTCTTCGATGACAATCAGATTGTGCTGGCGCGCCAGGGACATGATTGGATCCATGTCCGGCGCTAACCCATAGATCGAAACTGGGATGATAGCCTTGGTGCGTGAGGTGATCTTGCGACAAACATCCTCGACACTGATGGTCCAGGTGTCCGGGTCAACATCGGCGAAAACGGGTATTGCGTTTGCGTACAGCGCGACGAACGCGGTGCTCGCCATGGTGTGTGTGGGTACAATCACTTCATCGCCAACACCGACGTCCGATGCTATCAAGGCCGTGTGCATAGTCGCTGTTCCATTGACGTGATGGATCGCATATCCCGCACCGAACTTGGCAGCAAACGCCCTTTCCAGTCGTTTATTAAAACCCACTGACGACCCGTTGTGGAAGCCAAAATCCAGAACTTCGTCAACGTATGCACGGGTTCTTTCAGAAACGCGTGGGATCGAGGTCAAAGGTGGCATTCAGAGGGTCTCTCCCGGGGATCGAAATGATCGAAGGCAAGAAATCTTACGAGTGCAACAGATCTGAATCTAGAGGCGAAAGTCTTCTTGAAGCACTGCCATTCAAAATTTTGGGTAAAGCAAAGCTTGGTACTTAGTAGGGCCGGACTTGCAATCAAGACAAACTCAGCGATATATTCTGACAGGCACCTCAAAGAGCACTTTGCCCGCTAGAAGCTCGCGCATCATCATAGTTACGTCCAACTCACGAAATACGGGCGACTCATAGTTTTGTGGCGAAGGTCCTCACTCCTGCTTTGGACCACCTACCGGATCGGTGCCGTCAGTTAGCCACTCGAGTGAGAATCGGGCAAAGGTGATCTCTTCATACAGCTTCTTGTTGCCCCGCTCGTATAGACAACCCAGAGTCATATCTGGCATCACGGTCAGGCAGGAATAGGCCGACGGTCCGCTGTAGATCTGTTTAGATACAGGCCAGGTCTTACCTTCGTCGTAACTCAGCCGAACAGTCATATTGACGCGTCCTGCATCATTCTTCTTGTTACTTGCGGGGTTAGAGAACAGGAGGCGGTTCTTCCTGTTCCTGGGCCGCCGGGTGTAGCGCAGAAAACTGGCCTGGCAATCTGGTTCGATCAAAGCCTTTTCGTGCCAGATTTCTCCCCAAGATTGACCACCATCTTTACTGAGTGAGACGGCGCGCAAACCTTTGCCAAAGTGGGAGCGCATGTTCATCATTATGGAACCGTCATCAAGTTCTGCAACTTGAGGTTCGTCTATCTTCAGAGCCGGCACCACCCCACCCAGTTCCCATGACCTACCATGGTCGTCGCTATAGATGACGTGATCTCCGTATTCGAATCGATCAGATTGGTTCTTCTCGTCGGGCTGGACAGTGTGGTTGCAGGGGATGAGTAATCTTCCTGCCTGTGGTCCACTTTGGAGCTGGATGCCCACGCCTGGTCCCGTGGCATACCAACCCCAGTCGGATTTCTTGGAAGTCTTAGTGATGTCCATAGGCTTTGACCAAGTCACGCCGTCGTCTTCGCTCTTGCACACCCATACCGTCCGTGTCCCCTTGGACCTCTTTTGAGCGATTTCCCGCTCTCCGTCTTGTCCTTGGTTGTGTGTCAGAAGAAGCCACACGATCCCGGTGGTTCGATCGACCACGGGGCAGGCGTTGCCGCAAGTGTTGGGTCCGTCATCCCAAATGACTATTTGTTTGCTCCAGGTTCTACCGCCATCGCTGGAACGCTTCAGAATCAAGTCGATATCACCTGTGTCAGAGTCGCGTCTCCTCGCCTCGCAGAACGCCAGTAGAGTGCCTTTTCTCGTTACTACAACCGCTGGGATTCGATAATTGTTGTAGCCTTCTCTGCCACTTTTGAAGACCTCAAAGTGCGTCAGGCCTTCCTGCACTGGCTTGGATGGCGGAGAAGTTGTCTTTTGCGATGCCTCCTGAGAACGAAATAGGGGCGACAGCAGACATCCGAAAAGCAATGTTGCAGACAGGCAGAGGGTCAAGTTTCTTTTCATTTCTCAACCTCGTTACATTTTCGGATCCGCTAGAAGTTGTACTTCAGGCCGAACTGGATGTTGCGCGGTTGCACGGTCAGGCCGGTAATCCGGCCGAAATTTCCACTTGCCAAATTTGCATTGGGGTTACCCAAAGCAGTATGGTTGAGCCAGTTAAACGCCTCGAAGCGGAACGTAATCTGGTGCTGCTCGTTAATCTTGAACACCTTATGGAGAGAGGCGTCCCAAGTGAAGGCACTCAGGCCGACAAGGGTGTTATAGCCGAGCGTACCGAAGCGCCGATCGCGTTGGAGGGCAGTGGTATCGTACGCGGCTCGGGTGAGCCGTAACAGCCGGTCCGGGCCTTCGACGTACGGACTAACGCCGAGCACCTCGTCTGGCCGTTGGCCGGCGGCCCGGCCGTTCCCTATGTTGTCGCGTCCGGTGACGACGTTCTGCGGGAATCCACTGCGTGCGCCCATGATGCTTTGAACAGTCCAGCCGCTGAGCAGGAATCTACCAAACATCGACTGCTTGGCCAACCCGCCTCCCGGGATCGCGTACGACCAAACGGTCTGGAAGCGATGCCGTACGTTCGTGACTTTAGGCCCGATGGAGCCGGCGATATTGTTGAAGTCCTGACGGCACCGCCGGCTCGCAGGATCGTCCTCGTGTTGCCGAACATGTCGAACACCAAACCAAAGCGAGGACCAAAGTTGTTCCTGTCGGGGTCCCAGAGGGGATCGCCTTTCTTACCTCTCGGTCCGAACGGATCGCTCGTGGCCAGTCCGATCGACCCACGGAGGGGAGTATAGTACTCGTATCGGACACCAAGGTTCAGCTGCAGGCGGCGGCTAACTCTCCAGTCGTCTTGAAAATAGGCGGAGTACGCGGTCGACGTGTAACCGCCTGAAGGGTTGCCAAAATACATTTCGGCCTCGCGGGGATTGTCGACAATCGCATCCTGGATGCTGTTGTAAAACAGGGCCACGCTGCCGAACTGTTCGCGGAGGCTATCCATGTAACGGACTTCAAAGCCCATCTTCGTGGTATGCGCACCGTGGATGTAACTGAAGTTGTCGAGGCCAGTCCAGCTGGTGGTGAAGATGCCGAGATTTTCCTGATCGTCGGTGTAGCCGATTCCGGGGATCACAGCTTGGCCGCCGCCATTCGGATGTCCGGGCTGTGCGCGTCCGTCAGACGCCCCGCGCACCATGCTAACGCGGTTCATGCCAAAGCGAACTTCGTTCGACATGCTCGGAGATGCGACCCAGTAGTCCGACACCATCAGATTCTTCTGGCGCAGCGGATACGCATAGTATAGGTCGAGGCGGAGTTGGGGATCGAGAATGTCCTGATAGTTCCAGTTATAGCGTCCGGAGAAGCGGTGGCCGCCTTCGTTGTAGTCTCCGCGCCAGAAGTGTGTATGCTCGTTCACTTTCTGCCGGTCGTTGCGGAAGTGCTGGCCGAGCAGTGGATCCGATGTCGGCTCGAACGTGCTCGGGAGGCCTTCCAGATGCTTGCGCAACAAGGGATTGGTGACTTGGTTGAGGAACGCAGGCGTCGGAACACCGCCCGTTAGAGTGCGACCCCGTCGAATAATTGCACCTTCATAGTTGTAGAAGAAGAATAGCTTGTCGCGCATGATCGGTCCGCCCAAGTTGCCGCCGAACTGATTGTGGCGAAGGGGTGGTTTGCCGAGACCCGACCGGTTTGCGAAGAAATTGTTCGCGTCGAGCTTGTCGTTTCGGAGGAAATGGAACAGCGTGCCATGATAGTTGCTGGTGCCAGACTTCGTGGTCAAGGCGATGACCCCCCCGGTCGCCCGGCCGTACTCCGCTGAAAAGGCGTTAGTAGTAGTCTTGAATTCCTCGAGCGCTTCGATGCTGATGGTGTTGATGACCGAGCCGCTTCCGCCAGCCCCACCGACGCCGACAGCGTTGTTTTCGCCGAAGGACATGTCCACGCCGTCCATCAGCCAGTTGTTCCCGAGGCCGGAGGAGCCGTTGAGTTCAACGCCACCACGGTTTGCGTTTCCACCAGTGAGACTTACACCTGGCTGCAGGATCAGCAGTTGGGTGAAGGTGCGACCGTTGAGCGGGAGGTCGGTGATCTTTTGCGAATCGATGACTACGCCAAGCGACTGGGAAGTGGCGTTGACCAGAGGCATTTCACTGACGACCTCTACCTCCTGACTGACTTCGCCAAGTTGGAGCGCGAAGTCGATGCGGGGCCGGGTGCCACTGTTGAGGACGAGTCCCGCCGTGATGGCTTTCTGAAATCCGTTCTTCCGGACGCTGATTACATAGCGGCCAGCCGGCAACAGCGGGAACTCGTAATAGCCGGACTCGGTGGTGACAGTGTTGTTCGTTACGTTGGTCGCTACGTTGCGCGCTTCCACAGCGGCATCAGGAACGACACCACCGGAGGGATCGGTGACCAGTCCAGTGAATGAGCCACCCGTGATTTGAGCGTGGGTAGCTCCCGAAAGGAGGAGCAGCAGCATGCTAACGGTTGCAAACACGTGAATTCGAGACATGGGATTCTCCTTTGATGTGTCTAAATCTTAATCTGCCTGATGATAAGTCCTAGGGTTAACATTCCAGCGGTGCGCAATAGGACAGAGTGGTCGCCATGTTGTTGACTCTTAAATATCTAAGGTCAAAGAATTCATTAATTATCGTTAACGATATCGATAATATTAGTTATTGCATTGGGCATTGTCAAGCAAAAAATAGTCAGCTACATTTGTTGACTTTCGCCATGATCTTTCGTTGTCGTCTCTTCCTAAAACGTGGTTGTCTTTTCCTCTTCTTTGGTTTGCTGCCAGCCTTGCAGGACTCGAATCCTGTCGCTGCTGACGGCAGCACCACTTTGCAAGGACTCAGCCTGCAGCCATTACCTCTTCCACGGCAGGTTGGCTTGGGCGGACGGTCCTCATCGTGGCATGTGGAGCCAACTTCCCTTCAGGGCCCATGCGAGGAGCGCCTCGATGGGCCGACCCCACAAAGTTTGGTGGAATGTTGTTTAGTGCTGGGGCAGCTGGAAAGCGGCCATCGATGGACTACAAAGTCTGGCGTGAGGCCGCGACGACCCGCTGCCAATGCTTCGGTAATCTCTATGATCGGTATCGGAGGCGCAGACGTGGAGTGATGTTTTCGCTATGTCTTTTTATGCCAGTACCCACCCCCGGAATCTCGCATTCAGCTCCATCCAAAACTGACTGCTCCTTGCTTTTTATGGAGCCAGCAAAGAAGGGTTCGCTGGCGCCCGGGCCCGGGCCGCCCGGAGTGGAGCCACCTGCGGCACGGATCGATGGCGCACAAGAAAATTCTTCCTTTCAGCGCGAGGAACCGACAGCTGGATCGAGAATCCGGGGTGAGTTACACCCTCCCGCTTTTTCACCTCGTCTGCTGGTTTCTTATCTGCCCCCCTTCGCGGATCTGCCAAGCGCTTATGAAATCCTGGGGCTAATCTGGGCTTTGACTCGGGGAGGGGATCACATAGGAAGGCTCTTGACAGAACACAGGGTTTTGGTGTTTTCTCTGTTAACATGCGAGGAAAGCTGAAGGCCGTCAAAGCTGGTTCGTTGCGATCGAACGTAGTGGAGTCGATAAGGGACGCTATTTTTTCTGGAAGGCTTCGTCCGGGTGATGCTCTTCGTGAACTGCAGTTGGCCAAGGAGCTGCAAGTGAGCCAAGCAACGGTGCGAGAGGCCCTGCTGGAATTGCAGCATTCGGGTTTGGTCGTGCGCATCGACAACAAGGGCACGATGGTTACTAAACTTTCGGGCGAGGAAGTTGGCGAGCGCTTGGCCATTCGCGTGCCCTTGGAGACAATCGCCGCGATTGAAGCAGCGCGACACATGACTGAAAGGGACTTCAACGAGTTAGACCGCCGACTCGACCTGATCGCAAAAGCCTTGGACACTAACTCGTGCGTGAAGACGGATCAGGCGGATTTGGCCTTTCATCGATATATATGGGACATGTCTGGCAACCGGACCTTGTACAAGATTCTGGACCAGCTTACTGTCCCATTATTTGCCTTCGTGTCGATCGTTCGCTCTCGTCGTCTTGAGGATTTAAAGGTGGTGACCCGTTCTCACGAACCGATCGCATCGGCTATCAAGAGCGGCCAGCCCGAAGCCATTGAAAAGGCGATCCGCGCACACATGGAGACATCCTACAACCGTTTCACCAGTCTTTCCGTCACCGAATTTGACACGCTGGTGCACCAGAACCAAGCCGTCAACTCATGAAGGCTCAATAGAAAGGTCGCAGCCGAACGCACGCAAGAGCTGTTGCGTTAGGTGCAGAGAAAGGTGGCTGGCGACGATAAAACCCACGTGGTTCTTGTCGAGCAACTCTCTTGCGAGAACATGGGTTGGAGCAAAGAGCGACCGGGATTGGCGCGAACTGCCGCGAGAATTCTTTTTCAGTTTCCTCATATTTTCGAATTTGGAGAGCCAAACCGAGAATACTGTGGGGTTCAGCTGGCTGGGACGCAATCGCTATCATGGCGCGGCATTCTCTTTTCGCTTTGGCGAAATCCTTCCTCTGCATAGCAGCAGTGCGCACTTTTCACGAATCGCAAACTGATCGCCAGCCTTTGTTAAAACCATGCAGATCGTTGCGACTGAAACAAAGAGGATAAGAAGCTTCCACTTCCCCTTATCGGCCATGGCGTGGTGAGCGCAGAGCGTGGAGGCGCTCTCGTCCGTTAGGCTCTCTGGATTCCGAAGTTCTCTTGCTGATCCCTCAGGTCTCAGCTACGACATGCAGAAAACAGCTTAGAACTGTTCTGCTTCGGTCGCTTCCAAGTACTTACGACTAAGTACTTACGACTAAGAAACAGTTAGCTTTCATCCTATGTTCTCTGCGCTTCGGTGTCTCTACGGTGAAAACACTCTCTAGCCGAAAAGGAGACTCTATTTTTCTTGTGACGAGCGCACCGGGCCTGGGTCGATCGCTCTTCTCCGCGACGGTCAGTCCACCTGATTGCCCGGATGCGCACAAGTGCCAAGACGCGGTCAATAGCATCTTGACGTCAGGCCACCGTCGATGACCAACACGCTTCCTGTCATGAAGGACGATTCATCGGAACCAAGAAAGGCCGCTGCCTGAGCGATTTCTCTGGGTTCGGCAATCCGACGCAGGGCATACTTCACGTAGACTTCCTGGCGCATCGCTTCTGGGTTAGGAAAGCTATTGAAGAAATCTTGGAGTAGAGGCGTGTTTACATCGCCGGGGCAGATGCAGTTGACCCGCACTTTATCGGGTCCGTACGCGATAGCGCCGGTCTTCGTCAAGGCGATCACTCCGCCTTTAGCTGCTCCATAAGCCGCCAAGTCGGGGTCTCCCACGAAGCCCAGCGCCGACGACATGTTCACAATCGATCCTCCGCCGGAACGAATCATGGCCGGGATAGCATATTTGCATCCCAGAAAAACCCCTTTCAGGTTAACGCTGTGAATGCGGTCCCAGTCTTCCTCTTTCGTATCCGCCAACTTTGCCATGATCTGGATCGCGGCATTGTTAAAGAGGACATCCAGCCTTCCAAACTCTGTCACGGCCGTGTTGATCATGTTTTCAACATCCGGGGCCTTCGACACATCGGCGTGACAAAAGACGGCACTGTGACCATTGCTGTTAATAGCTGCCGAGGTTTCTGAACCTGTTTCCCTGTTCCAGTCGACAACAACCACGCGGGCTCCCTCTTCCGCGAAAAGCGAGGCGGAGGCTTTGCCGATCCCGGAACCAGCGCCCGTGACGATAGCCACCTTTCCAGAAAGTTTCACAGCCGGTTACCTCTTCGAATTCACGGGTCCACTGTCTTTGAGCTTTTCGAAGACCTTTCGGACAGCGCGCAGTGTCTTGTTCACATCTTCCTGTGAATGGGCCGCTGACACATACCAGCGTCCCTCCGGAAGCAAGTACACGCCAAACTGCAACATTGCCTGAAGGAACACGTCCCGAGCGCGAATGTCGCAGTCCATTGTATCCCGATAGTTACGCAATTCTGTTCGGCTGGTGAAAGCCAGGTGAAAGACCGCTCCCACGCCGTTAACTAAGATTGGGACTTCCAACTCACGGGCTAATTTTGTAATCCCTTGGATCAAAGCCTGGCCAGTTTTGTCGATTCGTTTTAGCACCGCCCCGTCTCGCTCCTGCAGAATCTTCAGCGCCGCATTGGCTGCCGCGAGAGATATCGGGTTGCCGTTGAAAGTGCCTCCGTGTAACACGCGATGATTCGCAATGAGTTCCATAATGTCTCTTCTGCCGGCTACGACGCTTAGCGGAAATCCGGCAGCAATGGCCTTGCCGTAGGTAGCCAAGTCCGGCTTAATGCCAAAGAGATCTTGCGCTCCTCCAGTGGCTACGCGAAATCCGGTGATCACTTCATCGAAAACCAGTACAATTCCATACCGCGTGGCCAATTCACGCATGCCCTCCAGGTAACCAGGACAGGGCATCAGGCAGTGGCTGTTGCAAAGGATAGGCTCTGTGATTATGGCCGCGATCTCACGATGGTGCTCGCTGATTGTGGCTTCAAGTGCTTTGAGGTCATTCCATGGCAGGATGAGAATGTGCTTCAGAACAGAACGGTTTTGGCCTTCGGAAACAGGAACCGGCTGGTACACGTTGTGCGACGAACCTTGTGGGTGAAAGCTAATTAACACATTATCATGCCAGCCATGGTAGTGGCCCTCAAACTTAATGAACTTCTGCCTACCTGTATGAGCCCGCGCCAAACGCAATGCCATCTGGACAGGCTCGGAACCCGTGCTGCTGAAGGCGACCAGCTCAGCACAGGGGACCATCTGACAGATCCTTTGAGCTACCGCAATTTCTAATTCGTGTTGGGCACCCAGAACCTGGAATTTCTTTAGCTGGTGAAGTACCGCCTGCACCACAGCGGGGTGAGAATGACCGAGAATGAGTGGGCCCCACGCGAGTGCGTAGTCCAGATAGTGATTCCCGTCCACGTCCGTGAGATGCGATCCTGAGGCGGAGCGAAAGAACAGTGGATGGGGTTTGCTCGATGCCCGCACCAGGCTGCTGACGCCCCCAGCCAAGTACCGTTTCGACTTACTCAACAATTGGGCTGAGCGGGTGAACCTTTTCCCACTGTCTTCTGTAATCCTTGCTTTGCGTTGGTTGGTTAATCGTTTCAGCACATCACCTCTCCTTGTGAAAGATCTTGTGTTCTCCTCGTTTGGAGCGGTCAAGAGCTCATTATCTTTCGCGAACGCCTATTGACCAATTTCCTATACTCTACTTCTGCTGCTCATCTCTGATTAGTTTGAATGTCTCAATTGAATATGATCCCACCGGTGCTTGGAAACCCTTTCCATCCGTCGCTATTTCCTTAAGACTGTTTTCTAACAAGTCGGTCTGGTGAATGGCATCTACCGGTTGTATCAAGGTGATCTTGGCCACAGATTTCTTGCCGACGGTTTCATAGAACCTCAGAATTACGTCGTTCGAATCCTCAGCCTTTTTCATGACCTCCGCGATCAAATTGCTTGGCTCGATTTTCAGGAAAGAATGCGTAGCTGGCAGATCTCCATTGTGCACAATAGCCGTTAAGGGAAGTAACGGATTATTGAACTCGTATCCTCTCTGCGTGACCTCTGCCTCCTGCCACCCGCCCTGATGGGGATATAGGGAATATCTCAAGGTACGGACTCCTCTCTCATCTGTCGAATAGACCGGAGCTGTGGGGCTGCGCAAGACACTTAGACGAATGGTATTGCCCTTCACATCGTACCCGTATCGGCTGTCGTTGAGTAAGCTTACGCCGTAGTTCTGCTCCGAAACATCCACCCATTTCTGTGCTACTTGTTCCACCCCCGTATTTGGACGGCGTATCGTCCCATAGGGAATCTCGTAGGTGGCTTCGGGCACTGAAACGCTTGTCGGGAAGGACACCTTGACCATCTTGTTTTTCCCCTCCCAATCAACCGAAAGGTCGAAATCGATTCTAGGTAGGCCAGGGTAGAGGACGATCTTTTGAGTAAAGCGTGCGAGTTCGTGCTTCTTCTTAATCTGGATCACACCCCTGACTGGGCCTGTTTCAAGCACTTTGATTTGTGGATGGGAAACTACGTCCCATGTCTTACCGGTCCATTTATGCAGCCAATCCAGTTTCCCATCCGGAGATTTGAGATGGCCTTCGGAGTTGCCGAAATCTTCTATGATCTGTATCAAGTTGCCCCGTCCGGTCGTATCCAGAACTTCCCGACCTCTCTTCTTGTCCAAAACACTTTTCAGACAGCCGGAAACCGAATCAATCTGGACTTTGAAAAACTCATTCTCAATTTCTGTCTCAGCTACTGTGAGGGGGCCTTGATAGCTTTTGACGGCAAGCCCCGGCACTGCTCGGTAAGTTTTGTATCCAAGCGAAGGGACACTCTCGGCAATGAAGATCAGCTTCAAGTAATTGGTCCCGTTTTTTTGGGTGTGACCGACAATTTGAACAGGAGTTTGCTTGCCCTGTGAATCCAAGATGTCGACTGCCTTTCCCGTCTCTGCAACCTCAATTTCCATCTCTACCAAATCATTTCTTTCCCAAGACAGTGGATTAAAAACAATGATGGGCACGCCTCGCCCGTTTGTATTGATTTTCCAAGCAATCGTTTTTAGAGCGTTCTTGAGGTTCTTTCTACCCATGTCTAGCACTTCCTGGTAAAGACGGATTGCATCATCGGTTGCGGGAAGAATGTCCGTTCCCGATATTGTGTCGTGGGTTTGATTCAGCATCACCTTCTCCCAGGAGGTGTTTAAGTCTGCCTGAGGATACTGGAACGCCAAGTCCACCCTCGCGGCTATTGAGGAGAATTTCTCGAGAGTCGTCAGAAGATTCTCGCTCTGTCGATTGTACTTCTTGATTTCTCCGGTCGTGGTATAGGCTCCGCGGTCCACCCCACTGAGCTCATAGTTGACTACAGGGAAGTCTTTCTTGTGACTGAGCAAGGAATCTAAGAACTTGGTTACCGTGCTGAACTTCGCTTTGGCCGGCAGCTCAGCCATGATCTTTCTCATCGTCTCAATATCACCCTCGGGAGCTCCGCCTCCATGATCACCGACACCAATCAAAGCAATGTGATCTTTGACACCATATCTCTCGCTCACTGTGCGTAGTTCGCTTTCCAACCTTTCTCGCTTTGGGAGCCCGGAAAAACTTGCCGGCTTGTAAGCAAAAATCTGCGAACCATCTGGAGATTGCCACCAGAACATACGCTCTTGATTCTCACCTGCCGCGGTTCTGTGGAACAAATAGGAATCGATGCCGCTTTTTTTGAGTATTTGCGGATAGGTCCAGGGATGCGTCCAGGAATCGTGAAACCAAGCCGTTTTGACATCAATGCCGAAGTTGTATCTAAAATAGCGTTTCCCATAGAGACATTGCCGAACCATAGATTCTCCAGAGGGTACACAACCATCCGACTCAAGCCACAAGCCGTGAACTATTTTGAAGCGGCCTTCCTCTTCCCTTGGACCGTCTGGAGTGGTTTCCAGTGGGTTAGGGATAGAGAAATTGAGCGCCTTTGAGTGGAAGAGATAATAGTGAAGTCTATAGAAAAGCTCAGGGTAGAACTCTTCCAAAGGCTTAATCGCCGGGACCTGCAAGAAACTGAAAGTGTAATCAGGGAACTTTTCTAGATTTGCAAAAGCCATCTCGAGCGTTCGTTTGACTACCACGTGTACGGTCTCCGGGTCATACCGCCACCACCAGGCAATGTCTATGTGGGATTGGGGAATCACGTGTAGAGTCATTTGTTCCACGAGAACCGTTGACTCTACACAAATCCCAGTCGAACCAAACAACACCATGAATCCTGTAATGATCAGAACTTTTACTCTGGACGAGTTTCGTGTGGACATTCCATTCCCTCCATCGCGGCTTGGTAGCCTATCTTTGGATAGGCTCTTCGCTGAAGCCTCTAACATACGGAACTTTCTTCAGCCCGTGTCTTTCAGCCAAACTCCACGTGCTGCTCGACGTCGTTACCAGTGCAATAATTTGGGGTTCGTGCTTTTTGGAGTCGCCGCCTGCCCTCATAGCCCATTTGGGTGAAGTCCCGTTGTGTTAGGTGCATACGATTTCTCCCTTTCGCCCACCAAGGATGCCTACGTTGGAGCACAGATTCTCCTCCTTGCTCTCGAGCAAATACAGGGGGGCCATGGGGCCATGCCTCCTCTTACTATAGACTCGGCGACTAAGTGGTTAATAGTTCTCGCCAGCTCCGCCAAGCTTTTCTTGAAGACTTGGATACACTCCCCAAAGTGGCTGCGGCACAGTACCAATGATTACCTTGCGGAGCGGATGGGCCGAAGTGGTGTCCATGTGGCTTAGAAATTCACTGGCTCCCACGCCTTGTCGAATCCTTCTTTGCATCGCCGGAGCACATTGACCATGTCTTGCCTCCAGAGTGAATCGGGGAGAAGCCAGTCAGAGAAGAATTCCACCAGATAGCCATTGTCGTACTGGACTGCTTCAAGAGCGCCCAGAAGTCGTCCCAAGGGGACCTCGCCCTCCCCAGGAACGTGACGATCCACCGCACAGCGAAGCGGGCGCCAATCGCTGATATGCACAGCCCAGATCCGATCTTTGTATTTCTGGATATCATTGTAGATAGTGGGCTGTTGCCAGAGATGCCAGACATCGAATGTGATTCCTAGATTCTCGAGATTGACCTCATCAATCAGTTGGGCCGCCTCGTCGAGACTCGAAATCATGGAGTCCAGCCCGCAATACAGGGGATGCAAAGGTTCAATCATGACGTTAATTCCGTATTGAGCCGCACATTTGCAGAGTTCGCGGTATTCGAGGGCTACGGTCGGCAACGCTTCGCTCCAAGTTAGACCCGGAAGGACCCCAGAGATGGTATTGAACCGGTCACAAACCCGAGTTCTACCCATGAAGTTAACCGTTCGGTAAAGCGATTCCCGGTTGGCCTCCAGATTCCCTAGCGTCGCCGAAAGCTTGACTTCAAAAAAGGACTCCACTGCAGGCTGTACCGTGCTAACGCGCAATCCACTTTCGCCTAACAAGGCCATCTGCTCGTCCAGCCTGTCCTGTCTTAACTTTGCTTCACTCAATTCAAGGCAACTGGCTCCACACTGGCGAAAATGCAGCAAGTCTTGTTCAAAAGACCACATCGGCGTGCAATACTGACTGAAACCAAACTCGCGGGCGGGCATTCGGATCACCTTTAGGTCACTTCCTACACGTCTCTTCTGGGAGCTGTGAATCGTCTGCCCAGGCTTGGTTCAGTGATGTTTCCATCAGCACCACCGCATCGAGCTCTCGTCCGTCACAGATGAAACGCAACAATTGGCCGTGCATTTCAGCAACCTCCATGAGTCTCTCGTTAGATGGCCGGGCATGCTGGATAACGCCAAAAGCAAGCAGTTTTGGAACCAGCAGTTCAAGCGCGCCAAAAAGATGACGATTATCTGTCGCACTCCATAGACCTCGATGGAAATCTAGGTCCGCATGCAAAAAGCCCAGCATATTCTCATCCTGCACACATTGAACCATCGTCCCGTATGCTCTTTTGGAATCTCTTACATCTTTGACGTTACGCTCGATCAGCAATCGAACTGCTAGCGTCTCCAAGGACCCACGAACCCGATAGATTTCGGCTATGTCACGATGGGTCAGCGTCGTGATGAAAGTCTTCCGTGGGTACCCCCTCTCGATGAAACCTTGCTTTTCTAATTCAATCAAAGCCTCTCGGATAGTGGGTTGGGATACACCTAAAAGACTGGCGAGCCCGAGCTCGGTCACACGTTCTCCAGCTTTCAGCTCGCCACGCTCAATGGCTGCGTAGACCTGATCGACCACAGTCTGCTTTAGGGACTTGTGACTGATTTTGCTGAGTGTGGAGACAACTCCCTGGTTTCGGTGCGTGTTCATTGGCGAATCTGTTTGAATAAATTTTAACTATTAACGTTATTAAGGGAAAGTCGGAACTTTGTCAAGCTTTTTCTAGGTCCCTTTTTCTCAGCGCCAACGGCGGTATCCGTTGGAGGCGCATCCTAACTATACATAGGGCTATAAATACTTGCGAATAGATCTACTCCAATCGAGCACAGTTTCCGTAGCGTCTCATGGCCATCGGTCCACTGCTCGAACTGTGTCTCCACTGCCTGGACCACTTCACTGAGGTGGCCAAAATATTGATCGTGAATGCAAAGCTTGTGGGTCACCTTCCACCCCCGCTCAATCGGATTCAGCTCGGGGCTGTAAGGCGGCAGGTAGTTGAGATGAAAGCTGTCATCGCAAGCCTGGCGCCAGTCCCGATGCAACTTAGCATGGTGGTAACGCGCGTTGTCGACAATCAGAATCACGCGCTTGCCAGCGCTGTGACTCTGCTCAAACAGTTGCAACAGAAACTGCCGGAAAGTCTCTGCGTTAAATTTCCCGCTCTCTTGCCGACGCAAGAATGTTCCATCCCGAAGTCGCACCGCTCCAAAATAGCCCACACTCTTGCGGGTCGGATGATGGGGCAAGACCGGATCGCCGTCTTCCGGAGGAATCCACATGCGGCAATGGGACCCGTACTGCTGAAAATGAACTTCGTTCCACCGCCCGCAGATCCAGCACCGGGTCACCCGCCCACTCATGGAGTTTTTTTTTCGCGCGCTTGCTGCTCCGGATCAGCTCGGGCTATTACTGGTCGCGATTTGCGATAGCGAAAGGCCCACTGGCGCAGCAAACGGCGGCAATGCCGAGGACCCAGCTTCACCCGGTGTTTTTGCTTCAGGTAGACCGACATCGTTTTGCCATCCCACAGATTTCCCTCCAAGCCCAGGTCCCGGGGCCTGCCGCGCACGGCCTTCTGAAGATCCACCAACTGCTCAGTCGTCAGTTTGCTCGGCCGCCCGCTGCGCGCACCGTCCTGTAATCCTGCCCACCCGTTCTTCTGAAAACGCTCCACCCAATAGGCAACTGTCCTTGGGGCATCTCCCAGAATCTCGGCGACCTGGCAACAGTTCATGCCTTTGGCCACCAGCAACACGCCGTGCAGTCGGTGGTCATAGCGCGATTCCTGGGACCGCTGAATTTCCTGCTGGAGCCCGACAATGACCGATTCGGCATCCTGCAACTTGATGACTTTCATGTCACCAGAGTACAACAGGCGACATCTGTTCGCAATTACTTATGGCCTCATGTATAGGGCCACTGCCCGTGAACTGGAGCCCTCTGCAAAGTGGCAGCATCGACGATTCTTGGGTCTACGGCTGCTGACCTATTCCCTGTTCTCACAGCTCCAAGCCGCTTTCATAGAACGATCCATTTGTGAAACGCCAGATTCTCCGGATAAGTCGGCCTACTATTTACAGAACCAAGTAGATAAGACTTCCCCGCAAGATACTCGCCGAGAGATTCCAGCCCAAGAGTATCTCCTTAAGATTTTGCCTTTTCAATGCCTCTTAATAGGTAAGGGAAGAAATTAGGAACATCCCAACTGAGTGTCGAGCCTACGGGTCCTGAAAATATTTCATTAAGATTTTGCGTTTTCAAAGCCTCTATATAGGTGTAGGTCTGATTTGATCAATGAGGTCATCTGAGGCTAAAAAGGACGAACGCTCGCAGGTCTAAATAGGCATCGGAGGCAAGATTATTGTGGCTATCCTTCGAGAAGTTCTTACCGTCAGAGATGTCGCCTTGGAGCTCCGCTGCTCTATGGCGCACGTGCAACGGGCAATCAATGGAAGAGTCAAGAATGTCTCCAGACTCCCAGCGATTCGAATGGGAAGACGAATGCTGGTCATGCGTGACACGCTGGAGGACTGGAAAAGGGGCAACGAGCAGAGCGACGATGATGTTAAGATCGCGTCGTCAAGAATCAACGCCGCTAGACGCATGGAGGAAGATCTTTATGCGTAGGCGGTATCAGGATGGAAACGTCAAGAAGCAGCGGGGCGTCTGGATTGCGCAATGGTGGGAAAACGGTCATCGGCGGAGCCGGGCTCTCGGTTCCGTTTGGGAGATGACCAAGACGGAAGCGAAAGCCAAGGTTGCTGCCATCGTTGCACCACTCAACCTTCAAGAGCGGACAGCGTCGGAACGATGTTACTTCGCTGATTTTGTGGAACAGGTTTTTCTGCCTTTCTACCGGCGAAAATGGAAAAGCTCAACGGCTTCGAGTACCGGGGAGAGAATCAGCTTTCACGTCACTTCGGAGTTCGGTAAGCGAGGGATCTCCAGCTTCAGCCGGGATGAATTGCAGAATTTCCTGGACCTCAAAGCCAGAAAGGGATTGTCGGACAGCGTTGTCAGTCACCTTCGCTGGGACCTGAAACAGATTTTCGAACTGGCAGTGTCGGAAGGGTATTTGAATCGCAATCCGGCTTCTATGCTGTTCGTTCCGAAAGAAGCCCGGAGGGCACCAAAGCTGGTGATGACTCTGGCAGAGGTGAAGACGATGTTCTCGCTGTTGGAGCAGAGGGAGCGGTTGATTGTGAAGCTGGCTGTTCTAACTGGTATGCGTCCTGGAGAGATCTTTGGCTTGACTTGGGGTCGGCTTCAGATTGAGCATGCGGAAATACGACAGCGGGTTTACCGAGGTCAGGTGGATACGCCCAAAACAACCAACTCAATCCGGGAAGTCGCTTTGCCTGATGGTTTGCTTTCTGAGATTGAAGCCTGGAGGGAAGTATCCATCGATACGCAACCCAAGGCTTGGGTTTTTGCTTCAGAGAAGCTAACACCTCTGTCACGGGACAATTGCTGGCGAAGGCACATCGGACCTAAACTCAAGGAAGCAGGGCTAGGATGGGCAACGTTCCAAGTCATGAGGCGAACTCACTCATCATTGCTGAATGACCTCAACGTCCACCCAAAAGTCGTCGCCGACCAATTGGGTCACACGGTAGACGTAAATCAGAATGTCTACACGAAAACAGGCTTAGGAAGGAGGAAGAAAGCAGTCAATTCACTGGAATTTGCGCTGGGAAATCTCTAATTGGAGTATTTTGGAGTACAGCGAAGATCAGAGTTCCTTTAAGTTGTTGAAAAGATGGAGCGGGAGACGGGGATCGAACCCGCGACGTCCAGCTTGGGAAATTGATCTTAGATCGTCTATCAAA
>Ga0187892_10005467_pt1 | contig 19950 bp, 21 predicted proteins | sample MA1701073metaG_FD_139345 | JGI IMG/M metagenome (GOLD analysis project Ga0187892, IMG submission 139345) | Bio-ooze microbial communities from a basaltic lava cave in the Kipuka Kanohina Cave System on the Island of Hawaii, USA - MA170107-3 metaG ...
CGGACGTGCGCTGTGTGATCGTGCGCGCCGAAGGCCGCGCGTTCTGCGCGGGCGTCGATCTCGGCATGCCGGAGGACCGCATCACCGGCCGCTCGCCGGCCGAGAAGGTCCGCAATTACTACGAGAAGTTCCGCTGGGTGCACGAGCGCTTCCACGTGCTCGCGAACCTGCCGCAGCCGGTGCTCATGGCGATCCACGGCCACTGCCTCGGCGCGGGCCTCGAGCTCGCGATGATGGGCGACGTGCGCATCGCCGCCGACGATGCGCAGTTCGCGCTGCCCGAGCCGAAGGTGGGCGTCTCGATCGACGCGGGCGGCGACCTGCGCCTGGTGACCGAGCTCGGCGCGGGCTGGACGCGGCTGCTCGCCTTCACGGGCCGTCGCATCGACGCGGCCACCGCGCTGCGGATCGGCATCGTGCAGGAGGTGGTGCCGCGCGCGGGGCTGGTCGCGCACGTACGCGCGCTCGCGGACGAGATCGCCGCCAACGCGCCGCTCGCCGTGCAGGGCATCAAGCGCACCATCAACTTCCAGGCGGAGCGAGGGCTCGCGGAGGCGCTGCGCTTCGAAGCCGCGAGCGCCGCGCCGCTGTTCACGTCGGACGACATGGCCCGGGGCTACAAGGCCATGGCGGAGAAGCAGAAGCCCGAGTTCGAAGGGAAGTAACCGAGAAGCGGCAACCCCAAGCGGGGACGTTCTTTGACTTGTTGACTCGTTTAGACGGCTGTCGGTCGGTCACCGGTGGCGAAACGAGTCAACAAGTCAAAGAACGTCCCCAACCGACTTCGAGGGAAAGTGAGAAACCATGCCGATGCCCAGCAACCAGCCGATCGTCGACCTGATGTTCGGTTTCCCCGTCGCCGATCACAAGAAGGCGTACGAGTTCCTGCGCCAGCAGGCGAAGGACCAGTGGTCGAAGGAGAGCACCTTCCCCGTCGAGTACATGTTCAAGGGCGTGCCCTACGACTGGGGCAAGGGACGCGACCCGCTCGAGGTCACCGTCGAGGAGATGGACAAGTGGGGCATCCGCTGCGTGCCGACGGATCCCCAGAACGAGCTCGGCCGGCGCGCGCTGAAGGAGCAGCCGAAGCGCTTCTTCCCGACGCTGCACGTCGATCCCAACAAGGGCATGGAGACGGTCCGCCTCGTCTCCCAGATGCACGCGGAGTTCGGCATCAAGGCGCTCTCGACCTTCCCGGCCGGGCTCCAGCCGCAGGTCGCCATCAACGACAAGAAGTTCTACCCGCTCTACGCAAAGGCCTGCGAGCTCGACATCGCGTACTTCGTGAACGCCGGCGTCCCCGGGCCGCGCGTGCCGATGCACTGCCAGCACGTCGAGCATCTCGACGAGGTCTGCTGGTTCTTCCCCGAGCTGCGCCTCGTCACCTTCCACGGCTGCGAGCCCTGGGAGGCATTGGCGGTGAAGCTGATGCTGAAGTGGCCTGGCCTCCACTATGCGACGAGCGCCTTCGCGCCGAAGCACTATCCGAAGGCGATCATCGACTACGCGAACTCGCGCGGCGCGGACAAGATCCTGTACGCCGGCTACCACCCGATGGGCATCTCGATCGAGCGCATCATGACCGAGATGAAGAGCGTGCCGTTCCGCGACAACGTGTGGCCGAAGTTCCTCTTCGAGAACACGAAGCGGGTGCTGAAGCTCGAGCTTTGAGGGCGGGGCTGACGCACTTTCCTCCTCTTTGACGCGTCGCCCGCGGCCGACCGCTCCTAGCATCGCTCTCCGTCGAAGGAGGGCGCCGCGTGACGGGGACGCTCGAGCATCACCTGATCGGGAACAGCCCGGCGCTGCGCCGGCTGAAGAGCCAACTCCGCGGCCTGTGCGGCCTGCCCTTCCCGGTGCTGTTCACGGGCGAGCCGGGGAGCGGGAGGCGCCAGGCTGCTCGCGCGCTCCACGCCGCGGGCCCGCTGGCGGCGGCGCCGCTGCTCGAGCTCGACGCGCGGGACCCGCTGCCGGCCGGCGGGCTGCCGGCGCGCGGCTGCCTGATCCTGGTCGGCGTCGAGCGCCTGTCCGCGGACGCCCAGTCCCATTGGAGCCGGATCGCGCGCGGCCGCGCGCTCGGGCCGCGCCTGCTCGCCACCGCTCCCGCGAGCTTCGCGATGGGGGCCGACGAGTTCGATCCCGAGCTGCTCGCCGCGCTGCTGCGCTTCAGCGTGCACGTGCCCGCGCTGCGGCAGCGGCGCAGCGACGTCGCCGAGCTGGCGCGCCACTTCGGCGCCGAGGCGGCGCGCGAGCTCGGCCGCCCGCAGCAGCGCCTGTCCGACGCGGCAGTGGCCGCGCTGCGCGAGGCGCACTGGTTCGAGAACGTCGCGGAGCTGCGGCGCGTCATCGAGCGCACGCTGGCGTTCTCCAGCGGCGAGGAAGTGGGCCGCGAGGAGGTCGCCGCGGTGCTCGGCGAGGTGCGGCCGAGCGTGGATGCGCTGCGAGAGCGCCGTCGCGTCGAGGAGCGCGAGACCCTGCTGCGCGCGCTCGCCGATCACGGCGGCAACATCGCGCGCGCGGCGCACTCGCTCGGGCGCAGCCGCGCCGCGCTCTACCGGCTCGCCGAGAAGCACGGCATCGCCTTGCAGCGGCAGCGGGCGGTGGGAGGCTAGCCCTGGCTCACCAGCGCCTGGAGCGAGCGCCCGTAGCGGCCGCGGCGGTCGAGCTGAGCGACCTCGGCGACGCCGATCCCGTCCGCGTCGCCCACGGAGCCGCTGCGCATCGCGATCCACTCGCCCTCGGGCGGCCGCTCGAGATAGAGCGTCATGTCCGCGTTGATCAGCGCGACCCGGCGCGGATCGAGTGGAAGTCCGCGGCGCAGCAGCAGGCGCGCGGTCAGCCCGAAGGTGAGATCCGACAGCATCGCGGCGCGGACGAGCGGGGTCGTCTCCTGCCCGTCGATCAGGTCGAGCGGCGTGGTCGCCCACAGCGCCGGACCGAGCTCGTCCTCGGCGAGGCGCACCTCGACGCTGCGGTGAAAGCCCGGCGGCACCTGCGCGACGTAGTCGCGCGGCATGAAGTGGAACGTCGCGAGGCCTTCGGGACCGGGCGGCGGCGGCTCCGCGGGGCGCCAGGTGCTCGCGAGCTCGCTCCGCGGGGCGAGCAGGAGCGCCGTCCCGCGCGTCACGTCCGTGTCGCCCTGGCGCAGCCGCACCTCGACGAGCGCGAGCCGGCGGCCCCGCCGCAGGTACCGCCAGTCGAGCGCGAGCGGCTCCAGCGGCGTCGGCCGGCACAGGTCGACCGTGAGCCGCACCAGCCTGAGGCCGGTCTCCCGGCCGGCGGCCTCGCCGGCCTGCGCGACGAGGCCGCACACGGGGCCGCCGTGCTGGAGCTCGGGCGACCACGGGCTGCCGGCCCACTCGGTGGGCGTGTAGAGATCGCCGCTGCGGCGGTAGACGAAGTCCGGCACGGGGCCGGACGCTACCTCGGAGCGTGAGCAGGATCACGCCGAGCCTCATTGCATCGGGGTCCGTCCCGCACCACTGCGGGTCCGTCCCGCACCACTCTGCTTCGACAGACACCGCCCGGTGTGGTGCGATTTCTACCCAGGTGCAGCTCCGGACGCGTCTGGACCGTTCGGACCTGCCTGCGCGTTGCCGTGACGCCCGTCGCAGCGCGAGCCGCGAGGCAGCGCGATGGTCTCGTTCCACCCCCGAGACGAGGAGGGCGCCATGACGGCTCTCGGTTGGTGCGAGCGCACCCATTTCCAGCATCAGCTCGCCGCAGCAGGACGGCTCTGGCCCGCGGAGGCGTGGCGAGCGCGCACGGCAATCCTGCTCTCGTGCGGAGACGCGGCGCTCGAGGCCCGCGCGCGGCGCGTGCTCCGTGCCTCGTTCGGCGTCGACGAAGTGCTGAGCGTGGTGGCGCCGGTCCGCGCCATCGCCGCACCCGATCCGCGCACGCTGCCGTGGCTGCGCGCCTGGCTCGCGCGGGAGCTCGAGCATCGCTCGGCCGGGATGATCGCCGTCGCGGCGCACCCCGCGTGCGCCCACCGCCAGGCCGGCGCGTTCGGACCCACGCGGACCGAGCTGCAAGCGGCCGTGGCGCAGCTCCGCGACTGGGGCGTCACCCGGGAGGTCGAGCCGCTCTGGCTCGGGGGCTGAGCCCGATCAGGGCAGGATCGTGACCGGGGTGCCCAGCGTGACGCGCGCGGCCACGAAGTCGAGCTCGGCGTCGGCGAGCGCGATGCAGCCGTAGGTCCAGTCGAGCTGCTTCGACTCCCCACGCCAGCGCGCGCCCTCGCCGTGCAGACCCAGCAGCCCGCCGAGCTCCGTGTCCTGCGGCGGCAGCTTGCCGCGCGCGTGCGCGTCGAGGATGCGGCGGTGGTCGGCGGGCGAGAGCCGCCGCTCCGCGAGCGCGCGATCCGCATCGGCCGGCGACGGATAGTCGATCGGGAGGAAGCGATGGAAGCGGCCCGGCCGCGCCGGCCCGGCGATGCGGTAGTCGCCCTCCGGCGTGCGCTCGTCTCCGGCCGCCCGCTTCGCGCCGACGGGCTCGCGGCCGAAGGCCGCGACGAAGGTGAAGACCGCTCCGCCCGCGCAGAACACCTCGAGGCTGCGCTCGGCCTTGTGCGCGACCAGGCGTTCGATGTGGAGGCACGGCGAGGGCGGAGGCTTCGAGGCGGGCGGCGGCAGCGCGGGCTCGACGGGCGCCTCGGGCGCCGGCGGGAGGAGCGCGGGCCGCGCGCAGGCCAGCGCGAGAACGAGCGCGGCGCCGAGCGCCGCGACCGGCGCGCGCATTCGATACCGTCCAGGGCCGGGATGAACGCGCTCCGGCGATGCCACGCGGCGATGCTAACGCTGGCGCTGCTCTCCGTCGCAGGCGCGGCGCGGGCGGCCGCCGCCCGAGAGGCGTTGCCGCGCCTCCAGCCCCTGCTCGGCGCGCCGCGCAGCGTCCTCGTCGAGCCGGACGACACGCTGCTCGACGTCGCGTACCGCGAGCGGCTCGGCTTCGAGGCCGTGGTGCGCATGAACCCGGGCGTGGACGAGTGGATCCCCGACCCCGGCACCATCGTCCAGCTCCCGACGCGCTTCGTGCTGCCCGACGTCGCGAGCGAAGGGCTCGTGCTGAACGTCCCCGAGATGAGGCTCTACGACTTCCGCGTCGGGCCGCAGCCGGACGTCTACGCCGTGGCCGTGGGCGACGTGGAGGACCCGACGCCGGTCGGCGCGTTTCGCGTCGGGAGCAAGCGCACCGACCCGGTGTGGACGGTGCCCGCCTCGATCCGCGCCGAGAAGCCCGAGCTGCCCGCCCGCGTGCCGCCGGGGCCCGACAACCCGCTCGGGAAGTTCTGGATGACGATCGGCACCACGAGCTACGGCCTGCACGGCACGAACATCCGCTGGTCGATCGGCCGCATGGCGACGCACGGCTGCGTGCGCCTCTACGAGGACGACATCCAGCGGCTCTACGAGCGCACGCCGAGCGGCACGCCGCTGCGCATCGTGTACCAGCCGTTCAAGTGGGGCGTCGAAGGCGACGCGATCCTGCTGGAGGCGCATCCCGACCTCTACAAACAGGTGCCCGATCCGCTCACCGCGGCGCTGGCCGTGCCGAGCGCGCTCGATCTGCTCTCGCGGCTGGACCTCGAGCGCGTCGCGGAGACGGTCTCGGCGGCACGTGGCGAGCCGGTGCGGGTGGGAACGCTCCCGCCGGCCGCGCCTACTTCGCGACCCCCTTCCTGAAGATGGCGTCCGCCTTGCGGGCGGAGGCGTCGGCGCTGGCGGCCGCGGCGCGCGCCGACGTTTCGGCCGATTCGGCGCGCCGCAGCGCCTGCTCGGCGGTCGCCTGCGCGCCGCGGAGCTGGTCGTCGAGCGCCGCCGCTCGTTGGTCGGCCGCTTCGGCGCGCGTCTCGAGCGCGCCCACGCGCTGCTCGAGCTCGTCCACGCTGCCCGTGGTGGCGCAGCCCGCCAGGATCGAACCGGATGCCAGCAGAATCATCGAGAGCCGTCGCATGGGGAAGATCCCTCCTCGCCGGACATGTTTGCAGAACCCGTGCCGGACGAGACCCGCTCTCCGTACGCGCCCGGGGCGGCCCTGCCCCAGCCCGCCCCAGCCCGAGGCGGCGTATCCTGCGCGCCGGAGGCGAACCCGATGACGGCATTGCGCTGGATCGTCGCGCTCACGATTGCGCTCGGCGGCCTCAGCTTCGCGGCCTGGCGCTCGGGCGACCGAATGCCCGTGGACGAGGTCGCGATCGCGGAGGCCCGCCTCGGCCTCGACCTCGACGCGCGACAGATCGAGACGGGCGGCGCCGCGCTCCACGTGGTGTTCGCGGGCCCCGAGCAGGGGCCGCCCGTCGTGCTGCTGCACGGCTTCCCCGAGCTCTGGTACAGCTGGCACGGCGTGATGGGCGTGCTCGCGCGCGCGGGCTACCGCGTGATCGCGCCGGACCTGCGCGGCTACAACCGCTCCGAGAAGCCGCCGGGCGCCGAGGCGTACAGCGGCGACGCGTACGCAGCCGACGTGCTCGGCCTGCTCGACGCGCTCGGTCTCGAGCAGGCCTTCGTGGCGGGGCACGACGTCGGCGCGGGCGTCGCCTGGACGCTCGTGTTCGCTCACCCCGAGCGCGTGCGGCGCGCCGTGATCCTCTCGTCGCCCCATCCGTTCGCGTGGGAGCGCGCTCGGCCCCAGGACGACGAGGAGTCGATCTCCTGGTTCCGCAGCTTCTTCAAGCTGCCCTTCCTGCCCGAGCTCGCGGCGCGCACGGGCGGCTGGTGGCTGCTCACGCGCAGCCTCCAGCGCACGAGCCGGCCCGGCACCTTCGAGGGCGAGACGCTCACGGTGTTCCAGGCGGCCTGGGCGCGGGATAACGCGATCTCGACCATGATCAACGTCTATCGCACCAGCTTCCGCGGCGATCCGATCGCGGGGGATGGCCGCCCGGCGGTTCCCGTCCTGTACGTCTACGGCCGCACCGACGCGTACATTCCGCGCGCGGCAAATCGCGTCACCGCGGAGGTGCTCGGCGAGGACGCGATGGTCGAGCTGCCCGAGAACGGCCACTGGCTGCCGCTCGAGGCGCCGGAGCGCGTCGGCGCGCTGCTCGTCGAGTTCTTCCGATGAGGCACGCGACGCCGCCCGCGCTCGATCGGCTCGAGCCGCTGCTCGCCGGCCTGCGCGGCTTCGCGGCGCTGCGCGAGAAGAAGCGCGGCACCTTCTACCGCGGCTCCTCCGCCTTCCTGCACTTCCACGAAGACCCGGCGGGCCTGTTCGCCGACGTGAAGCTCGCCGGCGCGGAGTTCACGCGCCTGCCCGCGACGAGCGCGGCCGAGCAGCGCGCCGTGCTCAGCGCGGTGCGGCGGGCGCTCGAGACGCGCTCACGAACAGGGTGAGGTCTTCGGCGGCAGCGTGCTCGTCCGCGTCCAGGTGACCTTGCAGACGCCCACCTCCTCCGACTTCAGGGTGTAGCCGCCGGACGCCTTGATCGTGCCGCTGCCGTCCGTGCCGACCTTGTAGGTGAACGTCTCGAACTGGGCGAAGTCGCCGGTCGTGGTGGAGTCGCTCGTGCCGCATGCGATCAGCACGCCGACCCCTTCGTTCGGCTTCTCGAGGGAAGGGACGATCGTGCCCGAGAACCCGCCCGCGCCCTTGCTGACGAAGGTGGCGTTCAGCGGACCGCTCGGGCCGAGCTGGTTGATCGCCAGCGTCGCGGGAACCTTCAGCGACCGCTTGCCCTCGGCGTCGTCGATCTTGCAACTGAACGTCCCCTCCCAGAAGCCGGTGAGGCTCGGAGGTCCCCCGGCAAAGGCCGGGAGCGCGGTGGCGAGCAACAGAAACGAGAGACCGAGAGAACGCATACACCCCCCTTGATGGTTCGGATCGTCAGCCGACGAGCGGCACGTTCTGGAAGCCGCGCACGTGCGCCTGGTACGTGCGCGTGAGGCCGCTCTCGTCCACCTGCCAGTCGGGCCAGCGCAGCGCGAGCTCCTCCATCGCGACGCGCGCCTCGAGGCGCGCGAGCGACTTCCCGATGCAGACGTGCTGGCCGTAGCCGAAGTAGAGCTCGCGGTCGGCCTTGCGCGTGACGTCGAGGCGGTCGGGATCGGTGAATTCGCGCGGGTCCCGGCAGGCGGCGCCGGTCACGAGCGCGACGCGCTTGCCCTCCGGGATCGTGACGCCGTGCATCGTCACGTCGCGCATCGCCACGCGCCCCTGGAACTGGCTGGGCGCGTCGTAGCGCAGCACCTCTTCGATCGCGTTCGGCAGCCGCGCCTTCACGTCCTCGAACACCCAGCGCCGCTGGTCGGGATGCTGGAACAGGTAGACGATCATGTTCCCGATCAGCTTGGCGGTGGTCTCGGCGCCTGCCGCGGCGAGCAGCGTGGTGAAGGCGGCGACCTCGTCGTCGCCGAGCCGCCGCTGCGTGCCGTCGGGCTCGGTGTACTCCACCTCGGCGATCACCGAGATCAGGTCTTCGCGCGGCTGCTTGCGTCGCTCCGCGAGCAGGCCGAGCACGAGGTCGCGCGACTTCCCGAGCATGAAGAGGTTCTCCATGCCGGGCTGGCCCGTCTCGGGGTCGCGCTCGAGCCCCTTGTCGACGGTGTGGCGGTACCAGTCGCGGTCGGCCTCGGGGATGCCGAGCAGCACGCTGATCACGTCCATCGGCAGCTTGACCGAGAACTCCTGCTGCACGTCGAAGCGCTGCTGGTCGCGCAGCGCGTCGAGGTAGCGGGCGGCGAGCTTCCGCACCTCGGGCTCGAGCGCGGCGATGCGCCTCGGCGTGAAGCCGCGCGAGACCAGGTTGCGGAAGCGCGTGTGGGTCGGCGGGTCCATGCCGATGATCGAGAACACCTCGCCCGGGATCTCCCCCCGGTTCTCGAGCGAGGGGCCGAGCGAGGAGCTGTACGTCTTCCAGTCGAGCGTCGCGTCCCACACCTCTTCGAAGCGGAACAGCGCGTAGAAGTCCATCTTCGGGTTGTAGCTGCAGGGCTCGTGCTCGAGGAAGTGGTGGTAGGTCGGGAAGGGGTCTTCCTGCATCGCGCGCGAGTACGGGTCGTAGAGCATGGGCGCAGGATACTGCGACTCACCGAGACTGCAGCGCCCGACCTCCAGCGCGTGAGATCAGTACAAGGCCGCACCGAAGGTGTCGTTCGCCTCGGATACACCCTGTCCGGTCAGCGACTGCGTCCAGCGTCGGTTGTTCAAGGTGCCTCTTTCCGTCTCGGTCCTCGTCTCCACGCGCACCTCCCGGCGAGGGCAACGCCAGCGCGACGACGAGCGCGACCGACCAACAGACGGAAAGACCGGCGAATTTGGTCTTCATCACGGGACCTCCTGTTCGGTGCCGCTCTACATACCGCGCGGGCGTCCGGTGGTGTGTCACGCGATCACGTGACGCGCCGGAGGCGCCCTCCCGGCGGGGCGAGTGGTAGGCTCGTGCCGTGGTGGACAGGCGGCGGATCCTCATCGTCGAGGACGACGAGCCGACGCGGGAGCGCCTGGCGCTCGCGGCGCACGCAGACGAGATCGAGCTCGCCGCCGCGGTGGGGACCTGCCGCGAAGCGCTCCTCGCGCTGCGCAGCGACCCGCCCGAGGTCCTGCTCGTCGACCTCGACCTGCCCGACGGGCACGGCATCGAGCTGATCCGCGCCGCGCCGCCCGCTCGCGCATGTGGCGGAGGCCCCGGGATCCCGGCCGGTCGATGCGGGCGGGATCGATCCCGCAGCCGTCGTCGCGCACCTCGATGAAGATCCCCGGGCGCCCGTCGTCGCCGGGCCGCTGCCCCGTGCGCACCAACACCCGTGTCGCGCCGGCGTGTCGCACCGCGTTCACGATCGCCTCCTGGACGATGCGCAGCACCTGGAGATTGTCCTGCGGGCCCATCCACGGCGTGGCCGGGAGGTCGCTCGCCTGCCAGTCGAGCCGCAGGCCGCCGTGCTGGAGCGCGGGCTCGAAGCGCGCGCGCGCGGCGCCGAGTGCGCCGCCGAGCGTCTGGAGCCCCGGATCGAGCGAGTCGATCACGAGCCGCATGTCCGCGAGCGCCGCACGCACGGCCGGCGCCACGCGCGGATCCGAGCCTCCGTCCCGCTCGACCAGCGAGAGCAGCGACACGAGCTGGCCGCCGAGGCCGTCGTGCATCTCGCGCACCAGCCGCTCGCGCTCCTCCGCGAGCAGCTTGGCGCGCTCGAGGGCGCGCCGGTCCTCGTAGCTGTGCTCGAGCTCGCGGTGCTTCTCGACCACCCGCTGCTCCAGGTCGCGATTCAGCGCCTCGCTGCTGCGCAGGGCCGTGGCGAAGCGGATCACCAGCGTCGACCCGAAGGCGAGCAGCATCAGCGGGACGATGTAGGGCAAGAGGAACGGCGCCCCGGAGCCCGCGCGGCCGAACTGGATCAGCAGATCGTGGACTGCGAAGGCGAGCGCGGCCGATCCCGTGGCGAGGTAGAGCGCGGCCTCGCGGGGTGCGAGCGGCGCTCGCGCAGCAGGATGAGACCGGTTCCGTAGGCAGCGGCCGGGAACACGACACCGTGGACGATGTTCACGGTCGAATTGAAGTGCTCCCGCGGAAGCTGCCAGGCGAGCAGCACGGAGAGACCGGCCGCGACGGCGAGCAGCCGCTCGAGCCGCGGGCGACGCACGCCCACGTAACGATGCGCCCAGACGGCGAGCGCGAGCATGAAGCCGTCGATGGCCGGGTGTATGGTCCGCTCCCAGGCCCAGTGCGAGACGGGGAGATCGCGCAGCCAGTAGTTGAAGCTCGCGATGCCCCACAGCGTCGTCACGACGGCGAGCCAGCCATACACCGGATCGCGTCGGCTCCCGAGCCACAGCCCGCCGGCGAAGAGCGCCACGACCACGCACAGCGCCGTGGCGACCTGGGAGAGCGCGGTGCGTTGGAAGAGGGAGGCCTCGTAGCGCGGGCGCAGCGCCGCGTCGGGTCCGATCCACGCCGTGCCCAGCTCCCCGTGGCCATGCGCGTAGGCGAAGAAGCGCACGTGCACGTCGTTGCGGGGACGGGCGAGAAGCTCGCTCGGGAAGGCGAAGAGGAGCGGCCGGTTGAAGTTGTTCGCCACCGGCTCCGAGAAGCTTCCGCCCGAGCCGACGGCTGCGCCGTTCACCCAGCCGGCCGCGTTCATGTTCACGTGCGGCAGGTACACCGCCCACGTTTCACCCGGAGCGGCGGGGCCCGGGACCTCGAACCGGTACCACGCCGGCCCTCCGGCCGTAGCTCGCGCCAGCGATCGGGCAGCGAGACCGGCTACCCAGGCTCCGGTCGCGGCCGGAGGGTCCGGACCGGCGTCCAGCAGGAGCTCCGCGCGATCGAGCCGGACGACCCCCGCCGCGTCGTCGAGCGGCTGCGCGCCGCAAGCGCAGAGCCACAGCAGGAGGAGCAGCGGGGAACGCGTGCGCACGTGCCCATTCTACGCCCGCGCGCCAACCTTCTGGCCGGCCGCTACTCTGGCCCGCCTTCGGAGCGGAGATCGTATGGGGAAGCTCGACGGACGCGTGGCGGTGATCACGGGCGCCGGCCGCGGGATCGGGGCCGCGGTGGCGGAGACGATGGCGCGCGAGGGCGCGGCCGTCGTGGTGAACGACCTCGGCGTCGCGCTCGACGGCAGCGGCACGAGCACGGGCCCGGCGCAGGAAGTGGCGGAGCGCATCAACCGCGCGGGCGGCAAGGCCGTCGCGAACACCGCCAACGTCACCAGCTTCGAGGAGACCGCCGAGCTGATCCAGAGCGCGGTCCGGAGCTTCGGCCGCCTCGACGTCCTCGTGAACGTCGCCGGCATCATCCGCGACGCGATGATCTTCAAGATCACCGAGGAGCAGTGGGACTCCGTCATCGCGGTGCACCTCAAGGGCACCTTCAACACCACGCGACACGCCGCGGCCTGGTGGCGCGAGAACCGCGGCGGAAAGTTCCGGCTCGTCAACTTCGTGTCGGGCTCGGGCCTGTTCGGCGCGCCGGCGCAGCCGAACTATGCCGCCGCGAAGATGGGCATCGTCGGGCTCACGTACTCCTGCGCGAACGCGCTCGCACAGTACGGCGTGACGGCGAACTGCATCGCGCCCGTCGCCTTCACGCGCATGACCGAGAGCCTGCAGGGCAAGAGCACGGTAATGAACTACAGCCCCGACAACGTGCGTCTCTCGGCGCAGAACGTGGTGCCGCCCGTGATCTACGTGGCGAGCGAGCGCAGCGACTGGCTCACGGGGCGCGTGATCCAGTGCGGGAACGGCCGCATCGGCCTGTTCTCGAACCCGGTGGTCACGCGCGAGGTGGTCGCCGACGGCCTCTGGGACCTCGACACGGCATTCACCGAGATGGAGAGTGCCTTCCAGGAGGCGATCCTGCGGCCGAACCCGTTCGCGCCGAAGAGCTGACCGAGGTCGCGCCCCTGACATCCGAGCTGCTGGCTCTCGCGCAGCGTGCCGGCGCGCTCCTGCGCGCCCGGCACGAGACGATCGGGGTGGCCGAGGGGGCCGCCGGCGGGCTCGTCTCGGCCGCGCTGCTCTCCGTGGCCGGTGCGTCGACCTTCTACCGCGGCGGCGCGGTCGTCTACACGCTCGCCGCGGCGCGCGCGTTCGTGGCCGGCGCCGTGCCGGCGCCGCCGGATCTGCGCGGCGCCTCGGAGCCCTGGGCGCTCTACCTCGCTCGCTCGGCGGCGGCGAAGCTCGAGGCGACCTGGGGCATCGGGGAAGGCGGCGCCGCGGGGCCCACGGGGAACCGCTACGGCGACCCACCCGGCCACGCGTGGGTCGCGGTCGCCGGCGCCGGCGAGGCGACGCGCCGCGTCCTCACCGGAGACGACGACCGCGTCGCGAACATGGGCGCGTTCGCGCGCGCCGCGCTGGAGCTGCTGCTCGACCAGCTCGAGGACTAGGGCACGAAGTTCCAGCGCTGGTTCGTGCCCCCCCAGTCGGAGAAGGTGATCACGTCGTTGCCCGGCGTCGCGCCCACCGCGTCCACCACCTGGGTCGGATGGGTGCGCATGCGGATCACGCCCGTCGACGTGTCCAGGTCGAAGCGCTGGTTCGCGTTGCCGCTGCAGTTCCAGATCATGATGTTCGCGCCGTCGTCGAACCAGCCGCTGTTGTCGAGGCAGAAGCGGGGATCGTGGCGGCTGCGGATCAAGCCGGTGATGGCGTCGTAGCTCCACTTCTGCCAGTTCGCGCCGCTGCACGTCCACTGCGCAACGTTCGTGCCGGGCGCCATCGCCGCGTTCCAGACGTCCATGCACAGCCCCGAGGCGCGGTTCACGATGCTGAAGTACGACGCCGGGCCCGGCGGGCTGCCCGACTGCCGCGGCGCGTAGATCACGCCGAGCTTGTCGACGTTCGCGCCCGAGCGGCCGTGGAAGCCGACGATCTGCCAGTTCGTGGGCGCGGTGTAGGTGGTGCAGGTGCTCGTGGTGGTGCCGCCGGAGAGCACGCGGTTCGTGCTGGTCGTGAAGCGCACCGAGAAGATGCGGGTCTGGCCGTTGTAGCTTCCCGAGCAGACCTGGAGCGAACGCAGGTACTCGCTGCTCCCGAGCGCGAGCGTGCGCAGGGTGCCGCCGGTTCCGCCGTGCGAGAGCACGTAGCCGTTCGTGAGCGTGACGCCGACCTGGTCCACGCGCGCGCCGGTGCGGATCGAGAGCGTGCCCACCACGGGGTTGCTGGACAGCAGCGCGAGGTCGTTGAAGTTGACGCCGTGCGGCCCGCCCCACTGGTCGCTCAGGCGCCGGTTCGCGGCGAGCGCGAAGCTCCAGTTCACCGACACCGGCCAGTGGTCCGACAGGTCCGCGCCGTTCCCGTCCACGAAGCTCTGGTCCTCGACCCGGTACTGGCCCGCCGCGAGGCCGACGTAGCCGTTGTCGCGGTAGAAGACCTTGTCCACGATCTCGCAATTCGTGTTGGTGGCGCTCGGCTCGCACGCGGTGAGCGACGCGGCGCCCAGCGCGGGGATGCTCCCGCCGCGCGTGCGCTGCACCCAGGCGTCCGTGAAGCCGCGCTTCAGCAGCTCGCGGATGTTGTCACCCGTCCGCGTGTAGCGGGTGTTGCTGTCGCCCATGACGATCACCGCGTTGCCGGCGGAGTTCGCTTCGATGTAGCCCGCGAGCTGGAGCACGTTGTCGCGGCGCGCGGCCAGCGCGGCGCTCGTGGTCTCGGCCTGCATGTGGAGGTTGTAGAAGTCGACGTTCACGCCGGGCGCGAGCCTCGTCCGCGCCAGCGTGAAGCCCTTCGGCGTGAGGCAGTCGACGCCGTCGCAGGCGCCCCATTCGATGCGGCCGAAGTCCGTGTAGGAGAAGTCGCTGAGCTGGTTCAGCCCGTCGCCGAATCCCATGCCGCCGCTCGTGGGCGAGCGGAACGGGTGGTCGTCGCAGCTGTCGTAGAGGGCCGCGTGGTAGTTGAAGTCCTCCTGCACCTGCACGATGTGGAAGGCGCGGATCAGGCAGCTGATGATCGGCGTGTTCACGGCGGGATTGCCGCCGGAGAACGGCTCGAGCAGCCCGGCCACGTTGTACGTGAGCGTCGAGAAGCTGCCGCTGGTCTGCGCGGCGGCAGGGGCCGCGAGCAGGAGAACGAACGCGAGGCTCGAGCTGCGTAGGCGCATCGGGGCGGTCTCCCTCGACCCCCCGGAGGCCCGTGTACGCCGAATCTGAGCCCGAGTCAACTTTTATTCTGAGATGCGCTCAAGTTCGAGGCGCTACGCTGCGCCCATGGCCTTCCGTGATCCGCAGACCGCCCGCCGGCTCGAGCGACGCGCGCGGCTCGAGCCGCGCCGCGAGCCTCTCCAGGAGCGCTCGCGGGCACGCGTGGAGGCGATCCTGAACGCGACGGTGGAGTTGCTGGCCGATCGGGAGGTGGACGACCTCACCACCGCCGACATCGCCGAGCGCGCGCGGATCCCCATCGGCTCCGTCTACCATTACTTCCCGAGTAAGGAAGGCGTGCTCGCCGAGCTCGTGACGCGCACGGCCCAGCGCATCGATTCGGCCTTCACCGAGCAGCTCGCGCGCGACTTCGAGCGCCTGCCCTGGCGCCGCGTGATCGAGCGGGCGATCGACATCGCGATGCGCGCCTACCTGTCCGAGGCGTCGTTCGTGGCTGTGTGGCGCGCGATCCGGAACACGACGCTGTTCCTCGACCTGGCGGCGGCCTCCGACGAGCGCTTCGCGGAGGTGCTCGGCGCCCTGCCGATGGGCCGGGGCATCCGCCCGCTCGCGATCCGCGGCGGCATCCGCATCGCCAACACCTTCCTCGACTGGGTGCTCGATACCGAGGACCCGCGCGAACGCGCGCGCATCACGCGCGAGATGAAGCGCGCGGTGATCGCGTACCTCGAGCCCGAGTTCGAGAAGAGCGAAGCCTAGGGCGGCCCGGCGCGGCGCAGGCTCTCGCGGACGAGCACCAGCTCCTCTGCGTCGAAGCTCGTCGGGCAGGCGGCGCCGATCTGGTCTACGCGCAGGTCGGGATTCACGCGCCGGATCTGCGCGACCGCGGCTCGCGCCTCGTCGTGCCGGCCCAGACTCTCGTAGCGCGCGGCCAGCGAGAGCAGCACCGGAACCTGGTCGGGGCTCGTGCGAGCCGCCTCTTCCCAGAGGCGCAGCGCCTCCTCGGGCCGGCCGGCGCGCCACTGCGCGAAGGCCATCACGCCCTTGGCGGCGGGGAAGGTGTGCGCGAGCGTGGTGAGGGCGGGCCCGTAGTCCGGGTCGAGGGCGAGCGCTCGCTCGGCGAGACGCCGTGCCTCGCGGATCCCGTCGTGCGTGTTGCGGCGCATGCTCGCCCCGGCCGCGAGGTAGGCGTCGTACGCGCCGATCTCTGCGGGCCGCCGGCTCCGGATGCGTTCGCGCACCTCGTCGCGGATCTCGAGGCCGGCGGCGGCGATGATGGCCCTCGCGATCTCACCCTGGACCGCGAACACGCGCCGCTCCGGCTCCAACTAGCGCCAGCGCTCGCGCGCCGCGGCGGGCGTGAGCTTCGCCGTCGCCGCGAGCTGACCGAGCAGCTCCGGGTCCTCGAGGTCGCGCGGCTCGATGCGCACCTGGAGCGTCCGCGCGCTGGTGTGGGACTCGGTGGCGATGTCCACGAGGCGCACGCGCGTCTTGTGCGTCTTCGGGTCCATGAGCTCGTCGAAGGGCACCGGCACGATGGCGCCGCCCTGGCGCGTGATCATCACGCCCGAGGTGCCGCCCAGCAGCGCGCGCACCGCGCCGGCGCCGAGGTCGCGCGTGTAGTCGAGGTCGAAGGCGTTGGGCGGCGCGCAGCGCAGCTCGTAGCCGACGTCCTTCTCGACGATGGTCATCGAGATGCCGAGCTCCGAGAGGCCCGCGCGCACGGCGTCGCGCAGCACCGCGCCGAGCGGAACCTCCGCGAGCCGCACGTGGCCGTGCTCGTCGCGCGGCGCGCTCGCGAGCGCTTCGAGGTCGCTCGGCTCGAGCCGCGCGCCCACGCCCTCGGCGATCACAGCCACGCCGTGACCGCGCCCCATCGAGAGCCGCTTCACGACCGCACCCTCGAGGATCCGCACCACCGTCCCGAGCCGGATCGGACCGGGCGGGAAGTCCTCCGGGATCAGCGCCAACGTGGCGCCCGCCGCCTTCGCCGCGCCGAGCGCGAGGTGCCCGGCCGTGCGCCCCATCATCACCACGAAGAACCAGCGCTGGCTCGTGCGCGCGTCCTCCATCAGATGGGACACGATGCGCGTGGCGTGCTCGCGCGCGGTCTCGAAGCCGAACGTCGGGATGCCGCCGGGCAGCGGCAGGTCGTTGTCGATCGTCTTCGGCACGTGCGCGACGCGGATCTTGCCGGCGCCCTGCTCCGAAACGCGGCGCGCGGAGTAGGCGGTGTCGTCGCCGCCGATCGTGATCAGGTGATCGACGCCGAGCTGCTCGAGCGTCGCCACCACGCGGGCGAGATCCTCCGGCTTCTTGGTGGGGTTCGCGCGCGAGGTCTGGAGGATCGAGCCGCCGAGCAGGTGCACGCGCGAGACCTGCGCGATGCGCAGCTCGAACATGTGGCTCGCGTCGCCCTTCATCAGCCACGAGAAGCCGTCCACCAGCCCGAGCACGCGCGCGCCGGAGCGCCGCGCCAGGATGGTGGCCGCGCCGATCACGCCATTGATGCCCGGCGCCGGCCCACCGCCGACCAGGATGCCGAAGGTCGCCATCGCCCCTCCCGAAGACGGGACGAGGCTAGCGGTCTCTCCCGCGCAGATCGTAGGCCTGGGCCGGGAGGGGTCGCCGCTCCGGCGCTCGGCTCGGAGGTGTGCAGCGCGGGTGGAGCAAGTGCGAGACCGCTCGTCCGCTACCGACCACGCTCGCTGCGCTCGCGGTCTGCGCAGGGCCGGTACCCGGGCTCGGCCAACCGAGGCGACCCCGGCGAGGCCGCCACCTCCTGTGAGCAAAGGCCCGGAGCAGACCGACCCTCCCTGCTCCGCGGCCACCCGGTGGGCTCAGCCCTTCTGGTTCCCCTAGCTGGGCGCCTGGAGCAGCGCCTTCAGGTTGGTGCTCATGATGCGCAGCTGGTCGGCGGCGCCGAGCGACGAGAGCTCGTCGAGGAAGCTCACCGGGTCGGCGAGCCCTTCGGGGTGCGGGTAGTCGGAGCCGAACAGCACCTGGCTCACGCCGATCAGCTCGGCGAGCTGGTCGACCGGCTCCTCGTAAAAGGGCGCGACCGAGACGTGGCGGCGGAAGGTCTCGACGGGGGGCCGGCGGAACTCCTTCGGCATCTGGCCGTACGCGTGCCCGAGGCGCGCGAGGAGCTCGCGGACCCACTTGCTCCCGTTCTCGATGCTCGCCACGCGCACGCCCGGGAAACGATCGAAGACGCCGTGGCAGATCAGCGCGGCGAGCGCGTCGGCGATGGCGCGGTCCGCGATCGCGAGGCACTGCTTCAGCGGCGTCGGCGCGAAGGCGAGGAACTCCTTGCCGCCCTCCCACATGCGCACGAAGCGGTCGTAGCCCGAGTCGGAGGCGTGCATCGAGACGAAGATCCCCGCCTCCTCGACGCGCGCCCAGAACGGGTCGAACTCGGACTGGCCCGGGGAGCGGCTGCCGCGGTAGCCCGGCACCGGCGCGGGCCGCAGGCCGACCGTGCGCGCACCGCGCGCGAGCGCCCACTCGAGCTCCGCGACGGCCATCTCCACGTCCATCAGCGTCACGAACGGCACGGCGAAGAGCCGCTCCTCGCGATGGAAGCCCCACTCCTCGTGCATCCACACGTTCAGCGAGTGGATCACCGCGTTCATCAGCTCGTGGTCGTAGTTCATGCGCTCTTCGACCGCCGAGGCGAGCGTCGGGAAGACCAGCGTGGCGTGGATGCCCTGCTCGTCCATCAGCTTCAGGCGGTCGGCGCCGTTGCGATAGGCGGGCGGGCAGGGGATGGGCTTGCCCGACAGCTCCCGCAGCGAAAGGCCCTCGGTGTTCGTGGCGCGATACCACTTCTCGTGGGCGCCCGGCGGGGCCAAAACCTCGAAGGTCGGGTTCGGGATGTAGTCCGAGATCACCCCGCCGATCGCGAGCTTCTTGCGGCCCTCCACCTGCACGTAGCGGAACTCGTTCTTCCACTTGCGCGGGAGGTGCGCCGTCATGGCCTCCTCCGACTCGTAGAGGTGGTTGTCGGCGTCGTAGACCGGATAGGCGAGACGCTGGGCCATGGCTGCTCTCCCGCGCGAAACGCAGGCGAGCTTACCACCGGACCCTGGGATTTGACACATCGTCAAATCTGGTACAGGGACCCCGTGCGGCGCGTCTTGGGCGCGCTGGAGGCGCGGATGCTGGCGAGCTCCTCGGACGGATCCAGGAAGCTCGTGAGGCCGAGGCCGAGCAGCGCGAGGCCGTGCGCGAGCGCGCGTGCGGTGCCGGCCGGGTCGAAGTAGCCGTCCACGAGCGGGAGCAGCCAGCCGGCGATGCCCGACTCGAAGGCCAGCACGAGCAGCGGCAGCGCCAGCAGGAACGCGGGCACGACGCGCCAGCCGCGGCGGAAGGCGAGCAGTGCGAGCGGGATCTCGACCAGCAGCAGGCTCATGACGGCATCTCCCGTGGGCATCCGCCCACGCCGGGGAGTGCCCACGGGCCGCGCGGAGGTGACGCCTCCGAGGCGCGCGATTCGGCGTCAAGGGAGGGGGAGGGGCGGCCGATGCCGGAGCCGGGTGCCGATCGGGGGGGTGGTGTTTCGAGGGGGGGCGAGCTCCATCGGACGGCGGATCACGTTCACGGTGATCGCCACGACCGGCTGCGCCCTCGCGATCGCGTGCGGGGGGTTCGCGCTGCACCTGCTGCAGTCCACGCGCTCCGCCCTCGCCTCGGATCTGTCGAGCCTCGCGGACGTGATCGGCTCCAGCAGCATGATGCCGCTCGCCGCGGGCGACCCGGCGCTGGTCGAGGCGACGCTGCTCGCGCTCGTGGACCACGAGGGCATCGAGGCCGCCGCGGTCTACTCGCGCGAGCGCAGGCTCTTCGCGCGCTTCGTGCGCGACTACGAAGGCGCGGCGCGCCTCCCGGAGCAGGCGCCCCCGCCCGGCTCTCGCATGGACGGGCCGTCGATCGTCGTGGTGCGGAACGTCGAGGCCGGCAACGAGCTGCTCGGCAGCGTGCTGCTCCGGCGCTCGACCCCGCCGCTCTGGCGTCAGCTCGCCGGCACGTTCGGCGTGTCCGCGGGCGCGCTCGTCGTGTGCCTCGTCCCGGCGCTGCTCGGCGTGCGCCGCCTGCGCCGCGACCTCGCGGCTCCGCTCGCCGCGCTCGCGAGGAGCGCCGAGCGGCTCGCCGCGGGCGACCTCGGCGCCACGGCCGCGTTGCAGCGCCACGACGAGATCGGCGTGCTCGGCGACGCCTTCGACCGCATGGCCGAGCACCTGCGCGGGCTCCTCTCCGAGCTCTCGGCGGGCGCGAGCGACGTGCTGGCCAGCGCGCGCACGCTCTCCGAGGCGAGCCGGCGCTCGCGCAGCGAGGCGGAGACGCAGCGCAGCTCCGTCGAGCGCACGGTGGCCACCATCGCGCGGATCGACGCCGCGCTCGGCGCGGTCAC
>Ga0187892_10005468_pt1 | contig 19947 bp, 18 predicted proteins | sample MA1701073metaG_FD_139345 | JGI IMG/M metagenome (GOLD analysis project Ga0187892, IMG submission 139345) | Bio-ooze microbial communities from a basaltic lava cave in the Kipuka Kanohina Cave System on the Island of Hawaii, USA - MA170107-3 metaG ...
CGAGTCGTCGAGAGTGGGATTGACGTCGACGTTTTCGAGGATGATCTCGATCGAGCGTGAGGCGGCCGGTACCTCGAGGCCGATTTGCGTCGCGACGAGGAGGCCGCGGTGGTCTTCGTATTGCCCGAAGCTGGCGCGCCACAGCACATCACCGCGGCCGTCGCGCTGCTCGACGAGCACGGGGACTTGCGAGGACGAGAACCACGTAATGCGGATACCGTCCGGCACGCTCTCCGAGAGACCGGTCCAGCCCGACGCCTTGTCGAATCCAACCGTCCCAGCCGTACTCTGGCTCGGCGGCGGTGTCCCCAGAACGAGGTCGACGAGCGCCGTCACCGGCAGGCCGAGTCCGGCGTAGCGCGCCAAATTCTCCGGCGACGCGGTCCCGTGGTAGAGCGTATTCTCGTTGCGGGCGTACGCGGTGAGTGTGCCGTTGTCGGTGGTCAGCACAAAGACGGCGCCCAGCGCCGACAGCACCTCGACCCGGAGACGATCCGGACGTTCGACGACCAGCGCTTCGCGCGAGGAGTTGCTCTGTGATCCATCGCGCACGCGCAGGCGCGCCAAACCGCGCACGCTACGCACGGCCTCGCGCCGCTGCGCCAGCGCTTCGGTCAAGTCACTCGCTGATGGCAGGTGCTCCGGCGCCGCGTAGGGTTCTTTCGGGCGTGATGCCGCACACCCCACGAGCACCACACACCATACGACCAAGGCGACCCACGACGCGGAGGCGCTCAGGAGTCGCCTCCTTCAGTGTTGAAGCGCGCCTTCTCCAGAGCCTGAATCTTGTCTTTGAGGCGCTGCTGTTGGTCCGTCTCCTTCGAACGCGACAACGCGTCCTGGTACAAGCTCAACGCCTCCTGCCATTTGCCGGTCTGGCGGTATGCATCAGCAAGATGTTCGGTGATGGTCGGATCTTCCCCCGACAGCTCGAGGGCACGTTCGAGATATTCGACGGCGCGATCATACTCGCCACGCTGGTAGTAGACCCATCCGAGACTGTCGACGTAGTAGCCGTCGTCGGGGTCCTGAGCGAGGGCACGCTTGATGAGTCCCTCCGCCTCGTCGAGGTTGACCCCCATCTCCGCATACGTGTAGCCGAGATAGTTCAGTGCCGCAGCGTTGTCGGGATTGATCTCGATCGCCTTCTTCATTTCGGCGATCGCCGCCGGCCGGTCCTTGGCTTCATCGTAGAGCGCGCCCAAGGTGAAATGATAGCGGTCGCTGCCTTCGTTCTGCGCGACCAGGCGCTGCAGCAACTCGATGGCCGTCGCCAAATCGCCCTTCTCGCGGTACATCGACGCGAGCAAGCCCACCAGCTCTGAGCTGTCCGGGCGCGCGTCGATGCCCTTGCGGACCTCCTCGATGGCCTCGTCGAGGCGTCCTTCTTTTTGGCGGATGTACCCAATGCGGACACAGGCGTCGGCGTAGTAGTCAGACTTGGGGGGAATGCGCTTGAACTCGTCCACCGCCCGGTCATAGTCCTTGAGCTCGACGTATACGGATCCCAAGAAGTAGCGCACCCGGTCGTTGTCGGGTTCTTGCGCCAGTACGAGCGTGAATTCGGTGGCTGCCTGTTCGTACTCACCCTTTTCGAAATAGATGAGCCCGATTTTCACACGCGTTTCCTGCGGATGGGTCTCGATCTTCTCGAGCTCCTGGAATTGCGACAACGCCTCATCGAGGCGCTTCTGGCCGACGTAGAGACCCCCCAAACGCTTGCGGACCATGGTGCTTTGCGGGTCGGTCTTCAGAATGCGTTGGTAGAGCTCGATCGCCTTATCGGTATGCCCCTGGAGCTCGTACAGCATCGCCATGTCGAGCAGCACCATTTCCGATTGCGGGCTCAATCGTAACGCCTGCGTGTAGGCGCGTTCGGCGTTGTCGTACTCCCGCTTGGCGACGTGCACGCGGCCGAGATAGTAGAAGCCGAGGAACGCGTGGGGGCTCATTTGCGTGAGGCGCTCCAGGGTCTCCACGGCGCGGTCATATTCGCCCTGCTTGCCGTACAGCGCGCCCAGGAAGAGATGTGCTTCCTGATTCATCGGGTCGAGCCGCAAGACAGTCTCATACTCTTCGACGGCTTCGTCTTCCTCATCGACGGCCGAGAGGATCCCGGCGTACAGGACGTGGGCCTGGACATTATTCGGATCGAGCTCGACGGCCTTGCGAATCTGCGTCAGCGCGTCATCGAGGCGGTTGGAGCGGACATAGAGCATCGCCAGGCGCTGGCGGAGGAGCGGTGCGTCGGGATCGGCCTTGACGGCACTTTCATACTCGCGCAGGGCAACGTCGTAGTCTCCCTGGTTGAGGGCGATTTCCGCCTTGAGAAAATGCCCCATGGGCTCGGCCTCGGGCGGCAGCACTGTCTTGGCAGGCTCCGCACTGCCCATCTCGGTGCTCCAGGGAAAGTTCTCGATGGGCGAGGTCTTGCCCCTTATCGCGGCGCAGCCGGCAAGAAAACCGCAGGCAGTGAGCACGGCAGCGGATCGGAAGAGGGGGACAGCCGTCATCTGGACCTTCGAAACGTGTAGCATAATCGTCTACAGGCTCCTGAGCAATCCGCACATGCGTGGATCGATGTGAAGGATCAGGCCGCCAAACGGGGCGTTCTGGCTCGCTACCGCTAGCTTCAGCGCACGCACTTCTCTTTTCTTCCCGCAGCCGCCGGGGTAAGCGTGCGACAGACCAAGTGGGAGGTATCCATGGAGCATGCGTGCGGGCCGGAGCGTGAAGGCGGCCAGGGGCTCGACCGAAACCAGGAGGAGTCCGGCAACCGTACCATTCTTGCCCTGCTTCGCGATCCGCAGGTGTGCGACCAGGTCGATTTGGTCATTACCTGCCGAGACTCTGCGTACGAGGTCTATGCCGCACGCGGCATGGTCCGCTTCCAACGCGTCAGGGGGCCGGCTGGTTTCCAGTATCGCATCGTCGAAGAAGTCGGCACGAACCCGATCGCCGACCAGCGACACACGCCGATCGCCACACGCGCCGAGGAGCTGCAAGCCGCTGCCGCCTCGGACCATGCAACGGAAGACGTCAACCAAGCGTACATCGAGCCGTCGCAGGTTACCTACCCGTACGCCTATGAACGCATCGCACAGCTCTTCGACAGTCCGTATGCGCCGGATATCGTCATCAGCCCCAAGTGTTACGCCTTCGGTTTGCAACGCGGTCAGCACGGCGCGCTCGACATCGTCCAGTCGCGCGCGCCGCTAGCATTCGCCGGACCCGGCGTTCGCCCGGGCGCGCTGACGACAGCGCCGCGCCACATCGACATCGCCCCCACCGTGTGCGCATTGATGGGATTTCCCTTCATTGACGGCAAGGACGCAACGGGCGAGACGTCGAGCGAGCGGGGCGTGCAGCCGGATGTGTACCTGGCGCGGCAGGATGGGCGGGTGCTCACCGAAATCTTCGCCCCCGAGGGAACGGATAAACCGCAGCGGGTATATTTCGTCGTGTTCGACGGCTTGAGCAACAGCGAGCTCCGCCACCTCCTTGAAACGAACGATCCGGCGATCCGCAACCTCCGCCGGATTCTCGATCGCAGCGCGCGCTTCACCTACGGCTCGACCGTCAACTTCCCCAGCATCACCTGGCCCAGCCATAGCTCCATCTTCACCGGGGCGTGGTGCGGGCATCACGACATCGTCAATCCGACCTATTATGACCGCGCGCGTCGGCAGCCGCTGGCCCCGCAAGGACAGGGAGTCGGCACCGAAGTCTATCTCGGCAACGGTGTCGAGACACTGTACGAAGCGTTCCATCGCGTCCTCGGGAGCGGTGCGTTCACGGTGAATATTCACGAGCCGCAGGGTCGCGGGGCCGACCACGCAGCACTCGAGCGACGCGTCGTCGGACCACGCGACCGCTTGAAGGCGCTCACGGAGGGTTTCCTCACCGATATCAGCCCGCGCTACCTCGCCGACGGCAGGGAAGCCGTGCAGCGCGAGGCAGTGCTCGATGCCCGGGGGCTCGCACAGATCATGGTCTTGTTCGATGACGCCTCGCATCCACAGCCGGTGCTTGTCGCCCACGAGTTCGCGCTGACTGATGGCGCAGGCCACGACTACGGACCGCATGGTGACGGCCTGTACGAGGCGATCACCGAGACGGACCAACGACTCGGTCACGTGCTCGACATGCTGGAACAGAAGGGCCTGCTCGACTCGACTTTGTTCGTCTTCACCAGTGATCACGGCATGGCGGCTCAGGATATCAGTCTCAAGGCCAACCCGGCGCGCCATCCAGAACGCATTGGCCTCAAGACCGTCATCGGCGAACCAATGATCTGGTTGCGTGACCTCGACGTCCTCGTCGAACCTGCAGCCGACGGCCGGACTGCGCGGGTGACCGTGCTCGACAACGACCCCGACACGTCGGGCGAGAAACCACCAGTGCCCAACGCCGAAATACTCGTCGGCGTGGCTGCAGAACAGGTGCTTAAGGGGCCAAGTGCGGATGCCGCGGCGTTACGCACGTCGCTGAAGCTGCATACCGACACCGCGGGTATCGCGGCCTTTGCAACGCCCTCGGACGTACCGTCGCAGCAGATCGTCCTGTCGGTACGTCACCCGGACTACAACCCGCGCCATCTACGCCTCGACGGCACGAATCTGGTAATCGATCTGCGTCGCGAGTTGTACGGGAGGGAAGGAAAGAAGTGATCAGTGACCAGTAATTACCAGTTTTTACCAGTAATCAGTAAGCAGTAATCGAGTAATCGGTAAGTCAGTCGTCGGTGGGCGATCACCGCCTACTCTCGATTACTGCTTACTCGATTACTGGATTACTCGATTACTGATCAGTTTCCCGACGCCCGCTCCTAGTTCCCGCCGTAGCGATCATCGGCCTGCATGGCCAAATGCTCAAGCAACCGTTGTTCGGCGGCACGATAGGCCACCTGCTGAAGCATGGTCTGGGCCTGCTGGACGAGGGGAAGGGATGCCACATAGCCGACAAGCTGGCCAGGCGAGAGCTGATCGATTGTCGACTCCATGCTCTGCATGACCTCTTCAGGGACACCGGGGAGGGGAACCTGGCCAGCGACGTCTAATGCCGCCGAAAACCGCTGCACAAACTGCTGCTTCGCCTCCTCTTTCTCTTCGTTGCTGCAGGCGACGTTGAGACGGCTAGCAGCCCGATCGAAGAGTCTGTCAAAGGCCTCCAAAAAGGCGTCTCGGGCGTTGGTTGTCATCTGCCGGGTAGGGTAACCACGTTTGGGGGTCAATCAACCCTCGTGGGCAATCCCTCGCGTTGAAGATCACCCAACATGCGGCACCCGCGCGAACGACCTCGTTTGACTAGGGTCCAGGTCGCTCGTAGGATGAATTTCATGCCGGTTACCCGCCCCCAGGAACACTGGCTGGTGCGCGTCTTCGTGGCATGTGTGCTCGCCGCGTGGAGTGCACCAACGCTAGCCCAAACCTTCTACAAGTGGACCGATGACAAGGGCATCGTGCACTTCGCCGACATGCCACCGTCACGGCCGCAAGGCGTCGAAGAGCGCACCTTGCGCGTGCCGCCGGTGGTGAGCAAACCGGCGAACGATGCAGAAGCCGTGAATGACGGCGACACAGCCAACGGTGATCAGGCGAAAGCAACCGATGCGGACGCGGCGGCTGGTGCAGCAGGATCGGGAGCCGCAAAGGCAACCGGCACCGGACCTGCAAAGGTCATCATGTTGTCCAGCAAGGATCGGCGAACCGGACCCTCATCGGTGCACATCACGGGCGAAGTGAAGAACGTTGGCGGTGAGGACGCTCAGAACGTCGCGATCACCGTGGTTGCGCTCGACGTGACGCAAGGTACCCCTTGCCTCGAAGAGGAAACGGAGGTCACGCCGGGCAAGTTGGGACCCGGCCAGACCGGAAACTTCGACGTTGATCTCAACAACCCGTGCCTATTCGGCGAAGCAAACGTCAACACCAAGCCGGTCTGGGAGTAACGGCGCACCACCCCTTCTGCACCGCGCCGCACAGTCTGTACACCACACGTTATTCACGGTAGATGCCTGCCGCAGGTCGCGGCAGTCAGCATGCCGATCGAGTACCGACAGGACGGAGACCAGTTGGTGTGGGTCCGCAACCCGTTCACGGGCGCGGTCACCTACTTCACGCACGTCCACAAGAAGCGCAGCGGCTTTGTCCGGCACGCGCAGGACGCCCTACTGCGCGGTGTGTTGGATGATCCGGCCCTCTATACGGCCCAACTGCGCGACGAGTTGGAAGCGGCGCAACGCGCCTGCCCTTTCTGCCCCGGCAATGAAGACCGCTCCCCCGACGAGATCTTGACAATCGCTGCTCGTGACGTGTTCCCGGAGCGCGGCGCAAGCAGCTGGCTCATTCGTGCCGTCCGCAACCTCATCCCGCGCATCCCCGAGTGCTGCACGGGAGGGCGCAATGAATCGTACGTGGTCGTCGAGGATCCCCGCCACTTTGCCGACGATGCGCAAGGTCACGAAGATCTTCTCTATACGAGCCTCCTGCCTCTCCAACAGTTTCAAGCCTTGCTCGCGACTGACGTCGAGGTAGCGCGGCGGGCCTATGAAAATTCCGCGGTGCGAAGCGTGCTCCTACGGAAGAACCAGGGGCGAGGCTCGGGAGCCTCGCAACCACACGTCCACAACCAGGTCATCGGTTCGGACATCCCGTTTCCCGCGATGGAGCGCGAACGGCAGGTTCTGACGGCCGAGCCGCACCTCTGGCAGGAGATCCTAGGCTTCGCTCGCGATCAGGGGTTCGTGCTGCGCGAGCAAGATGGATGCGTCGCCTACTTCTGCCCGTTCGGCACCTTCCCGCGCAGTTACGAGGTCGTCTGCGTCGACGACCGGGTGCCGTTGACCGCATTGCCCGAGGAACGTTGGAAGACGTTTGGTGTTCTTCTCCACGAGGTGTTGCAGCTCCTCGGTCCCATGCCGCTCGACTACGAGATTCACGACGGTCCTGGCGTGCCCGTGCACGCGCACGTCAACGCGCGACACTACGCGTATTCCAACATCGGTGGCACCCTCAACCTCCCGTCGACAATCGTCTCGCAGGTCCAAACCTCAACCCAACGGGGCCCCACCTGGTAGAGACGTCCCAAGTCGGACACCTGAAACACCCAATACGGAGCGCGGATCCTGACCTCAAATGCTGCGGTTTCGTCCGTGTTCCGTGCTCCGAACTTCGTGTCGGGACGAGCTCCATCGATACGCTCTAATGACGAGCGGGGCCGCGCTCCGCGGCGGAACAAAAAGGGTCGGCGGTCGATTGACAACCACGTGTACCTCGCATAAACCTCCGGTGGCCGCATCGGGGATGAGGGGACGCGGAGGCTGCGGCAACGCAAGACATTCGGAAGGTTGAGTAACGAGGGCGCTCTGCCAGGCCCCTCAATCCCTGGAAGGAGGACAGTGAAATGGCAACAGCAGATGATGTGAAGGCGATCTTCAGCCAGATGCCGGCAAACCTGAATGCCGACGCCGCCAAGGGAATGAACTCGGTGATCCAGTTCAATCTGAGCGGCGATGGTGGCGGTAATTACCACGTCATCATCAAAGATGGCACCTGCTCCGTGCAGGAAGGTTCCCACGCTTCGCCGAACATGACGATGACGATGGCGGCGCAGGACTACGTTGACATGATCTCGGGCAAGCTCAATGGCCAAATGGCCTTCATGAGCGGCAAGCTCAAGATCGCTGGCGACATGGGCCTGGCGATGAAGATGCAGAGCCTCTTCAAGCGCCCCTAACAACGCCGACAAAGTTTTACACCGGCTGGTGGTGGGGAGCGGCTCAGCTCCTCACCTCAGCGGCCCGACTCCCTCCCCCAAAATTCACCACGTTAAAGTTTCAAGCGACCCTTGACCGTGCGGTTGGCTGCAGCTGCTCGCATCGGTCACCGTCGCGAAAACCGCCACGCGAACTCGGAAGACGGACGACACCCGGAACTCTCAAACCGGAGTCCGTGATCAATGTTCGTTCAGTGTTCGGTGTTCGAGCGCGTTTCGGGCGATCTACTCCAGCTCGGCGGCTTCTTCCTCGACCGTGATGTCGATCTCGTCAGTGGACGTCGAACCGTCGGGACCGGTCACCGTCACCACTGCGGTATACTCGCCGGAGTTGGCGTATGTATGCGTCGCGTTCGGGTCCGCGCTGGGGGCTGATCCATCGCCAAAGTCCCACTTGTACTTCGGCTGCCCGGTGCTGCATTCGGCTTCGGCGCTGAACTCGACCTCCAACGGTGGTGAACCGTAATCCGGACTGGCGTCGCCGATCACGATGCAGTCGCCTTCATCGGCCTCTTCGGCCTCCGTGTCGGCCGGCGGACCGCCGACTGGGGGGGTCTGCACTGGCGCGCCCGCGGTTGGGACCACGCGACCTTCTCCCGTCGGCCGGAGCGGCGCAACCTGAATGGTCCCCGCGGGCGTCATGACGTGTATGTTCGTGGGTGTCGCCGCGGCGCCGCCTCCGGCACTGGGTGTTTGTTGCGGCCGCTCGCAGCTTCCGCAGCCGGCCAGCAACAGCAGCAACGCCGCGGTGGTTGGTGTCGCCTTCATGGTCGCCTCACTTTGTCGACGGTGACTGCGGACGTCGAATGCGCATCTGCTTGATCGGACCGGGATTGCCGTCGGCGTCACGCAGCCGCACGCTGAGCAGTGTGTCGCCTACCGGGAACCCGTACGCCTTCGCGACAATCATGCAGAACTGCGTCGTGGAGTCAGGGCTCAGGAAAGCGTAGTCGCCGTTTGGAGCCAAGGTACACGACGACTCGGACTCGATGAACGTTTCGAAGCGGCACGAGAAATCGTTGATCGCATCAGAGACCTTCGCGGTCTCCGCGAAGCTGGGTGGATTGATACCGGGAATGCCGCCGATGCTCGGACGGCGACGATCACAGACGTCGCGGCTGCCGTTGCCAAGATCCCGCGTCGATTCGATTTCCAAATCCGGCCGCACAGTAGGGTCGTTTTCGACGTAAGCGAACACGCTCCGCGACACTTCCAGCTCGCTCTCGCCGGGCTTCGCCTCCACCACCAGCATGAAACCCGAACCGGCGGTGCTCAGGTAGGTCGGAACACCACTCTTATCGACTGACTGCGGCTCGACGCGTGTACCATCGGCACGTGCCGCGCCGAAGAAGGTGATCGTCGGGCCGATCGACTCGCCCGGACGGGCCTTCTTGCCGCTCCCCACCGGACGCGTTGCCAACGGCGCAGGGGTCTCGTCCGGCGTCGGGCTCGGGGGCGGGACTGTCGGCATGGCCGTGATCGCGGCACTGGCATCAGCCATCTCGGTCGGGCGCGGGCCGCGCCGGGCACTCTTCGATTCCATCTCCTTCCTCGGCGACTTCTGAAAGAGCGCGCAACCAGACAGGAGCATCACGCACACCGCCAACACCGTCCTAGAGTGAATAACCCCGCGCCGCTGCCGCATTCCGTCTCCTTTTGCGTCGGCGTTCTAACGGCCACCACCAGGGGAGTCAACCCCGCAACTAGCCCAATGCCGTCGTAGTGAAGACCCAACACCCACACATATGGTCGCGAGACGCAGGTCCAACGTTAGACGCTGCCGAAAGCGGTCTGCGCAGGAGGACTCAAGAAATCGTCGAAAGCGACGTTTGAAGTCTGACGCTCGAAACAGATCGCGAATTCCACAATTCGTAGAACGCAAACGGACGTTCACCACGCCCGCACCGTTTTGCATTGGGATCTCGAGCTGGTTTCGGAGTTCGCGATTCGATCTGAGGATTTCAAGCCTCTCAGCCGTATCGGGCGGTCGCGCAACCGCTTGCGGCCGGCTCAGCGGTGGCGGCCGACGCGGCGCTTTGGACAGGCGTCCTCGATGGGACAGCGACTGCACCACGGAGACGTCGGTGTGCACAGGGTCTGACCAAAGGCGACCAGCAGGTCGTTGTAAATCATCCAGTATTCCTTGGGCAGCTTGCGGCGCAGTGCCATCTCCGTCGCGAGCGGATCTTTGGTTCGGACGTAGTCCCAGCGGTTCGAGATGCGGTGCACGTGCGTATCGACGCAGATGCCCGGCTTGCCGAAGCCTTGGGTGAGCACGAGGTTGGCGGTTTTCCGGCCGACTCCCTTGAGCGTCAGCAGTTCGTCCAAGTCTGCTGGTACCGCACCATCGTACCGTTCCAAGAGCGCCGTACAAATCTCGTGAATCGTGCGGGCTTTTGTGCGGTAAAATCCGACGGGATAAATGGCGCGCTCGATCTGCGCGGTCGTCAGACGTAGCAACGCGCGCGGCGTACTGGCCAACGCAAACAGCCTCTGGGAGGCTGGTCCAGTGGTCTCGTCCTTGGTGCGGAGACTGAGCAAGCACGAGATGAGGACGCGGAACGGATCGGCCGTCTGCAGGGCGATGAACGTCACGACCGGGGCGTTCCAAGACGGCGCCACTTTGCGCAGACGTCGGATGACGTCGTGAATGTCGAAACGTCTGCGGCGACGTGGGGCAGACAGCCTGGCGGGCGATGTGCGCTGCACCACCGGCGTCGCGAGTCTCGCCCTGGCCATGCGACGGGTGTCTACTGAATGGACACACGCATTTCAATGTGTGCGCTCGGAACGCGGCGTCGCGGGCGTAGCACCTCGTTCGCGCTTGACCGCCAAAATCTCGTTCCGTAAGATCGCCGCGCATCTGGGTCGACTACGTCCCAGGAGCACTCTGCATGGCGTTCAGCCTCCCTAATCTCGACCTCCAGCATCTCCACACCGCCACCACCTCGCCCGTGCGGCGCAGCCTGTCGTGCTCGTCACGCGACATCGGCAGCCGGCGGCCCCCGAGCCGCCCTGCGCCTCGGGGTGCATGAGCGGAAGGCCGGGAACGACGAGACGGCACGGCAGGCGATGACACTCGGAATCGGCCTCATCGGGGTCGGCAAACATGGGAGCCGATACGCGCAGCACATCGTCAGCGACCTTTCGACCGCTCGTTTGGTGGCCATTGCCCGTCGTAACCGTGAGGTGGCACGCCGACAGGCGGAGGAACTGGGCTGCCGCGCCTACGGTGACTATCGCGAGCTCGTCACCGATCCCAACGTCGACGCGGTGATCGTCGTCGTCCCGCCGACCTTGCATCCCGAGATCGTGGAAGCGGCCGCCGCCGCTCGCCGGGCCATCTTGTTGGAGAAGCCGGCTGCAGCGCACGTCACAGATGGACGCCGTATCCTTGTGGCCACACGTCGTGCGGGCGTGCCGATCATGGTGGCGCAAACGCTCCGTTACAATGAAGTCGTGAAGGCCATTTGCGCTATGCGCGACCGCATCGGCGCGATCCACAGCTTGCGGATCAGCCAGCGCTTCGAGCCGTCACGCCCAGCATGGATCGATGATCCACGCATAGCTGGAGGGGGCATCACCCTGCACACTGGCGTGCACAGCTTCGATCTCGTCCGTTTGCTCAGCGGCTTGGAGGCAGAACGCGCGAGCTGCGAAATGACGTCGGTGCAGACCTCTGCCACGGAGGACAATTTCTCAGCGGTCATCCGGCTGGCCAATGGTGTGGCGCTGGCCACAGTGTCAGGCTCGCGCGCCACGGCGAGCCGTTCGGGACCGATCGAGCTGGCCGGCGAGCGTGGACAGATCATGGGCGATCATGTGTTCCGCACCGCACAGCTGGTGCACGGCAACACCATCACCCCGATCGAGGTCGCACCGGCGCTGCCCACGGTGCGTGAGGTGCTTCACGATTTCGTCGATGCGGTGCGACACGGCCGCCCGATGCCTATCCCGATCGAGGAAGGGCTCCGGGCCGTGGCCATTGCTGAGGCATGCTACCGAGCAGCACACTCTGGCCGTGCAGAAACGGTCGCGGCAATCGATTAGAACGGGAGCGTATGAGACTGAAGCGGTGGGCCTCGGGGAAACGATGCATGGCGCCGATGGTGCTGTTGGCGATGTCGGCGCTGCCGGGTTGCGTGTTGATCAGCGCAAACCTGAATCCGTTCAGCAGTACGCCCGAACCGTTGGAGGAATACGTCATCGACGGCGAGGGCAAGAACAAGATCCTGCTCCTGGACATCTCGAGGGTCATCAGTAGTCGCAGCGAAGAGAACGCGCTCAGCGTGAAGCGCGAGGAAGCGACGACGGCACGGGTGCTCGAAGAGCTGAACCGGGCCCGTAAGGATGATAGCGTCTGCGCCGTTGTCCTGCGGATCAACAGCCCGGGTGGTACGGTCACTGCCAGCGACACAATCTTCCACGAGTTGCTGCGCTTCAAGGAGGAGCGTCGGGTCCCGGTTGTCGCTCAGCTGATGGATACCGCCACGTCGGGCGCCTACTACGTGGCGCTGGCGTCAGACGAGATCGTCGCCAGTCCGACAACCGTGACCGGGAGCGTCGGTGTCGTCATGTACGGCATCAATCTTTCCGGCCTCATGACCAAGATCGGGATCAAGGACCAGACCTTGAAATCGGGGGCACTCAAGGACAGCGGTTCGCCGTTGCGACCGATGACCCCTGAGGACGCGCAGGTACTGCAAGAGGTCTTGACGCAAATGCAAGCGCGTTTCCTCGGGCTGGTGCGGCAGCGGCGACCGGCGCTCACGGATGAGACCGTCCAGGTGATTGCCGACGGCCGTGTGTTGACTGCAGACCAAGCCCTGCAGGGTCATCTGGTCGACCATATCGGCTACCTCGAAGACAGCATCCGCATCGCCCGGCAGCACGCTGGCGTGTCTGAGGCCCGCGTCGTCATGTATCGCCGATCACAGGAGTTCGCCGAGAACATCTATTCGCAGCCACCGGTCGTCGCTCCGCAGGTCAACTTGGTCCACGTCGATCTGAGCAGCTTCGTACAGCCCCCACAGCTCATGTACCTCTGGCTCCCGTCGCTCGACTAGCCGCCACGGCATGCGTTGGAGCGCCGGGTGACCTCCCCACATACGCGCACGCGCGAGGCGCGTCTGTGGACGTTGCTGCTGGCGAGCAGCGCGCTGTATTTCTTCACGACCAACGACGCCGACCCAGATCTGTGGGGTCATCTCCTGTTCGGACGGGAGATCCTGGCGAACGCCGCCGTGCCACGCGTCGATGGCCATGCGTATACAACGATGGGTCAGCCATGGATCGATCACGAGTGGCTCTCGCAAGTCGTGCTAGCCGCGATCTATGGCTGGAGCGGCAGTGCCGGTCTGCTTCTGCTGAAGCTCGGCATCGGCGCGCTCACACTTGTCCTAGTCGTTGGAAGTGTTCGGACGCGCACCCAAGACGCCGGCATATGGGGCCTCGTCGGACTCTTCACCACCGCGATTCTCGCACGCGGATTCGCCTTTCGGCCGCAGATCTTCACGTATCTTGGCGCCGCAATGGTCTTAGCGTTGCTCGACTATTGGCAACGGGGACATCGAAGCGTCGCATGGTTTCTGCCCCTCGTGTTCGTACTCTGGGTCAATCTCCACGGCGGCGTGATGCTCGGCCTCGGAATGGTGGCGATCTTCGCCGCGGGACAGACCCTGACGGACGTGGCAGCGGCACGACGCGCGTGGGGCGTCTGGCTAGCATGCGGAGCCGCAACAGCCGTCAACCCCTACGGCCCGGAGTTACTCGGGTACATTTGGACGGAACTAAGCCGCCCGCATCCCATCACCGAGTGGCAAGCCGCGGTCCTCACGGACCCGGGCCAGTTCGCGTTCTTCCTGATGCTGGCGTTGTTCGTCGCCACACTGCCGTTCGCGCGACAGCTGCGATCACAGGGATGGCAGGTCGCGTTGGCCGCCTGCGCCGCCGTGCTCGCGCTGCGGTACCAGCGGCATACCCCCGTCTTCGCGATTTGCGCAGCCGCGCCGCTGGCGGCGCAACTCGAGGAGGGACGCACCTGGCTGCTGCAGCGTCGATCGATCGTCCTCGGTCCTGTCTCGCGGTGGCTCATCACCGCCGCGCTGGTCAGCGTCATCGTCGTGCAGACCACGCTCGTCGTCACGCGTCTGCGGCGCGACGGGTTGCACATTGTGTACGCCCCCGAGGACTACCCGGTCACCGCGGTACGCGCGATGCAGCAGATCGGCAGCCGCGCCAACTTGGCGGTGCCGCTCGAGTGGGGCGAGTACGTCTTGTGGTTTCTCGCGCCGCACGTGAAGGTATCGCTCGACGGTCGCTTCGCCACTGTGTTTCCCGAACAAATCGTCGACGACAACTTCGACTTCTTCGCTGCGGCGCCTGGATGGAGGCGCCTGATCGATGGCTATGCGACGGACGCTGCGCTGGTGCCGCGCGACTCCGCGTGCCCCATCGGAACCCTTTCTGAATGGCAGCTGCTCTACGAGGACACGACTGCGCGACTCTATGCCCGCGTCGGCGGACCAGCATGGAGCGGACTGCAGCAGCTCCGCCGCGATGCACACACGCCGCCGGTTGCCGGCACCTTCCCCTGACCGGCCCCACCAGCCCTCTTGCCCGCACTGGCAGACACCCGTAATAACAAGGCCCCTATGAAGGCCATCGTTCTCTGTGCAGGTCTGGGCACGCGATTGCGTCCGCTGACCTTCAGCACCGCCAAGCATCTGGTTCCCGTAGCCAATAAGCCGGTACTGTACTTCGCGATCGAGAGCCTGGTGGCGGTGGGAGTGCGCGACATTGGCATTATCGTCAGCAAGGAAAGTCAGCCGATCATTGAGGGCGCCGTCGCAGACGGGAAGCGGTGGGGTGTGCAGGTGGCCTACATCGAACAGACGCAGCCGCGCGGCCTCGCTCACGCCGCACAGTGTGCGGAATCGTTCGTCGGCTCGGATCCGTTCATCATGTACCTCGGCGACAACATACTCCCGGAAGGGCTGGCGCCGGCTGTCGAGCGCTTCCGCAGCACCGGTGCAAACGCGGTCGTGTCGCTGAAGGCTGTTGACGATCCAAGCCACTTCGGCATCGCCGAAGTCGAGGGCGAGCGCATCACTCGGCTCGTCGAGAAACCGAAGGAACCACGCTCCAACCTGGCGATCGTCGGCAGCTACATCTTCGATCACCACATTTTCGAGTCGATCCGGCAGATCAAGCCGTCATGGAGGAACGAGTACGAAATCACCGACGCCATTCAGAATTTGATCGATCGTGGTCTCAACGTCGTGCCGCATGTCGTAACCGGTTGGTGGAAGGACACCGGCAAGCCGGACGATATCCTCGATGCCAATCGTGTCATGCTCGACAGCCTGCACCACTCGGTCCGCGGCAACGTCGACGCTGCCTCGACGCTCGCCGGCATCGTCGACATCGCCGAGGGTGCAGAGATCATCCGCAGCCAAATCCAAGGGCCCGTCGTCATCGGCGCCAAGGCGCGGATTGTCGATGCGCGGCTCGGACCCTACACGTCAATCGGTGAGCGCGTGCAGATCGTTGCCAGTCACGTCTCGGACAGCGTGATCATGGAGGACTCGGCGATTGCCAATGTGCGCCAACCCGTGGTCGGCAGCCTCATCGGACGGAAGGTTCGCGTCAGCGGCAGTGCCGCAGGCGTCGGCGCGGTGCGCTTGTTACTCGGTGACTTCTGCGAAGGGGAGCTGCCGTAGTTCCGGTTGGTCTGTAGACTCGACCTGTTGCAGCTGCTGCGCCAGGGTACGCGCCTGCACGATGCGTTCGTCCGCAGGTGGGTGCATCTTGGCGAAAGCCGCGGCGCGGTGGACGTCGTCGCGCGGCTTGAGCTTCTCCAGAAAGCGCACCGCACCGGCCGGGTCATATCCGGCGCGCGCCGCATACTCGATCCCGCGACGATCCGCAGACAGCTCGGCACCCTCGGGGTCCTGCACCGGCGTACCCAGACGCAGCAGGCCTTTCTCGCGCAGACGTTGTAGCAGCTTTGCCGGGTCGAACGGCTCGATGACGCCCGCGGCAATCGCACCCTTGCGCATGGCTTGCTGCTCGCGTTCGTCGCCCTCTTGTTTCTCCGCCAGATGACCGAGCTCGTGTCCAATCACGAATGCCAGCTCGTCGTCGTCGCAGAAATGGAGCAACCCGGTGGTCGCAATGATCAATCCCGGCATGGTGAACGCGTTCACCTCCCAGGTGTTCAAGACGTGGATGTCGAGCCCAAAGGCCAGAGGCTCCGGAGTCGTTTCGACGACCGCTTCGTCCTCTCCGCGCCGGCGAGTGAAAAACAAAGGGCCCTCGCGAGTCGTCCAGTCGTCGAGTGTGTAGTCGCTTGTCCGCACAATCGGCTGTGCACCAACGGCCGTCACCACGTCACCCCGCTGCAGCAGCCGGGCTGCCGGACCGTCAGGATCAACGTAGGCAACGATGACGCCGCGGGTGTCTTCTGGATGGCCGAGCAGCATCGCGCTGGCGGGATTCGCCTCGACCACGAAGAAGCCCACATCGCGCGCAGGCATACCCTCCGCCGGTACGGTGCGCAGCAACCGTCGTGTGATGCGCAGCAGGCGCGCCGAGTCGTCGAGATAGATCCGTAAATCGTTGGCGGTGCGACGCCAGTGCGCCTCTGGGTTGATCGCCGTCTGCTCCACGTAGGTCAGCGGACGGGTGCCTGCGAGAGTGGTGGTGGACCAATGTCCCCGCTCGAAGATGTAGGCGGTCCCCTCGCCTGCGTACATCAGTTCAATCTGCAGGGTCTGGTTGGTCACGACGATCCCGTCCGGAGTGCCGTGCTGGGTGACGAAGGTACGCAAGGTCGGGTCGACGAGCAGCGCATCGCGCAGCAGCGCCGAGCCTGGCGCAAGCGGCTCAGGCGCAGTCAGCGCAGGGGACTCCGGTACGCTGGAGCCGAAGTCGGAACGAATCACAGCCTGGGGCTGCGCGAGCAGTTGCAGAGACCTGTTGTGCAGCCGCAGGTTGGCAGTCTCGACGGCACAGCCACCGAGCACCAGCAGAATAAGCGGAGATGCAGCCGCACGCTTCATTGGACTCGGGACGTTGTAGCAACTCTTGCAAGTCTCATCGGAGACCGACTCAGCGCCAACCACTCAGGCGTGACCATTCCCGAGCCTAGGAGAGTTGAGAGACTCGTTACAGCGTCCCCGGCCTACTGGGTCCCGCCACCTCACGCGCGGCACGCTGACGGCACCCGCTTGTTCTAATCCCCTATTCCCAGTTGGGCTATTCTTGCGTTCAGCTCTCGCATGAATTCGTCAGGCTGCCGCGGGGTCAAGTATATCCGTCGGAACAACCCCTTGCGCAGGGTCAAGATGATGCCGGGCTTTACGAAGAGATTGCCCCACACGCTGCCTACGAAAAGATGATCCGGAAACCGTTCAAATCTCCGCACCTGCGCGACGGCTGCTAGGCGAATCGATCTGGAATTGAACGGCACGCGACTCAGGATTCGCCACGAAATGGTCAAGTGCGTTCGATCGATTGTGTAATTGAACGTCGCAAATACATTGGTGACACATAGTGTCACGCAGCCTAGAGCCACCACCAAGACGAGAGGAGGGTCGATCATCTCATCTCCGGCAATGCCTGTCCGGGGACGTTGTAGCAACTCTTGCAAGTCTCGTAGCACCGTCTCTCAGCGTCAAAGCCTCCCGTGCACTGTTAGCACTCCGGAGCGCAGGAACAGTTGAGAGACTTGCTACACCGTCCCCGGCTCATCGGGATGTTGCCGCAGCGTCAGCTCGACCGCAACCGCCGGCCGGGCGTCTGGGGGATCGCCGCCTTTGAGGAACGCTCCAGCCACCACCAACGGCTGCTCGGTGCGTAACCAGGCGATGCGCCTGTACGACTCGCCGCGAAAGCAGGGCTTGCGGTACACCATGCGCGCCGCGGCGAAGTACAGCTGACGCATGTCGTAGCCGCGGCGGTGGAGGACCTCGGCCACATAACACTCCATCATGCGCAAATATTCCATGCTGGTCACATGCCGGTTCGGATCCGTCTGACCGTAGTGCCAGACCCGCACATCGGACTCGATGCCGTCGGGCGGCCGTTCCGCCGGTAGCAGCTGTTGCAATGTGGGCAACTCGATGACACGGGCAGGCACACCGCTAATGCCCAGATATCCGGGCAGCTCGGTGACGCGCCGACGGGCGGGATCCGCATCGAAGCGGGTAAACACGTTGATCAGGTGCGCACGCGCCACGAGACGCTCATCACCATTGTCGCGCCGAGACACGACGTGTCTCCCTTCTCTGACCAAGTGGTCGACCACGCCGTCCGCGTCCAGCGTCTTCGCAAGCTGGGTCTCACCTCGCACCTGCAGCATCGCGCGCGGTTCGAGCTCGATGTCACTGGTCTCGAAATCGACGTAGTACAGCGGCGTGAAGATCCCCGCACGCTCGCTGAAGTCTGGGGTGCCCATACGCTTGTGCCACAGCTCGAAATGGGCACGTGCCGTATAGTGTGGTACCGCTGAAAGCTTGAGAGCGCGGCGCTCGCTGAGATCGGGGAAATGCACCGGTTCGCGCACGCGTGCGCGCAGGACCTGATCGATGAGCTTGCTGGGTGAGGTCCCGGCGGTACGCTTCGCCGTTCGCGCGGCAGTCACCGGATGAAGTGTCCGAGCCGATCCCAGTTCCAACCGGACCAATAGATGAAGGTAGCTTGCCCCTTCACGTCCCGCTGGTCCGCAAAGCCCCAGTATCGACTATCGTAACTCTGATCGCGGTTATCGCCGAGCACGAAGAACTTGCCGGGCGGCACGGTCACCGGACCGAAGTTGTCGCGCGGTGACGAGTATCGTGTGGAGCGATCCGTGAAGTTCGCATTCGGATCGGCCACGGCTTCTCCATTGATATAGAGCTTCTTGCTCCGGATCTCGACGGTGTCGCCGCTGACCGCCACAACCCGCTTGATCAGGTCGGTGTGCCGATCCACTGGTGACACGAAGACCACGATGTCACCCCGCTTCAGTGACCGCCACTGGGTAAACACGAGGGACTTGTTCACCACCGGCACGTCGACATGCATGCCGTACGCGAGCTTGTTGACGAAGAGATGGTCGCCAATCTGAATGGTCGGGAGCATCGATCCCGACGGGACCCAAAATGCCTCGACCACCGATGAGCGGACGACGAGGGCGACCAACACTGCGAGACCAAGTGACTCGACGTTCTGTCGTAGCCGTGACTTAGGCGGACCCTCTTCTGCTGTGTCCTTACTCCAGAAGCGCAACCGCCAGCGGCGGCTCGAGGTGGGGGTGTCTTGCACGTTGGGCCGTATGGAGGTCCGCTGAGCCATTCGCTTCATGATGGAGTTCAGCCTGTTGTCCGTCAAGGGCGGCTAACGACCCGCCGGAAAAGCTTCCGGCCGTTCCCCGAGGCCGTGTCCCAGCTGTCCGGCCACCCCAGCGACCGCTCGGCGTCGCGGTCACGCCTCGAGACCCCCGGGCTACCGAGGAGATACAGTCGCAGGTGGAGATCAGCCGCCTGACGGATACCGACCCGCGTCGTCTGGACGATCGGCTCGAGGTGACGCGCCGCGGGCTCAATCCACAAATCGGGGTCGGTAACGACGTCTCGCCTGTTGTCACGTAGCGTCAGCCGCAAGGCCCGCGTTGCAAGTGCCGGCCCCGCAGCACGGTCGATGCCGTCCAGCCCTCGAATGAGGACCGCACCAGGCTTGTTCTCGCACTCGGTCACGATGTTGAAGCAATGGTGCATGCCGTACGTGAAATAGATGTACGCCACCCCCGGTGCTCCAAACATGACCGTATTGCGGGGCGTCCTGCGGCCGTTGGCAGCGTGCGACGCGGCATCGTCCGTGTACGCCTCGACCTCGACGATCCGGCCGCTGAAAACCTCACCGTCGACGCGATGGTGAAGGCAGCATCCCAGCAGACGGCGCGCCACCGTCAAAGTGGGACGGCTGAAGAAGTTGCGCGGCAAGCGATTCACGGCTCGCCAAAGCTACAACGCCAAGGGACGAGGCCGCCACCCGCCGGGCGCTTGCGTGATCCGCCGGCCGGCACCCCACCTGCCCGGGATGGTCGTGCCACAGCTTGCGCACTTTCCGTCGTGCAGATTCAGCCCGGTGATCCGATACGCGAAACGCTCGATGACCGGAGTGCGACAG
>Ga0187892_10005469_pt1 | contig 19946 bp, 15 predicted proteins | sample MA1701073metaG_FD_139345 | JGI IMG/M metagenome (GOLD analysis project Ga0187892, IMG submission 139345) | Bio-ooze microbial communities from a basaltic lava cave in the Kipuka Kanohina Cave System on the Island of Hawaii, USA - MA170107-3 metaG ...
CAAGATCGCGTTCATCGACATCGGCGCCCGCGAGCGCGTCGTGCCGGGCCTCAAGTTCCTGGTAGGCAAGCGGGGCGCGAAGGGCAAGTTCGACTTCAAGGGAAAGATCGAGGTCAAGAAGGCCTGGTCGGACCGGTGCGAGGTGGCCATCATCGAGCTTTACGACCCCCAGTTCCGGCCGATCGTCGAGGGCGATCACATCGTGAACCCGCTCTTCTCGAAGGACCGGCCGGTGGTCGTGGCCTTCGTGGGCGAGGACTCGCCCGTCCGGCTGGAGCCCAAGCGCACCAACTACACCGTCGACGAGGCCACGCGGAGGATCCGCGAGATCGGCAGCGACGTGCGCAAGGACGTGACGCTCGACGTGGACTACGTGGTCTTCACCGAGGCGAAGCGGGACGGCGCGCAGCCGCGCGCGCGGGAGAGCTACCCCGCCTTCGCCAAGGCCGTGTTCCTGGAGATCCCGATCGCCGAGGCCGGCCGCACCCCGGACGGCCCGGGCATCTTTGAGTTCCTCGGGGATTAGGAGAGGCCCATGGCCGACTTCATCACGAAGAAAGAGAACGCCCGGCGGCTGGCGATCATCATCGTCTGCGTGATCCTCGACGCCGTGGCGCTGGCGGTGGGCATCTACGCCCTCAAGGAAGCAAACTTCATCGAGAAGAAGCCCGAGAACCCCAAGCGGATCACGAAGCTCCTCGAGGACGTCAAGCTGCAGCGCGAGAAGAACAAGCTGATCGAGAACGACCTCCTGACCTACGGAAAGACGATCGGGTGGAAGGTCGACCCGGCCGGCTCCATCGACCGCTTCACGTCCGCGCCGCTCCAGGCGGGAGCGATGAAGAACTTCCTGAGCGACATCGCCCGGCCCCCCAAGGACCGCGAAGCCAAGGGCGAGAAGAGCCTCTTTCAGCTCCTGGGGGTGACGAAGCCCTACAAGCGCTGGGACGACCCGGGCGGCGGCGAGAACCTGTACCTCACGAACCTGTTCGACGAGCTCCTGGCCAAGGAGAACGAGTTCAAGACCAAGATCGGCGACCTCGAGAAGCAGATCGACGACGAGCGGAAGAAGGAGAAGTCGGTCCGGGACCAGACCGACGTGGAGAACGCCGCCGTCCAGAAGGACATCGACGGGGGCGTCGCGCCCAACCAGGCCGCCGCGGGCCACATCGGAGACTACATCCGGCTGCTCAAGGAGCTCAACCAGCTCCAGAAGACCCACCACGAGGAGCTGGCCAACCTCGAGAAGGAGACGATCGACGCCCAGAACAAGGCCACGGAGACCAAGAACGACTTCCTCCGGAAGCGGTCCGCCGCCGAGGCCGTGAAGGCGGACTACAAGAAGCGGATCAACACCATCGTCCACGTCCGCGCGGAGGCGGACGAGCTGCGCGAGGCGGACGGCGAGATCCTCTCGCTCAACGAGGCGCGCCAGCTCGCTTACATCAGCCTGCTCCGCGAGGACCGCCTGTTCCAGGGGACGAAGTTCACCGTCTTCTCTCTCGAGAAGGGCGGCCAGAAGCTCGAGAAGGGCTTCATCGAGGTCGTCGAAGTCCGGGAGGACCTCTCGAGCATCTGCGCGATCCTCAAGGTGAACAGCGCGGACTACCCGCTCAAGGTCGGGGACAAGATCTTCAACGCGCTCTACGAGGGCGGCCGGTCGCGGCACATCGCCTTCGCCGGGCGCTTCACGGGAAGGCTCTCCAACGAGGAGGCCGCCAACCTCATCCGCAAGTTCGGCGACCATTACCAGGACCGGGTCGACGAGAAGACCAACTACGTCGTCGTGGCCGAAGGGTACGAGGAGCATCCCAACTTCAAGTCCGCCCAGGAGTACGGGATCAAGATCCTCCGGGAGAAGATCCTGTACGACTACCTCGGGGTAAAACGGGACTGACCCTCGGAATCGTCTCGCCGTTTGGGGTTCGGACGATTCCGAAAAGTCCCGCGCCCGAAACCCTGCACTGCTTTTCTTCTGCTCGCCATTTGGTAAACTAGGTCTTCATGTCCAGCCAGGTTGAGGACCGGGTCAAGCAGTTCTCCGAAGACCAGGAAGTCCGGATGACCTTCGGGGAGCACATCGAGGAGCTCCGCGGCCGGCTGTTCAAGTCCATCATGTTCCTCCTCATCGCGCTGATCGTCTCGATGGTCTTCTACAAGGACCTGATCGGGTTCATCACCCAGCCGCACGTGCGGGCCATGCGCTACCTCCAGATCCCCGAGGCCGACGCGCGGCTCATGCCGGGCAGTTACGGGGGCCCGATCATCGCGATGATGAAGCTGGCGTTCATCATCTCGCTCTTCGTCTCGTCGCCCTTCGTGGGCTACCAGCTGTGGGCCTTCGTGGGCGCGGGACTCTACAAGAACGAGCGGAAATGGGTCGCCCGCTTCGCGCCGGTCTCTTTTCTTCTGTTCCTCGCGGGGTGCGTGTTCGGCTACTTCGTGCTCGTGCCGTACGCGCTCATCGGCCTGGCGCGGAGCATGAACCTGGGCATCATCTCCAACCAGTACATGTTCTCCGACTACCTGAACCTGGTCATGATGCTGACGATCATCCTGGGCGGCGTCTTCCAGATCCCGCTCATCATGGTGTTTTTCTCGAAGCTAGGCCTCGTCCAGCCCAAGACGTACAACAAGTGGCGCAAGGCCGCCGTCATCGGGAACGTCGTCTTCGCGGCCGTCGTCACTCCGGCGGACGTCTTCACGATGCTCATCGTGGCCGTCCCCATGCTCCTCCTCTACGAGATCGGCGTCGTCTGCTCCTTCCTGGCCGCCCCGAAACCCAAGCCCGCGACCGTTTAGTGCCGGATTGGATAGATGGTTGTAAGGATTGGCACAGGCCATAGGCCTTAGCGGATGCTTCCCCCACCCAACCCTCCCCCCGGGGGAGGGGAGGGGATCCCTCTGCTAAGGCCTGAGGCCAAAGGCCTAAGGCCTGTGCTCGCGAACGCGAGCACCTATGGCCGACCGACCGATCGCCGCGCGCGTGGGTCTGGTGGGCGTGCCCGGAAGCGGGAAGACCTCGCTCTTCTGCGCGCTGACCGGGACGGAGTACGCCCGCGCCGTGGCTTCGACCGGGAGGGCGATCACCGCCGCCCTGCGCGTCGTCGACCCGCGGCTGGAGGAAATGCACCGGAGGGAGGGGACCCAGAAGAAGCTCGTCACGCCGACGGTCGAAGTCGTCGACGCCCCGTCGATCGCGCTCGAGGGTCCCGACAAGCCGGGGAACCCGGGGAAGCTCGCGGCCGTGCGGGAGTGCGACGGCTTCCTCGCCGTCCTCAAGGCCTACGAGGCGGAGGACGTCCGGAAGCAGCTCGAGGCGATCCGAAGCGAGCTCATCGTGGCCGACCTCGACGTCATGCAGAAGCGGATCGAGAAGCTGAAAACCGACACGAAGAAGTCGCTCCCCAACCGGGAGGAGCTGCTCAAGGAGCTGGCGGTGCTGGAGCCGCTGCTCGAGGCGGTCTCGGGGGGCGACACGGCGGCGTTCGCGAAGCTGACGGCGGAGGACGAGAAGCGGCTCAAGGGGTTCGCCTTCTATTCCAAGAAGCCGCTCGTCCCGCTCGCCAACATTTCGGAAGCGGACCTCGGGAAGAAAGGAGAGGTCCCGGCGGCGGCGGTGAAGCTCGAGACGGAGCTCCTGGCGATGGAGCCCTCCGAGCGCGCCTCGTTCATGAAAGATTACGGGCTGGAGGGGCTCGTGCTCGAGTCGCTGCCCCTGACGCTTTACGAGAGACTGGGCTTCGTCACGTTCTGCACGACCGGCGACAAGGACGTGACGGGCTGGCACCTCCGGAAGGGCGGGACGGCGATCGAGGCGGCCGGCCGGATCCACACGGACCTGGCCAAGGGCTTCATCAACTGCGAGATCGTGGCCTGGGACGAGTACCGGAAGTGGAAGACCTACCACGAGGCCCGCGTCCGCGGCCCCAAGCGGGTGGAGGGCAAAGGCTACGTCATGCAGGACTTCGACCTCATCGAGGTCAAGTCCGGCGTTTGATGTAACAATCTGATCGCATCATTTTGTTACATCAGCGGAAACTGACGGCCGCGGGCTTTCCTGAACCCTCCGTCGCAAAGTCGGCCGGTTCGAAGAGGCGCGAGAGGATCACTCCTCCCACGAGGGCCCAGAAGGGGGCCCCGATGCCCCAGAGGACGCCGTTCCAGTCCGCGATCAGCAGCGCGAAGAGCGCGCCGATCCGGTGCTTGCCGCCGAAGGCCCCGCCGAAACTGGAGACGAGCACCCCGAGCATGGCGAGGCCCGCCACCATCTCGATGAAGGCCTTGGGCACGACGGCGGTGATGGCGACCACCGCCGTCGCACAGAAGGCGAAGAGGATCCAGAGGACGGCGTTGACGAAGGCGGCCGCGTAGCGGCCCTCTTTGGGCCCGGCGGACGGGTCCGCAAGAAGGGCGGTGGTCGGGCCGGCCACCGAAGAGGTGGAGGCGCCGAAGAAGGCGTTCACGATCGTGGCGACCCCGCCCGTCGTCGTGACGGGCCCCACGGGCGGAGCGTAGTCCTGCGCCATCATCACGCCGAACGCCTGCATGTTGTTGGCCCCGATGATCGTGAGCACCGTGGGGATCGTCAGTTCCAGCACGCCGCGCATCGAGAACGCGACGTCCTGGAACCGCAGGGCGGGAAGGGAGAGGGTAAACGCGTCGAAACGCGCCTGGCCGAAGGCGGCCACGGCGACGACTCCCGCGAGCAGCGCGGCCAGAGTCGCGGGAAACCGGTCGGAGATCCGGCGCATCAGGTTGAAGACGACGAAGGCCCCGAACGTCACGAGCCAGATCCAGACCATGCGCGGGTTCTCGTCTGCGACGGGCCTGATGATGTTGAGGCCGAATTTGATGAAAACCCCGGCCACCATGCCCATCATGATCGGCGCGGGGCAGAGCTTCATGACCCGGGAGACGAGGCCCGACGCGCCCAGGATGACGACGATCCCCCCGACCAGCACGAAGGCCCCGAAGACCTCCTCGACGGGCATCTTGTGGGACAGGGCGTTGCCGATGAAGACCGCGGCCGGAATCGGCCAGGCCATGCCGATCGGCTGCCGGTAGCGCAGCACCAGGAAGAGGCCGCACAGGCCGGCGGTCAGGTAGAGGACGAAGATCCACGAGGCGGTTCGCCCGGGATCCAGGTTGTTCTTCGTCGCGATGTCGAGGAGGATGAGCGCCTTCGTGGCCCCGAAGAACCAGGCCACGATGCCGCCGCCGACGGCGGCCAGCGTCAGGTGCCGGCGCAGGTCTCGCAGGCTTCCGAAAACGCCCGGCCGCTCATCGCTTTCCTGGAACACGTCTACCCCACTCGGGGAAGCTCTTTCACGCGATAGGCGTGGCTGATCTTCCGCTTCAGGACCGGGTCTTCGAGCTCGAACTCAAACGCGCATGCCGCCCGCACCGCGTGCAGCGTCGGGATCGTCCCGCAGAACATCGCCGTCTCGGCCGGCAGGTCCGGGCGGCCCCCCAGGTAGCGGCGGGTCAGGTCCTCGGGAGGCCGTACGTGCCCGAGGGTGCCTTCCTGGTAAAGTCGGCGCCCTGCCTCGTCCAGCGCCCAGGACCGGAGCACCAGCCGGTCCCAGTGGCCCGCCACGTCGGAGAAGTTCCAGAGCTCCGCGGCCACGGGCTTGGCGCACGCCTGCTTCGAAAGCGCCACGCTCACCGCCTCCGACCGTCGGTCCGTGTGGTCCGAACCCACGCCGACCCAAAGACCCGTTTCGAGGGCGACGATCACCGCCTCGACCTCCCCGCTCGTGTCGGGTCCCACCGCTTCCACCTGGTCGGACGTCGTCAGCAGGTTCGCGGCGACGCGGTAGAAGCAGGGGATTTCCTTCGGACGCGCGACACCCAGCGCGCCCAGTTCGGCGATGTGCCGCTCGAGGACAACGGCGTCGCGTCCGGTCCAGCCGGCGACGACGAGGTCGCGGACGACCGCCAGCCCCGCCCAGGCGTCCCCGCCGGCGTGGAACTGGACGTGCAGCCGGGCCGCGCTGCTCATGGGCCGTCTTTCCGGGCGTGGTAGCGCACCTCGAACATGAGGCACCCTTCGGGCGAGCGCCACGGGCCGTGCTCCATCCCCGGGGGGCGGCAGGCGTACATGCCGCGGGTGAACGTCCGGTTGAGGCGAAGGTCGTGGACCGACCCTTCCAGGATGTAGATCTCCTCCCAGAAGTCGTGGACCAGGACGCCGTTGGGGGTCGTGTCGGCCCCGGGGGCCCAGCGGAGCAGCCGCGTCGCGACCCCCGTCTCCGGGTCGGACGCGAGGACCCTCTGGGTCAGCGCGACGACCCCTCCCGGCACGGCCGTCCAGGGGATTTCTTCGAGCGACGAGAACTCGATTTCCGGCTTGGCCATCTCAGGGTTTCTCGGTGTTCAGGCCGTAGCCCGCCAGGCACTGGTCGGCCAGCCCCACCGCCTCCTCGTAACCGTAATTGCGGAAGGCGTACCCGCGCGCCACATGGGGCGCCCCCGCGTAGAACATTTCGTACTGGAGGTGCCGGCCGCCGAACTCGGTCCCGATCATGTCCCAGGCGAGTTTGAAGAGCTTGACGCGCTCCTCGGAGGCGAGGCCCGGCGAGCGCACGTAGCGACGCAGGTCGGCGCCGGACTCGGGGGCGGCGTAGTCCTTGGTGGAGGAGGGGACTTGGACCACGCCGCCCCCGCACAGCTCGCGTACGATTTGGATGGCGCGGGGGTAAAGCTCCGACTGGAGGCCCATCGCCCCGTAGAGGAACCGCGGGTTGGGGCGGGCGACGCCGTACTTGTCGGTCGCGCACGAGGCTTCCGCAGCCAGGACCATGCCCTCGACGATCGACGCCAGCGACGCGAGCTCGCCCAGCTTCTCCTGGACGCCGGGAAACGTGTCGACCTGCGTGGCGGCGGCCACTTTTCGCGCGAGGCCGGCCAGGAACTTCATCTTGACTGTCAGGCGGATCTGGGCCTGGCTGTTCCCGAGGACGTGGGCCGCCGTCTCGAAGAACTGCGCGCGGAGCCCGTCGACATTCCGGTAGACGAAGACGTTCTCCCAGGGCACGAAGACGTCGTCGAAGACGGCGAGGGCGTCGGGCTCGTCGAACCGCGTGGAGAGCGGGTAGTCGAAGACGCTGGGCTTCCCGAGGGCGTAGGGCGGCCGGCAGTAGAGCTTGAGTCCCGGCGAGCCCAGGGGCACGACGAAGGTGTTCGCGTAGTCCTCGTCGCCCGCCTTGAGCGGCGTGATGCAGCTGACGAGGAGAACGTCCGAGACCGCCGCGCTCGTCCCCAGCATCTGGGCCCCGCGGACGACGATCCCGCCGTCGCGCTCGCCGCAGACGCCGACCTGGAGGAACTTCTCCTCCTGCCCCTGCGCGGTCTTGCTCCGGTCGACCTGCGGTGGAATGATGACGTAGGTGACGAAAAGGTCCTCGGCCAGGAGCTTCCGGTAGAAGCGCGTGACGTTCTCGCCGAAGCGTCGGTCGGCGCGCGCGAAGACCTCGGGCGCGGAGGCGAATCCCGCCAGGAACCCGCCCACGTGTTCGGGCCCGCGGCCCACGAGGCCGTGCGTGAGCTTGGCCCACTGGGTGAGGGCGAGGCGCCGTTCCGCCAGGTCCTCCCGGGTGCGCGGGATCAGGAAGACCTTGTTGAACCGGGCGCCTTTCTCGGGGTCGGACCGCGCCATGTCGCGGGCCGGGTCGCGCGCCGCGTCGTAGAGGCCCGAGACCGTCGCGCAAATGCCGCGGAAGGCGCCGTGCGCGGCCACGCGGCCGACGCGCTCGCCGTCGACGAAGACCGCCCGGCCGTCGCCGAGGGCCTCGACGTACTCTTTCCCGCTTCTCATCCGGACCTCTTCTCTCCGGCCTCGGCCGGCCGGACTTCCGCGAGGACGTACCGCTCGGTCGTGTGCAGGTGGACGAGCACGGCGCGGACGACCTTCGCCGGCTGCCTTCCGCGGAGCGCGGCGAGGATGGCCGCGTGCTCCTGGACGACTTCTAGGAAGCGGCCTTCGTGGGCGATGGCCTTCAGGCCGAAGATGGCGATGTGGCCCCGGATTCCCTCCATGAGCGACGCCAGGTGGAGGTTGTTGTGCCGGCGGACGAGGCTCATGTGGAACTCCTGGTCCGCCTCGAGGAAACGGGCGGCGCCCCGTCCGGCGGCGCAGGCTTTCATCAGCCTCAGGTTGGCGCCGAGGTGGGCCAAGTCCTCCGGGGTGAGCTTCCCGGTCAGCTTCTGGGCGACGTGGGTCTCGATGAGCCGGCGGGTCTCGAAGAAGTCCTGGACCTCCTTGGGGGTGTAGCGGCGGATCTTGAAGCCGCGGCCTTCGACGAAGACGAGGAAGCCTTCCGTGGCCAGCTGGAGGAGGGCCTCGCGGACGGGGGTCCGCGAGACGGCCAGCGTGTCGGCGAACTGGTTGGCGGAGTAGATCCGGTCGGACTCCAGGCGCCCTTCGGTGAGGAGGCTCTTGATCTTCCGGAAGGCGAGGTCCTTGAGGCGGTCGGGCCGTTCGATCGGGGCGGCGGCGAGGGTCATCGGCGGGCCTCCGACAAGGCGGGGAAGGCTCCTCTCGTATGCTATACGTAGCATGTTGCATACAAGTTGTCCGGACCCCCGTGGCCGGCCCGGCCCCCCGCGCCCTGCGGTCACCGGCGCAGGGATGGCAACGGCCGCTCCATGCCGGACTTTGACTTGGCGGCACGTGAGGTCCGGCGTCCAGGTTCCCCAGGTCGGCGGGGACGGACATGGGACTTGGGACATTGGACTTGGGACTTCCCAGCGGGTAGACTCGCCGCATGCCCAAGGTCGCGCTCGCCTATTCGGGCAGCCTCGACACCACGATCTGCGTCCACTACCTGCGCCACCAGAAGGGGATGAAGGTCTACACCTTTTCCGCCAACCTCGGGCAGCCGGAGTACCTGGAGCCCCTGGCGGAGCGGGCGGTCGAGCTCGGGGCCGCCGCCGCCCACCTGGCCGACCTCCGTGAAAAATTTGCCCGGGAGTACATCCTGCCCTGCATCCGCGCCAACGCCATCTACGAGCAGGGCTACTTCCTCTTCAGCGCCCTTTCGAGGCCCCTCATCGTCGAGGAGCTCGTCAAGATCGCCGAGGACGAAGGGTGCGACTACATCGCCCACGGGTCGCGCGGGATCGGGAACGACATGCTCCGCATCGAAAACTGCATCCGCGCCGTCGCGCCTCACCTGCGCGTCATGACCCCGCTCGTCGACCTGGGACTCCGCTCCCCCAAGGACGACCTCGAGTACGCGAAGAAGGCGGGCCTGCGGTGGGAGAGCGAGAAGCAGACCGTCTACAACGTCGAGCAGAACCTCTGGGGGAACAACATCCAGCTCCGCGACGTCAAGGACACCTGGGAGGAGCCCCCCAAGGACACCTACATCCTCACCGTCCCGCCCGACGAGGCGTCCGCCAAACCCGTGGTCGTCGAGATCGAATTCCGCCAGGGGGAGCCCGTGGCCGTCGACGGGGAGGAGCTGGGCGCCGTCAAGCTCGTCGAGACCCTCAACAAGATCGGCGGCCGCTGCGCCGTGGGCCGGTTCGACGTCGTGGAGAACCGCATCAGCGGCCTCAAGACCCGTGAGATTTACGAGTCGCCCGCCGCCGCGATCCTCCTTACGGCCCACCGCGCGCTGGAGTCGATCACGCTGGAGCGCGAAGTCCTCCACTTCAAGGACTCCCTGTCGCAGCGCTTCGCCGACCTCGTCTACGAAGGCAAGTGGTTCCTCTCGGTGCGCGAAGGCCTCGACGCCTTCTTTTCGAAGATCAACCAGCGCGTCACGGGCACGGTCCGGCTGAGCCTGTGCCGCGGCGCCCTCACCGTGACGGGCCGGAAGTCGCCCCACACGCTCTTCGTCCCGCCGCAGGAGCGGCCGTCCTCGCCGCCGCTCAAAGCCGTCCGATGAAAGTCGAGATCCTCTCGACGGGCACCGAGCTCCTCCGAGGCCGGAACGTCGACACGAACGCCGCGTGGATGGCCGTCGAGCTCGAAAAGGCGGGCCTCGAGGTGATCTACCACCAGACGGTCGACGACCACTTCGGCCGGCTGGTCGACGCCCTCAAGCTGGCCATGGCCCGGGCCGACGTCATCCTCCTCACCGGCGGCCTGGGGCCTACGGAGGACGATTACACGCGGGCGATCGCCGCCGAGGCGTTTCACCGGCCGCTCGTCTTCCGGAAGGATCTTTGGGGAAAGATCCGGGAGCGCTTCCGGCGGTACAAGATCAAGATGGCCGCGATCAACCGGCGGCAGGCCTACGCGCCCGGGGGGGCGTCCATCTTGCCCAACCCCCACGGCTCGGCCCCCGGGTTCGCCCTCCGGCAGGACGGCGTCTTTTTCGCCGCGATGCCGGGGCCGCCGCGCGAACTTTATCCCATGTTCCGCGACCACGTCCTGCCCCGGATCCGGCGCCGCGCGGACTTCGAGATCTGGGAAGGGAAAAGCTTCGGCGTCCCCGAGGGGACGGTCGACGAGATCGTCCGCCGCGTGGTGGGCGCGCGGGCAAGCTACGGCTTGACGGTGCGCGGCGGGCAGGTTAGTATTTCGATCAGAGCGGAGGGGGCCCGCCGGAAGAAGACCCTCGCCGACCTTTCGCGGCGTGTCCGCGCCGCGCTGGGCGAGGCGTTCTACGAGGGGGAGCTCCACGAGACGGTCGCGCGCCGCCTGATCGAATCGGGGACCACGGTCGCCGTGGCGGAGAGCTGCACGGGGGGACTGATCTCCCACCGTCTCACCGAGGTGCCGGGCGTGTCGGCCGTCCTCCTCGAAGCGGCGGTCACCTACTCGAACGCCTCCAAGGTGCGGCGCCTGGGCGTGCCGGAAGAGCTCATCCGGCGCCACGGGGCCGTGAGCGAAGAGGTCGCCCGGGCGATGGCCGAGGGGATCGCCCGGACGAGCGGGGCGGCGCTCGGCGTCGCGGTCACGGGCATCGCCGGCCCGGACGGCGGGACGGCGGAGAAGCCGGTGGGCCTCTGTTACATGGCCGTGAACGGCTGGGTCGAGCGGCGGGTCTTCTCGGGAGAGCGCGCGTTCGTCAAGGAGCGCGCCGCCGGGACCGCGCTCAACATGGTTCGGCTGGCGTTGATTCGGGGGGAGGGGCATGCGAGAGAGAAGGTGGGTGTTCGCGCGGTCCGACCGCGACGTCAGCGCCCGTCTGGCGCGCGGACTTAACATCTCGCCGCTCACGGCGACGCTCCTCGTCAACCGGGGCGTCCGCGAGCCGTCCGAAGCCAAGTCCTTCCTCGCGCCCGACCTGTCTTCGCTCGTCGACCCGCTCCGGTTCAACGACATGGGCCGCGCCGTCGACCGCCTGGAGGCCGCCGTCCGGCGCGGGGAGAAGGTCGGCATCTTCGGCGACTACGACGTCGACGGCACGTCCGGGACGGCGATCCTGGTCAAGGTCTTCGGCCTGCTGGGCCACACCGCCGGGTACCGCGTGCCGCACCGGGTCACGGACGGGTACGGGCTGAACGCCGCCGCGGTCGAGGCCTTCGCCGCCGAGGGCGCCAAGGTCCTGATCACCGTCGACTGCGGCACCAACGACGTCGAGGAGGTCGCCCTCGCGGTCGCGCGCGGGATGGACGTCATCGTCGTGGACCACCACGAGCCCGCCTCCGCTCGCCGGAGCGAAGCGACGGCAGAAACGGAGGCGTCACGCCGGTGCCCGGCGAAAGGTCCGTGCGAAGGCGGAGCTCCCGGCGAGCTTCGGCGGGGCAAGGCGGCCGGAGTGGCCGATGCCTTCGCGATCCTCAACCCCAAGCTGCCGGGCTCGACCTACGGGTTCACGGGGATCTGCTCGTCGGGGATCTCGTTCAAGCTCGCCTGGGCGCTGGCGGACCGCATGGCCGCGCGGCATCGCGCCGGGTTCGACGGATTCATCCTCGACGCGATGGGGCTGGCGGCGCTGGGGACGGTGGCGGACGTCTGCCCGCTGGTGGGCGAGAATCGCGTGTTCGTCCGGTACGGGCTGGACGCCCTGCGCGCGTGCCGCGGGCGGGGGCTGCGGGCGCTCCTGGAACTGGCGAGCCTGGACGGGAAGCCGCTCGAGACGTGGGACGTCAGCTTCAAGCTCGCGCCGCGGCTCAACGCGTTGGGGCGCCTGGGGACGGCGATGGACTGCGTGGACCTGCTCGTCAGCGACGACGCCGCGCGGATCGACTCGATCCTCGAGATCCTCGAGAAGTCCAACCGGAGCCGCAAAGGCATCGAGGACGAGATGTACGAGCAGGCGTGCGCGCAGGTCGAGGGCGAGGGCGGGCCCGACGCGGCGATCGTGGTGGCGGACGAGCGCTGGCACGTCGGCGTCGTGGGGATCGTGGCGGCGCGCCTCGTGGACCGCTACTACCGGCCGGCGTTCGTGCTGGCGGTCGAGAACGGAACGGCCCGGGGGTCCGCGCGGTCGATCGACGGCCTGGCGCTGCACGAGGCGCTCTCCGAGTGCGGCGACCTCCTGCTGACGCACGGGGGGCACGCGATGGCCGCCGGCCTTTCGCTCAAGACGGATCACCTGGAAGCCTTTCGCCGCAAGATGACGCGCCTCGCGGGCCGTACCCTCTCCGCCGATCACCTGCAGCCCCGTCTGGACGTGGACGAGGAGGTCGCGATCGGCGCCGTGACGCGGCCGATCGTGCGCGAGCTGGCGCGCCTCGCGCCCCACGGGCCGGGCAACCCGACCCCGCTCCTCGTCGCCTCGCACGTCCGCCTGGCCGGCGAGCCGCGCCTGATGGGCCGCCGGAATGATCACCTCTCGCTCTACCTCCAGCAGAACGGCGCGTCCCTCCGCGCCGTGGGCTTCGGGATGGGCGCCCTCCTCGACCCCATCCGCAAGGCGCGCACCGTCTCGGTCGCGTTCACCCCCCAAATCAACGCGTGGCAAGGCAACGAATCGGTTGAGATGCATTTGAAGGATGTGAAGCTCGACTCTTGAAATCTCGTCGTTCGTGGCCCGGACGATTTCAAGAAGGTTCCTTCTTGAATTCTAGAAATCGTCCGAACCCCGAACGACGAGACGATTTCTAGGACCTTGCTCTGCCTTCCCTCATTGCCTATAATTCTCCTTCCCCCCCTTTCTAGAGGATGACAGCATGAAGATCGGCGTCCTGACGGGAGGCGGAGACTGCCCGGGCCTCAACGCGGTCATCCGCGCCGTCGTCAAGAAGGCCGAAAAGGGAGGCGACAGCGTCCTCGGGATCAAGAACGGCTGGAAGGGACTGATCGAAGGTCAGGTCGAGCCGATGACGGATTTTTCGGTGTCGGGCCTGCTTCCCAAAGGGGGGACGGTTCTGGGCACTTCGCGCACGAACCCGTTCAAGACCGCCGAGAACGTCGAAAAGTGCGAGTACAATTTCAAGCGATACGGCCTGGACGGGCTCATCGCCATCGGCGGCGAGGACACGCTGGGGGTCGCCAAGAGGTTCAGCGAGCGCGGCCTGCCGGTCGTGGGGGTCCCCAAGACGATCGACAACGACCTGGCGGGCACGGACCAGACGTTCGGCTTCGACACCGCCGTCAGCATCGCCACCGAGGCGATCGACCGCCTTCACACCACCGCGGAGAGCCACCACCGCGTCATGGTGGTCGAGGTCATGGGCCGCAGCGCGGGCTGGATCGCGGCCGTCGCCGCCATCGCGGGCGGGGCGGACTACGTGCTCGTGCCCGAGCGGCCGTTCGACATCGACGAGGTCTGCACGGCTCTCAAGACGCGCAAGCAGCGCGGGAAGGACTTCTCGATCATCGTCGTCGCCGAGGGCGCCAAGCCCAAGGACGGCAAGCTCGTGACGCAGGACGCGTCGAAGGACGAGTTCGGCCACGTGCGCCTCGGGGGCATCGGCAACATGGTCGCCACCGAGATCGAGAAGCGAACCGGGTTCGAGACGCGCGTGACGATCCTCGGCCACGTCCAGCGCGGTGGCACGCCCACCGCGTTCGACCGGCTGATCGCCACCCGCTACGGCCTGAAGGCGGTGGACCTCGTCCGGGCCCGGAAGTGGGGCCGGATGGTGGCGCTCGAGGGGTTCCGGATCGTCGACGTGCCGCTCCCTTCGATCGACCAGCAGAAGCGCGATCTCGACATGGACTTGTACAAGGATGCCGAAATCTTTTTCGGTTAGCATCCTTCTGGCCGGGTGTGCGGCGGTGTCCTCGCGGGGGGAGGACGACACCCTCTACGTCGGCGTCGCGAAGGTGGACATCACGCCCGCCGTCGAGACGTTCGAAGACCAGAACGGCAACGGACGGTACGACAAGGGCGAGCCCTTCAAGGACCTGGACGGCAACGGCCGGTGGGACCCGGTCTTCCTCGGCGGCTTCGGCATGAACCGGACGGCGCTCGAGGTGCACGACCCGATCTGGGCCCGGGCGATCCTGTTCGAGAAGGCGGGCCGCCGCGCGATGATCGTCTCCTGCGACCTCGTCGGGGTCCTCAACTGGCGGGTGCGGCAACTCCGGGCGGCGGCCAAGGGCGTGGACGAGGTCCTCTTCACCTCGACGCACAACCACAACGGGCCCGACACGATCGGGCTCTGGGGGCCGTTCCCGCTCATCTCGGGGGTTTCGGAGGCGTACGTCCGGAAGCTCGAGGAGGCGGTGGCCGAGTGCGCGCGGAAGGCGATCGCCTCGAAGGTCCCGGCGACGCTCGCGGCCGGTTCGGCGCGCGTGGAGGCGGGCGTGGTGAAGGACATCCGGCCGCCGGACGTGCGGAACGAAACGGTGGCGGTGCTGGCGGCCTACGACCGGAAGGGGAAGGCCGTGGCGGTGCTCGTCAATTTCGCGATGCATCCCGAGGGGATGGCCTCGAAGAACCGCGCGGTGACGAGCGATTATCCCCATTACCTGCGTGAGGCGATCGAGCGCGACGTGCCGGGGGCGATGTGCCTCTTCGTGAGCGGGGACCTGGGGGGGATGCAGACGCCGGACGTGAAGGGGCACACCTGGGAGGAGATCCGCCGCTGCGGCGAGGCGGTGGCGGCGAAGGCGCGCGAGGCGCTCGCGGGCGCGGCGGCGCTCGAGGTGCCGGAGCTGAAAGCGGTCCGCGCGGAAGTCGCCTTCCCGATGGAGAACAAGAAGTTCATCGCCGGGTTCAAGTCGGGGGTTTTCGGGACCGGGACGGCCGAGGCGGTCAACGTCGACGGCGAGCGCCACACGCTCCTCTCGGAGGTCTCGGCGCTTCGCCTGGGGGACGCGCTTTTCGCGACGGTGCCGGGAGAGGCGCTGCCGGAAGTCGGGCGCGAGGTGTACCGTCTCATGGAGGCCAGGCACAAGTTCCTCGTGGGGCTCGGGCAGGACGAGGTCGGATATATCTTGCCGAAAGAGGATTTCAATCCTAAAAAGTACGAGGAATCCATGTCGCTGGGTCCGGAGACGGCCCCCACGCTTCTGGATGCGTTGAAGAAACTTCTCAAGGGCTTCTGATGGCCAAGTACGACTACCGGGGAGTGATCCACTGTCACTCCACCTATTCGGACGGCACCGGGGACATGGACGAGATCGCCAAGGCCGCCAACGAAGTGGGCCTGGACTTCGTGATGATGACCGACCACGACCAGATGAAGCCCGTCGAGGACGGCCACGAGAAGTGGCGCGACAGCGTGCTCATGATCTGCGGCACCGAGATCACGCCCGACAAGAACCACTACATCGTCTTCGGCGAGAAGAAGCTCAAGGACGTGGACAAGCTCCGGCTGCTCCGGCCGCAGGAGTACATCAAGGCCGTGAACGACCAGGGGTGGTTCGGGTTCATCGCCCACCCCGACCACGTCGGGACGAAGAAGTTCGAGATTCCCAGCTACCGCTGGGAGGACTGGAACGTCGAGGGCTACACGGGGATGGGCCTCTGGGACCTCATGACCGACTGGCAGAGCCAGCTCGACCGCGAGGACGTTTCCATGGAGGTCTACACGGAGTTCGAGGACTGGCTGTCCGGCCCCCGGATCGAGACGCTGAAACGCTGGGACGAGCTCAACGCGAAGCGCAAGGTCGTGGGGATCGGCGAGATCGACAACCACAAGTACAAGAAAGACTTCAACGGACAAACGCTCTACATCTTTCCGTACGAAGTCGCCTTCCGCACGGTCACCAACCACGTCCTCCTCGACAAGCCCCTCGAGAAGGACTACAAGAAGGCGAAGAAGCAGATCCTGGACGCCGTCCGGCACGGGAGCGTCTACGTCTCGTTCGACTTCTGGGACGACCCCACCGAATTCTCCTTCGAGATCGACAACGGGGAGGAGGTTGCCGGAATGGGGGACGAGATCGAGCTCGGCGCCGAAAAGACGGAACTGGTCGCCAGCTTCCCCGAGGAGGGCCTCCTCAACGTCTACCGCAACGGCGAGTCGGTGCTCGAGGAGGAGGGCGACGAGATCCTCATGGAGATCAGCGAGCCGGGCTCCTACCGCGTCGAGGCCATGCGAAACGACATCGTCTGGGTGCTCTCGAACAACATCTTCGTCAAAGCCGCCAAGTAGCTCGGAGCTGTTAGCTGGGAGCTTGGAGCAATTCGTCGCGCAGCCCCCCGATTTGTGGCAGAAAGTTTTGAAACTCCTACGCATCGTCAAATCTCTCCGAAGTCATGAACAGCAAGTACAGGTGGATAGTATTGTGGAAGTGATGAAACTCACCTTGCGAAAATTGGTCGGAGGAGCTCCTCTTGAGAAAAAGTGCGAGCCAACTGAGAAAGCTCTTGGAAGTGTTTTGGCTCAGAAGTTTATTCAACACCTTGTGAGGCAAGGGAAAGCATCGAATGGGCGAAGAGTCTTGGCTGACGCCCTAAGAAGGATAGTCCGTCGGTTAAGGAGAGAGCCGCCGGACGCGATCTTAGAGAGAGCGGTGCATCACAGGGAAGTCTTCCTGTTCGCAGAGCACATAGCGAGGCCTGGCTTCGCCACCTCTCGTCAAGAAAGACGAAGTTCTCTTTCAACAAGCCATTTTAGAGGACGGGCAATTCGCTCACTCGTGAAGTCAGCGTTCCGACGGAGGGGGCGCTCGATGGCGGCGAAACTCGCAGAGGAACTTTATGAGGCGTATCTTGGTCCGTCAGGACCCGACGGCCCTGTACGAGTCGTGCAGGCCATTAGCACTCGATCAGCCTACGGCGAACGGTCCGGATAGAGTTCGAAACATTTCCTCAATTGCGGATTCGCGAAGTGAGATTCAAGGGAAACAACTGAAGGGGGCATTCCGGTGACGATGACTCAACGAAAGGTTCACTACTAAAGTTCGCCTACACGTCCAGCCTTACCGTCCTCGACCGCGCATAACTTCCTGAAGGATTTCCCAAGCTTCTTGAGCCCTCACAGCGCTAAGTATGCCCAGGCGGGCCCGAGTCTCGTTCGCTGCAATTTCCTTGACGTTGGGGAAATACACATAGCTGATCCTGGTTGGATCTAACCCGGTCTGGCTAAAGTCTTCGTCGATTGGGTCGAGGACCATTCTTTGGGCGATTTCGTCGTGCCTGCGGGTTGAGATCATGACGAAGGCCAAACTCTGAGGATTGGCCGCGTTGTATGCCGAAGGCGAGATTAACAAAGCGGGTCGCGGAAGAATTCTCCCGTCATGGTATGGCCAGTTGACCTCCCAGATTTCCCATTGGTTGAACGTGGCCGATCCTTTTGCCCGTCGTAAGACTACTCAGGGTCTGGCACGTCCGGAGCTTTATTGGGCAGCGCCTTTAGAGCCGAAACAATACCTCGGTCGAATGGGGTCTCGAGGGGGATGCTGATAACCTTCGCGCCGCCAGCGCTGGACGTCATCAAGACTACACGCAGCCCTGCCGCAGGACTTCGCGCCGGGGTCGTCATCGGTTGCGGCGTTCCAATGCGCGCAACGGGTCGAGCGGCTATGGGCTTTTTCCAGATTGTAGTTGCCATCACTTCTTCTCCGGCGGCTTAAACTCCTTTGCGTCGAGGCTCCAGCTATCAAGCTGGTGCTTATCGACAGAAATTAAGAACTCGTACCGCCCAAGCCTAGGGAAGATTGTTTGTACCTCCATTACCAGATGGAGCGCGCCGCCCTTCGGCGGGATCTCAAAATTTGCTGCAACGTCGGGAGTGATGGAGCCCCCGTCTTCATCCACGCACCTGATCCTGATTTCATGAGGCCCAGCTTCACCTCGATCCCCAACAATTCGGGCGACCAATGCACCCTTAAACGCAGCCGGCTGATTCTTTGGGACCGAAAACTCGTTGATCCCTCCCCGTAACATGCTAAACGTCGAATCCGGATGAGACGTTGCTGCGTCGGCGAGGACAAGGAATGCCTTCAGGCAGGGCTCTCTTTCTTCATTCTGACAAAGGCAATGGTAGCCCCGGTACCGAAGGGAGTCAAGATAGCAGACTGGGCGAAGGTTAGCGGCAAAGCGCGAGTCTGCGACGCTGCGCATTACTGTCTGGATTTTCGCGCAGCCCGACACTCATGAGACTTCAGGTTGAATTGAGGGGCTTGAGGTCGTGCTCGGAAGGGAAACCACGGGGGCTCCGGACTAAGAACGCCCGGCTCGCCTAGTCGCGGTACTTGAGGGTGAGGACCCAGTCCCGCCAGGATTTGTCGACGTCGTCGAGCTTCTGGCCGGTCACTTTCTCGAGGGCGGCCGAGCCGGTCTTTTCGTCGCGCGCGCCGGAGCGGAACTCCTTGTAGAACTTCATGAGCTGGCCGTGCTCCTGGAGGTAGAGGCAGAGGTAGCGCGCGGTCGCGTAGTTCACGCCGCGGTCGTCGCCGTAGAACTGGTCCGTCGTGGTCTTGAGGAGCTCGGCGAGAGGCACGCCCTTGCCGGCCTTGAGGGCCTTGTGGAGGCCCGGGAGCCGCCAGTTCACGAAGCCCACCATCTTGCCGTCCCGATCGCCGGACTGCTCGTACAGCGAGGCGAAGCCCTCGTTGAACCAGCTGGGGACGTCGGGGAAGTCCTCCGCGAGAAGCGGGTGGACGAGCTCGTGCGCGAGCGTCCCCGTGCCGGTGGCGATGTTCATCACCATCTTGCGCTCGCGGGACATGTAGAAGCCGAACGGCGTCGAGGGCGGCCGGTCGTAGGCGGCCTTGTGGTAGTCCTCGTAGCTCTGCTTGTCCCGGAAGAGGTAGACGCGGATCGGCTTCTCGGGCCTCTTCGTGAAATAGTCCTTGTAGAGGTAGCGGAAGACGCGCGCCACGGTCCCCTTGTAGGCGCGGAACTTGTCGGCCGTGTCGTTGGAGGCGACGAAGAAGTAGTCCTCCACCTGCTCGACGAGCGTGTCCTCGCCCAGCTCGCGCCGGATCTCGCGGACGATCTTGAGGGCCTCCTCCTCCGACTTGGGGAGGTCCTGCATGTAGCGGGGGACGCCCGGGTCGGCCCCGCAGCCCGCGACGACGAGGAACGCCAGCGCGAACGCCTTCTTCATGCTCTGAATACTAGACGCTACTTCTTCACCGCTTGCCTGTGGAGTTCGACCTTATTGTACACGCACTTGAAACGGGCGGTCTGGTCGTTCTCGGTCACGTGCGCCTCGAGCCCATCCTTGAGGCGCTCTTCCTTCGACGCGCCCTCCTCGGCTTTCTTGAGGAACGCGACGACCGCGTCCGCCGCGGGCGCGGGGGCGTTCTTCGAGGCCACGGCCATCGCTTCCAGGGCCGCCGTGTCGAGCAGCCGCTCGTAGAGCTTCCGGAAGAGGCCGGGGTCGGCGTAGACGTCGGCCGTCGAAAGCTCGCCGTTCACCGCCGAGACGATCCCGACCGCGTGCGGCCGCCCTTCGAGGAGCTTGCCGAACGCCTTCCGGAACGCTTCCCGCCGCTCCTGGATCTTCTGGTGGTCGAGCTCCTCGTTCAGGCTGGTGGACCGCGACTGCGCGAGGCCGTTGTTGTCGATCACGCCCTTCTTGTACCGGGCCACGCTGTCCCAGACCTGCCCCTGGTCCTTGGCGAGCTGGACGGAGAGCTTGAGATCCTTGCTCGTGGCGTTTCCGCCGTAGCCGGTGAAAGCGTTGCCGCCGCCCCA
>Ga0187892_10005470_pt1 | contig 19943 bp, 11 predicted proteins | sample MA1701073metaG_FD_139345 | JGI IMG/M metagenome (GOLD analysis project Ga0187892, IMG submission 139345) | Bio-ooze microbial communities from a basaltic lava cave in the Kipuka Kanohina Cave System on the Island of Hawaii, USA - MA170107-3 metaG ...
GTAGCGCGTGCCCTTGCAGGCGGCGCAGGTCACGAACACGTCGGGTAAAAAGTGCATCTCGATGCGGCGCGTGCCCTGGCCCTGACACTCTTCGCAGCGGCCGCCCTTGACGTTGAAGCTGAAGCGGCCCGGCGAGTAGCCGCGGATCTTGGCCTCGCGCGTCTTGGCGTAGAGCTGCCGGATCAGGTCGAACGCGCCGACGTACGTGGCCGGATTGCTGCGGGGCGTGCGGCCGATGGGCGACTGGTCGATTTCGATCACCCGGTCGACGTCGGACGTGCCGACCAGCCGCTCGAAGGCGCCGGGCTTTTCGCCCGTGCGATTCAGCCGGCGCCGCAGGGCCCGCAGCAAGATCTGTGAGACCAACGTGCTCTTGCCGCTGCCCGACACGCCGCTGACGCACACGAAGCAGCCCAGTGGAAACCTCACGTCGATGTTCTTCAGGTTGTTCTCGCGGGCGCCTCTGACTTCGAGCTCACCGGACTCAAAGACCGCGCGTCGTTCCTCCGGGAGCGGAATCGTCAGGCGTCCGGAGAGGTATTTGCCCGTAATGGACCGGTCGGAGGCCAGGATCGTCGGCAGCGGCCCTTCCGCCACGACGTGGCCGCCGTGAGCGCCGGCGGCGGGACCGATGTCGACCACGTGGTCAGCGGCCGCAATCACTTCTTCATCATGCTCGACCACGATGGCCGTGTTGCCCAGCGCGACCAGCTCGCGCAGCGTGCGGACCAGGCGTTGCGAGTCGCGCTGGTGCAGACCGATGGTCGGCTCGTCGAGCACATAGCACACGCCGACGAGTCCGCTGCCCACCTGCGTGGCCAGGCGGATCCGCTGGGCTTCGCCGCCCGACAACGTGCCGCTCGGCCGGTCGAGCGTGAGGTATTCCACGCCCACGTCGCACATGAACTTCAACCGGCGGCGGATCTCGCGCAGGATCGGCTCGGCCACGACCCGCTCGGCCGCATCGAACGTGAGTCCGTCGAAGAACAAGCGCGCGTCCTGGATGGTCAGGCGGCAGGCGTCGGCGATGTTCCGCCCGCCGACCGTTACCGCCAGCGCCTCGCGGCGCAGGCGCGCGCCGCGGCAGGTCTCGCACGGCGATTCGCTTAGGAAGGCGTGCAGGCGCTGCTTGACCGATTCCGACTCGGTATCGGCCCAACGCCGCTTCAGGTTAGGGATGACTCCCTCGAAGTGCTGGTGCGAGAATCCCTTCTCGCTCTCATGCTGGTGCGAGAATCCCTTCTCGCACCCGTGTTCGCGGGAATCCCGCCCGCCCTTGACGCCGCGCAGCGGTGTCAAGGGTCCCGTGCGCGACGCCGGCGCGGCCGCTTGCGCATCGCCGTCCAGCGCCGCCGACCCAAACAGCAACACCTTCGCCAGCTTCGCCGGCAGGTTCCGGTACGGGACCTTCGGCGAGACATCGTACATCGCACAGAACGCGCGAATCGCCTCGGCGTAGAGGGCGTTCATGCGCTTGCCGCTGTGCTTCCAGGCCGCAATCGCACCGTCGCCCAGTGCCACGTCCGGATCGGGAACGATCAGCTCCGGATCGAACTCGAGCACGGTGCCCAGTCCGTTGCAGGCGGGGCAGGCGCCGTGCGGCGAGTTGAAGCTGAACAGCCGCGGGGCCAGCTCCGGAAGTTGGACGTCCGAATGCAGCGGACAGGCGTACTCGAGCGAGAAGGCGTGCTCCTCGAACGATGGTCGGTCCGAATCGCCTGATTCAGCGCTGCGCGCCGTCTCGGCGGCAATGATGACGCGTCCCCCGCCGAGGTTCGTGGCCGTCGTCAGGCTATCAGCCAGTCGCGGGCCGAGGTGGGGCTTGACGGAGGCGCGGTCGATCACGATTTCGACCTGCGCCGCCTCGCCGCGCCGGCGGCGCTGCAGCGCCTCGACCGCCGGGGAGTCATCCAGCGCGATGACCGTCCCGTCGATGCGCGCCCGCACGTAGCCCTGACGGGCGATGTGGACCAGCGTGTCGGCCAGTTTGGGCCTGGCGCGGCTGGCAGCGCCTCCACTCGATTCGCGCAGCGGCGCCAGCACCATGAAGCGCGTCCCTTCCGGCCAGGCGAGGGCGGTGTCGACCATCTGGGCGATCGAGTGCCGCTCGATGGTGCGGCCGCACGTCCAGCAGTGCGGCTGGCCCAGCCGGGCGAAGAGCAGCCGCAGGAAATCGTAGATTTCGGTCGTCGTGGCGACGGTCGAGCGCGGGTTCGACGTGGTCGACCGCTGCTCGATCGCGATGGTCGGCATCAGCCCGTCGATCCGGTCGACGTCGGGCTTGGGCATCTGCTCGAGAAACTGGCGCGCGTGGGCCGACAGGGACTCGACGTAGCGGCGCTGACCCTCGGCATAGATCGTGTCAAACGCCAGCGTGCTCTTGCCGCTGCCCGATAGGCCGGTGATGACCGTGAGCTGGTCGCGCGGAATCTCCAGCGTGATGTTCTTGAGGTTGTGCTCGCGGGCGCCTTCGATCCGGATGACGTTGTGTTCGCTCATGACATCGCCGGCACTCGCCGCGTCTGAAGGCGCCGGTCGGCGCCCAAATCATCAGGCGCGATGATGCGCCATCAGGTTGGTATCGGCAAGCGATCGTCGTCCCGGCGCGCCGGGACGCCGAGGGGTCCCCCGATCGCTTGCCCATGCCCCACCGATGGCGCATCATCGTGCACAGCGATTTGGAGTTGAGAGTTCACGTGACCATCGGCGGTCAAGATCCCATCACGGCGGACGGCGACGCTCAGGGCTGGCCGGCCGTTGAGCATCACAGCACGAGGCAGGGCATCGCGCTGCTGATCGGGGCGGCCGTGCTGTGGAGTGCCAACGGCATTCTGATCAAGTCGCTCAGTGCGGCCAACGTCAGCCCGTGGACCATCGCGTGCGGGCGCTCGCTGATCGCAGCCCTGTTCCTGACGCCGTGGGCCCTGCGCGAGCGGCGAACGATCGTGCTCGACCGATGGCTGCTCGGCGCCGTGCTGATGTTCACCGGGATGACGTTGACGTTCGTCACGGCCACGACGATGACGTCGGCGGCGAACGCAATCATCCTGCAATACACAGCGCCGGCCTGGGTCTTCCTGCTGTCGCCGTGGCTGCTGGGAGAGCGCTCGCAACCCCGGCAATGGCTGGCCCTGGCCGTGGCGATGGCCGGCGTTGCCTACATCTTCGTGGCGCAATATCGCGGGGATGCGGGCGGACTGTGGGTGGCGTTGACCAGCGGACTGGTGTTCGGCGTCCAGTCCGTGCTGTTCCGACGGGTCCGGACGGTCGGTCCGTTCGCGCTGGCGTGGCTCACCTGCCTCGGCTCGGGCCTGTTGCTCTCGCCGGGACTCCTGGCCGCCGCTGGGCAGGACCTGACGGCTCGGGCCTTCGTGCTGCTGGCGGTGATGGGCGTCGTCCAGTTCGGCGTCCCATATGTTCTCTACTCGGCCGGACTGCAGCGGGTCCGCGCTCAGCAAGCGATCCTGATCGTCCTGCTCGAGCCCGTGCTCAATCCGATCTGGCCCTGGTTGGCGGGCATTGAGGCGCCGGCCGGCAGCACGCTGATCGGCGGTGCGATCATCCTGAGCGCGATTGCCTGCCTGTCGCTGAGTCCGCCACCACGACGAGCGGCGCCGGTTCAGGACTCGTAGATCCGGGATGGGCGTGCGGGGCGGTCCCCGACGCACTGCCATCGATCCGTGGTTTACCGGACCCTGCGGTCCAGCCCCGGCGATCAATGCCCGGCACGCCACGCCTCATTCGCTTCGTGTCGAAATCTCGTGCGAGTCGGGCGCGTCGCGGACCGATGAACTGATTGTTGCTGAGGTTCAACGGGATCCGCGAGATGCCTGCTGCAGCGCAACCCGAGATGTGGCTTCCAGCCGCGAGTCGCATCGCCGAACGTCGACGATTCTGGCGGGCGCGCCTGGCCGGCTCGTCGCGCGTGAAGTTGCAGGCGCGCGGCGCCACAAACGGACCCGTTCGGGCGGCGTGCGACGGAAGGCTGCTGAACATCTCGCCCGATGGGCTGGCGTGCCTGCTGAGCGCGGCCGAGGCGCGCCTGTTGGCGGTCGGTGCGACGGTCGAAGCGTGCTTCGAGCTTCCGGGCGTAGACGAGCCGTTCACGCTGACGGGCCGCGTGCGGGCCAAGACGCCTGGGGCTGCGGATGACGCCTACGTGCTGGGTGTGCAATTCACCGTCGGGGACGAGGAGTGCAACAGCGCCGCCGGCGGTCACGGCGCACACCGGCGCCGGTTAGCCGAGGTCTTGAGCGAGCGAGGGACCGGTGTATGAACGCCGTACAGAGTAGCCAGATTCCTGCGGTGCGTCCGGCGCGTGGCCCGGGTGTGCTGTTCGTGTCGAATCACCGGCGCGACGAGATCCTCTGCGAAGCCATCGCGCAGCGCACGCAAGTGGTCCTGACGCTGCGCGTGGGTGAATTCTGGCGGACGATGAAGTCACGCCTGCTCGACGGCGACGCCGGGCGGCGGGTGGTGATCGAGCAGCCGACGGTCGAGTCACGCGGCGGACCGCTCGAACTCACCGGTGGCGAAGAACTCGGCGTCACGTTTCGGCGCGGCAACAAGAAGTGCATGTTTGTGGCGGTCGTTCAGCAGGTCGTGGCGCGGTGGGGCGCGGCGGCCGGCCCGCTGTCGGGCGCGTCGGGGTCGCCGGCCGAACAGGGCATCGCCGCGGTGGTGGTGCGCTGGCCCGAGCAACTGCACGAGATGCAGCGGCGCGTCTATGTGCGTGTTCCTTCGCCGGCCGACCAACCGGTGACCGTGCGGTTCTGGAGCGGTGGCGCGGCCAATCGCCCGCCCGGCTCGCTTCCAGAAAGCATGCGGGAGTCTGCCGGCACATCGGGAGCGATGGCCGCCTACGCGGGCGCCGGCGAGCTGAGCGATCTGTCGGCCGGCGGCATCGCTTTGACCGTGCCGGTTGCGCCGAATCTCGAACTCGGCGATCCGATCGGATGTTCGTTCACGCCCCGCACTGGCGAGGAACCATTCGTGCTCGATGCGGTGCTTCGGCATATCGGCCGCGACGCCGAGGACCGCCCGACGCTCGGGCTGCAGTTCGTCGGCCTCGAGACGTCGCCGATCGGACAGGCCACACTCGCCCGCCTGGCCCGCGTGGTCACCGCGTTCCAGCGAGTCGAATCTCGCCGCAACGAAGCCCGTTGGCGTCATTCGCGCCCGGCATCATAATGCCGGGATGATCCAATACACGCTCTTCGAGACGGCCTGGGGTCCCTTCGGGCTCGTGAGCGGTGCGCGCGGGCTGCTCGCGACGTTCTTGCCCGGCGAGCGCGCCGACCGTCTCACGGCGCGCATCCGGGCGCGCTGGCCCGGCGCCGTGCCCGACCCGGACCCATTCATCGCGCTTCAGGCGATGGTGCGGGACTATTTCGACGACGATCACGGACTGGGCGAAGCGTGCGACCCGTCGCGCTTCGAGGTGCGGCTCGATTTGTCGGGCATGACCGAGTTCCGCCGCCGCGTCACGCTGGCCTGCCGCAACGTCTCCCGCGGGCAGACGATCAGTTACGCGGAACTGGCCCGCCGGGCCGGATCGGCCGGTGCGGTTCGCGCGGCCGGCAGCGTCATGGCCGACAACCCGTTTGGACTGATCGTGCCGTGTCATCGCGTCATCCGCTCGGACGGCAGCATCGGCGAATTCGGCGGACCGGACGGCTCGGAACTGAAAGAGCGCCTGCTCACGCACGAAGGCGCGCTCGTGCGAAATAGGAGCGGACCGCGCCCGAATACACGTCATGCCGCCGTCTGGTGAGACGCCCGGGCCGATGAAGCGGCGCCGCTGGATCTCCGCGGGCTGGACGGTTTGCCTTCTGCCGTTCCTGTTTGCCCCCTACCGCTGGCTTTGGCTGCCCTGTGGCCTGGCCGTCACACTGCTCTTGCTTCCAGCCGGCAGGCCGCTACGGGAGCAGCTCCGTGTTCACGGCACGTTGATGGTTGGCGCACCGCTCGTGCTCCTGCTGCGCACGGCGCTCGATCCGGGCTGGTGGCTGACGTGGATGGGAACACTCCCGCTGTTGCTCACCGTTCGGATCCGCGTGCCGTGGATGCGAGGACGTGCGCTCGTGGCCACCGCACTGGCCTGGCCGTTGGCCATCGTTTGTCTGGCTCGTCCTTGGGGACCGAATCGGTGGCCGCGCGACGGCCAGGTACCGCCTGAGCTTGTGCTGGTTTGCGCCGGGGACAGCTTGACTTCGGGCGTCGAACACAGCACGGATGCACAAACGTACGTCCCGCGCTTGCGGGCGCGGCTCGGTTGCGCGGTCGTCAACGCCGGCGTGGGCGGCGACCACACGCGCGACCTGATAGCCCGTCTCGACGGCGACGTGCTTGCGCATCGTCCCGACGTGGTGCTGGTGATGATCGGTGGCAACGACTATCTGGCCGGTACGCCGCGCCGCGAGCTGGCCGATCAACTGGACGAAGTGCTGGCCCGCATCGCCGCGTCGGGTGCTCGAATCGTACTGGTCGAAATGCCCAGCGGGATCGTGTGGAACCCGTACGCCGGACTGTACCGGCGTGCGGCCGCGCGGCATGGCGCCATCCTCGTGCCCGACTCGGCGCTGCGCTGCCTGTTCATCACCGAGTTCGTCGCGCGCCCGTGGCTGCGGCGGCCGCGCACGCTCGATGGCGTACACTTGTCGCCGGCCGGTTCCGACCACGTGGCCGCGTGGCTCGATCCCTACGTTCGAGCGGCGTGCCTCGCGACGGGCTAGACTCACTCGCGACGATGGAAGCAATCGTGCGTGATCCGCTCAGCACGATCAATCGTCGCTGCGGGTTGGCGCCGTCGCGGCCGTTGGCAGCCGATTCCGCCGCTCGGCGGGCGACAGCGTGTCCCAGATGCGGACCGTGGTATCGCCGGAGCCGGAGACGAGTTGCGTGCGATCCGGGCTGAACGTGACGGAGTGGACGTACGCGGTGTGGCCGATGAGTTCCAGGACCTGTTCGTAGCGCTGGGCGTCCCAGAGAATGATGACGTTGTCGTTGCCGCCGCTGGCCAGCCGCATGCCATCGGGGCTGAAGTTGAGGCTATAGACCTGGCTGCTATGGCCGCGCAGCTCGGCCAGAAGCGTGCCCGAGGCCGCATCCCAGATGCGAATCGCGCCGACATGATCTCCAGTCGCGATCCGAGCGCCGTCCGGACTAAAGGCCACCGACAGCCCGGGACCATCTGACACGTGAATTCGACGCAGCTCGTGACCGGTGGTTGTCTCCTTGATGACGACGTCGCCCGAATCGGTCCCTTCGGCCAGCTTCGAACGATCCCAACTGGTCGCCGCGTATTCACCTCCCTCGGGGTCGCGCGCGCACTTGGCCCCGCCGCGCGACTCGCCCAACGCAGCGCCCAGATCGGGACGCTGTGGCATTTGAGAGGGCGGCAGGGTCGATTCTCCAATCCACCGATCGGCGCTCACGTCATAGACCATCGTCTTGTTTGCCCAGGGGAGTGTCACGCGAAGATTCGATCCTTCCGGGGCAAATGCGAGCGAAAAGAAAAAGGTGACCGGTGGCGTCTTCAGACAGGTGCGGCGGGCGCCGGTCGTTGCATCCCAGACGCAAACGGTCTGGTCCCATGCTCCGCTTGCTAGCCAGCACCCATCGTCACTAAAGGCCGTGTTGTACACGTAACTGGTGTGTCCGCGCAGGATGCGCGGGTTCTGGTCCTGCAAATCCCACATTCGGACTTCGCCCTCGCCGGCGACCACAACGCGGCGGCCGGCCTGGTCCAGGGCGATCGATCCATCGTGTGGAAACCGCAGAGGACAGACTATGCGCTGCGTCGCGTTGTCGTGGAGCTGGTCAACCCGCAGCGTACCGACGCTGTCGATGCTTGCCAGGTGTGATTGATCGCCGGAATACGCCACGCGAGTGATCACAGGCGAACCCGCCGGAATGGACTTCGTCTCGCGCGCCGTCGCGATGTCGTACAAAGCAATGCGCTGCTGAGCAGAAATCGACACGGTTTTTCCGTCCGGGCTGATGGCGAAGCTGCCCCCCGGCACGATCGGCCCGCCGATCGGTTGGCCTGACTTGGATTCGTAGAACTGTATCCCCCAGGTCCCGTTGAGGAGTCTGAGGACAACCAGCGTCGAACCGTCATGGCTGAGCGCCATGCGGAGCAAACGACCACTCGGCCGAATCTGCGCGCGCTGCCAGCCGTCGGGCACATTGAGCAGACGGATGCCCTCTCGCTCAGAGTACAACGTCACGACGCTGCCGTCGCGATTGAATGCGGCAAGCGGGGCCGTTTCGTCCGGGGCCGGATAGTCGACCTCCATTTCGCCCGTGGCGGTCGCGACGATGATGACGCGGTTCGCTTCCGGCTGCCACGCGGCCAGCCGCGACGCATCGCCGGAGAGCGCGAGCACCTGCAGCACACCCGGTGCGTCGATCGTCCGGAGCACTTGGCCGGTAGCGACGTCGACGCACGCGATGGCGCCGCCGCGGCTCACCGCGGCCCGCGGTTCGTCATCATTGGTGAACGCCACGGCTGTGGGCGAATCCGGATCGGCCTCGACAACGGCCGCATTCCAATGCAGCTTCGCCCATAGATAGCGCCATTCCCAGCCGCGCTGGTCGAAGGGCACGCCCTGAAGATGGGCGCGGGCTTTGGCCGGGTGCCGCTCCATGACCACATCGGCCGCCGCGAGCAGCGCTCGATTCGCATTTCGACTGGCCGCCTCGGCGTGCGTGGTCGCCTCGCGCCGCAGCAGTCTCTCGCGCGACGCGGACAAAGACTGCATCACCACGAACGCAGCAACCAGGCCGATCATCGCGGCGAACGCCACCACCTTGAACGGATTTCGCCGGGCGAACATGCGGAGCTGGTACATGGCGGTCGGAGCGCGCGCCATGATCGGCTCGTCCCGCAGAAAATGGCGAATGTCGTCGGCCATTTGCGCGGCGGACTGATAGCGCCGCCGCGGCTCCTTTTCGATGGCCTTGAGAATGATGGTCTCGACATCGCCGCGCAGCGATCGATCAAGATGGCCGGGACGATCCGGCGTCTGCTCCTGTATCAGCCGCACCACCTCGTGGATGGGCTGGCCGCTTACATCCATGGGGCGTCGTCCGGTGAGCAGCTCGTAGGCGATCACGCCCAACGCATAAACGTCGCTTCGGGTGTCGATCTCCTCGGGACGGGCGGAGACTTGCTCCGGGCTCATGTAGGCCAGCGTGCCGATAAGCTGACCCGCGTCGGTCTGGAGGGTTTGCACGACGTCCGGCTCAAGCACCCGCGCCACGCCGAAATCGAGAATCTTGGGCTGCGCCAAGAGTGCTGAGTCCTGGGTCCTGAGTGCTGAGTCGAGCGACCGCGGGGTGGCTTCTACTGAACCCTGAACCCTGAAGGGGACCCCAATCGCGGACTGATTGCGATTGGGGACCCCCAGCCCTGAACCCTCTTCGGTCACGAGGATGTTCGCCGGCTTCAGGTCGCGATGGATCACGCCAAGCTGGTGAGCAAACTGAACGGCATCGCAGATGCGGGCGATAAGCCCCAGCCGTGCGCGAAACCCCAACCCTTGGGCAGCGGCGTAATCGGTCAGACACTTCCCCTCGATCAATTCCATCGCGTAATAGGGAACCGGATGGCCATTGAGCTTCGCCGTTCCGGAGTCATAGATCTGGGCAATCCCGGGATGCCGCAGCCTGCCGAGCAGCCTCACCTCGCGCGAGAAGCGGCGCAGCATTCCGCGGCTCCCGCCGCGAACGACTTTCAGGGCGACCGTCCGTTCCGTACCCTCCTGCACGGCTTCGTAGACGGTCCCCATGCCGCCTTCGCCGATGACACGAAGGATGCGATTACGGTCGATTCGTTCGGGCAGTTCATCGGTCGGGCCGTCGAAGGGCAGCGCCCCGTCATCCACCAGCTTCCGCACGCTCGACGCGACGGCCTGGTCGAGTCCATCCTCCCCCGAGTCGTGCGCGAGCAGCGACTCGACTTCTTCCCGCAGCGTCGAGTCGTCTGAGCAAACCTCGTCGAGATAACGTCGCCGGGCTTCGCCGTGCAGCTCGCACGCGGCCACGAACACGTCGAAGGCCTGCTCGTGCAGCGAGTCGCTCATGCCCGCTCACCCGCCCTTGACGCATCGGCGGGCGCTGCCCGCCGTGTCGCTAGCGACACGCCCGCCGCAGGCGGGCTGATGCGTCAAGGGCCCGCCGCCAGTTCCCGGGCGAGCCAGGCCCGTGCGAACCGGGCCTCGTTGACGACGGTCGCCCGCGATAGCTCCATCAGCTCGGCAATCTCGGGGTACTCCAGCCCTCCGAAGAAGCGCAGTTCGACAACCCGCGCCCGACGTTCGTTGAGGCCGGCCAGCCGGTTCAAAGGCGTCGTCCAGGTCGATGAGATCGACGTTCGGTGAGCCGGCCGCGACGATTGGCGTGTGGAGCGTGATCCGCTGCCACTGCCCGCCGCGGCGCTGGGCCGCCCGGGTGCGGGCATGATCCACGAGGATCCGCCGCATGATCCGCGCGGCGACGGAAAAGAACTGCGCCCGGTTCGTCCACTCGCCCTTCTCCTGGCCGACCAGCTTGACGAAGGACTCGTGCACCAGGGCGGTGGGCTCGAGCGTGTGATCGCGCCGCTCCCCCCGAAACTGCCGCCCGGCAATGGCGCGCAACTCCTTGTATACCAATGGGATAAGCTGATCGGCCGCCCCGGCCTGGCCGGCTTGCAGCCCGTTCAGCAGTTGCGTAATGGTCTGGAACCGCTCGTCCGACATAGGCAAGCCTGCGGCTCTCTCTGCCGACATTCCGCAACACCAATTTACAGATTTCTTAAGCGCTTTGCACGCCGATACCGCGTCAGGGGCGTGAGCGGACCAGCGCAGGGTGCATGAACGGAGTTGGGGTAGTGTCCGCTGCCCCAACGGGGCTGCGTCCTCCAGCCCAGGGTTGGTCGCGAAGCGACCTACCCTGGGTTTGAGGAACGGATTGGGTAGCAACCCCAACGGGGTTGTGTCGCAGGTGGGCCTACCGCAGGGGTGGCCAAGAAGGCGCCACAACCCTTTCAGGGTTGCCCGATGGCCTGGATTTCTCGTCCCAGGGTAGGTCGCCGTGCGGCGACCAACCCTGGGCTGGAGGCCTGAACGCCTTCGGCGTAACAAGCCGGGAAATGCTCCACAGCAGTCCAGTCATGCAACCCTACCGCTGGAAGACAGCGGTCTGGGCGTCCGCTTGGTTCGAAATCAAGGGTTTTCTAACAGGAGGAATGCAATGCGATCCATTCAGTCTCGCCCGTCCGCCCTGCTTGTCCTCACGCTGGCCTGTGCCGCGCCCCTGGCCGCCCAGACGCCGCTGGACACAGCCTTTACGTACCAGGGACAGCTAAGGAATGCCGGCATGCCGGCTGACGGGCTGCATGACCTGCGCTTCAGCCTTTACGACGCGGACCTGGCCGGGGCCCAGATCGGCGCGCCGGTCTGCGTCGACGACGTGCAAGTCACCGAAGGCCGCTTCACGGCGGTGCTGGACTTCGGCGACGTCTTCGCCGGCGAGATGCGCTTTCTCGAGATCGAAGTCCGCCCCAACGCGGGTGAGGACTGCGCTGATCCGGCCGGCTACACGCTCCTGGAGCCGCGGCAGGAGCTGACGGCCACCCCGCACGCCAGCTTCAGCCAGAGCACGCGCGGCATCAGCGTCGATGCAAACAATAACGTCGGCATCGGAGCGACGACGCCGGACGCGCCGCTGCGCGTGGTCGGTGACAATGCCGCCGGAAGCGCCGGTATCTACGCCTCAGCCGGAACCGGGTTGAATGACCAAAGCTGGACGATCCTGGGCGAGAACTCATCCTTGTACGGCATCGGCGTTCAGGGCCGCGCGCTGGCAACGACCGCCCAAAACTACGGCGTCTGGGGCGAGTCGTTTTCGCCTCACGGCTACGGCGTCACCGGCCTGCATTCAGCCACCAGCGGTGGGGGCGCCGGCGTCCTGGGCATGTCCGATTCGCCCGACGGCTGGGCAGGATTCTTCGGCGGGCGCGTTCTGGTGACCGAAAATCTCGGCGTGGGCACCACCGCGCCGGGGTTCCCGCTGACCTTTCTTGACGTACCGGGCGACAAGATCAGCCTCTGGGGCAGTTCCGGCGACCATTACGGCTTCGGCATCCAGCCCAGCCTGCTCCAGATTCACACGATCGGCGCGAGCGACGACATCGCCTTCGGTTACGGCAGCAGCGCCAGCTTCACCGAGACGATGCGCATCAAGGGCAACGGCAATGTCGGCATCGGCACTGACCTTCCCGCGTCCGCGCTCCATATTGCGCCGGATAGCGGCATCACTCTTGGCGTCAATCCGTCGAGCGGCGGATACACCGCCATGAAAATCGGACTCTCGGCGCCTAGCGGCGGCTACGCCACAATCCAAGGGATCAGGCTCTCCGGCTCGGCCTGGGGCGATCTCATCCTCAATCCCAATGGCGGCAACGTCGGCATCGGCTCGACCACGCCCGCACAGAAGCTCTCCGTGGCCGGCACCATCGAGTCCACCACCGGCGGCTTCAGATTCCCGGATGGGTCGACGCAAACGACCGCAGCAGCGGCGCAAGGTCCTCCGAGCCACTTCGCCGAGTTCCATGTTCCCGGCACCTACACGTGGACAGCCCCGGCCGGTGTTACGCAGGTGGTCGTCCAGGTCCGTGGCGCCGGCGGGTCCGGTGGTGGTGGTTCACCCTGTTGTTGCTTCTGCAACAATGCGGGCAGTGGCGGCGGCGGATCGGGCGGATACGCGCGGGCGCTCGTGAACGTCTCACCGGGAGCGACATACACCGTCATCGTTGGAGCCGGAGGCGCCGGTGTACCAGAAGAAACGAATGGCATGCCCGGCGGCGAATCAAGGTTCCAGAGTCCGGCAGGCGCGGCCTTGATTGCCAATGGTGGCGGAGGAGGGGGCGCCGCGCAGATTGTCACGCCCGGTAATGGCGGAGCAGGCGGCGCCGCTGTCCCCAATGGCCAGGTTGCAACCGCGGGAAACGCGGGCGCGTGGGGATCAACATCAGGCGGCGCTGGCGGTGCGAGCGTGCCCGGCGTACTCCCCCAGACGGGCACCCAGGTGAGCATAACGCTACCCTCGGGGGTGCATGTCGAACCAAGCTTGGGCCCGATGACTCAACCCGGCGGCCAAGGGGGCACCGGCAGTTACAGTAGCAGTGCGGCGGGCGGCAGTGGCTACGTGCTGATCTCGTGGTGAGCCGGCGCACGACCTACGACCGACGCGGAACCGTCTTGGGTACGCGCTTGGCAGTCCGTATGGGGGAGGAGCTTGCCAAGTGCAGTTCCATGATCTTCAACGCGCCGTCGAGGCTTGCGGGCCCAACGAAGCGCGAAAGCGATTTCGAGGAGTATGAAAATGAGACGAATCATGATCCAAGCCGTGCTCTGTCTGAGCACCGTGACAAGTCTGGCATTGGCCAGCGACTTCGACCTGACCTGGCACACGATCGACGGCGGCGGCGGAACCAGCGCCGGCGGCACGTTCGAGCTGACTGGCACGATCGGCCAGCCCGACGCCGGTGCGCTGGCCGGTCCCGGCGCGCCGGAATTCACATTAACCGGCGGCTTCTGGACCGGCGCCAGCCCGAGCGTTGACCTTCCCGGCGACTGCAACGGCGACGCCAGCGTCGACCTGCAGGACTTCAGCGCCCTGTCGGCGTGCCTGAGCGGCCCGGGCGGCGGACTCGGCACCGGCTGCGCTTGTTTCGACTTCGACGCCGATGGCGATGACGACCTGCCCGACTGGGCCACTTTCCAGAGCGGCTTTACCGGCGATTGAGCGATCACAACGCTTGTACTCGTCTGGGCGTCCGCGGCTCGCAGGCCACACCGCACACGACGACTTGGACCAACGCTTTACCCGCGGCGGCAAGAGGTTGACGGCCACATCCCGGACCATTAACATCTCCCGGGACGTGCCATGCTGCGCAACCCACGTCGCGTTACGCGGCTTGGTGGTGCAGCGATGGGGTCTTCATCCGCGCTGGCGCGAGCGTGCGATGTCGATGTGACGGCAAACCAACCCGGCCGGCCACGGATGGTTGGCCGAGCGAGTAATCCGCGTTGGACGGAGCGTAATGACCGAAAGGACCAGACGTTGGATCAACGCCGGGCTGGCAATGCTCTTGCTGGCAGCCGGAGCTGGTGGGGCTGCGCTGCTGGTGCGCTCGCGCCCGCAGCCCGTCCGCCTGGCACGGCCTGATGATTCGCCACACGTCGTCGTCGTGCCGGTGGTCCGGCAAACGTTTACCGCACCGGTGATCGGACATGGGACCGTCAAGCCGAAACGCAGCCTTCCGATCGTGCCGCAAGTCAGCGGCCGCCTGACCGAGGTCCACCCGGATCTCGGCGAAGGCAAGCTGGTCAAGAAGGGTGAGCTGCTGTTCGAGATCGACCCGCGCACGTACGAATCGCACGTTCGGCAGGTCGAAGCCGACGTGCGACGACTCGAGCTGCAACGAGAGCGACAAGTCGCGGAGCGCGCCAGCATCGAGCGTCGCCTGGAAGTGGCCAGGCAACAACTGGCGCTGGCCGAGTCGAAGCTGGAGCGCGAGCAGGGTTTTCTGACGACCGACAAGCCTTCGACGACGATTCTGGCCGTTGAGCTGGCCCAGACCGAGCAGTTGAAGGCCAAAGACGCCGTGGTGGACTTGGAGAGCCGATTGGGCTTAGTGCCGCACGTGCTGGCCGAGACCGACGCGGCCCTCGACGCGCGCCGCGCGGCGCTGGAGGAGGCCAAGTTAAACGTCGAGCGCACGCGCATCTACTGCCCGTTCGACGCCCGCGTCGACGCGATCCTGGCGCAGGAATCGCAGGTGGTCGTCACCGCGTTCCAGATCGCCACGCTGACCGACATGGAGGCGTTCGAGATTCCGGCCGTGATCGACCCGCGCGACCTGCGCTGGACCGATCGGCGGGCATACGCCCGGCTGTTCGGCGATGACATCGGCGCGCCGCCCGAGGTGAAGGTCACTTGGACGATGTTGGGCGAGCGCCTGTCGTGGAGCGGGAAGGTGACGCGGCTCCAGCGGCACGATGAGGCCACCCGCACCGCCCGTGTCGTGGTCGAAGTCGAGAACATCGAGTTCGGCAGAGGCGACATCGACGATCCGTCGCGGCCGGTGCTGGCCATCGGCATGTTCTGCCGCGCAGAAATCCCGGCTGAGCCACTCGACGATGCCTTGGTCGTGCCGCGCAGCGCCATCACATCGGATGACACGGTGTACGTGTTCGTACCCGACGGCGGTCCGGATTCGTCCGTCGGCCACCTCGAATCGCGGCGCGTCCCGCTGCTGCGCACCGTCGGAGACGAAGTGCTGGTCGCGTTCGAGGGCAATGATGAGCTACCAGCTCGTGACGACGACGCCGGCCTTGTGTGTGAGCTCCAGCCGAACGAGCTGGTGATCGCTTCGCCGCTGCCGCGTGCCGTGAACGGCATGCGCCTGGTGCGGCGTGGGGCGACGGCGTCCGGCCATACGCAGCCGGAAGCGCTCGCGCAAATGCCGGACGCACATACCACGCCGCTGAACATGTTTGCGGAAGCGCGGCAACCGCTGCCGGTGTCCTCGTTGACCGTACGCACTTCTCGCCGTTGACGTCATGCGTGCCATACACGGCCTGATTGCCACCGGCGTCCGTAATCCGGTGCTCGCGCATTTGCTGATGGCCTGCCTGGTGGTCGGCGGGTTCTTCGCCAGCCGGAATATCATTCGCGAGAGCTATCCGGACTTTTCGCTCGAACACATCGTGGTGGAGTTTGCCTATCCCGGCGCCAGCCCGGAGGACTGCGAGGCCGTCGCCATCCAGATCGAAGAGGCGCTCGCCGGCCTGGACGGCATGAGCGAGCTGGCCTTGGAGGCCAGGCAGGACGTTGGGCAGGTCTACGTTCAACTGAAATCGTCGGTCCGCGACGTGAACCGCGTGCTGCAGGACGTCAAAGACCGCGTCGACCGAATCGCCACGTTCCCGGCCGAGGTGAAGCGGCCAATTGTGTACGAGCTGGTCTACCGGCACGAGGCCATCAGCATCGCCATCGCCGGCGACGCGCCCGAACGCACGCTGCGGCAGCTTGGGCTCGATGCCCGCCGCGACTTGATGGCCCGTCCCGAGATCAGCCGCGTGGGCCTGATCGGCGCCCGCGACGAAGAGATCGCCATCGAGGTGTCGGAAGAGGCATTGCGGCAGTATGGCCTGTCGCTGAGCGACGTGATCGCGGCGGTCTCGCGCGGCAGCCTGGATCTGCCGGCCGGCAGGCTGGAAACGGCCACCGAGGCCTACACGCTACGGGTCAAGGGCCTGGGCAGCACCGCGGCGGCCTATGAAGACCTGGTGGTCATCACCCGGCCGGACGGAACGCTGGTGCGCCTGTCGCAGATTGCCCGCGTGCGCGACGGCTTCGCCGACACGGCCCAGCGCGGCCGGCTCAATGGAAAGCCGGCCGTAATTTTGACGGCCTTTAAGGCCCCCGGCGAGGACGGCGGGGCCATCGCCGCTGTGGTGCGCGAATACCTGGCCGCCCAGGTGCCGCGGCTGCCGCCCGGCCTGACCATGAGCGTGTGGGCCGACATGTCGATCGACCTGAATACGCGGCTCAACATGCTCACAGAGAACTCGCTCCAGGCCATCGTGCTCGTGTTGATCACGCTGGCGGTCTTTCTGAACTTGCGGCTGGCGTTTTTCGTAGCCCTCGATTTCCCGGTCGTTTATGCCGGGGCGATCGGGATACTGTACCTGTTCGACAGCTCCCTGAATGCGGTGACGCTGTTCGGCCTACTCATGGTGGCCGGGATCATCGTCGACGACTCAAACGTCATTGCCGAGGCCATCCATACGCGCCGCAAGAAGGGCGATACGCCCGAGCTCGCGGCCATCAACGGCGCTTCGGGCGTGGCCATGCCGATCATTGGCTCGGTGGCAGCCGCCATGGCAGCATTTGCCCCGCTGCTGTTCGTCAGCGGCGTGATGGGCAAGTTCATTCATGACCTGCCGCTGGTGATTATCGCGGCCCTGTTCATCTCGCTGCTCGAGGCGTTCCTGGTGCTGCCCAGCCACCTGAGCCATGCGGGCCGGCAGCTCGATCCGCAGGGTTCGCGGCTCGATCGGCTGCGACTGAAGCTGCGCGGCACGCTCGATCGCGGCATCGATCGTTTCATCGACCACGTCTACACGCCGGCGCTCGATTGGGCCTTGCGGCGGCGCGGCCTGACGGTCACGTTGGCGTTGGTGTGCATCATCCTGACCGCCGGCTGGATATTGGGCGGTCATACGCCGCTGGTGCTGCTGCCCAAAGAGGATGGCAACGCGCTGAAAGCCCGCGTGCGCTTTCCCGAGGGCACACCGCTCCCGCTCGTCCGCGAGACAGTCGAGCGGCTCGAAACCGCGGCCGCGACGCTGAACTCCGACCCGACACTCGAGCCCGCCGAGCCGGGCAACCTCGTTCGGCAGTGCTTTTCGCTGATGGGAGAGTGGTCGGGCCCGATCGTGCAGACCAGCGACGCGCTGGCGGAAGTGCAGATCGAACTGATGAACACTGAAGCCCGCCGCGTCGATTCGGAGCGCATCATCGCCCGCTGGCGCGAGCTGACCGGGCCGGTGCCCGATGCGCTCGCGCTGACCTTCGAGCGGCAGCAGATCGGGCCGGTGCACAAGCCGATCGAGGTCCGGCTGCACGCGGACGGTCTCGACCTGCTTCGCGATGCGGCTGACCAGCTGCGCGACGAGCTGGCCGCTACGGCCGGCGTGACCGAATTGGAGGATGACCTGCTGCCCGGCCGGCGCGAGCTGCGCGTCAGCCTCAAGCCGCACGCGCGCAGCGTCGGCTTGACGCTCGAAGACGTCGGCCGCCAACTTCGCCAGGCGTTCTATGGCGGCGAGGCCGTTAGCCTGTTCCGCGACCGTGAGGAGGTCAAGGTGCAGGTCCGCTACCCCAAGTCCGATCGGCGCAGCCTGGCCGATCTCGAGAACATGCGGCTGCGGACGGTCACAGGCGAGGCCATTCCGTTTCTCGAAGCGGCCGAGGTGGACGTGGTCCGCAGCGTCGCCGTGCTACGCCATCAGGACGGAAAGCGACGCGTGCGCGTGTGGGCCGACATCGACGAAGATCGGGCCAACGCCGAGCAGATCATCAATCACTTGAAGGCCGGATTCCTGCCCGGCCTGGTTGCATCGACGCCCGGCCTGAGCTATTCGATCGCCGGCGAGTATGCGCAGATTCGCGAGTCGGTGGGCAGCTTGTGGACCGGCTACATCATTTCGATTCTGAGCATCTATGCGGTCATGGCCGGGTTGCTCGGGTCGTACGTTCAGCCGCTGATCATCATGGCCAGCGTGCCGCTCGGGCTGACGGGCGCCGTGATCGGCCACGCCGTGATGGGCCGCGATCTGACGCTGTTGAGTCTGTTCGGCGTGGTGGCGCTCACCGGCGTCGTAGTCAACAACGCCATCGTCATGCTCGACGAGGTCAACAAGCTGCGGGCCGACGGCCTGCCGGTCGCGCGGGCCATTCGCGAGGGCGCCCGCTCGCGCTTCCGGCCGGTGACGTCGACCGCCATCACGACCGTGGTCGGCTTGCTGCCCATGCTGACCGAGCGGAGCACGCAGGCGCAGTCGCTGGTGCCGATGGCGATATCGCTCGATTTCGGGCTGGTGTTCGCCACAGTGCTGACGCTCTTGGTGGTGCCGGCCGTGCACCTGTTCAGCAACGACCTTCGGCGGCTGGCCCGCTGGCTGCGGCGCGGCGGCGAGTATCCGACTCCCGAAGCCGTCGAAACGCTCCCCAACCGCCATCCATCAGCGGTCGGCGCCCTCTAAGCCACGTCATGGCGCGGCGTCGCTGCGACGGCCGGCTCGCGCCCCGCGGATCCGAAACGAGAGCTGTTCGAGATTGACCGCCAGGTCGACGCCGGTGACGGCCACCCCTTCCGGCAACTGAAGCGCGGCCGGCGCGAAGTTGAGAATGCCCTTGATGCCGGCCTCCATCATGGCGTCGGCCACCGGCTGGGCCGCGTCGGCCGGGACGGCCAGGATTCCCAGGCGAATGCCCAGCGACTCGACCAGCGGCGGCATCTCCGCCAGTGGGCGCACGCACAGGCTGCCATCGGGCGTCAAGCGGTCACCAATCTTGCCGGCGTCATTGTCGAACACGGCGACGATGCGGAAGCCCTTCTTGGCGAAGCCGCGGTAGGTGACCAGGGCCCGCCCCAGATTGCCGGCCCCGACCAGCACGATGTCCGACACTCGGTCGGTGCCCAGCACGCGCCGCACTCGGCCGATCAGCTCGCTGACACGGTAGCCGACGCCCGGCCGGCCGAACTGTCCGAAGTAGGCCAGGTCCTTGCGGACTTGCGAATCGGTCAGACCCAGCGCCTCGCCCAGTTGGCGGCTGGAAATCGTCTTGCGTTCGCGGGCCTGGTAGGCTTCGAGCTGCCGCAGGTACAGGCTCAGGCGGCGTACGGCGGGGACCGGAATGTCGTCGGGCTTGTTCACGGCGCTCACTCATCCAGGAGCGAGTCAACATCGTCCCGAGCGCTTGGTCAAGTGGCGCTCCGCGAACGGTGAGCGGGGGTGTGCCCAAAAGACCGGGCAAGTCGTTCTCCGAAGAGCAGCCGTTCGCCCTGCAGGGGCCGCGCTATGCCAGCCCAGGCCAACGGCCTGGAAACAACGGCGCCGAAGGAAGCGCAGCCTTGGAAGGGCGCGCTACGGCATGCGATTAGCGCGCCCCTTCAGGGCTTGGCTCGGTACGTCAACGAGGACCCCAGGGCGTTGCCCTCGTTGTTCTACACATCTCGGGTGGCGAAACTGGCCGGAGCCCGCTACGCCGAAGGCGTTGTGGCCCAAAGCCCAGGGTTGCCGCGCAGCGGCTACCCTGGGATCGCGGGGCCACGTCGATGCCAACCCCAAAGGGGTTGTGTCCTTTGGCCTACGACCGAC
>Ga0187892_10005471_pt1 | contig 19942 bp, 16 predicted proteins | sample MA1701073metaG_FD_139345 | JGI IMG/M metagenome (GOLD analysis project Ga0187892, IMG submission 139345) | Bio-ooze microbial communities from a basaltic lava cave in the Kipuka Kanohina Cave System on the Island of Hawaii, USA - MA170107-3 metaG ...
ATGCGTTCGAGGTGACGCGCTGCCGCGACTACGCGCGGGTGGACTTCCGGCTGGACGCGGACCTCCGGCCGTGGGTGCTGGAGGTGAACCCGAACCCCGACATCGCGCCCGACGCGGGACTGGCGCGGGCGGTGCGGGCGTCGGGACGGACCTACGAGGGATTCCTCGAGGAACTGGCGCGGCGGGCGGCCGCGCGCGGCGCGGGCCTCCGGGCGGTGGCTCGCGCGATCTGAGAGATATCGACGAAGTGCTGGCGACGATGCGGATCCGACCGCTGGAGCGGCGCGACCGGGCGGCGATCGCCCGGATGCTCTCCGCCACGGGGAACTTCACCCCCGAGGAGGAGTCGTGCGCCCTCGAGCTGGTGGACCTCGTCCTCGACCGGCCGGAGCAGCCGGACTACCGGTGCCTGGCCGCGACCAACGGGGCGGACGAGGCCGCGGGCTACGTGCTGTTCGGCCCGGTCCCCCTCACGGTCGGGGTGTTCGACCTCTACTGGATCGCCGTGGACCCGACGTTCCAGGGCCGGGGCTGGGGACGCGCCCTGGTGCAGGCGGTGGAGGAATGGGTCCAGGAGAGGGAGGGACGGCTGATCGTCATCGAGACGTCGACGAAGGACGGGTACGCGAGCGTGAACCGCTTCTACCGGGAGCTGGGGTATGAGGCCCTGGCCTGCATCCGGGACTTCTATCGTCCCGGAGACGACAAGATGGTCTACGGGAAGCGGTTCTCATCCCACAGAAGGAGCCCCGCCCAACATGGATGATTGGCAGCGTCTCCTCCGGGAGAGCGTGCACAATCTGGACGATCTGAAGGAGAGGTTCGGGGACGTCTTCCCCGTCGGCGTCGAGGAGGTGATCAAGCGGTTCAAGGTCCGGATCACCCCGCAGTTCCTCAAGCTCATCGAGAAGCCGGGCGATCCGATGTGGCTCCAGGTGGTTCCCGACGTCCGCGAGCTCGAGGAGGAGGACGGCGAGGAGGACCCGCTGGCCGAGGACCAGATGTCGCCCGTGCCGGGGCTGACCCACCGCTACCCGGACCGCGTGCTGCTCCTCGTGAACCACCAGTGCCCGGTCTACTGCCGCTTCTGCACGCGCAAGCGCAAGGTCTCGAAGGCCGGGGTCATCACCCGCGAGACCGTGAAGGCCGGGATCGACTACATCCGGAAGCATCCGGAGATCCGGGACGTCGTGGTCTCGGGGGGCGACCCGTTCATGCTCCCCGACGACCGGCTCGACGAGATCCTGGGCGAGCTCCGCTCCATCCCCCACGTGGAGATCTTCCGCATCGGGACCCGCGTCCCGACGGCGCTCCCGCAGCGGATCACGCCGGAGCTCTGCGCGATGCTGAGGAAGCATCACCCGGTCTACATCAACGTGCACTTCGACCATCCGCGCGAGGTGACCCCCGAGAGCGAGGAGGCGTGCAACCGCCTCGCCGACGCGGGGTGCGTGCTGGGAAACCAGATGGTCCTGCTCCGCGGCGTGAACGACGACGCCGCCGTCGTCCGGGAGCTGAACAAGAAGCTCCTGAAGATGCGGGTCCGGCCCTACTACATCTACCAGGGCGACCTGGTGCAGGGGACCGGCTACCTCCGCACGCGCCTCGAGGTGGGCCTCGACGTGATCCGGGGACTGCGCGGCTTCATGTCCGGCCTGGGCGTGCCGCACTACGTGATCGACGCGCCCGGCGGCGGAGGCAAGATCCCGCTGCTCCCCAACTACGTGGTCACCCAGGGCGACCGCGAGGTGCTGCTCAAGAACTTCCGGGGCGACCTCTACGCCTACGTGCAGCCCGACGGGGACGGGGCCGTCCCTCCCAAGGTGGCGGCGCAGGCGGGGGAGCCCTCGAACGGCTGGTAGCTCCGGAACCACGACCGGGCCGCGACGTATCAAAGGGGTCAGGACCCCCGAAGGGTCCTGACCCCTTTCTCCGGGAGATGTCCGCATGAGACCAGCCGGCCCCATCCTCCTCCTCCTCGCCCTCCCCGCCGCGGCCCAGGAGCGGAAGCCCGGCGACCTCCAGCGCGAGGAGCTCACGCTCAAGACCGCGAGCGGAGCGTCGATCGAAGCCCAGAAGTGCCGCCTCGTGGTGCCCGAGAGCCGGAAGCGCCCGAGCGACCGGACGGTCGAACTGGCCTTCATCCGGTTGAAGAGCCCGGCCCCGCGGGGCGCGCCCATCGTCTACCTGGCCGGCGGGCCCGGGAGCCCGGCCACGCCGATGGCGCGCGACCCTCGGGGGCTCGACGGCTGGGCCACGTTCCTGGAGGCGGGCGACGTCATCCTGCTCGACCAGCGCGGCACCGGCGCGTCGCGGCCGTCGCTGACGATCCCGCCCGGGCCCGTCCCCCCCGACCTCTTCCGCGACCGCGAGTCGATGCTCAAGGCCACGAAGGCGATCCTCGCCCGCGGCGTCGAGCAGGCGAAGAGCCGGGGGATCGACGTCACCGCCTACAACACCGAGGAGAGCGCGGACGACCTCGAGGACCTGAGGCTCGCGCTCGGCGTGCCGAAGCTCAGCCTGATCGGGTTCAGCTACGGGACCCACCTCGCGTTCGCGGCGATCCGGCGGCACGGGAAGAACCTGGAGCGGGTCGTGGTGATGGGGAACGAGGGGCCGGACCACAACCGGAAGCTGCCGGGCACCTACGACACGTACTTCCGGAGGCTCTCGCTGCTCGCTGCGGCTGACCCGGGCGTGCGGGAGCGCGTGCCCGATCTCTACGAGCTGGCGCGCCGCGTGTTCGCGAAGCTCGAGAAGTCGCCGATGGTCGTGCCGGTCCCCGATCCCCGGACGAAGGGCGAGGTGCCGATGCGGGTCGGAAAGTTCGGGCTCCAGCTCATCCTGATCGCCGACCTCGGCGACACCAGTGACCTCCCGGTGATCCCGCGCCTGCTGCACACGATCGACCAGGGGGACGCGTCGGTGCTCCGGTGGTTCGTGGAGAAACGGACCCGGATGGTCGAGGGGTTCTCGCTGATGTTCTGGGTCTGCGACGCGTCCTCGGGAACGTCGGCGGCGCGCTACGAGCGCATCCGCGCCGAGACGCCGGGGAGCCTGCTCGGGAACTCGATGAACGTGATCTTCCCCGAGGTGGCGGAGGCTTTCGGGAGCCCGGACCTGGGCGACGCCTTCCGCGCGCCGATCGCGAGCGACGTCCCCACGCTGTTCGTGAGCGGCCGGTTCGACGCGAACACGCCCCCCCACCAGGCGGAGGAGCTCCGCTGGGGCTTCTCGCGCGGCGTCCACCTCGTGGTGGAGAACGGCGGCCACGAGGACCTGCTCCGCCCCGAGGTCCGCGGGGTGGCGCGCCGCTTCCTGCTGGGCGAGGACGTGTCGGGCGACCGGGTGACGCTCCCGCCGCTTCGCTTCATCCCGATCGAGGGGAGCGTCCCCGGGCTGACTCACCCGTCGCTCCGGTAGAAGAAAAGGGAAAAAGGTGCCACTCTTCTTTTCCGCCGCGGAAAAGAAGAGTGGCACCTTTTTCCCTACGCCGGCACGAGCCCCGTCGGGGTCTGCGAGCCGGGAGGCTTGCGGGCGCTCTCCTCCAGCCACTCGCGCACGAAGCCGACCAGGTCGGGCGGGTAGGCCAGCTCGGAGAGCTGCCCGGCCACCTCCTGCTCGAGCTGCGTGTCCCCCGTCTCCACCGCGATCCGGAAGGCCTCCTCGAGCTGCAGCACCGCCTGCGTGGGATCGTCGCGGAGCCGCCACCCCAGCCGGAACAGCGTCCACCCCTCCTCGACCCTCGCGCCCACCGCCCGGAACCGCTCGAGCGCGCGGTTGAGCTGCGCCTGCACGCGCCCCTGCTCGCGCCGCCCCTTCGCGGCCATCAACTCCGCCAACTCCACCATCACGAGCCCGGCGCGCAGCGAGTCGCACAGCCGGCGCGAGACCGCCAGCGACTCGCGTAAGCAGGCTTCGGCCTCCGTTGCGTCCCCGAGCGCCCGCTGGAGGCGAGCGAGCAGATAGAGCGCCGCCGCGCGCCCGCGCGCGTCCCCGGCCCTGCCGTATTCCGCCAACGCCTGACGCGCCAGCCCGCGCTGCGCCTCGTCCCCGAGGCGCGGCGCCTCCCAGCCGGCGAGGATCAGCGATGCGGTCGCCGTCCCCCGGTGGTCGTGCGCGGCGACCGCCGCGTCGCAGGCCTTGCGGAGCAGGTCCAGCGCGCGCACCAGCTCGCCGCGGTGCTGCGCCTGGCGGGCGTGGTGCAGGTCGGCCCACACCTCCGGGTCCTCCGCCCAGGGCCGCGCGGCCCGACGCTTCTCGGCTTCGGTGAGAGTGACCCCGAGGTCCTCGGCCGCGGCCGTCACGCAGGGGATGAGCGCCTCCCCCGGCGGCCCGCTCCCGGGGAGCGCGAACCAACGGTCCTCGCGCTTGAGGCCCACCACCCAACCCGAGCAGTGCCCGACCAGGAGCTCGACCGCCAGCTCGCCCTCGCGCCGGACGAACGAGCCATAGATCACCCCGTCCGCGCCGAACTCGGCACAGGTGAACCGCGGATCCCGCTCGGCCTGACCGATGCGCGCGGGATGGGCCTCCACGGTCACTCCTCGCGCGAAGAGCGCCTCGTCGAGCGCGTACTCCAGCTCGGTCGCGAGCAGGGTCCCCGCATCGAGGTCGCCGGACTCGCGCGCGCCGGCGAAGCGGAAGACCGCGACCTTGCGGAGCCGCAGCTCCTCCGGCCGGGGCTCCTGCCCGGTCACGCCCGCCGCGAGCGTCCGGCCGATCTCGCGCGCGACGCCCGGGAGCGCGTGGGCGTGGTGCGCTTCGGCTCCCCCCTCCGCCACGAGGCGGAAGTCCGTGGTCTCGTGCAGGCGCACCTCGGCCAGGAACTGCCCGTGGAATCCGCGCATGAGCCGCGACTCGGCGACCAGCCCGCCCGCCGGCACCGGCCCGCCGCCGCCTCCTCCGGGTCCTGGCCTGAGGATGCGGGGCCGGAACGCGCCGGTCCGCTCGAGCGCCACGCCGAGGAGCAGGGGCCAGCGGACCAGGAGGTCCTCGTCGATCCCGCTTCCCCCCTTCGCGGGCGAGAGCAGCACGAACCGCGGACCGGCGCCGCTCACCGCGCCCCCCGACCCCGGAGCCGCGCGGGGCACGCGCGCGGGCCTCGCCGGGCCCGGGGTTTCTCCAGCACGCGGGTGTCCATCGTCTCGCGGTGGGCCTCGGAGCTGCGCCGGACGCCCACGTCTCGCGCGGATTATAGGTCCGGCGCGGGCGACCTGCATGCGGGCCCGATACAATCCGCCGCACCTTGGACGTGAGCGGCGTTCACGTTGAGTCTCTCGAAGAGGGGGGCGGGCGGCTCCTGATCCGCCTGAGGGGAGCCTTCGATCTCGAGACCGCGCCGCGGGTCTGGCCCGAGCTGCGGGCGCTGGTCCGGCGGGCCACCGCCGCGCTCCGCATCGACCTCGCGGGGGTGACCGCGCTGGACGGCGCCGCCACGGCGCTCCTCGAGCGCCTCCGGTCCGAGGCGGCGGCCCGCGGGGTCCCGGCCGAGATCGCGAAACGCGCCGGAGCGCTTCCGCTCCCTGCTCGAGCTCTACGCCGGGCGGAGCGCGTCTCCGGCCGGGGCGCGCCCAGCGCTCGAGGGGTGGATCGAGACGGTCGGCCGGCACGCCGAGGACCTCGGCCGGATCGCGGTCGGCCTCTTCCAGTTCGTCGGCGACCTGACCGTGCATGCGGTCCGGGCCCTGCGCACGCCGCGGACGGTGCGCTGGCGCGACCTCGGCCTGCTCATGGAGCGCGCCGGCGCGGACGGGCTCCCGATCACCGCCCTCATCGACCTCCTGATGGGGCTCATCCTCGGATACCAGGCGGCGGTGCAGCTCCGTCAGGTGGGCGGCAACATCTACGTGGCCAAGCTGGTCGCGCTCGCGCTCACGCGAGAGCTGGGCCCGCTCATGACCGCGATCGTCGTCGCCGGCCGCTCCGGCGCCGCCTACGCCGCCGCGCTGAGCACGATGAAGTTCGGGGAGGAACTCGATGCGCTTCGGACGCTGGGCCTCGACCCCTACCGGTTCCTGGTCTTCCCGCGCGCGCTGGCGCTCTTCCTCACGCTCCCGCTGCTCACGCTGTTCGCCGACCTCATGGGGATCCTGGGCGGGCTCGTCGTAGCGGTCACCGGACTGGACCTGACCGCGAACGCCTACCTGATCGAGACCCGCAAGTCGCGCGAGGTCTGGGACGTCGCCTCGGGGGTGCTCAAGAGCCTCTGCTTCGCCGTGGTGATCGCGCTCGTGGCCTGCCGGAAGGGGCTCGCGGCCCGGATCGGCGCGGAAGGGGTCGGGCGGGCGGCCACCTCGGCGGTGGTCACCTCGATCTTCCTGCTGGTCGCGCTGGACGCGGCCTTCGGCGTGCTCTTCCACTCGGTGGGCCTGTGAGCCCGCCCGAGGTGGAGGCGCGGGGCCTGGCCGTGGGCTACGACGGCCGGCCGATCCTCGAGGGGCTCGACTTCGCGGTCGAGCGGGGGGACATCTTCGCGCTGCTCGGCGCGAGCGGCTCGGGCAAGTCCACGGTGCTCAAGTGCCTGATCGGGCTCCTCGAGCCGATCGCCGGCGACGTGCGCTTCCGCGGGGAGCCGCCGCCGCCGCTCGAGGACCGGCGCCCGCAATGGGGGACGATGTTCCAGGGCGGCGCGCTCTTCGGCTCGCTGACGGTGGCGGAGAACGTGGCGCTCCCGCTCGAGCAGTGGACCGGCCTCGACGCGGGCGCGATCGACGTGATCGCGCGCGCGCGGCTCCGGCTGGTCGGGCTCGCCGGCGCCGAGGACCTCAGGCCCGCCGAGCTGTCGGGTGGGCGTGGACCGGATGGACCTGGAGGGCTCTCGCGCCGGTTTCTGGAGGTGCTCGACGACGCAAAGAAGAAGCTCGAGGCCCTCGACGCGAAGCGATTCTCCGAGCGCGCCTTCCACGCGCTGGACGAGGCCGGACGGGCGGTCGCCGAATTCCGGGCGGTGGTGGCGCGGCTCGACGAGCTGGTCGTGAGCTCGAAGATTCCCGAGACCACGGGCGCAGTCCGCTCCGCCGCGGAGTCCGTCGAAGGGGGCGCGCGCGAGCTGACCAGGGTGGCGGGAGACGCACGGGACCTCCCGGCCGCGCTCCGCGAGACGCTGGAGGCGGTGCGTCGGCTCGCGGCGCTGCTCGAGCGCGACCCCTCCGCGCTGCTCCGCGGGCGGGGTCCGGTCCCCGAAGGGAGGAAGTGAACATGCGCCGCGCGGTCCTGCTCGCCGGCTGGGCGGCGCTCGCCGGGTGCCTGAGCCCGCGGTGCCGGTCCGCACCTTCCGCCCGGAGCTCTCCGAGGCGGCCGCCGGCGCGCCGCGCGCGGACGCGCCCGAGCTCCGCCTGCGGCGTGTGGTCGCCGCGGCGCACCTCCGCGACCGGATGGCCTGGCGGGTCTCGAAGGTCGAGTACGGCTTCCACGAGGACCTCCGGTGGGCCGAGGAGCCGGGCGCCTACGCCGATCGCGCGCTGGAGCGCGCGCTCTTCCAATCGGGCGCCTGCCGCCGGACCGAGGCTCCGGGCCGGCCGGCCGCGGAGGTCGAGCTGAGGGCCTTCGAGGGGGTCCGCTCCCCGTCCCGCGAGGCGGTGGTCACGCTGGCCGTGCGGCTCTGGGACGAGCGCGGCGTCGGGCTGAGCTACTCCAGCTCCTCGAAGACCGGGAAGCTCTTCATCGTCCGCTCGTAGGCGTCCCGGAGCTCCCGGCAGATCGCCCGCTCCTCTCCCGTGGTCGCGGTGCACGATCTCGGCTTCGTGCGCTCGAGGAGCGCCCGGGGGGGCCGCCCATTACCTCGCGCACCCACCCACTTCCCGAAGTCACTGTCCATCGTGACCAGGATCCCTTGCTCACCGGCCTCTACCTACGGGAACGCTTCAGGTTGTTCAAGCCCTCGCGAGCCTCCCACGTGGGTGGGTCGCGGCGCCATCCCACGAGGGTTCGCGGGTTCAGCGGGGTCCCACCGGTTCCACCAGCGCCTTGACGCAACTTCCGTCGCTCCGAGAATGGTTGCGCTGATCGGAGAGACCCACCTGCCGGTGCGGCCTGCCGCCTCGGCTGTCGCCCACGAGGTGCCGCCATGAAACGAACCCGCCGCTCCCCCGCTGTCCTCTTCTGCCTGCTCGCGATCGCGGGCGCCGCTCACGCGCAGGGGGCCGCGTCCCTGCTGCGCGATCTGAACACCGCCCCTCCCCCGTACCAGAATTCCTCGGACCCGACCTGGCTGCGCGCGGTGGGACCCACGCTGTACTTCAACGCCTACGAGCCGGGCGTGTCCGGAGCGGAGCTGTGGCGGACCGACGGCACAGGCGCGGGCACGCGGCTGGTCAAGGACCTCAACCCCGGCGGGGACGACTCGCAGCCGTACTACGGCGCCACGCTAGGGAGCATCATCTTCTTCTCCGCCTACACCGAGGCCTTCGGCGCCGAGCTGTACCGGAGCGACGGCACGGCGGCCGGGACCACGCTCGTCCGCGACATCTTCCCCGGCTTCTGGGACTCGTTCCCCTCCGAGCTGGTCACGATGGGCGGCTTCATCTACTTCGCCGCGGACGACGGCGTGAACGGACGCGAGTTCTGGCGGACCGACGGCACCCCGGCCGGCACCTCGATGCTGGGCGATCTCTGGCTCGGTCCGGGGAGCTCGAACCCGTCCTTCTTCACGGTCGTGGGGAGCACCCTCTACTTCGCGGCCGACGACGGCGTGAACGGGATGGAGCTGTGGAAGAGCAACGGCACCCCCGCCGGGACCGCGATCGTGGCCGACCTCTGGCCGGGCGCGACCGGCTCCTGCCCCATCAGCTTGACCGTCCTCGGCAGCACGGTCCTCTTCACGGCCGACGACGGCAGCAACGGCCCGGAGCTCTGGAAGAGCGACGGCACCCCGGGCGGCACCTCCATGGTGCGGGACATCTGGGTTGGACCGATCGGCTCCAGTCCGACCGAGCTGGCCGTCGTGGCGGGCGTCCTCTACTTCACCGCCGACGACGGCGTGAACGGCGCCGAGCTCTGGCGGAGCGACGGCACCTTCGCGGGGACCCGCATGGTCCGCGACATCTGGCCGGGCGCCCTGGGCTCGGCGCCCTACGGGATCGCCGACGCGGCCGGAACCGTCGTCTTCCTCGCCGACGACGGCACGCGCGGCTACGAGCTCTGGCGGAGCAACGGCACCTCCGGCGGGACCACGCTGGTCCGCGACGTCTGGCCGGGCGCCCCCAGCTCGAGCCCCACCGCGCTCTACGCCGCCGGTGCGCTCCTCTACTTCGGCGCCGACAACGGCGTCAACGGCGCCGAGCTCTGGCGGACCGACGGCACCACCGCCGGCACCGTGCTCGTGCGGGACGTCGCCCCCGGCGCCGCGGCCTCCTACCCCCGCGACTTCGCGCCGCTCGGCAGCGTTCTCCTCTTCTCGGCGGACGACGGGGTCATCGGCCGCGAGCCGTGGCGGACCGACGGCACGCCGGCCGGCACGTCCCTGATCCGCGACATCGGAGGCACCACTTCGGACTCCTGGCCGCGCCCCATGATCGACTCCCGCGGGGTCGGGCGGTTGTACTTCATGGCCGACGACGGAGTGAACGGCCGCGAGCCCTGGCGGAGCGACGGCACTCCGGCCACCACCACGAGGATCAGCCCGGGAACCCCGGTCCAGGACGACGGGGAGCGCCCGGCGATCGCGCGGGGCCTCATGTTCTTCGGCGCCGAGAACCCCGCGACCGGCCGCGAGCTCTGGCGGAGCGACGGCACGGCCGCCGGGACCGCGCTGGTGCGCGAGCTGTTCCCCGGCATCAACGGCTCGTATCCGAGCGAGCTGACCGAGATGGGCGGCGTCGTCTACTTCCGGGCCGACAACGGCTCGACCGGGAACGAGCTGTACCGGAGCGACGGCACCTTTGCCGGGACCTTCCTGGTCAAGGACATCGCCCCGGGAGGGAACAGCTCGAACCCGGGCGGCCTGGTCCAGGTAGGCGGAAGGGTCTTCTTCACCGCCGACGACGGGACGAATGGCGCGGAGCTGTGGGTGACCGACGGGACGGCCGCCGGCACCGTGATGGTGCTCGACATCTCGCTCGGCGGCAGTTCCTGGCCCGCCTTCCTGACCGCGATGGGAGGCATCTGCTACTTCCAGGCGGACGACGGCGTCAACGGTGGCGAGCTGTGGCGGAGCGACGGCACGTCGGGCGGGACCGTCATCGTCCAGGACATCCAGCCGGGCGCGGGCAGCTCCTGGCCCTGGGCCTTCTTCGCGCTCGGGAACACCCTCTTCTTCCAGGCCGACGACGGCCTGAACGGCGTGGAGCTGTGGAAGACCGACGGCACCCCGAGCGGGACCGCGCTCGTCCGCGACATCTTCGCCGGACCGGGCTCCTCGTTCCCGGACCGCATGAACTGCCTCGGTGGCACGCTCCTCTTCGTGGCGACCGAGGCGGGCACGGGCCGCGAGCTGTGGCGGAGCGACGGCACGCCCGGGGGGACCGTCATCGTGCGCGACGTGAGCCCCGGCCCCGAGCCCGGATGCTCCGCGGCCAGCTTCGTGTTCGCGCCCCCGGGCGCGGCGCGGGCGCTCTTCTCGGCGACGGACGGGACGACCGGCCTCGAGCTGTGGCGCACGGACGGAACGGGGGCGGGCACGGTCCTCCATCAGGACCTCGCTCCCGGCGCCGTGAACTCGAATCCAGACCGGCCGACGCTCGCGGGCACGAGCCTCTTCTTCGCGGCGTCCGACGGCGTCTCCGGCGTCGAGCCGTGGGCGATGCGGAGCATGGCCGCGGCGGTCCCGTTCGGCACGGGCTGCCCGGCCGTCTCCGGCCTCACCCCGCAGGTCGCCGGCTCCGGGGGCGCGCCGTCCATCGGGAACGCCCTCTTCGCGCTCCGGGTGACCCAGGCGACGCCGAGCTCGCAGGCGCTCCTCCTGCTCGGGCTCCTGCCGGCCGATCAGCCGCTCCCGGCGGGGTGCGTCCTCCACGTGGGCGCGCCGGTCCTGGTGGCGTGGTTCCCGACCGACACCCAGGGCGTCGCCGTCGTTCCGATGTCCGTGCCGCCGGTGCCGGGCCTCGACGGACTGCAGCTCTTCGCGCAGTTCGGCGTGCTGGACGCGGGGAGCCCGCTCGGGGTGGCGATCACGCCCGGCCTCCGGATCGTGGTGGCGACGAACTGACGGACGAGGACAGAGGAGCCTCCGATGTCCGCTCTCGCCGTTCTCACCGTCCCGCTCGCGCTCGCGTCGCTAGAAGACCGTACCAGGTGCGGTCTTTCCTGACCCCCGGTCAGCGCCGCGCGGAGACGCCGCGGCCGTAGTAGCCGTTCGAATTGGCCAGCTCGATGCGCGCCCGCTCGGCGCGCGCCGCCTGGCTGGTCGGATCGAGGGCCAGCGCAACGCCGACGGCCTCGAGGGCCTGAGGATACGACTGCCGGTTCACGTAGACCGAGGCGAGGTTGAGCTGGCTCTCCACGAGCTGCGCTCGGACCTCTCCCTCCAACCCGGCCAGCGCGCCCAGGGTCGCGCCGTCGGCGGCGTGCCGCCGACGCAGACCCTCGATGCGCGCCAGCGCCTCGCGCCCGGCCCGGACCGCCGCCTCGAAGGCGTCGCGCGACTTCCGGAGCTCCCGCGAGGCCGCCAGCCCCCCGCGGTCCAGCTCCACCGCGCGGTCCCTGAGCCGGAGCACCGGCTCGAGCCGCCGCGCCAGCTCCTCGTCCATGCGCCGCTGCCGCTGCTCGGCGTCGAGGCGCTCGACCAGCTCGCGCGCGCCGGCGGCCGCTTCGGCCTCGGGATCCAGGGCCAGCACGCGGGACGCCTCGCGCCGCGCGCCCCTCCGGTTCCCGGATGCTGCCAGCTCGCGCGCCCACGCGAGCAGCGCCGCCGGCATCCGCCGTTCGACCTCCTCGAGCACCTGCGCCGCCTCGTCCCGGAGCGAGGGGTCCCGGGCGCGCGCGAGGTCCGCCTCTCTCCGGGCCTGGGCCAGCAGGTTCTCCTGGGCGGCGAACCGCGCCAGCTCGAGATGCTGGCGGCCGGTCCGCGCGGCGCGCGAGGCGATCGTGTACCAGGCGTGCTTCTCGATCCGCTCCCGCGGCCAATCGGCGCGCGCGACCGAGCCGTTCTCGCGCACCTCCAGCACCACGGCGTGGTCCTTCACCTCGACGACGCGGGCGTCCAGCGTCCGGCCGTCCCGGAGCGCCACCCGCTCGGCCGCCGCGAGGCCGGCCAGCAGCGCCAGCGTCACCGTCAGGCTCCGCGGGCTCATCGCGCTCCATCCTTCCGGTCGGCCTCGATGCAGGCGGGCGCCGTGCAGCCGAGGAGGTCGCCTTCGGAAGTTCCACACACACACGTTCCGGTGGCGTGCACCGGGAGGTCCTTCGGGGAGGAGCGGCACCCGGCGGCGAGGACCGCGAGTGCGGCCAGCATCAGCAGCGTTCGTCTCATGACAAGGTTCCTTGAAGGGCGGGCCCGTATCCGCGGTCCCGCCTCCTCCGATGCCGGTGCCGGCCGCCGGTTTCACCGCATGCCCGAGGCGCCCGCCGGCCGACCGACGGCCCTCGCGGCGGCCGGGCCCATCGCCTCCACGTCCACGGCCGCCCAGGTCTCGAGCGCCGCGAGCGCCCGCTCCCGCTCCATGCGCAGCTCGGCCAGCGTGAGGCGGACCTCGATCGGCCCCCGGGCGCTCTCCAGCGCCTCGGATAGCGAGCCGCGCGCGACGGCGTAGCTCGCGCGGGCGAGCCGCGCCATCTGCTCCGTCCGCGGGAGGACCCCCTTCTGGAAGAGGCGGATCGCCCGCTCGGCGTCGCGGAGCACCGCGAGGTTGAGCACGAAGCTGGCCCGGAGGTCCCGCTCGTACTGCGCGCGGGCCGCCCGGGCGCGCGCCAGCTCGGCCTGCGCCTGGTCGATGCCCGCCCGGATCGCCTCCAGCCGCGTGGGGAGCACGAGCATCCCTCCCACGGTCCGCGAGATGGACCCGACCGCGCTCCAGGAGAGGCCCAGGTCGGGAAGGAACATCTGCCGGGCGAGCCCCAGGGCCTCCTCGCGCCCGGCCACGTCCCGCTGGAGCGCGGCCAGCTCGGGGCTCCTCTCGGAGGCGAGCCCCAGCAGTTCGAGGTCCGAGAGCGGCAGGGGCCGCGCTGCGGGAAGCTCGAAGGGAAGGGGAAGCGGAGTGCCCGTCTCCCGCCCGAGGAGCGCGTTGAGCCTCTCGCGCGCCGGAGGGACCCGGCTTCTCCGGCGCTCCAGGGCATTGACCGCGAAGTCGAGACGGTTCTGCGCCTCCAGCAACCCCTGTACGGGAAGGGAACCCGAGCGGAGCCTCTCCGTCGCCTCTCCGACCATCATGCGGATCAGCGCGACGTCCTCCTCCTCGAGCCGGATCGACTCGGCGAGCAGGGCCCAGTCATAGACGGCGGCCCGCACGCGTCCCTGGAGCTGGAAGCGCGCCGCTTCGAACCGAAGGCCCGCGGCCCGCGCGTCCTCGAGCGCGCGGCGCCCGGCCGCGAGCAGCTTGGTCGGGAACGGGATGTTGGTCATCGGGTCGTTCAGGACGCCGATGGTGGTCCGGTTCCAGGGCTTCAGGTTCTCGAGGCTGAAGGGATAGTCGTACAGGTAGCTCAGCGTCACCGCGACGTTGGGGAGGCTCGAGTCCTGGGGGACGCGCTCGAGCGCCGCCCGCCACTCCCAGTAGCGGGTCTCCAGGTCGGCGTTCGCCGCGAGCGCGACGCGGACGTAGTCGTCGGGCGCGGGGCGTTCGGGAAGCGCGGGAGGCTGGCGCTTCCCGCCGTACGGGCGACCGGCCTCCTCCGCCCGCTGCCGCTCGGCTCTCTCGCCCGAGGGCCGGAGCGCGCAGCCGGAGAAGAGGAAGACGAGGCAGATCATCGATCTCGGGAGCATGGCTCAGTGCCCTCTCAGCTCGGGGACGGGGAGCGTGCGCGGGTCGACGGTCCCGCGCTTCATCTCGAACCGCCACTTCCAGATGGCGTAGACCGCGGGGTAGACGAGCAGCTCCAGGACGAAGCTCGTGAAGAGCCCGCCCGCGAGCGGCGCCGCGACGCGCTTCATCATGTCGGCGCCCGTGCCGGTGGACCACAGGATCGGGAGGAGCCCGAGGAAGGAGGTCCCCACCGTCATCATCTTGGGCCGGATCCGCTTCACGGCGCCGTGCACGATGGCCTCGGTGAGGTCCGAGTAGGTCCGCATCTTCCCTTCACGGACGCGCTCCCAGTAGGCCAGATCGAGGAAGAGGAGCATGAAGACGCCGGTCTCGGCGTCGAGGCCGAGCAGCGCGATGATCCCGACCGCGGAGGCGACGGAGAGGTTGTGGCCCATGAGGTGCATGAGCCAGAAGGCGCCGATCGCGGAGAACGGCACCGCCAGGAGCACGATGCCGGCCTTCACCGGCGACTTCGTGTTCATGTAGAGGAGGACGAAGATCAGGAAGAGCGTGATCGGGATCAGGACCTTCATGCGCTCCTTGACGCGGAGCATGTTCTCGTACTGCCCGCTCCAGAGGAGCGTGATGCCGGGCGGGAGCTGGATCCGTTCCCGGACCAGCGCCTTCGCGCGGTCCACGTAGCCGCCGATGTCGCTCTCGGCGGTGTCCACGAAGACGTAGCCGGCCAGCAGGCCGCTCTCGTTCCGGATCATGGCGGGACCGTGCACGATCCGCAGGTCGGCCAGCTCCTCGAGCGGCACCTGGGCCCCGCCCGGCGTGGGCACGAGCACGCGGCGCAGCTCCGGCAGGTCGTCGCGGAGCTCGCGCGCGTAGCGCACGTTGACCGTGTAGCGTTCGCGCCCCTCGACGGTGGTGGTCACCGCCTCGCCGCCGACGGCGGACATCAAGACCATCTGGGCGTCTTCGACGGTGAGGCCGTGGCGCGCGAGCCTCTCCCGCTTCAGGTCGAAGTCCAGGAAGAAGCCGCCGGTCGTCCGCTCGGCGAAGGCGCTCCGGGTGCCCGGCAGGTCCTTGAGGACCGCCTCGAGGTGGGTCCCAACCTCCTCGATCTGCTTCAGGTCCCCTCCCAGGACCTTGATCCCGATGGGCGTGCGGACCCCCGTGGTCAACATGTCGATCCGGGTCTTGATCGGCATGGTCCAGGCGTTCGTGCTCCCGGGGAACTGCATCGCCGCGTCCAGCTCCACGATCAGCTCGTCCTTCGTCAGGCGGTCGGGCCAGAGACGACGCGGGATCGCCTGGAGCCACCCAGGCCAGCCGGAATAGAAGCGCTCGCGGTGGCGCCACTGCTCCGGGGGCTTGAGGTGTACCACCGTCTCCATCATGGAGAGAGGCGCCGGATCCGTGGAAGTCTCGGCCCGCCCCGCCTTCCCATGCACCCGCTCCACCTCGGGGAAGCCCTTGAGGACCTGGTCCATGCGCTGCATGAGCCCAAGGGCATCCGTGACCGACAGGCCCGGAAACGTCGTGGGCATGTAGAGGAGGTCTCCCTCCCAGAGGGGGGGCATGAACTCCTTGCCCAGCGGGCGGACCGGGAGCCGATTCAGGAGGGGTACCTCCGAGAAATCCACGAGGAGCGGGAACGTGGTGAGCACGAGCAGGCCCGCGAGCGAGATCGTGAGCCAGGGATGGCGGACCACGAACCGGCAGGGGCCCTCGTAAAGCGCGAAGAGGACCCGGCTCACCGGATGCCGTTCCTCCGGGTAGTAGCGGCCGACCGCGACCTGGTTGAAGGACCACGAGAGCCAGCGCGGCCGGAAGGAGACCCAGTCCATCCGGGCGAACATCATCCGGACGGCCGGATCGAGGGTGATCGCGAGCAGCGCCGCGATCGCCATCGTGAGGTTCTTCGTGTAGGCGAGCGGCTTGAAGAGGCGTCCCTCCTGCTCCTCGAGCGCGAAGATGGGCAGGAAGGCCACCGCGATCACCAGCAGCGAGAAGAAGACCGAGGGCCCCACCTCCTTCAGCGCCTGGAGCCGGACGGCGTGGAAGTCCCCCTGGCGCCCCCCGGCCTCCCAGAGCTGGAGCTTCTTGTAGGCGTTCTCCACCTCCACGATGGCCCCGTCCACGAGCACGCCGATGGAGATGGCCACCCCGGCCAGCGACATGATGTTGGACGTGACCCCGAGGAAGTACATCGGGATGAAGGCCAGGAGCACCGAGATCGGGATCGTGATGATCGGGACCAGCGCCGAGGGGATGTGCCAGAGGAAGATCAGGATCATCAGGCTGACCACGAGGAGCGCGAGGATCAGCTCGTCGGTGAGCGTCGCGATCGATTCACGGATCAGGCGGGAGCGGTCGTAGGTCGGGACCAGCTCGACCCCGGGCGGGAGCGAGGGGCGGACCTCCTCGATCCTGGCCTTCACGCGCTCGATCACGTTCAGGGCGTTCTCGCCGTGGCGCATCACGACGATCCCGCCCACCGCGTCCCCCAGGCCGTCCAGGTCGCCGACCCCGCGCCGGAGCTCCGGCCCGAGCGAGACGCGTCCGAGGTGCTTCACGAGGATCGGCGTCCCGCCCCGGTCCACGCCGACCGCAATCTGCTGGAGGTCCGCGACCGAACGGGCGTAGCCGCGGCCGCGCACCATGTACTCCGCGCCGGCCCATTCGACGAGGCGCCCGCCCACGTCGTTGTTCCCCCGCCGGACCGCCTCGACCACCTTCCCGATGGGGACGTCGTAGGCGAGGAGCGCCGCGGGGTCCAGGTTCACCTGGTACTGCTTCTGGAAGCCGCCGAAGGACGCGACCTCGGCCACGCCGGGGACCGACTGGAGCCAATAGCGGAGCGACCAGTCCTGGAAGCTCCGGAGCTGGGCGAGGTCGTTCCGCCCGGTGCGATCGACCAGGGCGTACTGGAAGACCCACCCGACCCCGGTCGCGTCGGGTCCCAGCTCCGTCCTCACCCCTTCGGGGAGCCGCGGGAGGATCTTGCTCAGGTACTCGAGCGTCCGGCTCCGCGCCCAGTACAGGTCGGTGCCGTCCTGGAAGATGAGGTAGACGAACGAATAGCCGAAGTCGGAGAAGCCCCGGATGGCCTTCACCTTCGGGGCCCCGAGCATCGCCGTGACGATCGGGTAGGTGACCTGGTCCTCGACGATGTCCGGGCTCCGGTCCCAGCGCGAGTACACGATCACCTGGGTGTCCGAGAGGTCCGGGATCGCGTCCAGCGGGACGTTCCGGGTGCACCAGACCGCGCCCGCCACCGCCACCGCCGTGAAGACCAGGACGATGAACTTGTTCCGGGCGCAGACCTCGATGACGCGCTCGACCATGAGGTCCCCCTACTTCCCGTGGCCGCCGTGGCCCGCCTGCGTCAGGGCGGCCTTGAGGCGGCTCTCGGAGTCGATCAGGAAGGTCCCGCTGGTGACGATCCGCTCCCCCTCCGCGAGACCCTCCCGCACGACCGCCCAGCCGTCGGAGCGGTCGCCCAGCGTGACCTGGCGCGGCTCGAAGCGCCCGTCTCCGAGGTCCGCGAAGACGATCTGGCGCGTCCCCGTGTCCAGCACGGCCTGGTCGTCCACCACGAGCCGCTCTCCCAGCGCGACGCGGAGCGCCACGTCGCCGTACATCCCGGGCTTCAGCCTCTCCTCGGGGTTGGAGACCTCGAGCCGCACGCGCGCGGTCCGCGTCATCTCGTTGAGATAGGGGTAGACGTAGACCACCTCGCCCTCCACGTGCTCGCCGGGGAGCGACGACAAGTGGACGGTCGCCTTCATCCCGACCTGCACGTGCGGGAGCTCCGGCTCGTAGACGTCGGCGTGGACCCAGACCGTGGAGAGGTCGGCCAGCTCGTAGAGGTCGCGGCCCGGTTCCACGGACCCGCCGCGCACGACGTTACGGCGCGTGACCACTCCGCGGACCCGGGCGTGGATGGACACCACGCGCTCGGGCTCGCCGCTCGCCTCGAGGGCCTGGATCTGCTCGTCCGTCAGGTCCCACAGGCGGAGTCGGTCCCGGGCGCTCTTCAGCGTCTCGTCCGCCAGCGCCCGGAGGGCCGCCGGCGCGTCGGCCGGGAGCCCGCGCGCGGACTGCAGCGCCAGCAGGAGGTTCCGCTGCGCCTCGAGCAGCTCCGGGCTGTAGATGGAGAACAGCGGGGCTCCGATCCGCACGAGGTCGCCGGTCGCCTTCACGAACATCTCCTCGATCCAGCCGGCGAACTTGAGGCTCACCGCGGAGAGCCGTTTCTCGTTGAATTCGACCCGACCGACCGCCCGGATGGTCCTCTCGAGCATCCGCTTCTCGACCGTGCCGGTCCGGACTCCGATGAGCTGGCGGCGCTCGGGGGTCACCCGGATCGTCGCGTGCTCGGGGACCGCGGAGGCGGTGGCGGCGTCCTCCGGCTTGCGGACGACCAGGGACATGTTGCAGATGGGGCAGTCCCCCGGCCGGTCCGAGGTGTAGCTGGGGTGCATGGGGCAGTAGTAGAACGGCTGGTCGGCGGCGGCGGGCTGGCCGGACGAGGCCGGGGTCGCGTCCTTCGAGGTGCGCGGGACCTCGCGGCGAGAGGGGATCAGGAGATAGACGAGGAAGCCGGCGCCGAGCAGGGCCAGCAAGAGCATGAAGCAGGTGAACTTCCGCATGGTCGGTTCTCCACCCCGGACGGACCGCGTCCGCCCGGAAACCTGAAAGGCGCGCGGGTGAGGGCTCAGTTCCCGGAACAGACCGGGAGCCCGGGCGCGCGGGTCGTGGTGGAGATCAGAGGCGGTAGACGCGGAGGACCGCCTGCGGGTCGGGCGGCGGCGGCGGGGCCGGGCCCCGGCAATCGAGGAGGGGGATCGCCCGGAAGGCCGGGAGCGGCGCAGTCGCGGGCACGGCCGCCGCCGCTGGAGCGAAGGACGTGAAGGGTGCGGAGCTCGGGGGGGCGGCCGCGGCGGTCTCGGCGGAGCGGACCTGGGCGTCGTCGCAGCAGCAGCCCGCGGACTGGAACCGCGGACCGGTGCGTTCCCCCTTCGCGCAGCACGACCGCTTCTCCGGCGCGGGCGGCCGCGCGCCGCACCCCTCCAGGCGTCCGTGGACGACGCACGGGCAGATGTGGAGCGCAACGCCGTGGAACGTCACGGCGAGGACCATCAGCGAGCCGAGGATGCCCATGTCCGGATCCGTCATCGACCGGCCGGGCGGTCGCACTCAAATCATCCAGCGCGTCGGCGGATCGCGCAAGGAGCCGTCCGGCCCTACCGCGCTCCGGGGCGACGTGGTGCAATCGCGCCGATGAACCAACCGGGCGCCGGCACGCCGTGGGAGCGGCTCGAGCACGAGACCGTCTTCCGATGTCCCTACTACACGCTCGAGCGGGACCTGTACCGGCTCCCCTCGGGGGAGGCGCGCAACTACCACTACGTGCACACGGGCGGCTCGGCTACGGTGATCCCCGAGCGGGCCGACGGGCGCCTCGTGCTGGTGCGTCAGTACCGGTATCTCATGCGGCTCCCGAGCCTCGAGTTCCCGCGCGGGGGGATGCAGCCGGGCGACGACGCGCTCGTGGTCGCGCGCAAGGAGCTGGAGGAGGAGGCCGGGCTCGTGGCCGGCGAGCTCCAGGAGATCGGGCGGTTCGCCCCCTACAACGGCGTCTCGGACGAGACCAGCTACGTCTTCCTGGCCCGCCGGCTCACCGAGACCGCGAGCCGGCCCGAGGCGACCGAGGAGCTGAGCGTGGAGGTCCATGCGGTCGCTTCGCTCCAGGCCCTGGCGCGGTCGGGCGAGCTCCGAGACGGCATGACGCTCGCGGCGCTCTACCTCTATCTGCTGCGGAGGTAGGGGGAGGAGAAAGACGGAACCAAGTACCCTTAATGCCGGTCCTCGGCGGGGTGACCGGTGGGGAGCAGCGCGCGCAGGAAGCCCGGGAAGACCGCGAGCGCGGTGCGACCGCGCAAGAGGTCGCGGAACAGGTTGCGGCGCACCCAGGGAGGAAGCCCCGTGCGCCCGATCGGCGGCGCCATGAGGCCCTGGGCGATCGACCGGATCATCCGGTCGTGCACCCCCCCCACCCGCGCCCACACGCGCAGCCGCTCCCAGAAGAG
>Ga0187892_10005472_pt1 | contig 19941 bp, 23 predicted proteins | sample MA1701073metaG_FD_139345 | JGI IMG/M metagenome (GOLD analysis project Ga0187892, IMG submission 139345) | Bio-ooze microbial communities from a basaltic lava cave in the Kipuka Kanohina Cave System on the Island of Hawaii, USA - MA170107-3 metaG ...
CGGCCGCCACGTGAACTGCCTGCGGTCCGGCCGCTGGAACCTCGGAGCCGCCTGCGGCGATTCGTGCGTCGACATGCAAGCGGTCTACCGCCTGCGTCCGACGATTTTTTCACAGCCTCTCAGGTGAAGACGCCGCACCGCCAGGCTACGGTCGCCGGGAGCAAAGGAGGTTCCCATGAAATCCCGAATCCTGGTCGCGATGGCGCCGGCGCTCTTCGCGGGTGTGTTCTTCCTCGCCATCGGGGCGCACGCCGGTGACGACGGAGAGGATTCCCTTCTCAAGGGTCTCCCGTCGACCAAGCACTCGCTCGTCGACGGCATCCGGCAGGCCACGAAGGACGGAGGCGTCGCGATCTCCGCCAAGTTCGAGGACGAGGGGAAGGGCCTGAGCCTCTCGGTCTACGTCGCGGCCAAGGGCCTGAGCGCCAAGGCCGAGGAGAACACCCTCGAGGAGCTGGCCGGCAGCCCCACGGGCGCCGAGTGGAAGCCCGAAGCGGAGGTCTTCGAGGACGTGGAGCACGTCGCGCGCTCGGCCGAGCAGCTCACGCTCATGCGCCTGACGTCTCTCTCGCTCGCCGACGCCATCGCCCGGGCCGAGAGAGCACAGAAGGGCAACGTGATCTCGGTGATCCCCGGGATCCGGGGGAGCAAGCCCGTGTTCCATGTGCGGATCGCCGCCGACGGCAAGGTGGCCGATGTCCTCCTGGACCTCATGTCGGGTGAGCCGGTCGTGAAGGCGGGCTGACCGGACCTCGCGAGACCGCGCGCGCCGCGCGCCGTGAGTCGGTCGCTCGGCTCCCGGCGCTCTGCACCCGCCCAACGCGGGGCCGGTATCGATGGGTCTCGCGAGCGGCGCCTGCGGGCGCCGAGGAGGCGCTCGATTGGACCAGCGTTCGGCCGCGATCTCACCGCCTGACAGCGATGTAAGGAGAGATTCAGTACCCCCCGGGCTTCGGGAGGCGTATCAGGCGGAGGAACCGCATGTCTCACGCAAGAGACCGCGAACGTACCCGTGCAAGGAGGGAGCCGTGAACCAGAGGATCGCGTACGTGCTCGTCTTGGCCGTGGCAGGCAGCGCGGCGCACGCGCAAGGGGCCTCACTCGACACCGCGAAGATCGAGGAGGTAACCGGATTGAAGGGCACGTGGTTCGCGGACGAGGGCGTCTTCAAGGTCGCCTCGCCGCGCACGGACGTGGACATTTCCGTCGACGACTGGCACATGCCCCCGTTCATGGGCCTCACGTCTTGGGCGGCCTTCAAGGAGGGACGCAAGGAAGCCGCCATGGTGATGGGCGACCTCGTGCTCTTCCAGGACGAGGTGAACCTCGTCATGAGCGAACTGTTCGACGCCGGGCTCGACGTGACGGCCCTCCACAATCACTTCTTCTTCGACGAGCCGAAGGTGTACTTCATGCACATCGGCGGGGAAGGGCGTGTCGAGGATCTCGCCCGCGGCGTTCGGCGCGCGCTCGACAAGGCGAGGGAGATCCGACACGGGACGCCGCGCCCCGCGAGGAGCTTCGGCGGCGCGATATCCTCGCCGAGCCATCTCGACGAGGGCCCGATCAACACGATCCTCGGCGTCAAGGCCCAGGCGAAGGACGGCATGCTGAAGGCCGCCTTCGGGCGGACGGTGCAAGCGGCCTGCGGTTGCGAGGTCGGGAAGGAGATGGGGGTCAACACGTGGGCCGCGTTCGCCGGGACTAACGACAACGCGGTCGTGGATGGCGACTTCGTCGTGTTCGAGGAGGAATTGCAGCCGGTCCTCAGGTCGCTGCGCAAGTCGGGCATCCACATCGTGGCGATCCACCACCACATGACCGGCGAGCAACCGCGTACGATCTTCCTGCACTACTGGGGAAGGGGACGGGCAGAGGAGCTGGCCCGGGCCGTCAAGGCGGCGCTCGACGCCACGAAGCGGTGACGGCCGTCCTCCGCCCTCGCCCGGTGCTCACGCGGTGTGAACGGTCCGTTCGCGGGTCATCTCCGATGCATAGGCGACACACGCGAGAATGTCGTCCATCGTGAGCTGCGGATACTCCTCAAGGATCTCGTCGGCGCTTGTCCCCGTCGCCAGGAAGTCAAGGATCAAGGAAACCCACATGCGGTGACCCCGGATGCACGGCTTGCCGCCGCAGACCGCCGGATCGATCGAGATCCGCTTGAGCAGGTCCTCGTCTGTCACGCAAGCACTCTTTCCCGATTCCACATCGCCCCCGGGGTCCTGCGGCCCCATCCAGATCCCCGGGACTTGGGGACGACCGACTCGTGGCCCACCTGCGCCCTGGGCTGGAGCGGGTTCTCTCCCGTCGGTGGCGCCCGCTACGCTTCACGGCACGGGAGGTGCGGATCGATGATCGCCAAGACGGGATCGGCGCACGGTGCCACGGTTCGACGGCAGGGAGCCCGGCGGCAGCCGAACGAGGTCGCGCGCCAGGACGCCAGAGACCGCGAGGACGAATTCCGCGAGACGCTCGCCACCCTGACCGGGCTCGCGGAGGGGAGGACCGGGGAGTTGCCGGCGGGCATCGTCGCCCGTCACGTCCTCGCCACGACGGCGGAGGGCGACTTCACCGTGCGGCGCGCGGCCCTCGAGGCGGTCCTCCGCCGGTTCGCGGCCGCCGAGGAGCTGAGCGTCGCCCGGCGGCGCGGCGGCTACGTCGCGCGGCGCGGACGCAAGGCTCGACCCTACGCGCCCGCCCTGTGGTCGATCGACCCGCTCCGGGGAAGCTGCGACTGCCGCGACTTCCTCCGCAACTCGCTCGGGCTCTGCAAGCATCTGGCCGCCATTCTCGCGCAGTTCGGAACCCGCGTGGCGGTTTCGAGGGCGCCCGCGGTCGTCTGGGACGCCGTGCGGCCCCTCGAGGGCGCGGGGGACTGGCTCGAGCGCGTGCACGGCGCCGGGGTCCGGAACGCTCACGCCAAGAACCCGGCCCGGCGGCTCGCGCTCGTGAGCGAACTGCTCCGCGCCCCCCGGCCCCCCCACGATCCGGCGCTCCGGGCGTTGCTCTCGCGCGAAGCCGACCTGCTCGCGCGTCGGCTTGCGCTCCGGCACGCGCTTCCTTCCCTCCTGCGCACCCTGAGATCGCTCAAGCGCGGCCTCTATCCCTACCAGCGCGAGGGCGTGGAGCGCTTCCTCCGGGCCGGCGCGATGCTCCTCGGCGACGATATGGGCCTCGGCAAGACGGCGCAGGCGATCGCTGCGTGCCACGCGCTCTGGCACTCGGGGCAGGCGCGCCGCGGCCTCCTCATCGTCCCCGCGAGCCTCAAGGGGCAGTGGGAGCGCGAGTGGAAGCTCTTCACCGACGCGCCCATCGAGGTCGTGGACGGCGCGCCGGGCGAGCGTGCGCAGCGTTATCGACGCGGCAAGGGCTTCCTCGTCGTGAACTACGAGCAGGTGCTGAAGGACCTCGAAGGGATGCGCGACTTCAAGCCCGACATCGTCGTGCTCGACGAGGCGCAACGGATCAAGAACTGGGCGACGAAGACCGCGACGTTCGTGAAGACGTTCGACCCCGCCTTCCGTCTCGTGCTCACCGGCACGCCGATGGAGAACCGCCTCGAGGAGCTGGTTTCGATCCTCGAGTGGGTGGATGACATGGCGCTCGAGCCGAAGTGGAGGCTCGGCCCTGCGCACGCGGTCCGCGCGGACGGCGAGCGCGAGGTCGTCGGCGCCCGGCGGCTATCGACGTTGCGCACGCGCCTCGAACCCTGCCTCGTCCGCCGCGTGCGGCGTGACGTGCTGAAGCAGCTCCCGGCCCGCACGGACACGGTCGTGCCCGTCCAGATGACGGCGGGGCAGATCGAGTGCCACGACGATCTGCGCCGTCCGATCCTGCGGCTCATGCAGATCACCCGTCGCCGCCCGCTGACGCGCGAGGAGTTCCTGAAGCTCATGCAGCTCCTCACGACGCAGCGCGTGATCTGCAACGGCCTCGCCCAGCTCGACTTCGCCGAGGTATTCCCCTCGCTCGACGGCCGGCCGCGCGAGAAGGTGCTCAAGACCCTCGACAGCCCGAAACTCGTGGAGTTCCGGGAGATCGTGGGGCAGGTGGCGATCGACCAGGGGCGAAAGCTCGTGATCTTCAGCCAATGGCGGCGCATGCTCCGGCTCGCGCACTGGTCCGTGGACGATCTCCTGGGGGGCCGGGGGCTCAGGGCCGCCTTCTTCACCGGCATGGAGTCGGCGCGGCGCCGCACGGAGAACGTCGTTGACTTCCACGACGACGAGCGGACGCGCGTGCTCTTCTGCACCGACGCCGGGGGCGTGGGGCTGAACCTCCAGCGCGCGGCGAACTGCTGCGTGAACCTCGAGCTGCCTTGGAACCCGGCGGTCCTGGAGCAGCGAATCGGCCGCATCCACCGCCTCGGGCAGGAGGACCCGATCGACGTCTACAACCTCGTCGCGACGCCCGGGATCGAGAGCAGGATCGCGGGCCTCGTCGCCGACAAGCAGGCGCTCTTCCAAGGGCTCTTCGACGGCACGAGCGACGAAGTCAGGTTCGAGGGCGCAAGCAGCTTCTTCTCGAGGCTCGACCAGGTGCTCGAGGCGCCGGAGCCTGCGACGACGGGAGGCTCCGGCGACGGCGACGAGGACGCCATCGAGGAGCGCGCGATCGAGCCGGTGCTCGAGGCTGCCGACGAGGCGTGCGACGCCGCGCCGGCGAAGACCGAGATCCTGGACTCGGCTGCCGTGACCCCGGCCGCGGACGTTCCGGCGACCGGCGGGCGCGCCGCCCCTGCACCCCCCGATCTTCGCGCCGCCGGGGAGCTGCTTCGCGGAGTCCGCATCGCCCCGACGCTGGAGGGCGGCCTCAGGATCGAGGCCCCGCCCGAGAGCGCCGTCGCGATCGCGGAGCTGCTCGAGGGCATGGCGCGCCTCTTCCGCGAGGGCGCGCCGACGGCGCGGACGCCGCCGTAGGAACCGGCCCGCTGCTTGCGGGCAGCTGTAGCCTGCGCCGCCGAGCGCGCGCGAGAGAGCTTCTGGAGAGTCGAGGCGTCCGTCCGTCCGAGGCGGGCCGCTCACGCCAACCGGCGTTGGCGGGCGACCCTCAGGCGCAGCCTGTCCCCGTCGAGCGTGCGCCCTTCGATCATCCCGAACTCGCGGCCGCACGCGAGGCGTGGCATGAGGACCGCCCGCGCTACGACTCGGAACTCCTCGTCTACCGCGCCGTCGACGAGCGAACGCTCATCGCGGTAGCGCCGACCTGAACCCCCGTGTACGGCGCGATTCGACGCACCTCGAAGCCGCGCCCGCGCGGCTCGGCGCGGGGCACACCGGGCTCCGCGGGTTTGGGCGGCGACGGGCGTGCGCGGAGACGCTCGGCGCGCCACGCCGGGATCGCATCCTCGCGCGTCACGCCCCATGCGATCACAGTCCCTTCGTGGCCGTCGGCGACGGCCCCGCGCGCCTCGGGCGGAATCCGTCCGTCGAACAGCGCGTCCCGGATCGCGAAGAGCCCGCAGTTCCAGGCGTTCTGCACCGAGGCACCGGCTCGGGGCAGAGGCGGGAGGGAAGCCGGGGACGTGCCCGCGGGGCCAAACTATGTGGCGGCCGGGCAATTTGGGGGTGGCCCGAACCTCCGCCCCCCGCGCGACGCCCGCAGCGAAGGACGAGGGCCGTCCGAAAGGCCGGCTATTGGCGGGGGTCGAGCAGCAGAATTTGCCTCATGTTCCGACTTGCCCACATCAGGCAAGTGACCGATGCGTGGCAAGTTCGGCCGCCCTGAGGTACACTCACCGGCCATGCGTCCCAGTCCTCCGTCCGAAACCGAGACCCTGCGCTTGGGCCTTGAGGAGATCCGCCGGCGCCTGCCCGTCGGGTGGAAGGTGGACGCCACGCAGGAGCCCAGAAAGGCGACAACGAAAGGACTGCGAGTACTGGATGCGCTGCTTCGCCTGAAGGGACCAGACGGCAAGTGCGCGGAGATCGCGATCGAGGTGAAGTCGGATGGGTCTCCGCGAACGACGCGGTCTGCTCTCCAGCAACTCCGCTCTTGGGACTCCGGGGCCGCGATGCTCTTCGTCGCACCCTTCCTCCCTCGTCGCTCCCGGGAGATCGCGGAGGAGGCGGGCGCGAACTACGCAGACCTCACAGGCAACATTCGCCTCGCAATAAGCCGCCCAGCGCTCTTCCTTCGCGACTGCGGCGCGAACACCAATCCGTACCCGGGCAAGGAGGTCGAGCGGAGCCTAGGCGGGGCGAGCGCGGCACGAGTGATCCTATGGATCTGCCAGTTGAAGCCTCCGATCACCCGCTGGTTGCTGACGGAGGTAGCCAAAGGCAGCGGAGTGTCGCTCGCCTATGTCTCCCGACTGACCAAGCTCCTGGAGCGCGAGGACCTGATCCGGCGAGAACCCCGCGGCCCGATCCTCGAAACGGACCGCCCCGGCTTGGTCCGCCGATGGGCACAGGACTTCGACCTGCTCAGGACGAACCGCTCGCGTCTGTACCTCGACCCGCGGGGGGCCAAGCGCGCGCTGGACGCCTTGGGGACCACGGGGTTCCAGCGCCAGCAGATCGGTCGGATTGCGGTGACAGGTTCCTTCGCCGCCAACCGATATGCCCCGATCGCGACACCCTCGAAGCTGGTCTGCTACGTGAGCGACATCGAAGTCACAGCCCGGGCGCTGGACCTGTCTCCGGCCACGACCACGGGCAATGTCTTCCTGCTGTCTCCCTACGACGAGATCGTCTTCGACACGGTGTACGAGGGCATTCCCGGCCCCGGGAAGACGCTGATCCCCATGGCGGCCCCGGCGCAGATCGCGGTCGACTGCCTGACCGGCCCCGACCGCATGCCCGAAGAGGGCGAGGCACTCCTTGCGTGGCTGCAGAAGAAATGGGACGGTTGGAAGGGGTTCGGTAGCAAGGTGCAGGCGTGACCCTTGAATCGCCCGCGTACCTTGTCGCGCGTCGCGTCCTACTCGATGCACTTGACGCCCTCGGCGAGCATCGGAGGGCCGTGGTGCTCGTGGGTGCCCAAGCGATCTACCTCCGAGTCGGGGACGCCGGGATCCCCGTCACTCTCTACACGACGGATGCCGACATCAGCCTGCGGCCCGAACTTCTGAGCGCCGAGCCGGAGATCTCGTCGTGCATGGAGAATGCCGGCTTCGTCTTGGATCCCAGCGAGCCGGTGGGGGTCTGGGTGACGGAGCGCGAGATCGAGGGGCGACCGAGCCCCGTCAAGGTGGACCTCCTGGTGGCGGAGGCCGTGGGCGGTCCCGGCAGGAGAGCCGCTCGGATTCCCCCGCATCGCAACCACACTGCTCGGAAGATCCGAGGCCTAGAAGGCGCCCTGTTCGACCACGACCCGATGACCGTCGCGGCCCTCGAGGACGCCGACAAACGCAGGCACGAGATCATGGTTGCGGGACCAGCGGCGCTTCTCGTGGCAAAGGCCCACAAGGTCCGTGATCGCCTGGTGGAGAAGAAGTCGGATCGCATCGTCGACAAGGATGCGCTCGACATCGTCCGACTCCTCAGAGGGTGCGATGAGGCGGAGGTCGCGGAACGCATCAAGCGCCTGCAGTCCCTGCGCAGCTCCGCCGCCGAGACGGAGCGTTCGACCGCCTCGGTCGGTGACGAGGCCGTGGAGTTCATCAGGACCGAGTTCGGCGTCCTCGCCGGACGAGGGTGTGACATGGCGGCTCGCGCCGCCAAGGGTGCGATGGGAGAGGAGGAACTCCGGGTCACCACGATCGATCTGGTCCAGCGGCTCCTCCGCCGCATGGCTCCATCGTAGGGCACCCCCGGGGCCTCGCTCAAGCCTCAGTCGCAACCGCCCTTCCTGAGCGCCTGTATCCCGCGCGCGCCCAGATTCTCGTCGAGCTTGGCCTTCACGTTGGTCCGGCGCTCACGCGGTGTGGACCGTCCGCTCGCGGGTCAGCGGACGCATAAGCGACACATGCGAGGATGTCGTCCATCGTGAGCTGCGGGTACTCCTCGAGGATGTCCTCCGTGCTCGTCCCCGTCGCGAGAAAATCGAGGATCCAGGAGACCCAGATGCGGTGACCGCGGATGCATGGTTTGCCGCCGCAGACCGCCGGGTCGATCGAAATCCGCTTGAGCAGTTCCTCGTGTGTCACGGAGCTACTTCATACCCGATTCTACATCACCCGGCGGATGGGGTGCCTCTCGCGGTGACGTCGTCGTCGACGCCCAGGTGGCATCGCTTGTACTTCTTCCCGCTGCCGCACCAGCACGGGTCGTTGCGCCCGGGCCTTTCGGGCCGGCGCGCCGGCGCGGACACAGGCGGTAGGAAGAACCGCCGGTGCGCCGCTTCCGCGCGCTCGACCTGCGCCGCCTGCGAAGGCGTCAGCGTGCCCCCGAGAACCTCGATCGCACTTGCGATCTCGAAAACCGCTTGGTTCTGAAGGCGCGGCGCGGGGTCCTCGATCGTCGTCTCGTCGAGCGCGCGCGAGAGCACCGCCAACGCGCGCGCATCGCCGTACTCCGCGAGGAGACAGGCTGCCAGCACGACGTCGCCCGTCTCGAGCATGCCGAGAAGCAGCGCGAGGATGCGATCGTCCCGTGCACCGGTGCGGGCGAGCACCTCGGCCAGGCAGTCCTGCACTTCCTCACCGCGGAACGCGTCGTGCGCGAGAAGCGCTGGCTCCACGACGCGCTCGCCGAGGTGCTCTAGGACGTGGTGGATCTCCTCGTGGAGCGGGTCCCCACTTTCGGCTTCGTGCAGCGCCTGGATCAAGGGTCCGACCGCCCCCTCCGCCCCCATCTCCCCGATGAGGCGGACGGCGTGGACGGCTCCCCATCCGTTCGCGCCTAGGACGGAACAGAGCGGCCGCACGCCGCGTTCGCCGTAGGACGTGATCTCGATGCGAAGGCGCTCGGGCAGCTTCTTGCCGCACCTCCGGAGACGCTTGAGCAGGTTCTCGTCGAACCCGTCGCGCCTCTCGATGACCGCGTTCGGTGTAGCGGGGGTGGTCTTGGTCGCGTCGGCTTGCATCTCTCGCCTCCGGGCAGGGTCACACGACCATTCTGCAGGCACGGACGGACATCCGGGCTTCCGGCGGAACCGGTACTCCAACCGACCTCACGCGAGCCGGCGCTGGTGCACGACCCGCAGGCGCAGGCGGTCCCCGTCCAGCATGCGCCCCCGGAACCCGCGCGTCCGGTGCGACTCGACGCAGGAGGGCGTGACCGCCATCAGCGTGCGCTCGTCCACGACGCGGTAGACGAGGAGCTCCGAGTCGTAGCGCGGGCGGCCCTCACTCCACGCCTCGCGCGCGGCGGCGAGCTCGGGATGATCGAAGGGCTCGACACCGGCAAGGGCGCAATCGAGCCCGTCCAGGTCCACGAGATCGACGACGCGGTCGCCGACGAGCGTGAATCCGTCGGGCTCGCGGCGGAGGAGCCCGTGCCGCGTGCCCCCGCAGCCCCCCAGGATCCGCACGAAGGAACCCCAATGACGGCGGCTTCGTCGGGACCTGGTCGAGCGGGATAGTCACCGCCGGGACCTCGCGAGGCCACGCGCCGTCCACCGAAGCTCCTCGAACCTCGAAGCCGCGCCCGCGCGGCTCCGCGTGGGGCACGACGGGCTCCGCGGGCTTGGGCGGCGACGGGCGCCCGCAAAGAAGCTCGGTGCGCCATGCTGAGACCGCCTCCTCTCGCGTCGCGCCCCACGCGATCACGGTCCCCTCGTAGCCGTCGGCCACGGCCCAGCGCGCCTCGGGCGGAATCCTGCCGTCGAAGAGCGCGTCGCGGATCGCGAAGAGCCCGCAGTTCCAGGCCTCTGCACGGAGGGTACCGGCTCGGGGCAGAGCGCGCGTCCGGGCCCGTGGCGAGCGAGGTCGATGCTCGCGACGGATTCCGCGAGCAATTCGACGGGGCGGGCGGTCCCCCGCGCCAGTGCCGAAAGCACGCGCGCCAACGTGGCCGGATCCTCGCTCCGCGACGTCTCCATCCAGCGCCCGTCGTCGCCGTAGGTGATGGTGACGGAATGAGGCCCGTCGTGAAGCACGATCTCGCCCGGGCCGAGATTCCGCAGCTTGGGAGGGCTCCCCGGCCGCGGCGGCGGCTCGGCCGGCCCGATCAGCGGGATGACCGTCGAGAGCCGGCCCCTTACGCCCAAGCGCAGGAGGGGCCAAGGGACGACCGACGCGCTGTCCGGAGCTTCACGGCAGAAGACCGCATACTGCGTCTTCCCGCCGGCGGTCTCGACGACGGCGCGGGGGCCGGGCAACTCGACCACCATGTCGAAGAGCATCTTCGCGTGGCGGGACGTGGGGACCGCGTCGCGGATCGCCCGAACGGCGTCGGTTAGCCCAGGATTCGGATCGCCCGCTTCGTCGGGCTCCCAATGTTGTTCCGTCCCCATGGCGACCATCGTCGCACGATGCGCGGGGCGGCGGCAACGTCCGGGCGGGCTTCAGCCACGCCAGTCCTCGCGGGCAAGCTGACCGAGCCCCGCGTGGCACGGCGCCGCGAGGACGTGCGGCGAGCACGGGGCGGAGGGTGCCAGTCCGGCTGGGCAATGCACCTCCGACCGGGCAGGTGCGAAGGTGCGGGGAGCCGGCGTTGCGGCTCTCGCAGAGTCCGCGATATGATCTCTCTCATGGTTCCGTCCGAAACCCAACGACCGGGCCCGGGAGCTTCGAACCTGTTCCGGGCCATGAAGCAGGATCCCGACGGTCTGCCGAGGGTAGGCCGTTCTAGTCGGGAGCTCGGGGTCCGAGTCGAAGGACCGACGCGGGATCTCCCCGTCGCCGACGACGGGACCGTCGAGCCGCAGACCGGCGGGATGTCCGTGGCCCTCGACGAGGCACGGAACCTCCCCAAGCCGCGGCTTCCCAAGAATCTCGGAGGAGAGGGCCGCGATCCCGTGTTCCGCATGGCGGGGCCCGAGCTGCCGTCTGTCCTCAGCCTGCGGGCGGATCACTACCCCCATGCCCTGGTCGAGCCCAGACTTCGCTGTCTACTGCGCGAGTTCGAGTCGGGGCTTAAGGCCACACGCCCGTCATGGAGCATCGTCTCGTGACCGAGGTCATGGCGGCGTACCGTGCGCTGGAGCTGCGCCTGTGGCACGTCCGGTGGCGCCATGAGGGAGAGGAGTCTCCCGAAGAGGACGCGATCCTGGACGACATGGAGCGCGTTTGGCTCCAGCTGAGCGACGAGGAGCGCGACCTCTTGAGGCACGAAGAGCCGCGGTGCTGGCCCATGGATCCCTCGTCGTGGCCGCCGGAGCCGCTTCCGGCGACTACCCCCACGCGGAATCCGTGGCTCTACGAGGGGTTCCGGTCTCCGGCGGACGCCATTCTCGATACGGACGCGGCCTGATGGAAGCCGCTCGCAACCTCGCCGCCGCCGAGAAGATGCACGGTTGGTTCGAGGAAGTGCTGCGTCTTGCGGATCAGGGGCTCTTCGGCATCGTGCCCGAGGGACCCCATCGGGGCGCGGTGATCCTGGACGTCCTGACGCAGAACGCCCGGCTCATCCTCGACTCCGAGATGGACAAGGAGGGAACCCTCTACAAGCCCTTGAGCCTCTTCCTTGCCGCCGGCTGTCGCAAGCTGAAAGTCCCGTTGGGAGTGCGTCATTGGAAGGCGGCCGTCGAGAACGTGCTTCGGTTGACCGAACAGATGGCCGCTCCCGAGGCATCGACCGAGGTCGCGCTGGATCTCGGCAACCCCGCGGCGATCTTCTTCGGAGAACTCCGGGAGTCGATTCGACAGGCGGGCTTGGCCGGCACCCGAGGCTACCAGGACCGGGAGATCGCCCTCGGACTGGCGATCAACTGGGGCATGCGGTTTCTCCTCGCGTACGCGTTGGCGTGTCCCCTGCCGCGGGCGTCCGGACGCAAGGGGCTCGGGTGGATCCGTTCTCTGCTTTCCACTGCTCCCGCCCGGGCGTCTCGCCGTCCGCGGCGGTGACGCAAGGGCGACCTCGGCACGGCCGCCCGCCCGGGTCAATCAGCCGGACGTCTGCGCGGACGCGTCCCCGAGGTCCGTGCTCTCCACGATTCGCTCGAGCTCCGCATAGATGTCCGCGTGCTTGCGGCTCAGGTACCGGACCCGCAGCGGGCTCGATCCTCCTGATCGACGCGAGATAGGCCCCACTGGTCCACGTGGGGCTCGAACTGTTCGTCCAGGAAGAGCGTGTTCTCGCGCGAGCCAGGCGCTGGAACACACGGAACGGAAGCGTCGGGCCGAGCTTGCACTCGCGCCCGTTCCAGCGCACGACGAACCGGCCCTCGTCGACGAGCTCGTCGATGGCCCTGCCGGGAGCCGCGGCCGGCACGGCCTTCCGCCGGACTGCCGCCAGGACCTCGCGGGCGAGTTCCGTCTCCCGGAGGAGCGTGGCGAGGCCTTCCGCGAGGCCTCGAAGCATGGATTCGAGCACCGCGACGTCCTTGGTGTCCAGGTGTCCTCGGGGAGCTGCGTCGAGCGGCCGGCCGCGTCCACGCCGCCGTCCTCCGCGCCCAGGATGTGTGCCTTGACGATGTTCGCCATTCGCTCCGCGCCCGTAGGTCTTCCCGGGGGCGGCCCCGGCGCGGGCGCACCTCGACCGGCCGGGTTTCGCCCCCATCAGCCAAAGGCCCCTGCCGGAAGGGGTTGGGGACGCCACAAGGCGACTCGAGTTTTTTTTCCGAGAAACCCTTGACTCTGTAGTATGGTACGGACCGTAGAATCTCTATCGATGGAGGCGACCATGACATCGATGACCATTGGTCAAGTCGCGAAGCTGGCAGACGTCGGCGTCGAGACAATCCGCTTTTACGAACGGGAAGGGCTTATCGAAGAGCCTCCCCGGCGGGCCTCGGGCTACCGGCAGTACCCCACCGACACCGTGGACCAGCTGCGCTTCATCCGGCGGTCCAAGGAGCTCGGCTTCACGCTCAAGGAGATCAAGGAGCTCATGAGCCTTCGGGACGGTGGCGGCAGGCGCAGGGGCGAGGTGCGGAAGATCGCCGAGGCGAAGATGCGGGACATCGACCAAAAGTTGGCTCGGCTTCAAGCGATGCGCAGCGCCCTGTATGGCCTGGTGGAGTCGTGTGCGTATGGACGTCGTCCTACCTGCCCGATCCTCGAGGCATTGAATGATCCCGAGGACGAGCCGGCAACCAGGCGGAGGACCCCCGATGGAGACCAGTAACCGGCGCGCGCGCGCCTTGGCCCCGCTGGTGGTCGCCCTGGCCGCCGTGGTGATCGCCCTTGCTCTCGTCGTCGTTGGCGTATTCAGCCGGCAGGAAGCGCCGCCCCCGACAAGCACCGAGGAGGCCAACATGAACACGGTCGTCATCCCGGTCGAGGGCATGTCCTGCGTTGCATGCGCGGCCCGAGTCAAGAAGACCTTGACGTCCATCGCCGGCGTTGGCGACGTCCAAGTGAGTCTGGCCGAGCGAAACGCCCGTGTCCGGTTTGACCCGAGTCGCCTCGCCCCTGACCGACTGGTCGCCGCGATCAATGGACTCGGCTACCAGGCCGGAAGCCCGACGGAGGCCAAATGACCCTCGACGAGTTCCTGCGTCAGTTCGGCTCCGGCCTCGACCAGGGGTTCTCGCTGCTAGGCCTCGGGGTCGTCTTCCTCGCAGGCATCGTGGCGAGCGCCGTGTGCCCCTGCACGCTGCCGGTGGGGCTCGGCATGGCGAGCGCGGCAGGGGCATCGGAGGCAGAGTCGCGGCGAAGCGGGTGGAAGATCGCCGCTGCCTTCTTCGCGGGCATCGTCATCAATCTGACGCTCCTTGGAGTGCTCGCGGGCCGGCTGGGCGCCCTGGCGACGGAGTCGTTCGGTCGCTACTGGGCGCTGGCGATGGCAATCCTGTCTCTGGTCGCGGCCGTCTTCGTCTTTTGGGGACCCCGGTTGAAGGTCAGCCAGTTGGCAGGGTGGAGAAGGCCGGGGCTCACCGGCGCGTTCGGGTACGGCTTCATCTTCAGCCTAGGAACTTCCGTCGCGCCGCTCCTTCTGTTGCTCACAGTTTCGGCCGCGAAGGGAAGTCCGGCGCAGGGGCTCCTCTTGGCCTTCACGTTCGGCGTAGGCCGAGGTTTCCCATTCCTCCTGGCTGGAGTCATCGGAAGCGCAATCACGGGCTTCACGCGGCTCGGCTCGTGGCGCAGAACCATTCAAGTCGTCAGCGGGTGCGCTCTGCTCGTCGTGAGCGGGTACTACGCGAGCACGTTCGTGGCGCTGCTTTAGAGGAGAACGAATCATGGCGAACGAAACGGTCCAGATCAAAGCCTCCGGGATGATGTGCTCGTTCTGCACGATGAGCGTCGAGAAGGCGCTCAAGAAACTCCCCGGTGTCCAGAGCGTGCTCGTCAATCTGGTGCACGGGGTCGTGCTCGTGGAGGCGGACACGTCGAAGACGAGCAAGAAGGGGCTTGCCAACGCGGTCAACGCACTGGGCTACCCGGTTTCGGAAACCGAGGCTCAGCAGCATGCCAAGGATCTCGCCTTCTACAAGATGGTCCGCTGGCGCGGTCTGCTTGGCCTGGGTCTCTCCGCCGTCGACCTGCTCGTTGATCCCGTGAACGTCTTCGGGCTGCCCGCGCGGGTACGAGCGGTCTTCAGCCTGGCCCTTGCGGCGTTTGTCCTGATCTGGGTCGGCAAGCCGGTCCTCATTCGGACGCTCGCGGCGGTGCGCAAGCGCGTCGTCAACGCGAACGTGCTGCTCTCGTCGGCGGCCTGGGGCTCGCTCCTCGTGGGCGCGCTGTCGATCATCGATCCACGGTGGCCCAACTTCTTGCCGGTCGCCGCGTGGCTCATGTCGCTGCACATCTTCTCGAACTACTTCAAGCTGGGGACCAATCTGAAAGCGGCCGAAGCGGTGCGCGGCCTCCTTTCGCTTCAGCCGCCGCGGGCCCGCGTGCTGCGCGGGGGCGCCGAGGTCGACGTCGACCTCAAGCAGGTCTCGAAGGGCGAGACGCTCATCGTTCGGCCGGGGGAGCGTATTCCGCTCGACGGCGAGGTCGCTCAAGGGCTGGCGAGTGTGGACGAGTCGAGCTTCACGGGTGAGTCGGTTCCTGTGGCGAAGGAGCCCGGCGCGGCGGTCATCGGCGGCACGCTCAATCTGGACGGCGCGCTCGACATCGTCGTCACCAAGGTCGGCGAAGAGAGCTTCCTGAGCCAGCTCGTGCGGCTGATGAGCCAGATCTCGGACCGCAAAGTGCCCCTGGAGCTCCTGGCGGACCGGCTCATGAACTATTACGGGCCGGTAGTACTCGTGCTTAGCGCGGCGGCCTTCGCCGGCTGGGGCCTCGCCACTCAGGATCTCGCGCAGGCGGCGATCATCGCTCTCGCCACGGTGATCATGGGCTACCCCTGCGCGCTTGGCATGACGACTCCGATGCTGGCGGCCATTGCCGGCGGCAAGGGCATCACCATCGGGCTCCTCGTCAAGTCCGGCGAGGTGTTTCACCAGCTCTCGCGGGTGGACACCGTCGTCTTCGACAAGACGGGAACCCTCACCTACGGGCGTCCGACCGTGACCGACGTGGTCCCACTCGGCGTGGAGGAGCGGGACCTTCTGCGTTGGGCCGCCAGCGTCGAGGTCAAGTCTGACCATCCATTGGGGCGCGCGATTGCGTTCTACGCGGAAGCCAAAGGCATCGCGGCCGACGGTGTAGCGGACTTCCGGTCCACCGCAGGCCAGGGCGTCGCGGGCAAGGTGGACGGCGGCGAGATGCTCATTGGCAATGCGCGCTTCGTGACGAAGGACGGAATCGAGCCTCCCACCGAAGCCCAGCGGGCGATGGCCGACCTCTCGGCCGCGGGAAAGACGACGGTGCTCGTGGCGCGTAACCGCCAGGTCGTTGGCGTCGTCGCGCTCCAGGACACTCCCCGTCCCGGCACTGAGCATCTCGTGGCAGACCTCAAGCGCGCGGGGATGCGCACCCTACTTGTGACGGGCGACTCGGAGCCTGTCGCGCGCAGCATCGCCCGCGCCATCGGCATCGATGGGGTGCGCGCGCACCTGTTGCCGGCCGAAAAGGTTACGGAGATCGAGACGCTTCAGAAGGCCGGCCGACGGGTGGCGATGGTCGGAGACGGTGTCAACGACGCCCCGGCGTTGCTGCAGTCCGACGTCGGCATCGCTGTCGGAGCCGGGACGGATGTCGCCATCGAGTCGGCGGGCGTCATCATGCTCGGCGACCGCATCCGTGACATCGCTGGAGCGCTCGTTCTCGGCAAAGCGAGCTACCGAACGATGCAGGTGAACGTCACGCTAGCCGTGATTGCGAACGTGATCGGCATCGGCCTCGCGGCCGCCGGATTCATCACACCGGTGTTCGCCATCGTCTTCATCCTCACCAGCATCTTCGCCATTCTGGGGAACACGCTTCGCATCCGCGCCATCGACCTGCGGCGCGACACGAAGGCCGAAGCGCCGCCCGCCGCGTTGGCGGAGACGGAGTTCGTCGTCCCCACGATGGTGTGCGAGGGCTGCGCGGAGAAGATCAGCGCCGCCTTGAGCCCGATCGCCGGCGTGCGCGAGGTGAAGTCGAGGATCCCCCAGAAGCGCGTGCGCATCCGGTACGAGCCGGACAAGGTCCACGAGCAGCAGCTCAAGGAGGCGCTCGGTCAGGCCGGCTACAACGCGGTGGATGCGTGAGAGAGGTGCATCATGGGTGTTGATATCGAGCGCAGGTTCGACGGAGCGGTCGCGCGAGGCCGCGAAGTGGAGATCCTTGTCGACGGCCGTCCGCTCCGGGCATTCGCGGGCGAGACCGTCGCGGCGGCCCTCCTTGCGGCTGGACGGCGTGCGTTTCGGACGACCTCGCGTCGGGGGGAGCCGCGCGGGATGTACTGCGGCATCGGCGTCTGCTTCGACTGTGTGATGACCATCGATGGCCGGCCGAACGTGCGGACGTGCCAGACACCGGTGCGAGCCGGGATGCGCGTCGAATCGCAACGCGGGGAAGGGACATGGACGCTCGACGCCAAATCCAGCGCGAAAGGAGATCCGACATGGGACAAAGAGTACTGATTGAGCTGTTCACCAAGGGCTGTCCGACCTGCAACGGTTGGCTGGCCTACGGACACGAACTCGCAGGGTCGGCGCAACGCTACGAGCTGCGCGTGTGGGATCCTCGCGAGGAACGGGACGCAGTAGATCGCGAGAAGAGAATGGCGCTCTACGGGATCAAGGAGCTGCCGGCAATCGTTGTTGACGGGGAGTTTTTGGCTTGCTGCCGATAGAGGCACGGATGATCAGCACTCGGCCGCTCGTTATCGTGGGGGGAGGCCCCGCCGGGATCGCGGCCGCCATCGAGGCGGCGCGGGCGGGGGTCTCCTGCACGCTGATCGACGAGGCGCCTCGCCTGGGGGGGCAAATCTACCGGCAGCCGCCGCGCGAGTTCGATGTCCGCGAGCCTCAATCCCTCGGAAAGGACTTCGCGCGAGGGCAGCGCCTGCGCGAGGCGTTCGGCGAGGTTTCCGACCGGGTCGAGGTGCTCGCCGGGACGTCAGTCTTGGGGGTCTGGGGCGGCCGCGAGGTTCTCTACGCATCCGAAGGGACGTCCGAGAGGGTCGTCGCCGAGCGGCTGATCCTCGCCACCGGCGCCTACGACCGCCCCGTGCCGTTCCCCGGGTGGACGCTTCCGGGGGTGATGACGGCGGGCGGCGCCCAGGTCCTCGTGAAGACCATGCGTGTGAGTCCAGGACAGCGTGCCCTCGTGGCCGGAACGGGACCGCTGCTGCTGGTCGTCGCCAACCAGCTTCACAAGGTCGGCGTCAAGGTCGTCGCCGTCTTGGAGGCGGGGCGTGTTCCGTGGTCTCCCCGGGCCATCCCCAAGGTCTGGGGCGAATGGGGTCTGCTCAAGGACGCGTGGGACTACTGGCGCGGTCTTCGCCGTGCAGGCATCCCCGTGCTCTTCAACCACACGATTCTCGAGGCGCATGGCCAGGACGAAGTGACGGGAGCTTCCTTCGGACCGGTCGACCCAGAGGACTGGCGACCGCTCAGGAACAAGGCTCAGAGGACCGACGTCGACCTTGTGGTCGTCGGCTTCGGCTTCGTTCCCGATACGGAGCTGACCGAGCTGGCGGGCTGCCGTCATCGGTACGTGCACGACGTCGGCGGCTGGGTGCCGGAGCGGAACTCGGTTATGGAGACGACAGTGCCGGGCGTCTTCGCTGTGGGAGACAGCGCCGGGGTCGCCGGGGCACTGGTCGCCATTGAAGAGGGCCGGATCGCGGGCACGACCGCCGCGGAACAGCTCGGGGCGCTCACCGCAGAAGAGGCGGCGCGCCGGCGCGCGGGACCCCTACGCCGGCTGCGTTCGCTCGCGCGGGTCCGGCAGGTCCTCGTCGAGGTATCACGAATCCGACCTGGCCTGTGCGAGCTCGCGACCGAGGAGACGCTCGTATGCCGCTGCGAAGAGGTGGAGCGTTCGGATGTCCAAACCGCGCTGCGGGAAGGGGCGAAGGATCTACAGGCAGTGAAGCTCCTCACGCGTCTCGGGATGGGGCCCTGCCAGGGGCGCAACTGTGCGCCGTCAGTCGGGATGCTTCTGTGCCAGGCGATTGGGTGCACCGCGGAGGCCGTTGGCCGAATCAACCCGCGCCCTCCCATCAAGCCCGTCACTCTGGGTGCACTGTCGCAGCTGACGGAGTGTGAGAAGACGGTCGGAGGTGCACTGTGAGCCGTTCACCGGATGTCGTCATCGTGGGCGGAGGCGTCATCGGCTGTGCGGTCGCCTACTACACGGCAAAGCAGGGCATGCGCGTTACCCTCATCGATTCGCCGAAGCGAGGGCGGGCGACCTCTGCATCGGCCGGTGGCTTGTGGCCGCTCGGCGAGTCCGTCGGGCTGGGCTGTGGCGTCATCTTCTACAAGACACTGCTCGCGAAAGGCGCGGTTCAGGAGGGGGCGAATGGCCCGGCGCTGCTACCCCGCAGTTTCCTCGACTTCGCCATCCACTCAAACGGGATGTTCCCTGCTCTTGCCGAGGAGCTGCGCCAGACGAGCGGAATGGACATCGAGCTCGAACGGACGTCTCTTCTCTTCCTCATGTACGACGAGGGAGACGAGGCCTATGCAAGGCCTCTCTGGCAGAACTGTCCTTGCGGGCGCTCGATGATCGACTGGCTGGGGCCCGAGGACGTGGCGAAGCAGGAGCCTTTCTTGACACGCGAGCTGCGCGGTGCCCTACGTTTTCGGGGTGACGATCAGGTGAATCCCTACCGCTTCGCCGATGCCCTGCGCTCTGCGGCGCGTGCGCACGGTGCAACGATACTATCGCACACTGAGGTCACCGGGCTCAGAATCGAGAGTGGGCGAATCACCGGGGTCCAGACGAACAGTGGGTCGATTCCTTGCGACATCGTCGTCAACGCGGCTGGGGCGTGGGCCGCAGAGGTTGGCCGCATGGCGGGGATCGAAGTCCCGGTGCACCCCGTGCGAGGCCAGATCGTCTGCACGGAGGCTCTGCCCAAGATTCTCTCCGCGTGCCTGTCGACGACCGAGTGCTACCTGGCCCAGAAAGGACATGGTGAAGTCATCATCGGCAGCACGACGGAAGAGGTTGGCTTCGACGTTGGCGTCACGCCGACCGCGATACGATCTCTTTCCGCCGGTGCGGTTCGCGCGGTCCCGCTCCTTGCGCGTGTTGCCGTCAAGCGTGTTTGGTCCGGGTTGCGCCCCGGGTCGCCAGATGAGCTCCCCATCCTTGGGCCGGTGGAGAGCCTGCGCGGCTATCTCAATGCATGCGGACATTTCCGGACGGGCATCCTCACGGCGCCGTTGACCGGCCATGTCATCGCCGAACTCGCCGCGGGCGAGCAGCCCTCCTACCCGGTCGAGCCGTTTCTCCTGTCGCGTTTCGATGGAGGGCGGGGTCCGAAAGAGGCAGCGCTGCGGGCCTCCGATTTCGGACATGCCTGAACTCGACGGCGGGAGCAACCGGTGGACTTCAGGGTCGCTGGTTGCACCTGTCGAACAACACATCCGAGACGAGGCCGTCGTGCCGGGCGCGGATGA
>Ga0187892_10005475_pt1 | contig 19936 bp, 17 predicted proteins | sample MA1701073metaG_FD_139345 | JGI IMG/M metagenome (GOLD analysis project Ga0187892, IMG submission 139345) | Bio-ooze microbial communities from a basaltic lava cave in the Kipuka Kanohina Cave System on the Island of Hawaii, USA - MA170107-3 metaG ...
CGATCTCGCCCAGGCGCTGCAGCGCGCCGCCGTCAGGCTGCACGGTGCCACCGTGTTCGCCTACCACGTGAATGATCCGGAGCGCTATGGCGTGGTCGAATTCGACGGCAAAGGTCGCGCGGTGAGCCTGGAGGAGAAGCCGAAGGCGCCGCGCTCCAACTACGCCGTCACCGGCCTTTACTTTTACGACAATCAGGTGCTCGACATCGCCGCATCGATCAAGCCCTCGGCGCGCGGTGAACTGGAGATTACGGATGTCAACAAGCTCTACCTACAGTCCAATGCACTGACGGTGGAAGTCATGGGCCGCGGCACCGCGTGGCTTGACACCGGCACCCACGAATCGCTGCTCGAGGCCTCGCACTTCATCGAGACCATCGAGAAGCGGCAAGGCCTGAAGATCGCGTGCCCCGAGGAGATCGCCTACCGGCTCGGCTGGATCGATGCCGGGCAGGTCGAGCGACTCGCGGCGCCGCTGGCGAAGAACGAGTATGGCCAGTACCTGAAGCGAATGCTGAGCGAAAAGATCGTGCCGCCGACGGCTTGAGTCGCAAATGAAGGTGATTCCCACGGCGCTGCCGGAAGTGCTGATCCTCGAGCCCAAGGTCTTCGGAGACGAGCGCGGCTTTTTCATGGAAAGCTGGAACGCGAAGACGTTTCGCGAGGCAACCGGACTCGACATGCAGTTCGTGCAGGACAACCACTCGCGCTCGGCAAAGAACGTGCTACGCGGCATCCACTATCAAGTGGTAAAGCCGCAGGGGAAGTTGGTGAGGGTCGTGACTGGCGCGGTGTTTGATGTCGCCGTCGACCTACGCAGATCGTCGCCTAACTTCGGCAAGTGGGTCGGCGTCGAGCTTTCGGAGGAGAACAAGCGGCACCTCTGGGTACCGCCGGGGTTCGGGCATGCGTTTCTCGTGCGCAGCGAGTACGCGGACTTTCTGTACAAAACGACTGAGTATTGGATTCAAGAGTACGACCGCACTATCGCCTGGAACGATAAATCGATCGGCATCGAGTGGGGGCTGGGAGACCGCGAGCCAGTCCTGGCTGCGAAGGACGTAGCCGCGGCCCGCTTCTTTGCGTCAGAGGTCTTTCCGTGAGAGTCCTAGTCACCGGCGCTACCGGACAGCTGGGGACAGACCTGCGTGCTTTCCTCGCGCACGATCGCAATGTCAGTTTCGCCGATCGGTCGCAAATCGACTTGTTGTCGCAGGAATCCGTGCGGCGAGGCCTAGACGACTACGAGCCGGACGTCGTCATCAACGCTGCTGCGTACACGGCCGTCGATTCTGCCGAGGACAACGAGGCCACGACATTCGCCATCAACGCGCGCGCGCCTGAGGCGATGGCTGCGTGGTTGCGCATTCGTCGCGGCGTCCTTATCCATTTTTCGACGGACTACGTCTTCGACGGCGGCAAACCCTCGCCCTACAGCGAGGACGATCCGACATCGCCGCTGTCCGTGTATGGTCGCAGCAAGCTCGAGGGAGAACGCGCAATCCAATGCAGCGGTGCGGACCACTTCATCTTCCGCACGAGCTGGGTGTTTGCGCATCACGGGCGCAACTTCCTGCTCACCATGCTGCGTCTATTTGGCGAACGGGAGCTTGTACGTGTGGTGGCCGACCAGCACGGTGCGCCGACGTGCAGCTTTGACTTGGCTCGGTTCGTGACCGACCGTGTATTGCCGGACCTGCGGGCATCCCGCACACGCCGAGACGATGTCCCTGCTCCGCCATTCGGCCTGTATCACCTGACGGCGCATGGGCGAACTACTTGGCACGGCTTTGCAAGCGCGATCCTGGAAGAGAGTCGGGTGTTTCCCAAGTTAGCTAACGCACAGCGCGCGATCCGCATTGAGCCCATTGATACCGACCAGTACGCCACCAGAGCGACGCGGCCCAAGAACTCGCTCCTTTCGGGTAGCAAACTGCGCGCGCAGTTCGGGGCCGGATTGTCTGACTGGCGCGATCAGTTGCGCGCCTGCCTTGCGCGACTGGCGGACGCTTGAGATGGCGGCGTCGCTTGGTCAGCGGATGCCGGTACAGGTGCTGTGGCGGGTGCAGAAGCTGACGCTTGATCTCGCAAGCGTGCGCTACCGCGCCCTACTGCCGGTGGTTGCCCTGACTGACGCCAGAGTTTCATGTCGGATGATTGCCAAGCCGGTGGCGGCCGCGCTCGAGTCGGCGACGCATCTGGTCGTGGTCAAGTGTTTCGATGCAGCCGATCTCGAATTGGTGTGCCATGCCGCACGCGAGGGCAAGCGAGTGTTCTTCGACCTGTGCGACAACATCTTCGTATCCGGCTACGGCAGCGCCGGAACGAAGGCGCCCGCGCAGGTACTGCGCGAGATGGTGCCGTCACTTGCAGGAATCGTCGTGCCCACCTCAACGCTCGCCGACGTCGTGCGACGCGAACTGCCCAACGCGCGAGCAGTGCACGTGATTCCGGACGGACTGGAAGACGAGCTGATGCTCAGTAGACAGCGCGCACTGATCGAAGGTTGCGGCGCGACCAAGCGATCGGCGCGCCGGGTACTTATGCAGCTTACTGCTGGCTTGCGTCGGCGCTTGACGCGTGGTTCCGGCGAGCGGTTGATGCTGCCGCGGAAGTCGAAGGTCATCCTCTGGTTTGGTAACCACGGTAGCCCTTGGTCGACGTTCGGCCTGTCCGACATCCTGCTGTTCAGCGAGGCTATGGAAAGAGTGGCCGCTGAGAGGGATGTAACGCTGGTGGTGGTCAGCAACAGTGCGGTTCGATATGAGAACGAGATCAGGCCGCTGCGGGTTCCAAGCGTCTATCTGAAATGGCAGCCGGACGTGCTGCATGCGGCTCTCGCGCGGGCCGATGTTGTGATCGCGCCCAACAGCCTCGACGAGTTCTCGGTCTGCAAGTCGGCCAACCGAACCGTGATGGCGCTGCTCGCAGGCGCGCCGGTGGTCGCAACACCCGCGCCGGCGCTGCGCCCGCTCGCTGACTGCGTGTGGCTCGACGATCCGTATCAGGGTTTGTCCACTTACCTTACCGATTCCGCCGTCGTGCACAGGCATATTGAGCGGGCGCGCAGCACGATTGCGCGCGAATACTCTTCGCAGCGGATAGGAGCCAGGTGGTTGGACGCTCTTTCGACCGAAGCGCGATGAGCAAGCCGGGGTCCACCTGCGTTCTGATCTCGTACTACGACCGTCGGTCGGTCGAGCCGATCTGGCGTCTGTTCGAATGCATGGCTCGCAACGCGCCCGGTCGCGACTACCGCGTGGGGATCGTCGTCAACCGGACCGGGGCGCATCGCCTCTCGCTGCCGACCTCGTCGCGCCTTATCGCTGTGCACGAGAGGGAAAACCTCGGCATGAACATCGGCGCATGGGATGCCGGTTGGCGGCATTTTGCCGGCTTCGAGACCTACGCATTCCTGCAGGACGAGTGCTATCCGGTACGCGCGGGTTGGCTGGACGCCATCGCCGCGTGCGCCGAGCGCGCCGATGTCGGGTTGGCCGGCGAAAGTATGAACACCTCGTGGGAGCTCGACTGGAACGAGTTGCGTGAGAACCAGGCCGCGCACCCCATGCCAGAGCACCTGATTGATGGCAAAGCGGCCAACCGCGTTGATGCGTACCTGGATTTCTTCCGCCGTGCCGGCATACCGCCGGGAGCAACCGGGCGCCATCTGCGATCGCTCACTTGGGCCGCGCGGCGCGACGTGCTTGAACGGATCGGCGGTTTTCCGATTGGCGCTAACTATGGCGAGTGCATCGCGGCCGAGATCGGCACTACGAAGCGAATCGAAGCTGGCGGCCTACGCGCAGTGCAGGTCGCAGAGCAGCCATTCGCCTATGTACGGCACATGGAATGGAATCAGGATGGGCCTGGCGGGCCATTCGTTCATTCCGCGCCGCCTGCGGCGCTGTTCGAGCGGCCGAACTGGGCGGACGGGATCAGCGCCGGGGTGCTGCCTTGGCGCGATGTCCTTCGGCTCCTCATCGACAGACTGCGGCGCCCGCTTGCCCGGACAGGAAATTGAGATGCTCACCACCGATCAGTACAGCGCGCTGCTCGCGCAGCATGAGCGACTCATCGATGCGCTGCCCTTCGAGCATCGAGCGCGCAACCGTACGTTCGGCGACTTCCAAGCGCGGCTGGTTTCGGAACGCAACGCGCTGCTAGCAGCAACGCAGGCGGGCCAATTACCTCCGCGTTGCATCCTGGTCGGAACGGCCGACGCGATCGAAGCGGGTCTGACGCTGTGGGGATTGCAAAGCCTGCCAAACGTGGCGGCGCTGGCGTGCGACTTTGAGGTTGTAGCGGCGCGGCGCGACCGTCGATCGCACGAAACGGGCATAGCTTCATCAACCGTGCACGTCGCCCGATGCGTACCCAGTGATCCGCTGCCTGGATGGATCAGTGACGATGATTACTTGATCCCATACGCTGCGGGTGACGTGCTGCATCCCGCACTCGGCTGCACGCTTGCGTTGCAGACCCTGGATCAGACCAGCCGCGGAACCGACGTGTGGACGTGGAATGTCACCGGCATTCGTGAAGACCGCGGCTGCGTGTATCCGACCGCTTTCATTCGCAAACCGGCGGGCCCCGATCTGTCCTGGCTATCCGCCCCGATCGCCGGCCGCGCGTTCGCCGTGTGTGCGGGCGCGCTTCGGCAGCTCGGTTTGGATCGCGTCGATTCCCTGCTGCCCATCCGGTCTTCGTCGACCGCGCTCGCACTTGCGTTGGCGCATCTGCGATGGCAGCACCACCCGGAGTATTTCAGCCTGAGTGCGGCGTCGGTGGCAGATCAGTTACTCGGTGAGCATGAGACAACCGAAGAGGCAGAGCGCAGCCTCGCCGCGCTCGCTTCGTCGTTGTCATCGGGGCATCGGTTTGAGACGTGTCCCGGCTGGCAGCCTCGATCGCCTGTTCCAAGGCACCAGCCGGTGGAAACCGGTGTCGGCATTAGCGTGATCGTCCCCTTCCGCGACAAGGCCGATCTCACCCTGCGGACGATGCGATCGGTGGCGGAGCAGGCGTCGTCCACTTGGGTAGAACTCGTGCTCGTGAACAATCAGTCGTCCCCTGACGAACTCGATCGCGTTCGAGCGCGCGCCGACGAATTGCGAGTGCGCGGCCTCAAGGTGCGCCTCATCGACTACTCGCACCCGTTCAACCACAGCCGGCAGTGCAACGAAGGCGCGCGCGCGGCAACGGGCGAGACCCTCGTGTTTCTGAACAATGACGCGACGCTGCACACGGGCAATGCGCTTGAGGTCTTCGCACGGTGGAGCGGCATTCCCGGCGTCGCCACCGTCGCGGCGCAGATCGTGAACTCTTCAGGCGCTCTGCAATGCGCCGGATTGAGAGCGCGGCAGAACCCGGGTCACGACTACAACTCGCCGCTCGAAGAAAGTCGTGACGAATTGCTCAGCACTGGTCTCAAGCAGGTGGTCGGCAACTCGTTTGCCTGTGCGGCGATTCGCCGCTCGCGGTTTTTCGAGATTGGCACGCTCGACGAAACGCTGTTTCCGATCGGCTACAACGATATCGAGTTTTGCCTGCGCTCGGTTGCGCGCGGCTACCGGCATCTGATGACTGGTTGGGTATCCGTTACGCACACTCCGGGCAGCAGCCGTGGCAACTCCGACGAAATACTGCAGAAGGTGCTGATACGTGAGAGATTTCCTGAGACGCTGCGCCTCGCCCAGTTTCAGTTGGAGTCCGATACGCAGCTTCTGAAAACGGCGCTGGCCAAGGTAGCGCACAGCATAGGCGGCGAGAGCTACGGGCCTCTTGCCAAATTCTGGAACAAACTATCAGCGTCAGCAGGGGCGGCGGCGGGTTGACCGCGCAACGCTTGGAGACCCAGATGAGCCAGATTCTTGAGTTTCGCCAGTGGGCTGCACGACTGGACCTAAACGCCAAGCCGTGGTTGATGCTCGGCAAGGGACCGACCTTCAGCAAGGTGTCGCAGGTCGATATCAGCAAATTTCGCGTCTGTACGCTCAATCACGTGATCCGCGAGGTGCCGGCGGATCTTGCTCACATCATCGACGTCGATGTCGTGCAGGACTGCGCGGACGCGATCTATCGCAATGCGCGCTCGCTCGCCGTGCCGTACCACCCGCATGTCAACTCCCGTCCGAGCGAGCGCAGCATCGTCGACTTCGTGAAGGAGATTCCGGTTCTCACCAAGATGGCGTCGGAGGGCCGACTAGTCTGGTACAACGCCGCAACCAGCAAGAAGAAAAACGGCGATTCGCCGGTCATCGCGGTCAAGTTTTTCAGCGCGGAGGCGGCGCTGAACCTGCTCGCGACAATTGGCGTTCGGACCGTGCGCTCGCTTGGCATCGACGGCGGCGTCAGCTACTCGCCCAGCTTCGCGGACCTGAGCGACAAGACCCGGCTTGCCAACGGGCAGGACACATTCGACAAGCAGTTCGCCGGCATTGCTCGGACCATCCGGACGACAGGCATCTTCTACGCGCCCCTGGATATCCAGGCGCCAGTCCGTGTGTTCGTCGGATCCGACGCAGCGCAGATGGCTGGCGTCAAAGTGCTCGAATACAGCATCAAGAAGTTCGCGAGCCTAAGTGTTGACGTTCAGGTCATTGACGACCGCGATATACCGGTTCCGAGGAACCCGGCCAACCGGTCACGCTCGGGCTTCTCATTCTCGCGGTTCCACATTCCGAAGTTGTGCGGCTATCGCGGCCGCGGAATCTATCTCGACGCCGACATGCAAGTGTTCACGGACGTTCGCAAGCTCTGGACATGGGACATGTCGGATGCCGACGTGCTCTACGCCGAGAGCGGCGAGGAAGGCGCCCGCATCCCGCAGTTCAGCGTCATGCTTTTGAACTGCGCCAACCTCGACTGGGACGTGAACAAGATTGTGGCCGGTCTCGACAATGCTGCCTTCGACTACCGCCGACTGATGCAGGAACTGTGCGTCATGCCATCGGACCGACGTAAGCCGAAGCTGCCCTTCGAGTGGAACTCGCTCGAGCACTACGATGAAGGCAAGACCTGCCTCATCCACTACACCGACATGCCCACTCAGCCTTGGGTGTCGAACCGCAACAAGAACTGCAAGATCTGGTACGCCTGCTGTCGCGAGGCGATTGACGAGGGCTTCCTGGCGAAGGATTTCGTCTACTCCGAGGTGGAGAAGGGCAACGTGTCGCCAGAGCTCCCACTATGGCTTGGTTTGCCCACAGCGCCGGGATTCGAGCGTATGAAGAACGATTGGACGCCGCCGTTCAAGCGATTCAACAATATGACTCCTATGGAGCAATTGGGCCGCGCAGACGACACGAACGATTGCGGGATGACTGCTGAGCTAGGTAAAGAGAAGGCTGGCGTAAAGGGCTTCTCGCTGCGCGAAAACTTGAAGCGCTTACTCGTTAGCAAATTGTCACGCCGCTCTTCGTGAGCGATCTTGACCCTAGGGGGAGAGGATGAATCTGCAAGGCGTCGAACTTCAGCTTAAGAGCATCATCGCGGCGAACCCAAAACTTAGAGGCATTAAGGTAGTCGACGTTTCAACGCCAGCTCTGCTTAAGCGTCACTCAATGCGCGGCGGTGTCTGCCTGGTCGGGTCAAAAACGTACAAGATGACGGAGGAGCAGGTCAAGGGTTGGCGCGATGCGTACAAGAGTCTCCCGGACTACGAGTTCGTAGGACTCGACATTGAGCCAGGGCTGAATGTCGACGTCGTGGCCGACTTATGCGTTCCAGACTTTGCTTCACGTTGGCCTGAACTCCAGTCCAGGTTCGGGCTGGTGGTTTGCGGAGCCTTGCTCGAACACGTGAAGGACCCGTTCTCAGCGGCGAAGAACGTCGCCTCCTTGGTGAGGGCCGGCGGGCATCTCTACTACCTCGGACCGTGGGTATGGGGATTCCATCCCTATCCCGACGACTACTGGCGTTTCAGCATTTCGGCTCTGAAGCTCTTGTTCTCCACGTTCGTCTGGGAGGAATGGTGGTACTCAAGCACAAAGAAGGGCGTGGGACTTCAGATAGTCGATCCGAAGCAAGAGAGAGCGTTTCTTCAGATTCCTCTTGAAGAGAAGGCCATACCTACGAGCTTTGCGGAGTTGATCACAGACCGGGCGATGCCTTACTTGAATGTTGGCGGTACTGCTCGTCGGCCGGCGTGAGTTGAGTGGAAAGCTGTGTTGCGGTGTTGGCCGCTTCCGGAAGAAGGTAGGAGTGTCGATTTGGTGGAACCGCCTATCCCTCAAGCAGACTTAGATGAGGTCAACCGGATCTTGCCTTGGTTTGCTGCGGCTCCTCTGCCAGACGGCCGTCTACTCGGTCGGCTGGACGCTCGCGCTGGTAAGCGCACCGAACCGGGGCGGATTCCGGACAAGCGGATCGTGCGCCTCAACGACGCCATTCCCCTGCGCAACCTGCGCGTCATTGAGGTGGGCTGCTTCGAGGGAATCCACACAGTCGGACTGCTGCAGTTCTGTGAGGACGTCACCGCTATCGATGTGCGGCCGATCAACGTCGTCAAGACTGCGGCGCGGGTTGCGCTGAGTGGCCTGCGCGCTCGGGTCGCGGTGCAGGACGTGGAAAAACTTAGCCCGAGCTTCGGCCGTTTCGATGTGATGTTCCACTGCGGTGTCCTATACCACTTGCTCCATCCTGCCGAACAACTGCTGGCGGTCGGAAGGCTCGCCGATCACTTGTTCCTTGACACACACATTGCGCGGGATGAGCCCCGAATTGAGGAGCGACCTGCCGGACCGATCGTCTACCGCGGCGCGTATCACGACGAGGGGGGTTGGTCGGACCCATTCTCTGGCAGGGATCCATCTGCATTCTGGCTGACGATCGAGAGTATTCAGTCTTTACTCCTTTCAGCTGGATTCGCGCTGCAGGAAGTGTGGGAAGTGCGCGAAGAACGGAATGGGCCACGCGCTGCGATTTTTGCGACGAAAAGGGTAGCCAATGTTCCAGATAGATCGCTTCAGAACGAATCTTCGCCTGTCATGGGAGATTGCCCTTAGTGACTTGACGCACTCATATGCACGTACAGCCTTCGGGCGAGCGTGGATTGCGATATCACCGCTGGGTCTTGTTGCGCTCTATGGGTTGGTCTTTGGCGTAGCGCTCGATGTGCGGTGGCCGGGATTCACTTCTTCTCGAGGCAGCGGATTCCTGCTTCCTTTCCTGTGCGGATTAGTCCACTTTCTGTTGGTCTCCGAGGTGATTGGCGCTGCAACCAACGTCTTTCCTTCAAAGCGAGCGTTTGTTCAGAAGTCGTCATCACCTCTTTGGATTCTGCCCGTCGCGACATGGATTCGCGCGGCGGTTTCTTCAATTGTTCCGATGGTGGCTCTCTTTGTCCTGGCTCTGGGGTTAGCTGCTCCCTCAGTCTGGGACGTTCTCGCCGCAATCTCAGCGTCGATACTTGCAGCAGCGTTCGCTCTCGGTCTGTGCTTTCTCCTTTCCGCTCTAGGGGCTTTCGTCGGTGATCTCACACCAACGATGCCATTGGTTACACGGGTGCTCTTCTACTCCGCCCCAATTACCTATCCGTTAACACTGCTTCCAGAGGGCTTCCAGGGCTGGCTATGGCTAAACCCGTTGACAGCCTTCTCGGAACTGACACGTTCAGCGCTGGTCTTCGGACGTGTCCCAACTCTGAACGAGGCGGCTGTAGCTCTCTTGTCCGCTGTCCTAGCAGTCGGTATCGGCATCACGGTTTTTCACCGGGTGAAGAGGTACGTTCCGGATGTCGTCTGATTTGCTGCTTCGCGCGCGAAACGTAACGAAGGTCTACCCGTCGGCTCGCAGGCCACTGGCACTTTTCTGGCAGGCTCTTTGGGGTCTTCCGCTCAACTCCGCCGACAGCGTGCGCGTCCTCAATGGCATTGATCTTGAGATACGCAGGAGCGAAACCGTCGGCATCATGGGCCGAAACGGCGCCGGAAAAACTACGCTCCTGGCCATTTTGGGAGGCGTTCTCCAACTTACCGAGGGCGAGGTCGAGCGATTTGGCAAAGTTTCAACTCTGCTTGGGCTTACCGCTGGTTTCAACAACTATTTAACAGGCCGGGAAAACGCGTATCAGTTCGCCAGCGTCCAGGGCTTTCCCAAGCGAGATACGGACGAACGGATTGCCGACATTGAGGCGTTCGCCGAGTTGGGCAAGTACTTCGATATGCCCATTCGGACCTACTCGTCCGGAATGCAGGCGCGACTTGCATTTTCCTGCGCGATCCACGTCGATGCCGAATTGATAATCATTGATGAAACGCTCGCAGTTGGAGACGCAGCGTTTCGCATGAAGTGCTATGACCGAATCAAAGCAATGAAGCGAAGCGGGCAGACGTTTCTCCTAGTCAGCCACAGCCCAAACCTGGTGGCGAACTTCTGCACTCGAGGTGTGGTGATTGAGCAGGGTACGAAATGCTTCGACGGCGCGGTGTTCGAGGCCGTTGAGGAGTACAAACGGGTTCGGACGATTTCGCACGACTCCGATACTGTTCGGGGCGCGACAGTGAAACAGGTTGCAAGCGCCACCGGTCTCGAGGGTGCTCTGACCCTAGAGAAAATCAAGCTGCAACCAACGGTTGGATCTGAAGAGATCAAGATCGTTGCCGTTCTGTCGGCCAAACGCGACTTCGAGTTACCGGTAGTCAATTTCGGTGTCCGAGACCAATTCGGAATCACGGTGTGCGCGTTTAGCGGGGCCGATGCGCCAGACCGTCTTGCCTCGCTTAAGGCCGGAGAGTCTCGTCGACTGGAATTTTCACTCTTGCGAGCGCTTCTGCCGGGTCGCTACTTCTTCAGTGCAATGACCGGAGAAATCGTAGGGGACGCCAGCAAGCCCCAAGCGCTGTACCAGAACGTTGTCTACTTTGACGTTCTAGGCAAATCACACTTGACCGGAATTGCTGATCTGCAGCTACGAGTTCTTGTGCATTGACACCCGAGGGTGACGAATAGAACCTAACAATGAACAAAGCGCAGCGCTTTGACACGTCCTTGCCGTTCTCTCATACCTATCCGTACGAGGATCTGTTTCGCGAGCGAGTACCGATGATCATCACTTGTCAGTTGGCTTTGGCTCATTTCCGCGCGAACTGGGTGACGGTTGGAGGAGCGCAACCTGGAGCGCGCGGCGAAGCATCCGTCAAAAAGCGGATGACTAACAACATGTTCTGGGCTACGGAGTGTGGTGTCTATGCAGGCAATAGCCTGATCGCAACTGCTCGACTATTGCAAGATTTCGGACTTGAGTATCAGCTGATCGGACTCGACACCTTTGAAGGCCTGCCTGCGATTTCGGAACGCGACAATCAGTTCGCTCCCGAAAAGGCGGTGTATCGCACCAAAACGCTCTTCGCAGACTCAAGCATCAGCGACGTCGAGGAAAAGTTGTCTTCTGAAGGGTTTCGGTCCTCAGTATGGCTAGTAAAGGGATTGTTCGCTGACACCCTTCCTAAGCTCCCCGAGCGCACGTATCACTTTGTCAACATCGATTGCGATCTATACGACCCGCATATCGAATGCTTAGAGTATTTCTACCCTCGCATGGAGCCGGGCGGTGTCATCTACTTCGACGACTATCACTCGGTCGATTTTCCGATGGCTAGGCATGCCATTGACGCTTTCCTTCAAGGGAAGCCTGAGCGTCTCATTCATATGAGGTACGGCGAAGACGGACCGAATCACACGAAGACATTCATCGTCAAGACGTAGCGGGGCTCCACTGTTGTGCTAAGCCGACTGATCGCGTACTTCGAGCGCATGCTCGACCGGGCAAGAGGTCGTTACGCCGGCTTGCTGTTTGGTATCAAGGCCGGAAAAGGTTGCACCATAGGAGCCGGAGTGCGGATTCGTGGCGCGGTAGATAGGATTCGGCTAGGCGATCAGGTCTCTATTCGACCAAGAGTGACGATTCTTTGTACGGATGAACAGGCCACTATCGACATCGCGGATAAGACAATTGTTCATGACGGTGTAGTTATTGATTCCGGACCTGGCGGTGTCGTCTCGATCGGGCGCCTTAACTCCATCAATCCGTACTGTGTGGTCTACGGCCACGGAGGTCTGCACACCGGTCCATTCGTAAGGATTGCCGCACACTGTGTTCTTATCCCGGCCAACCATGTCTTTGCAGACCCTGATCGGCCGATTGCTCTCCAGGGTCTTTCCAAGCGCGGAATTGTCGTAGAAGAAGACGTTTGGATCGGGTCTGGTGCCAAAGTACTAGACGGCGTAACGATAGGTAAGGGAAGCGTCATCGCTGCCGGTGCGGTTGTGACCTCGGACGTTCCCCCGATGACAATAATCGGCGGAGTTCCTGCACGCGTCGTTAAGCGGCGCGAGAGCCACCCTGAACCGGGTGTACGCGATAGCGCTTGATCGGGCTGTTCAAGCGGATGATGTGTCGAACGGCATCGTGCGCGCGACCACGCGCCGCGTGAAGGCCTATCGTGACGCCGAGATGACCAAGCGCTGGGTCGCTGCCGGCTCTCTGGAGCGGAGAAGTCTTTTCGCAAGGTCCAGGGCGTCAGAGATTTGTGGCTGCTCAAAGCGGCGCTGCACCGCCCGCTCGATGCGCACAGCGTTGACGATGCAAGGAAGGCTGCGTACACGTGCCTTACCCCGCCGCCAACTACCAACGAAAAGCGGGACATCGCCGCAAGCAGTGCTGAGTTGTCGACCTCGGCGTCTCGACAACTAGTACCGCCGCGCTCGTTTGCCTATTCTCGCCGATGCTGTTGCTGGAAAGCCTTGCATGACGAAGTGCGCCCAGTTTCTTGCGACACTCACCCATCGGAGAAGCCTCGTGGCCCTGCTGTTCGCTTTCGCCGGCGGCCTGCTGTTGACGCTGACTTGGGACCTTCGACCTTATCCGATTCCGGCGCACGTTGACGATTACCGCTACGTGCTGTCGGCCGAACACATCAAGTCATTTCCCGAGTCCATTGTTCGACAAGGCGAGTTCCGACCATGGCTCGGTCCGTACGACACGTCGACGCTGTTCAAGCGGCCGGGCATCTCAATCATGCTCGCAGGCCTGGCGACGCTCTACTTGCCCTTCATTCAGACGACGCTGCTGATATATCTGGCGGGCCTTGCGATTCTGGCCAATAGCTTGCTGCGGCTCAAGTACTCGCGTGTCGCCGTGGCTGCGTTGTTCCTTGTGTGCGGACTGCTTCCGACCTTGTACGACTCGAACGCAGTTCGGGTAATCCGGGAAATTGCCACCGGTGGCGTTGAACTGGCGATATTCGGTCTGTGCCTGAGGCTGTATTCAATCGATGCCGCGAAACCAAGTCAGCTACTTCGCACGCCAACCTTTATCGCCTTGCTTGCGATGTTGGCATTCCATTGGAGTCTGCGCGAAGAGGCAATCCTCCTGTTGCCCAGCGTTTTACTGCTGGTGAACGGCGCACTCTGGTTGCGGGCGACTGGCGGGTGGCGGCCACGACTCGCTGTCGCTGCAGTCGCTTCGGCCCTGGTGTTCTTGCCGTCGCAAGTTGCCTATCACGCTTTCGCCGCACTAAACCAGGCCTCGTATGGGCTGCGGATCGTCAATGAATTGTCGGAAGGAACTTTTCCTCGGGCCGTAAGCGTGTTGAAAAGCGTCGATGAAAGCCCGTGCGATCATCGACTGATGACCGCCGAAGAAGTTCAGAAGGTCAAGGCGGTAAGCGCGAGCTTTGGCGTGGTTGCCCCGGCGCTCGAAACGGCGCTGGCCCGGCAACCCGACATGATCTACACGGACGCATTTTCAGTCATGCGCAGTGCCGCGATTCGTGAGATGAAGATCGGATCCTCGCCGCACTTGACTCAAGAACTGTTCCAGCGGATCGCCGACGAAGTTGGAGTTGCATGTCGAGATGGGCGGCTGCGCTGCGCCGAGCGAGCTTCGGGCGGCATAGTTCCGCTGCTGTGTGCATCGCAATGGGCTCTTGTACCCGAAAACTTTGCTGGCTATCTCTTCGACAAGATCGGTCATGTGCAACATAGTGGATTCAGCCCGTGGTGGTCGGGCCTTCCCGGCCTTGACCGCTTGCATCCGAGCCTGCTCGCGAACTTCGAGAAAATTACGCGCCAGAAGATGGCGGGGCGGCATGGGGACTACGTCGAATTCTCCCAACCTGGGCTACTGGCAACACTCGCACGCCAGGATTTCCTGCGCTATTCCACGGCAAGCGTGTACGCCGCGATGATGCCGTGGTTATTGACACTCGGCGCCATCGTCGTTCTTGTGCGACTGCGAGCGTGGCGTGACGGATCGAGGTCGTGGTGGCTCATCCTTCTAGTCGCGCTGGCTGCGCATGTCGTCGGCCGGACACTGGCTTTTTCGTACCTGTCGACGGTCGATGGATACCTGAACACGCGCTACATCAGTGTCGGCTATCCGATCGCCGCGGCGTTTGCTGTGTTGGCAGTCGCAGAACTTCGCTACTTGCTGATCGGCAAAGGGGCTACTGGTTCGAGTACTGGGCCGATCATGCCCGACCCCGCCGCAGTTCGTTGGCCGCGGCCGCTGCTGATCTTGATTGCAATCATTGCCCTGGCTTTTATCGTTGCTGGTAAACGATCGGGGAGCCAACCGGCGGCGGCTCTGGAACCAGCTTTGGCACCACCCAGCGGAGTGCTTGCTGCGGCCGCGGGAACTGAACTCATTGTTCTCGAGGGGAAGCCTATAAAGCTCCTGACGCAACGCCAAGGATGGATGAATGCGGAGGCTGGTTGGTTGCGCGGCGATGTTGCCGTGTTTGATGGTTGGGCCAAGGACCTCGCCAACGAGCGCCCTGTTGAGTCGATCTTGGTGTTCGCAGATGGCCGGGCTGTGGCTAGCACAGTCCCGTCTGTCCCGATGCCCGCACTGGAGGAAAGATTCGCGAGTGGTGCACATGCCGGCTTCAGCATGCAACTTCCGAGGAGCATGGTCGCTGGAACGAGGGTCCGCGTCTTTGCGCTGCTATCGGGTGACCGGGCCGGTGAGCTCCACTACTCGCCGTCCTTTCCATATCAACGCTAGTCGCGCTGCGCGTCGCGTGATGCTGACCGCGGAGTCACTAAGGTCACTGAGTCCTCTCTTCGCATCAGTAAATGGGTCTCCGCATCCAGTATTTTTGTCCTCCTAATTTTTCTCAACTGAGAAAGACTCTGCCCGCTGCGCGGCCCATGGGTGTGAGGATTTGTATTCGATGAACGTCGCAGACTTTCCGAGAGTATCACCGCGCAAGATCGCGCTTCGAGATCTTGCGAATCGGTTGGCGCCAGAACGGGACCGCTGGATTGCCCGCAATTCTTTCTACTATGAGGAGGACTACCGCTACATGCGGTTCCTGATTCCGGAAGGTTTACGGATCCTTGACCTTGGCTGTGGCACGGGTCAGCTGCTTGCCGCCTTGAAGCCGTCGCGTGGAGTCGGCGTCGACATCAGCCCAGCGATGATCGATGGCGCACGCAGCCACCACCAGAGGTTCGAGTTTCACGTCGGCGATATCGAGTCACCGGAGACAATCGCGAGGCTTGACGGGCCATTCGACTATATCGTCCTGTCCGACACCATCGGATCATTGGACGACTGCCAGGCCACGCTCGCCAGCTTGCGCAGCCTTTGTACACACGACACGCGCATCGTCGTCGCGTACTACTCGCGGATGTGGGAGCCGATTCTGCTCACGGCGCAGGCGTTAAGACTGCAAATGCCTCAGGTCAAGCAGAACTGGTTGTCGACGGAGGATATTGAGAACCTGCTCGACCTGGCCGACTTCGAAGTCATCAAACGCGAGTGGCGGCAACTGATTCCGCGACGCTTGCTCGGGCTTGGCCTGTTGCTGAATCGTCTCGTGGCGCCGCTCCCGCTGATCCGGCGCGCCTGCCTGAGGAACTATGTGGTTGCGAGGTCGTTGCTCGGATCGCCGATTGCGCCTCGCTCCGCGACGGTGCTGGTTCCGTGCCGGAACGAGCGCGGCAATGTCGAAGCTGCGGTCCAGAGGATTCCAAGGTTCTGTGAAGACATCGAAATTCTGTTCGTCGAGGGCCATAGCCAAGACGGCACGCTCGAAGAAATCCACCGCGTACAGGCGGCCTATCCCCACCTGGATATCAAAGTGCTGGTTCAGGACGGTAAGGGCAAGGGCGACGCCGTGCGCAAGGGCTTCGCGAACGCACGCGGCGAGGTGCTGATGATCCTCGATGCAGACCTAACTATGCCGCCGGAGGCGCTCCCGAAGTTCTATCAGGCATTGGCGTCAGGGAAGGGCGATTTCATCAATGGGTCCCGTCTCGTCTATCCGATGGAGAACGACGCCATGCGATTCTTGAACTGGGTGGCAAACCAAGTCTTCTCCTGGTTGTTTTCCTGGCTACTCAATCAGCGCTTCACCGACACTCTTTGCGGGACGAAGGTTCTGAGCAAGCGGCATTACCAGGCAATCGCCGCAAACCGCGGCTACTTCGGTGAGTTCGACCCCTTCGGTGATTTTGATCTAATCTTTGGCGCAACCAAGCTGAACATGAAGGTGGTCGAGATTCCGATTGCCTACACCAACCGTGTCTACGGTGAAACCCAAATTTCCAGGTTTCGTCATGGCTGGTTGTTGTTGCGGATGGTCGTCTTCGCGTTTCGCAAACTAAAGGCGTTCTAAATTAGCGAAACCCTGCTTCGCGAGCATCGCGATACATGGCAGCACAAGCCGGTATTGCGCGCGATCTATGTCGATTTCTATAAGCGCATTGCGGCTGCATGCAAACCTGGGCTTTCACTTGAGATCGGCGGCGGATCCGGAAATTTGAAGGACTTTGCGGCCCGGGTGGTGTCGACTGACATCGTTCCCACTCCTTGGCTCGATGCGGCCGCAGACGCACAGGCACTGCCGTTTGCCGACAAAAGTTTTGCCAATGTTGTCGGCGTTGATGTACTGCATCACATCGAGCGACCCAGACGGTTTTTGTCGGAGGCCCTGCGGGTGCTTCAGCCCGGAGGTCGGATCATAGTGCTCGAACCGGCAATTACGCCGATCAGTGGAATCTTCTACCGTTTTTTTCATCCGGAGCCAGTGAAGATGAAGGTGGATCCACTCGCCGATGGACCGCAGGACCCGAATCGCGTTCCGTTCGATGCTAACCAGGCGATCCCGACGTTGCTCTTCGGACGCGATCGCGCGCGCATGAACCAAGTCTTTCCAGAACTGCGTCTCGTTCAACTCGAGCGCTTGAGCCTGTTCGCTTATCCGCTTTCGGGTGGCTTTCGTTCGTGGTGCTTGGTGCCGGCGACCTTGATCGGGTCTCTCCTGAGGTTGGAGCGGCGGCTGGCACCCGCGATCGGAAGCGTCTTCGCGTTCCGGCTATTGGCCGTGGTCGAGAAGACAAGTTGGTAGTCGGCGATGTCCGACGAGTAGTTGGAAGTGGCGACGGTGTGAGGCACGTTACGCAGCCTCCTGCTCGTTGGGCTGGAGGCGCGACGCGCATTGCGATCTCGCTGCTGATACTGGGCTATCTGGGGTCGAAGGTCGACTGGGCGAAAATAGGTCAGCGGTTGCTCGACGCCGATCCGATTTGGCTGGCGTTGGCGTGCCTGTTGTTCGGGCTGGCGTTTTTCTTGGCGAGCCTTCGCTGGTGGCTGTTGTTGCGTGTTCAAATGATCAGACTGTCGTTGCGCGTCGTGACGGCGCTGACTCTCATCGGACAGTTCTTCAATTCGTTCCTTCTCGGCTCCACTGGCGGCGATGTCGTGCGGGCGTTCTATGCGGTGACGTACAACCCACTGCAGAGGACCCACGCCATGCTATCGATCATCGTGGATCGAGCAATGGGTTTGTTTGTGGTTCTGAGTTTTGCGCTCGTTGGACTATGGTGGCAACTCGGCCTGGTCATGCAGAGCAACGACATCCGGCTAATCGGGATCGGTCTGCTGTGGCTGTTCGCCATTGGTGTCATTGCAGTTGCAGGTCTTCTGGTCACCCCATTTTCGCGCCTCCCAGCGATCGCTCACCGTATTTGGCGGAGAATTCCTCGACGCCGTAACTTTGAACTCTTGGTCCAGGGGACGCGCCAGCACGCCAAGTCGCCTGGACGGACATGCGGCGCAATACTCTGCAGTGTCGGCATCCAGTTTCTCGTATTCAGTGCGGGCTATTGCATTGCCCGTGCTATGGGACTGAATGTGACATTCGGCCAGATGGTCATCGTGCTGGCAGTCGTAACCTGTGTCGTTAGTTTGCCGATCAGCATCGGGGGACACGGCGTCAGAGAAGGTGCGTTTGTACTGCTATTTGCTGCGTTTGGTGTCATACCAAACAGCGCCTTGGGAGGCGAAGGGCAAGAACCAGCAATCCTGTTCTCGCTTCTGTACTTCGTTCTGCTCGCGGCCTGGAGCCTGGTGGGTGGTCTCATCTATTTGACGTTCAGGCACGCCTCTGGCGAGCCTTCCTAGCCGGAGTAGAAGAACATCGGCGGAAGCGACGCTTTCCTCTTAGTCTCGGCAAAGCAACCGTCCGCGCGCGCCTAGATCATCCCTGCGCCCCTTGAAGCGAAATTCAGAAACAGCCGTCCAGTGACCCTCCCCCCGTCCCTCGTGTCCGTCGTCCTGTGCACCTACGACGGCGCGGCGTATGTTGGGCAAATGATCGAAAGTCTTCGCGCTCAAACTCACCCGCCAGAGGAGATCATCGTTTGCGACGACGGCTCCAACGACGAAACGTTCGAAATCGTGCGCACCGGATTGAGTGCGTACCCCGGTCGTATCACTGCACAAAGAAATCCCGCAAACCTTGGAGTCCGGCAGAACTTTGAGCAGGCGATGCGGCTTGCTCGAGGCGAGTTTGTGTTCCTGTGCGATCAAGACGACATTTGGCACGCCCACAAGGTCGAGCGGATGCTCGCCGAGGCCGCGCGTAACCCCGATGCTTTGCTACTGCACTCGGATGCGCGCATCGTCGATGACAGCGACGCCTTCGTGGGTCACACCTTGCTTGGGGATTTGCGGCTTTCATTTTCGGAGCGAGCTCATCTCGATCGTGAAGACCTGCTGTCTGTACTTCTTCGTCGCAACATCGTTACCGGAGCGGCCACTGCTGTCCGCCGGGAACTGCTTGAGTACGCTCTGCCGATTCCAGAGGGTTTCTGGCACGACGAGTGGCTCGCTCTCATCGCTTCGGCTATCGGCCGAGTCGTATGTATCAACGACACGCTGATGGACTATCGAATTCACTCGAACAACCAGCTCGGGCTGCGCGGCGTGACTGCATCAGCACGACTGAGCGCGATGACGTCGCGACGAGGCGAGTATCACTCAACCCGACAACGCAAGCTGGAGGTGCTGCTTGAGCGCCTACGCGTGCTCGGGCGGCGGGTCCCCGCCGATCGGCGGCGACTGGTGGAGGCCTGCAGCTCACATTGGCAGATCCGCGCGGGGCTGCCACGTCGGAGATTCGCGCGCTTGGGGTTGGCCCTGCGCGAAGCGAAAGGCGGCGGTTACCGCCGCTTCTCAAGCGGCTGGCGCAGCGTCCTGCGAGACCTTGTGGAGCCGCTTGGCTGACGCTAAGCCGCGGAGATGCCCGCCAGCAATCGACATGCTCGGTCAGTACCCTGGGGGGCTGTCTCAGCCAGTTAGATCACCCGCCTGGCGCGCAGGGGACGGCCGATGGCTTTGTCGCTCGCCTTGCGATCATGCATTGGCTCTTAGACGCGGCTCACTTCGCGCCCTCGGCCGTCCCTGCACGCCGCAGCGTAGGTGGATCGATCGATCATGACTTCAATGTGACCGCCGAGTCCGGCCATGACGAGATACTCCGGAGTACGATTCGTGGGAGTGCGTAGAGAGGTAGAGCCGTGAACCGGTCATCCGTCGTTCACTCTGATCCTGAAATCCTTGGGGGCACGCCAGTGTTCGTCGGCACGCGGGTTCCGGTTCAGGCACTAATCGACTACATCGAAGGCGGACACTTGCTGGAAG
>Ga0187892_10005476_pt1 | contig 19934 bp, 11 predicted proteins | sample MA1701073metaG_FD_139345 | JGI IMG/M metagenome (GOLD analysis project Ga0187892, IMG submission 139345) | Bio-ooze microbial communities from a basaltic lava cave in the Kipuka Kanohina Cave System on the Island of Hawaii, USA - MA170107-3 metaG ...
ATCTCGACGAAATCAATGAAATGCCAATCGTGTTCAAATGGAAATACAAACTTGATGAAATCGCTGTTGTTTAAAATTGTTTGTAATCCATTGCTATGTTAATTTGGAATCGGACTACTAGGTATAAGGGTTCGCTTGTATAGCCAATAAGAAAGGTCGAGCCATACCCATTATTAAGGCTCATCTCGATTGCTTGCTCGACTCCATCAATATAAATTTTGGCATCGGTATTGTCACCATTGAGATTTTGCCAGGTGCCCGCAACGTGATACCACCTGTTACTCGACAAAGTCGAAAGAGTTCGCCAGTGTGCGTATCGATTTTCTGCTCTGTTCTCAACGATGAGCGCAAGTTTGCCCCCATCTTGTATCCGGAGCATGTACGAGATCCAATTCTCGCTTGTCTGAACCTTGGCGATGATCGGCTGTATCAACGTCGCATCTGCGGTGTTTATCCAGGCATCGAGAGTGAAGTTGGAAATTCTTAAGCTTGCATTATCCGCAATAGACGTAGCATCATCCATCCCATCGAAACTAAACGCCTGCCCAACTTTGCCTGCCGCGAACGTTGCGCCGTTTTGCAGCGTGCCGTGATTATTGCTTTGAATATCATTAGCATTATCCTCTCCCGGCCACCAGCTTACCAAGCCGGAGGGCGGATTAACGCAGACAGAAGGAAGGAATGATGGGGTAGGATCGGTAGACCATTCGATGTTGTCAAAAAACACTCCGTAATTCAGCGGGTCGTTTGGCAAGCCGCCATCCCAATCCTCCGTCTTAATGCGGATGAAATTGACGTGACCAGGAATCGTGTAGGCTTGGGTATACACTTTCCAGATGCCTAAGTTCGCGGGATCTGTGTTAAAGACGTTATAGTCAAATCTGCCCAAAGTCGGCGGCCAACCACCGTCACCGATCATCCATTGCTCTCCAACAAACTGCATGGAAACATTGAACCGGTCAATTCCGATATAGCCCCCGCCACCAAGCGTCATATACGCTACGTGCAGGTAATAAGTCTGGCCTGGCGTGACGGAAAAAATAAACGCCCGCGTGTCGCCGCCAGAAGCGAGTCCAGTGAACGTTTGGCTGAAAGAACCCGCATAAGCTGAGGCCGTCGTAATGACCATACTTCCAGGAATTGGCCATTGGCCGGAACCGTTTTCGAAGTCTTCAAAGAACAAAACTTGGGATACACTTTCTGAAAAAGTAAATCCAATTGTCAAAAGGATCACTGAAGCAAACATGCGCTGCAGTCGTAAAATCGTCGATAAATTCTTCATGGCTGTTGTCCTTTCAAAAGTTGTCGTGCAATAGCGGGGCAAAGTCCGACTTGCGCAAAACGCTTATGAAAGTTGAAAAGCCGCTGTGCGCAAGTCGGGCTTCATCCGTTGAACGTTCGGGAAGGAAAATGCAGAACCCTGCATCTTCCCCCCTTAGTTGCAGGGATCCGCAGAATTGTCCACCAGTTGGCCGCCTTTGACCGTGTTATTCTCGCCGCAATTTTTGATGCGGATATTTTGGAATTTGCCGGCCACGACTTTGTTGTCAAACGATTTCGGCGTGAGAAAGCCAAAGCGAAACGTGTCGCCGGTCAGTTCGATATCATACGTGCCGTTATTCGAGGCGTTATTATCCTTCAGGAAATTGTTGTTGGCGCCGTCGATGACGAGATAGCCGGCGTCGAAGTTGCCGGTGGCATTGTTGTCTTCAACCTTCCACTTGGCGCCGCTCAGCGCGGAACCGGCCAATTTCCCGCCCGGCAACGGAAAGGCATTGGCGGGAACCTTGCAGAGAATCAACCCGATAAAATTCCCGTGGAACGTGTTGCGCTCGGCTTCGCCGTTTTCATCGCATGCCCACAGCCCGAACAGCGCATTGCTGATGTCGTTCTTCTCAATTTCCACTTTCTTGCCGTTGATCACGACGATGCCGTGAACTTCGGGAGGAGTTCCGGTTTGCCAGCCGGTGGAAGCGATGATGGTGTTTTTATAAATCTCGGCCTCATCGCCGCCTTCGAGCATCACCGAAAATTGATGATCGCGCATGGTGTTGCGGCCAATGATGGCGTCCTCCGAATCTTCGACGAGGATCGCCGTGCCGCCGACGCTGCCCTTGGGGCGAATCTCCACGCCCCAAATGACGACGTCATCGGCGTTTTTAACGTGCAGGCCCGGATCGATCTCCGAAGCCGGCGGCAACGGCTGGGTGTCAAACTCGAAAACCGCGCCGGACTCGCCGATAATTTTAACCCGTTGCGTGATGGCCACGGTTTGCGACTCGGTGTGCAAACCGGTTTTGACTTTGACGGTGCCGTTCTTGCCAGCCGCCGCAATGGCCGCGGCCAACGCGTCGTTGGAGCCGCCCGGCAGCTCGACGGTTTTTCCTTTTTTGGCCAAATCTGCCGCGCCGCCGTTGTGCTTGGCAATCAACTGCTCAAGCTCGGCGATGCTCTCCGCCTCGTCCGGGGCGACAAGAGCCGGCGCCGTCGGTTCGTTGTTGGCGCATCCGACCAATAAAGTTGCGCCGAAGATGAATAAGGCCAGCAGGGCAATTCCACAGCGTGTCATGGCGCTCGCGGGTTTCGCTGCGTCCGTTGGGATGTGGGTTTTCATGGTGCATTCCTCCTGTCAAAGATGTGAAAATCAACAGCAGGGCGCCGGTTTCACAAAGCACCAAGAGGCGCCTGCCGGGTAATTGTGCCTAAGTTTTCGAAACGCTATCGCTGCCGGTCGCGCGCCGGCTTACAACGGCTCTCTCGGCGGGTAAGATTGCCAAAAACTATTTGCGGTGAGACAAGTGAAAACGGCCAACCCTCTTTCCAGGTTTTCCAATATAATTTGTCACAGAGCATTAACTCAAGCAAAAAAAGTCCCTATTTCTTGTCATACCGGTTTTGTTGCCGGATTGTCACAAGCTGCGAACGCAGGTTTGCATAAGAATTTCCAAACACTCGCTGCACCCAGCGGTAGAACGCGCGGCCATTGGCAAACCCAAGCTCCGCGCCAAGTTCATAGCCGTAGACCGTCGCGTGAATTAGCCGAGATACCACATGCGCTTTGCGGCGCTGGTCGATAAATTGTTTGATCGTCACGCCTTCCCGGCTTTTAAAAGCTCTTTCGAGATTGCCGGCATCAACTCGATAACGCTGGGCAATCTCTTTCAGGCTTTTTCCTTTTCGCCAGTTTGCTTTGATATATTTTATCGCTCGCTCGATCGCCGTTGGTTTGGGCATGCCGCGTCTCTTCGCAAAAGTGATGCGCCTGTGCTTATAATAGCTTTGCTCTCTTGCAATTTCCATTATGACTCAATCAACGAACATGCCAATTAACTCGCGAGCAATCACTGGCTTCAACTTCTTGAAAATAGGCGCATTAGTTGAAAAAGAAAAATTTTGTCGAAAGAGGTTTTGAGGAGAGCGGGACTTCTCAAAATTTGGAAAGAAAGGAGAGGCTGTTTTTTAAGCGGTTGGAATTGATAAAAGTTGGAAGGCGAAAAGGTGCTTTACAAAAACTTGGAGAACCCGATTCAAGATTTCACAATCCCAAATTTTGTCATCTTATAGTTCAGCGTTTGCACCGGAATCTTCAATTGCTTGGCGGTTTGGGTTTGGTTCCAATCGTTCTCCAGGAGCGCCTGGCGAATCAGTTGCGCTTCGTAGCCGTTGACGCGTTCGTTTAATGAGAGCGTGGCATGAGACTCATCCGGAACGAGCTTGGTTTTGCGCAAGTCTTTTTTCAGATCGGCGGAAAGCACGTCGTAATCGATCAACTTCTTTTCCGGCGGCGCCAGCGCGACCAGCCGCTCGACAAAATTTTCCAGTTGCCGGATATTGCCTTCCCAAGCGCGATGCTTCATGTAATCCAGCAGTTCTTCATGAAAGGCTTCCGCCTGCTTGTTTTGCTGGCGCGCGAAGGTTTTGAGAAAGCGGCCGGCCAGCAAGGGAATATCGCTTTGGCGTTCATTTAACGAGGGAATGTAAATTGGATAAACATGCAGCCGATAATACAAATCTTCGCGAAACTCGCCCTTGTCCACCAGCTTTTGCAGCGACCGGCTCGACGCCGAAATGATGCGCACATTGCTGGGAAGTGATTTATTGCTGCCCAGCGGGCGAACTTCATTTTGTTCGAGCACCCGCATGAATTTGGCTTGCATATCGAGCGGCAGATTGGCGATTTCATCCAGAAAAAGTGTGCCGTGATTGGCTTCGGCCATCAAGCCTTTGCGATCTTGCGTCGCCCCGGTAAACGCGCCTTTGACGTGGCCGAACAGCTCGCTCTCGATCAAATTCGCCGGAATGGCGCCGCAATCAATCGCCACAAAAAAATGGCGGCTGCGGGCGCTGAAGCGATGAATGGCGCGCGCGATCAATTCCTTGCCGGTGCCGGTTTGCCCTTCGAGCAGGACGCGCACATCACAGCGCGCTGCCGCCTCGATGGCTTGCAGCAACTCGACGAATTTTGGACTCTTGCCCAGCAGGCCAATCTCTTCGTATTTGTTGAGCAAGACGGTTTCGGGCACGGCTGCATTGAAATACTCCGAGATTTTTTGTACGTTGCGCAAGCCGGGCGCGGCGATGGCGCTGATTTTTTCGAGATACGCCAATTCTTCTTCGCCGCAGCGGTTCGGGTTCAAAAGAATCAGCGTTCCGATGATCACGTTCTCCGTGCGCAGCGGCGCGCCGATCACGGATTGGATGGCGAGATTTCCCCAATTGACGCGGCGAAAGCGCGAATCAGCTTTGACATCTGCGCTCAACAACGGCTGCTCGTTCTGCATGATCCAACCGCTGATCTGGGTTTGCACGGATTGGTATTTGCGGGAATCGCCTTCCTGCCCTTCCCGCATCAGCGTTTTGAACGTGTGGCGGGTTTGGGGATTGACCATCAAAATGAGCGCGGTCTCAGCCGGCACGAGGCTCAAGGCCTTTTGCGCCACCACGCGCAGGATTTCCTGAAAATCATTCTGCCGGCTTAACACTTCGGCTAATTCGAGAAGTTGCAGGAGTTTTTGATTGTCTAATTCGGGCATGTCGAAATCGAAGTTGCAAGTTCATTGGTTTGACGCCGCAGTTTTTTTCAATTTTGCTAAACGCGCTTTGGCATCCGGCACTTCCGCAAACACCTTGTCGGCATTCTTCCAGATCATAATGAATTTTTCGTACTGCGCTATAGCCTTCGCAGTCAGCGCTTTTTCTTCGTACAATTTAGCCAATCGATAGTGAAGGAGAGGATGAATCAGACGACGCTCTTTACCGTTGGAATCAAATGTTATCAAGCGCTCGTATTCGGCGATGGCTTGATCCAACTCGCCCTTTTTGTAATAGGCTCGCGCTACAACGTCACTTGGGATGGCAGCGTTATGGAATAGTATGAATCCGCCAAGGCTAAAAAATTCTGATGATGCTTTTGGAAAAAAGTCAATCACTTTTTGCAGGGAATCTTCGACAAGCAACACTTCGCCATAGAATAACGCATAATTGGAGAAAGCGATTTGATCTTGCTTGAAATATGAGCTTATTCCAGGCAAAATGGATTTCATCTCATTTAATCTGAATCTTGCAGAGTCGATTCGCCCTTGCTTTAAATGCTGCAATCCAAGATAAAAACGGTGAATGGCTGCTTGACATATGGAATCCGGATGCGCATTTTCAGGGATCATCTTCAACCAGCTTTGATAGAAACGCCGGCTCCGTTCAAACTCACCACGATCACAATAAATCAATCCTTTTATCCAATCCGCATAAGCTTGCTGAGACTTATTTCCCGCCGTTTTCGCCGCGTCTGCCGCCATCCGAAGATCACCCAAGGATTGATCCAAACTGCTGAGCCAATAGTGATAAAACCCTCTCAATAAATGTCCTCGCGCTTTCATGCTCGCAGTTTTGGCCGAAATAATATAACGATCTACCCATTGCAAGGCTTCGTCATAATCCTCCTTTAGAGCGCAAATATAAGCTATACTCAATTCCGAGCCGAAATCCGGTTTAACCTCCAGAGCTTCTTTGTATTTTGCGATGGCATCATCAAGCTTTCCCATGCGGAAATAAAGATCGCCCATTGAATCGAAGGGGTTGGCATCTCCGGGAGAGACTGAGGCATACCTCTTAAAATATTCAATGGCCTTTTCAAAATTTCCAATCTCAGCATACGTGTACGCTAGATCGTTCATGGCGGAACCATAGTCGGGATCAAGCTCCAAAGCTTTATTGAATGCTTGTTCTGCTTCGGCATACGATTGTTTCGTATAGGCGTAATAAGTGCCTATATAATAATGCGCTAATTTTTCTTTGGGATATTTCTGAACGATTTGTTGACAAAAACGAAATGCTTGATCGGGCTTTCCTTCAATAACCCAAGTCGATAAAGCTTCGATATAGAGCCGCTCTTTCTCAGTAGCTTTTTGCGCCAGGACATTGGCTTTCTTATAAGCTTCTTTCATGGCTTGCTCATCTTCCAACGCAGAATAGGTGTGAGCGAGATGTATATAGGCCACGGCAAAAGCCGAATCAAGGTGTATGGCCTTGAGGAAAAATTGTCGGGCGTCGTTATAATAATACTTCAAAAAATCATCACGGCCTCTTAAAAAATAGTTGTATGCCTCCATTGAGCTCGTCGTGGCCTCGGCAATGCGTACTTGATTGGTTTCAATCTTACGTTCCGACAGCCCAACCCCACGAGCGATTTCCTGGCTGAGCGCATCGATCTGTGTTTTCAAAATACTGGCAATCCCTTCGCCTTTGGAACTGGCGCTCTTCAGAACGCTGTTGTCATTGACATCCAAAACTTTCACATTTAGCGCAAAAATCTCGCCGGCTCTCGTAAAGCTTCCCACCACAACCATATCGACGCCCTCCCGGCGGCATAACTCCATTCCCAATTCTTTGTCAATAATCGCCGCGTCCTTCTTGCCAATTTGCTTGAGGAGATCATACAACCGCTCCCAAGTCGTCACCCGCAAATATTGCGACTGCTCAAGGCTGGTGATCAAAAGATTAGGAATGGCATTTTGCAAATAGTCGTAAGCCTGGTCACCGGTTTGGTTCTCGAAGCTAATCACAGCAATGGGCGTTGGTTCCGAGGCTGCAATTGGCTCGAAAAGCTCCGGCTTGAGCAGGAGAAACCCTAAAATTAGCAGAATTCCAATTCCCATCGCTATCGAAATGTTCCTTAATCGCTTCTTGCCGGTTTTACGCTCCGCTGCTTTTAATAGTTTGATTTCGCCGGTTTTCTCCCATTGCTTTTGCAGTCTCTTTAAATTCGTTAGAATATCAGCGACTTGTTGATAGCGGGCATCAACATCTTTCTCCAATGCTTTTTTTACTATGTTTTCAACTTCAATGGGAATGTCGGGACGAATCTTGGTGATCGCCTCCGGATCGGTATTCACAATGGCATACAACACCGCTTGCTCATAGTGCCCGCTGAACGGCAATTGTCCGGCGAGCATCTCGTAAAGAATCACCCCCAGCGACCAAATATCAGCGCGATGATCCACCTCCATGCCCTGCGCTTGTTGCGGCGACATGTAAGCCGCCGTGCCCATCGTCGTGCCGCTTTTGGTGAGATGGCTTTGTCCAGCTAATTTGGCCAAGCCAAAATCGACGATCTTGACTTCATTGCGTTTGGTAATAATGATATTGGCTGGTTTGATATCACGATGCACGATGCCGGCCTCGTGCGCCCGCGCCAAGCCTTGCGCAATTTGGGTGGCAATATCAACAGCTTCAGCCACTTGCAACTTGCCCCTCGCCACTTGCTCCTTGAGCGTCTCGCCATCATAATACGCCATCGCGATGAACATTTGTCCCGACTCTCGTTCAAGCGCATCAATGGAAGTCGGGATTTCATCGATTTCATGAATGGTGCAAATGTTGGGATGATCGAGCGAGGAAGCAGCTTTGGCTTCATTGATGAAGCGTTTTTTGGCTTGCTCATCACGGGTGAGATGGGGCGCGAGAAATTTCAGCACGACAAAGCGGTCGAGCTTGAGGTCCTGGGCTTTATACACCACGCCCATGCCGCCCTCGCCGAGCTTTTCGATGATTTTATAATGGGAAATGGTTTGGCCGATCATTGTACCGTCCGTCTTTTTAGCCTGCTCAATCGTGCTTTGGCGTCGATCAACTCAGGCAAATCCTTGTCGGCATCTTTCCAGAGAGATAGAAGTTTTTCGTAATTTTCAATGGCCAACTCTTTATTGCCTTGCTTTTCATAAATTTTACCTAAAAGATAAAAGCCTTTGGGATAGATTGCTCCTCGAAAATTCGCTTCAATGGCGACGCCGTCAACAAAGGTGCTTTGCAGACGCCGCACCGCTTCGATTGCTTTATCCGTATCTCCAATTTCCAAGTAACATTCGGCAAGCGAATACAAAGCAAAAAAGCCATCGTAAAGGTGTCTTTTGGATTTCCAATCGAGCAATTTCGCAATGGCGTTTTGATAATCTCCCTGTGCACGATAGCGATACGCATCCAACAAAATATCCCGATAAGGATGAGGGTTGCTTCCGTCTGGTTGTTGTATAGCCTTCGATAGATACATGGAAGACTTCTCAAAGTCACCTGCAAACAGATAAACCCGAAATAATGTCAAGGCATACCAGGAATCCGGTGAACCCTGTAATTTGAAACTCTGTTGCACTAATGCCTCGGCTTGCTGTAGATCATTTTTTCCGACTATGCGCCACCAGGCCCATTCGGCGTAATCCCGAAACAAATGGTCTTCATTCTTCGACGCGTGATCTAATCTTAAGATTTCAGCGTAAATACTATCAATCTTTCGATATTGTCCCAAATGCGCATAGAGCGAGGCAAGGTGCCGATAGCCGAGTCGTTTCATGATTGGCGGACGGAAATTTTCGAGCAACTTTTGAAATTCTGCTTCGGCTTTCTGATAGTCGTTTTGGAACAGATAATAATTGCCAAATCCGATAATAGGCATGGCGCTTTTAGGGAAAAGCCCGAGGGCGCGTTGGTATAAATCAAAAGCTTTGTCGAAATCGGCGTTCAGGAAGTACGATAATCCAAGCAGTCTGTATGATTCTTCGTCGGGTTTTCTGGCGACGAATCGCTCGGCGTAGTCAATCGCCCGCGAATACTGAGAAGTTACGTGGCAGGCGGATATGGCATGTTGCAAAGCTAACTCAAACGCCGGATCAATGGCAAGCACTTTGTCAAAATATTCAATCGCTGCAGGAAAATCGCTGATACTGTGAAAAATGATGTCGCCCATGTTAAATAGTATTTCCTTTTCATCCGGATATAATCGAAGCGCTTGCTGATAGAGGTTGAATGCTTTTTCATTTTCGTTATCAATGCGCGCCTTCCATGCCCTGATCAAATATTGCTCTTTTGCCGGCGCGGTGTGAATGTATTTCATTGCTTTTTCCATTGCGCTTTTGGATACAATAATTCCTCTGGAAATGCCTTCAGATATCTGGGAAGTGGTGTAGGAAAGCCGATAGTGTGCCAGAGCAAAAGTAGAGTCCAGCTTGATAGCTGCTTCAAACTCTTTTATAGCATTCTGGAAATCGTGTTTATTCAAGAACTGCTCTCCCAGAAAATAATGTTGATAGGCCTCAAAGTTTGTGCTTGTCACTTCGGCGACTTTGGCCGTTGCCGCTTCGATCTGCCCAACCTGCTCCTTCAAGCCGATACGCACTTCTTCCGAGATTTCATCGAGCATCGCCAACACACTTTCTTGGCCCTCGCCCTTTTTGATGACGCCGAAGAGATATTGATCCTTCTGTGGGTCGAGAACTTTCAGCTCAATGGCATACTGCCGCCCAAATTTTCGAACGGAAGCAATCGCCATCACGCCCACATTCGTCTGCTTACAAATTTCTCTGCCCAACGTTTCATCAATGCGCTCAACGTTTTCTTTACCAATCTGTTTGAGTATGTCAAACATTCTTGAACGGGTGAGCACCGAAAGCCGGCGGGATTGCTCTAACGAGGTGATGAGCATACCGGAAAGCCCATCCAACTCTTTTTCCTCTGTGGCATTGCTGAAATCGACCACGGCAATGGGGATACGTTCCTGCGATTCGGCTCTCTCGTAGAGCAGCCAGTAACCGGCCACGATTAGAACAACAATCGCTAACGCTGTCAAGGCCGTAGCAACAAATCGTCTTTTGGCGGTCGTTGGTCGGAGTTTGCTTTTGGAGATTGGCTTGATGTTTACTCCTTGTTGAAAGCGGCGCAAGTCCAGCAAGAAGTCATTCACTTGTTGGTATCTAACGGGAAGATCTTTCGCCAAGGATTTATCAACGATTTTTTCCAATTCGGCTGGAATTTCAGGGCGAATTTTGGTGATCGGCTCCGGATCGGTATTGACGATGGCATAGAGCACTGCCTGCTCATAGTGACCGCTGAATGGCAATTGTCCGGTAAGCATCTCGTAGAGAATAACCCCCAACGACCAAATATCGGCGCGATGATCCACCTCCATGCCTTGCGCTTGCTGCGGCGACATGTAAGCTGCCGTGCCCATGGTCGTGCCGGTTTTGGTGAGATGACCATGTCCGGCTAATTTGGCCAAACCGAAATCGACGATCTTCACTTCACCGCGTTTGGTGATGATGATATTGGCTGGTTTGATATCACGATGCACGATGCCCGCCTCGTGCGCCCGCGCCAAGCCTTGCGCAATTTGGGTGGCAATATCAACAGCTTCAGCCACTTGCAACTTGCCCCTCGCCACGTGCTCCTTGAGCGTCTCGCCCTCATAATACGCCATGGCAATGAACATTTTCCCCTCGTCGGATTCATTGATTTCATAAATAGTGCAAATGTTGGGATGATCGAGCGCGGAAGCCGCTTTGGCTTCATTGACGAAGCGTTCTTTGGCTTGCTCATCACGGGTAAGATGGGGCGCGAGAAATTTCAGCACGACGAAGCGGTCGAGCTTGAGGTCCTGGGCTTTATACACCACGCCCATGCCGCCCTCGCCGAGCTTTTCGATGATTTTATAATGGGAAATGGTTTGGCCGATCATAAATCGTCTCTCAGATTAGCAAGGGAGGAAGCTACGCGGATTTCCCGCTTTTCAGGCCGGAAGCTTTCTTTGCGCAAGCATCGCCGGCCTGAATGCGCTGCACCAATCGCAGTTGTTGTTCGTCCCTCATGCTCAACTTCTCTTGTTTAAACTACCGAAAATCTATGCGTCGAATCATAAAGGTTAGAGGCATCCAATCCTTGAAACAAAGTTAATAAATCGGAGACGAAAAGCAAGAATAAATTTGTTTGGGAAATCTTGGCGCTAATTGGCCAGCGACATTCTGCTTGAAGATGCGGTGGTTTTTTGTTATATTGGGGACACATCAAAAAGTAGCGTATTGAAAAATTTTCCAAATTTGATTTAGATTTTTTTCAGTCATGCCCGAAATCAAGCAATATCCCGAGGCTTTTGGCCCGAATGCCTGGCTCATTGAAGAAATGTATCGCCAGTTTCGTGAGCGGCCGGAATCCGTCACGGAAAGTTGGCGCGATTTTTTTGACGACTATCGTCCGCTTGCTGCGCCGGTCTCGCCGGCAGGAGTCGAGCCGGCTGCGCCCAAAATTGCTGAAACCCCCGAAGATGGCCGCGCGGCGATTCCGCCCGGCGCGACGCCGTTGCGCGGCGGTTTCGTGCGCCTCGTCGAAAATATGGAGCGCAGCCTCGGCATTCCAACGGCGACCTCGGCGCGCGCGATTCCCGTCAAGCTGCTCGAAGAAAATCGCCGCATCATCAACCAATTTCTTGCCGACGCCAGCGGCGCGAAGATGAGCTTCACACATGTCATCGCCTGGGCCATCATCAGGGCGCTCAAAAAAATGCCGGCGATGGCGACTTCATTTTTCGAAGCGAATGGCACGCCGTATAAAGTCGCGCCGGAGAGCATCAATTTCGGCCTCGCCGTCGATGTTGCCAGAAAAGATGGCACGCGCACGCTGCTCGTTCCCAACCTCAAGGCCGCCGATAAGATGGATTTCAGCGCCTTCTTCGCGGGATACAACGAGATTCTCCGCAAAGTTTACGCGAATCAAATCTCACCCGAAGATTTCGCCAACACGACAGTGAGTCTGACTAATCCCGGCACAATCGGTACGGTGCACTCGGTGCCGCGCCTCATGCCCGGACAGGGTTTGATCGTCGCCACCGGCGCGATTGATTATCCGCCGGAATATCAAGCCGCGGATCCGCGCACCATCGCGCGGCTCGGCATCAGCAAAGTCATGACGGTGACGAGCACGTACGATCATCGCGTCATTCAAGGCGCGGAGAGCGGTTTGTTTTTGCAAAGCCTTCACAAGCTGCTCAATGGCGAAGACGGTTTCTATGAAGAAATTTTCGCCGGCATGAAGATTCCTTATCAGCCGGTGCGATTGACGCGCGACACCAATCCGCTGCTCGAAGGCGGCGAGGCGTTGATTGAAAAACAAGCGCGCGTGTTGCAACTGATCAATATCTATCGCGTGCGCGGCCATCTGATCGCCAATCTCAATCCGATGAGCACCGAAGCGCCGTCGCACGAAGAGCTTGATCCCGAGCGTTACGGTTTGACGGTGTGGGATTTTGATCGTGAATTCATCACCGGCGGGCTGGGCGGCAAGCCGCGCGCGACCTTGCGCAAGATTCTTGATATGCTGCGCGAGGCTTATTGCCAAACCCTCGGCGTCGAGTACATGCACATTCAAGAGCCGGAGCAGAAGGCGTGGGTTCAGCAGTGCGTCGAGGGCGCGCCGCGGGCGAAGTGGCTCGATCACGCGGCGAAGCGCCGCATTCTCGCCAAACTCAACGAGGGCGAAGCGTTTGAAAGATTTCTGCACACGAAATACGTCGGCCACAAACGCTTCAGCTTGGAAGGCGCCGAGTCGTTGATTCCGATGCTGGAGGCGCTGCTCTTGCGCGCGAGCCAGCACGACATCGGCGAAGTGGTGATGGGCATGGCGCATCGCGGCCGCATCAACGTGCTCGCCAATATTCTCGGCAAAAGTTATCAGGAAATTTTTCGCAAGTTCGAGGACAATCCCGATCCCAACAGCCGCGAGGGCACCGGCGATGTGAAATATCATTTGGGCGCGGACGGCGCGTACGAAAGTCCGGACGGCAAACGCGTCAAAATCAGTTTGGCGCCGAATCCCAGCCATCTCGAAGCGGTCGATCCGGTGGTCGAGGGCATGGTGCGCGCCAAGCAAGATATTTTGGGCGACGCCGAGCACCAGCGCGTTCTCGCGGTGTTGATTCATGGCGACGCGGCTTTTGCCGGACAAGGCGTCGTGGCGGAGACGCTGAATCTCAGCGCGCTGCATGGCTATCGCACCGGCGGCTCGGTTCATCTCGTCGTCAACAACGGCATCGGTTTTACCACCGCGCCGGTGGATGCGCGCTCGAGTGTTTACGCGACGGATGTTGCGAAAATGGTGCAAGCCCCGATCTTTCACGTCAACGGCACCGATCCCGAAGCCTGCGTGCGCGTCATCGATCTGGCGCTGGCGTTTCGGCAGGAGTTTCAAAAAGATGTCGTCATCGACATGATCTGCTTCCGGCGTCACGGCCACAACGAAGGCGACGAACCGGGTTACACGCAGCCGCTGATGTACGCGCGCATCAAAGACATGCGTTCCGTGCGCAAGCTGTACACTGAAATGCTCATCAAGCGCGGCGAGCTGAGCCTGGAGCAAGCGGAAGAAGTGTTGAATGATTTTCAGGCGCGCTTGGAAGAAGCTTTTAAAACCACGCAGGAGCGCGTGACGCCGGCCGTGACGCTGCCGAGCGAGCTGCCGCGCGATAAAGTTTTGCCGCTGATTCCCACCGGCGTGCCGCGCGAGATTTTGGATGAGATCGCTTTCGCGCTGTCGCATTTTCCGGATGATTTTACCGTGCATCCGAAACTCGCGAAGCAATTGGCCGCGCGCGGTGTGATGCTCGATGAAGATGCGGTCGATTGGGGCATGGCCGAGTCGCTGGCCTTCGGCTCGCTGTTGCTGGAGGGAACACCGATTCGGCTTTCCGGCCAGGATTCGCAGCGCGCGACCTTCAGCCAGCGTCACGCGGTTTTGGTGGATTATCAGAATGAAAGAGAATATACGCCGTTGAATCACATTCGCGACGGCCAGGCCAAGCTGTTGGTGTATGACAGCTTGCTCAGCGAGTACGCGGTGTTGGGATTTGATTACGGTTACTCGGTGGCGCGACCGGAAGCGCTGACGCTGTGGGAGGCGCAATTTGGCGATTTTATGAACGGCGCGCAAATTATTATCGATCAGTTTATTTCCTCGGCGGAAGAGAAGTGGGGACAATTGAGCGGATTGGTTTTGCTGTTGCCGCACGGCTTTGAAGGCCAAGGCCCCGAGCATTCGAGCGCGCGGATCGAACGGTTTTTAACGCTGTGCGCGGAAGAGAACATGCGCGTGACCGTGCCCACGACCGCGGCGCAATATTTTCATCTACTGCGCAGCCAGAGCCACGCCGGCATTCGCAAGCCGCTGGTCATCATGACGCCGAAAAGCTTGCTGCGCTCGCCCGCCGCCAAAAGCGCCGCGATTGATTTCACCGAAGGCGGATTTCAAATTCTCCTCGGCGATCCCAACCCGCCGGCGAATCCGAAACGGCTTTTGCTTTGTTCCGGGAAAGTGTGTTACGATTTGATGGATTATCGCCGGCAAAATGGCATCGAGGACAGTTTGATCGTTCGTCTCGAGCAGTTGTACCCATTTCCGTTCGATGGACTGAAAGAAATTTTGCAGCGTTATTCTTCAGCGAGCGATTGGCGCTGGGTGCAAGAAGAGCCGCGCAACATGGGCGCCTGGAGTTTCGTGCAATCGCGGCTCAAATACGTGTTAACGCCCAGCCATCGCCTCACGTATGCCGGGCGCGCGCCGAGCGCCAGTCCCGCCACCGGCAGCGGCCGGGTGCATCAGCTCGAACAGGAGCGACTGGTAAGGCAGGCGTTTGAATCGTAGGACAGACAGCCTTGTCTGTCGGAGCAAGTATGTTGGATCTGGTTCAGAAATTTGATCATCTGATCAAATTTCTGAATCCGAACCGGTTCGAGATAATTAAAAGGCCTTCATTTAAAATCACGCCAGTCAAGTTTTTTAACTGCTTATCCCTTCCCCTTCTTGCAAGGTTAGTGGTACGGCTTTTGTAATTTGATTCTATGAATATTTTGTTTGCCTCCATATTTCGAAAAATTTTATTCACGAAAACCAGCGGGAAGGTGAAGTATGAAAACGTTGTCCACCCCTCCCAAACGCGCCTGCCATTTTATTGCCGTTTTCGTTTTCATTCCAATCATCACGCAAGCGCAGCTCATCTCCGTAAAATCCGTGCCGGTCGCTGCTGCCGAGCAATTCTTGCTCGTGCCGTCTCAAAATCTTGGCATGGGCGGCGTGTCGATTGCGCTGGAAGATCCTTCCGCCGATCCTTTTGTCAATCCGGCGAAAGGCGGGCGCATTCACGGCGTCTATCTTTTCAGCGCGCCGGTATTCGGCAATATCACCGAAAACAATGGCGGCGTTCGCACGCTGCCGTTGGGCGCTTTGCTTGGCTCGTCGCGATGGTTTGGCGGCATGTCGTTGGCCGTGCAGCAGCTCAGCCCGCCCGAGCGTTTTAATTTCTTCGTGCGGCCGTTTTTCAGCAATCCGGCCTTGACCCTTGCCGACAAGAACTCAAACAACCTCTACGCCAGCGGATTGCTCGGGAAAAAATTCCCCACTGCCGGAATTTCGCTTGCTGCCGGCATGTCTTGGGCCGAACTGCAGGCGATGCAAGGCGTCGATTTTTTGTATGGCAACAGCTCTCGCATCGAGCAGAGCGGCCACATCGTTGATTATCGCCTCGGCCTGTTGCGTCAAAAAGGGCGGCAGCCATCTTTTGAGATGTTGCTGCTGCACAATCGAGTTCGCATGGCGCACGAACTTTATTATCAAACCTGGTTTTGGGAAGGAGACCTCGGCGCAAACAGCAGAGCTGCGGATTTCATTCGAGAGCTTGATCAAACCGATACCTGGGGCTTGCACCTCGGATCGATGATTCCGTTAAAAAATGCCGGCTCGCGCGCCGGATTTATTTTTACCGCCAATCGCAAATCACATCCCAAAATTCCGAATTATGAGTTGATGAATATTCCGCGCGATCCCGGCACTTCCTGGGCGTTCAACTTTGGCGCCGGCCTGGCTCACGCCACGGATTCAAGCGCGGTTGGCATCGATTTTATTTTCGAGCCAATCTGGAGCCACACCTGGGCGGATGCCGCGGAGCCTGTGAGAAACCAGCGTGGCGACGTGCTTATCCCTGCCGGCGGCAAAACCGTGGAGAATTATTTTCGCTTTAACAATGTGCTCGTGCGTCTTGGCCTGAGCGGGCAAGGCCAAACTTTGGGATTTCAACTGGGATTGCAAGCGCGCTTCATTCACTATCGTCTCAAACAAACGAATTTCGTCTTTGATGCCCGCCGCTCTCAAAAAGAATTTTGGGCCGAATGGACGCCGAGCATTGGCTTCAATTTGAGCCTTTCACAGTTTCAAATCCGTTATATTGGACGCCTGACCGCCGGCACCGGCCAGCCGGGGGTGGCGTCCTCTGGCTTTGCTGGAGTTAAAGATTCCGCAGGCAGCAACTTCATCATTGCGCCGAGCGGTGATTTGACGCTGCAAGAAGCTGTGGTGTTAACACACCAAGTTTCGGTGGTGGTGAAGCTGCAATCTTTGCAATGACTTTACTCGTGGCGCATAATCAACTGCGTCAGCGCCGGCACCCGCCCGAGCAGCCGCGCATACAGCGCCAACTGCCCGCGATGATATTCTTCGTGCGAAATGCCGTGATTCATCCACGCCAGTCGCGTGCCTTTAAGTCCGTCGAAGCGCGTGATGTATTGCAGCATCAGCAGCTCGCCCGCTTCGCGAAATTTTTTCTCGCCTTCTTTGTGCGTCGATTTCAATAACGTTAACAACTGCTTTTTGGAATCGGTTGGCTGAATATGGCCGGCATATTCCTGGAGTAATTTCGGATAGGATTTTCGCCGAAAATTTCCATCCGGTCGCGTCAGCTCGCCGCTCATCATCAAGCCCGATTCGATGATATGATGCGCCAATTCCGCCACGCTGCGGCTTTGCCCCGATTTTCCTTTATTATTTTTTGAAAGGCCAGTCGGGGTTGGCCGAAAAGTGAAATCTTTCTCAGGAATATTTTTAACTTCGTCCATCACGCCCTGGCGTGTGTACGCCCAGGCTTCGAGGGCTTCTTCGAGGAGGGATTTGTAGGAAGTCATGGTACTGGTAACTGGTTACTTATTGCTGGTTGTTCAAAACTCTTTTTGCTTTATTTTCTTTTTTATCTTTTTATTTAAAGTCCTTCCTCAGCCAAAACATAACACAAAACCGCCATCGCCGCCGCGCCGAGATGCAGCTCGCGTTCGTTCACGGCGGCAAGAACATCGTTGTCGGAATGATGATAATCGAAATACCGCTGCGACTCCGGCACCAGGCCGATGCCGGGCACGCCTTGCCGCACCAGCACCGAAATATCCGCCCCGCTGCCGCCGCGAAAGATGTTGTCCGCGCCGATATCTTTGAATAGGTAAGACCAGCGCGCCAGCCGCGCAAATCGCGCCGAATCGGCTTCAACTGAAAAACCGCGTGGCGCAAAACCGCCGCGATCCGACTCAATCGCCGCGACATGCTTGATCTTGGATATCGCGGCTTCGCGGCCATACGCTTCCCCGCCGCGCAAACCGTTTTCTTCGTTGATGAACATCACCGCGCGAATCGTGCGCTTGGGCTTGAGATTGAGCGCCTTCAAGAGCCGCAACACTTCAATCGACTGCACGCAGCCGGCGCCGTCGTCATGCGCGCCCGTGCCTTTATCCCAGCTATCGAGATGCCCGCCGACCACGATGATCTCATCCGGTTTTTCCGCGCCGGTAATTTCGCCGATCACATTTGCCGACGGCGCATCCGGCAAAGTTTGGCAGGTTAGTTTCAACCGCACGCGCACCGTCTTCTCCTGGGCGATGAGCTGGCTCAACAAATTGGCGCCGATCGTGCTGATCGCCGCCGCTGGAATTTTCGGCACGCCGTCCTGATAGCGCATGCCGCCGGTGTGCGGCGCGTCATCCAATCGCGTCGTCATCGAGCGCACCAACGCCGCGACGCCGCCGGCCTTCGCCGCCTCAATCGCGCCGCTGCCGCGTTGATTCACCGCGCCGCCGTATGCCTCAAACGTGTTGATCTTGCTGGCATCCATCGGACGATTGAAGAAAATAATTTTGCCTTCGGCTTTCTTGCCGAGCGCTCGCAATTCTTCGAATGATTTGACTTCAATCACTTCGGCGACAATGCCCATCGCCGGCGTCGCAATGCTGCCGCCGAGCGCGCAAACGTTGAGTGGAATTGTTCCCAGCGTTGACGAGTTGATGATTGCCGCTTCCTCAATCGGGCCGCGCACCCAATGCGGCACCATCACCTCTTGCAAGCGCACGTTGTCGAAGCCGAGCTTCGTCATGGTTTGGCGCGACCATTCCACCGCCGCCGCGGCTTGCGGCGAGCCGCTTAGGCGCGGGCCAAGTGAAGTCAACTCGGCAAGCATCCGATACGCCTGGCCTTCGGCTAATGCGGCGCGGATGATTTGTCGGGCGATCTCGGCGTAGGGTTTGTTATTGTTGGCTTGTGCAAATGAGTTGGTAAAACAATGAAGAAATAATAAGAACGAAACCGGTTTGATTCCCCAATCGAAGAAATTTCGTAAATTCACCTCCGCCTCCTTGTGGCTTATATTTTCGTAGTCGCGCCTTCAGGCGCTGAAATTTTACATTCAAAAGATTGTCAACCATCAAAACTTATGGTACCTAATGGACTTTGACAATCAAAATCGGTAACAAATTGTAGTCCTGCCCCCTTGTGGGGCATTGTTGCAACCGCGAATTTCGTGGCTTCGACAGCCGCCCACAAGGGGCAGGGACTACGAAAGATTACCGAATTTGAACGTCAAAACTCTCAAGGCACTACTACGAAAGAATAAATTTCAAGACTGCTTCCGTAAATAGCTCCAGCGCCTCGAAATGAATCCAATGCCCGGCCTGTGGAATCATCACCAGCTCGCTGTTGGGAAAATGCCGCAGAATCACGTCGTGATCGTGATCGAGGCGATAATCCGACCGCTCGCCGCCGATGAAAAGAGTTTTGCCCGAATAACTCGCGCCCAATGGCGGCTCGTACGCGGCCATCTCGTTTTGAAATTGTTGCAACACCGGCAAATTCACCTTCCACGCAAACGTGTTGTCCTCGCGGCGGACGAGGTTGGTGAGCAGGAATTGCCGCGTGCGCCGGCTTTTGATCTCTTTGGCCAAAATGGCCTCGACCTCATCGCGCAACGTGACAATGCCGAGATCGACCGCGCCCAAGGCGCGCAAAATATCGTTCGACGAGCTTTGATACGCCCGCGGCGCGATGTCTTCGATGATCAAGCCCGCGAGCCGCTCCGGATAGTGAAACGCAAACTCCATCGCCGCGAGGCCGCCCATCGAATGGCCGAGCACATAGGCTTTATCAAGACGCTGCTGATCGAAAAAATGTTTAATGTCCTCCCGCAGATCGGCGAACGTGTGCGTCTCGGTGTGCGGCGAGCTGCCGTGATTGCGCTGATCGACGACGAGCACGCGGAACTTTTTCTCCAACGCTTTCGCCGCGCGCTGCCAGTTTTGTGATGAGCCGAGCAGGCCGTGCAGGATGACGAGTGTTGGCACGTGATGGCCGTATTTGCGGAAAAAAAGATTGAGGTTGTTCATTAAAGTCTTTTTAAAAATAAGGTCGAGAGTTTTTACGATGGGGCTAATTTATAATGTTGTGTAAATTTTTATAGTAAAAAAAGCGGCGCATCCGTACCTTAGGGCGTGAATGAACTCATAACAAAAACCCCAGGAGGATACGCCAATGGCAAAATACAAAAA
>Ga0187892_10005477_pt1 | contig 19931 bp, 13 predicted proteins | sample MA1701073metaG_FD_139345 | JGI IMG/M metagenome (GOLD analysis project Ga0187892, IMG submission 139345) | Bio-ooze microbial communities from a basaltic lava cave in the Kipuka Kanohina Cave System on the Island of Hawaii, USA - MA170107-3 metaG ...
GCCGGATCACCCAGAACATGCAGGAGGAGACCACGATGACCCCCCGACGATGGACCGCGGGCGCGGCGCTGGCCGTCGCCTTGCTCGCCCTCTCCGCCCGGGGCGAGCGCGTGCGGCTCACGAGCGCGCTTCCGTTCGCCACCTCGGGCACGCGGCTCGTCTCGTTCCCGGAGGCCTTCTCGTTCCCCTTCGGAGGGGTCACCTACAAGGGCTGCCAGGTCTCGGCCGACGGCCTGATCACGTTCATCACGCCGGCCTCCGCCATCACGCCGATCCCGTTCCCGCCACCCCCGCCGACCACCGTGTTCCTCACGGGGCGGCCGCAGATCGCGCCGCTCTGGACCGACCTGGACCCCGGTCTCGGGGGCACGCTGGCGGTCGGACGGATCAGCCCCGCGGAACTGGAGTTCCGCTGGAGCAACATCCCGCAGGCGCAGAACCCGACCTTGCTCAACGACTTCTCCTGCGTGCTCCGGAACGACGGCTCGTTCCGCTTCCGGTACGGCACGCTGAACCTGAGCGCGGCGATGACCGCGCTGGTCGGCTTCTCCACCGGTAACGCCAACACGGCGGGCGCGGGGACGGCCGTGACCTTCTCGACGAGCGCGTGCCCCGGCGTCTGGGGGACCGGCTCCGAGCCGGCGATCTACGAGTTCTTCCAGACCGCGAACGGCGCCACGGTGCTGGGCGGTCTCACGCTCTGCTTCGCGCCGGCGCTTCCGGGCTCGGGGCGGCTCACGCTCGCCGACAACGACATCGCCGAGGTGGCGCTGAGCGGTTGGACCTTCCCGTTCCACGGGAACCGCTACACCTCGATGTGGGTGAACTCGAACGGCAACCTGAGCTTCGGCGGCCGGGACGTGGACGGGACGCCGACCGGACCGGAGTTCCTGGCCCGGTCCGCGCGCATCTCCCCCTTCTGGGCCGACCTGAACCCGGGGCTCGGCGGGCTGGGACGCGCGGGGACGGTGGTGGTGACCCAGACCGCCGGGTCCGCGACCGTGGCGTGGACCAACGTCCCCTTCACGGGTCAGGCGGCGTCGGTGAACACCTTCAGCGTCACCCTCAACGCCGACGGGACCTTCGCGTTCGCCTACGGCGCGATCGGGCCCACGCCCCCCACCACTTCACCGAACGCGCTGGTCGGCCAGACGGGGGGCTATCCGGTGACCACGGGTCTCGAGACGCCCGGGACGCTGCCGCCGAGCCCCATCAGCACGATTCCCGGCGCGGTCTTCGACCTGCCGGCGATCACCGCCTTCCCGTACGGGAACCAGGCCATCACCTGGGACGCGGGGCACCTTGGCAGCGGCTCGGCGCTCCCGCTCGGGAACAACGAGGCGGTCGAGGTGCGCTTCCAGAACGGCTTCCGCTTCCCGTTCGCGGGCACCAGCTACGGGTCGATGTTCGTGAACGCCGACGGCTACCTCTGCTTCGGCGGGAACGACGTGGACAACACCGAGACCTCTCCCGAGTTCCTCGGTCTCTTCCCCCGGATCGCGGCGGCGTGGGACGACCTGAACGCGGCGCCCAACGTGACCACGCCCGGCGCGCCGGAGGGGAACATCACGGTCACGGGGACCGCCACGAGCGTGACCATCAACTACACGGTGTTCGAGAGCCCGGTCACGGGGAACAACCAGTTCACGGTCTCGCTCAACTCGACCGGCGCGTTCCAGGTCGCCTACGGGAGCATGAGCCTCCAGGATGCCCTGGTCGGCTGGGCGGCGGGAGGAGGGAAGGCGGTCGGCGGCGAGGCGCCCGTGAACCTCTCGTCGGCCCCGAACTGGGGGACGGGGACCGAGGCCGCGATCTACGAGGTCTTCACCGCGGCGGCGCCCCTGGACCTCGCGGGGACGATCCTCTCGTTCGCGGGGCCCGGGGCGATCACGTTCCAGGCGCCGATCGCGAGCCCGTCGCTGGTGCCGGTCGCGCTGGGAGCCGGACCGGGGGACGGCGGCCTCACGTACGTGATCGCCGCGTCGCTCGGGAGCCTGCCGGGTATCTCGCTCGGGCCCTGCGGGACGATCGGCCTGAACGTGGACATCCTCCTGATCCTCTCGCTCCAGGGGCTGGTCTTCTTCCCGTTCACGGGCCCGCTCGACGGCGAGGGGCAGCTCTCCGGCTGGCCGACCGCGGCCATGTCGCCCCTGGTGCTCAACGTGCCGGGAGGCCTGACGGGGCTGGGGGTCACGGTGTGGTCGGCGTTCGTGACCTATCCGGGGCCGTGCATCGTGAAGACGATCGCGCCCTCGGCGCCGATCACAATTCCCTAGCTAGCCAGCGGTCGCGCCTCGCGCGACCGCCTATCCGGTGATCGTGATCTCGTCGAGATGAGTCCGCACCGGTCCAGCGTTTTCTTCTGCGACGAATCTCTGTGACAGGACACTAGGGCAGGAGCGCGCGGAGCGCCGCGCGGAATTCCTCCATCAGCGATGAGCGCGCCCGCGGCGGCCGGCGCCAGAGGCCGAAGCGGGGAAGCTCGCCCGCCTGGGCCGTCAGGTCGAAAGCCACCGTGCCGTCCGGGTGCGCGCGCCGGGAGGGGCCTCCCGCGCTGCGCAGCGCCGGAAGGAAGGCGGGGGCGAGCCCGGCGCGCACCAGCGCCCGCAGGGCCCCGGCGCTCGTGGCCTCCGCCACGGGCCCGCCCACGCCGAGCCCCGCGCGGGCCAGCGCGGCGTCGGTGAACCCGCGCGCCTCGGTCCCCTCGGCATAGAGGGCCCAGCCGTGCCCGTGCAGGTCCCCGGCCCGGACCGGCGGGCGACGCCGCGCGAGCGGATGGCCCCGGGGGACCAGGAGCTCGAGGCCCAGCCGGCCCAGCTCCTCGAAGACCAGCCCCTCGGGCACGGGCGCACGGCTGGCGATCCCGGCGTCCAGCGCGCCCCGACGGAGCCCATCGGCGATCTCGGCCACGTCCCCTTCCACGAGCTGGAACCGCGCACCCGGAGCCCGCCGCCGCACCGCCACGAAGGCGGGCGCGCACAGCGTCTCGGCATAGAGCGGCTCGCAGCCTACGACCAGGAGGCCGCATTCCCCGCCGGCCACCGCCCGGAGCGCCGCCGGCAGCCCCTCGAAGTAGGGCGCCACGAACTCGTGAAGCGCGCAGCCGGCCGGCGTGAGCATCATGCGCCGGCCCGGGCCGCGCACGAGGAGGGCCACGCCCAGGGCCCGTTCCAGCTTGCGGACCTGCTGGTGGATCGCCGGCTCCGTGATCGGGTACGGGAGGGCCGCGGCGGCGCGAGAGAAGCCGCCGTGGGCGGCCACGTGGTGGAACCCCTCGAGCTGGTGCAACCGCACCGCGGCGAGAGAGCCGGCACCGTCAGGACGCACCATGGCGGCATCTTAGGCATTGCTTATGCAAAGTATAGGGAATCATCACCGGACCCCGGACGGCCGCGGGGATAGGCTCTCCCGCGGTCGAAACCCGGAAAGGAATCAGACCTGGAACACGTGGGCAGGATCGCGGTGATCGTGCTGGGCCTCGGGTGTCGTCGCCCAGCTCCACCCCACCGAGAAGACGCTCAAGTGGATCCGCGACCTGCGCAAGAGGAAGTGACGGACCCGGGGAAGAGAACCGGGCGGCCCCCAAGGGGCCGCCCGGAGTCTTGCGAGGCTCGAGCGCTAGTGGATCTCGAACGTCATCCGGAACGCGGTTCCCGGATTGGGCTGCATCGGAGCGAAGAGCCTCATTCCGTTCTCCCTGCCGTAGGGAGTGGTTCCCTGGCCGATCGTCACCTGCAGACCGTTGCTCGTCTTGAGCGGGTCGTTCGGGAACGCGATCGGGTTCCACATCAGCACCTGGAAGCAGACCGAGATCCCGTTGTAGATCGGGTTGTTCGGGATCGGGAAGGTCGGGATGCTCTCCAGTGTCACCGGCCACCAGGTCTCGATGCCGGGGAAGAGGACATAGAGGTAGTCCTCCCCGAACAACGGGATGAACACCGGCCCCTGGCCTCCGATCAGGAAGCACTCAGCCACGTTGATGCAGACCTGGATGGTCGTGGTCAGCGGGTTCGCATGGTTGTCCGTGGCGGACACCGAGATGTTGAAGATGCCCGTCTGGTTGGGCGCCGGGGTGAAGCGGAGCCGGATCGAGCCCGGGTTCCCCAGATTGGGTGGATCGACGACCATGTTGGGGGTTCCGCCCGTGTTGATCGAGATCGAGGTGAAGGCCTGGTTCGCTTCCGGGGGAATCCACTGGAAGGTGTAACTCAACTCGACGCCCACCGAGGCCTCGAGGCAGCCGCGCGGCTCGTTGGTGCAGATCGGGGGCACGTTGTCCGGGCCGAGGGCGCCTACGCGGAAGCAGAACCGCCGGCCGTCCAGGAAGTCGATGCCGCTCGCCGGCTGGCCGGGCAGGGGGTTCACCGGGCCCATATAGACGGCGCCCGCGCGGTCGAACCGGCCGATGAGGAAGAAGTTCACGCCGTTGCCGGCGTTCACGCCGACGGTCGCGGGGACGCCCCCGAAGCCCATCATGCCGCCCGAGGCGTCGCCGGTGGTCCACTGCATGTCGTCGTAGCAGAAGCAGACGTTGTTCCCGATGCCGACCAGCGGATCGGTGCCGTCGCTGATGATGACCTGGAAGGTGTTCAGCTTGTCGGCGTGGGAGGCGAAGTAGCCGACCCGCTCCCAGGTCACCGTGAACCGGCGCGGCTCGGACTTGAACCACACCAGGTTGCTGGCGACTGCCCGGGTGTCCACGTCGGCCCAGAAGGGTGCGATCATGCGGAACTGGTTGCTCGGGAACCCCGTCGGCGTGAAGGTGCAGAAGGGCTGGCCGAAGGAGATGTTCCCGTTGTTGTTGATGAAGACCGTGTTCTCGTTCACCCCGAACAGGTTGAAGTTGAACTGGAGCGGGACGGCCAGCGTGTGGTCGTCATCGTTCCGCTGGCAGGGGTCCATGGGGTTGGCGGGGCCTGCGCACCCCGGACCGTTGTGGTTCACGATCGTGAACGTGTTGTCCAGCGGGAGGCAGAGCCCGGTCTGGCCCTGAGGGCATCCGCCGCCCGCGGTCGGGGGGAAGGTCAGGACCGGCGGGTAGGTGCTCTTGTCCGAAGGCACGATCTGGCCGACGGCCAGAGTCGCCAGCGCGACCACGACCAATGTGCTCGCAGACCACGACCATTTCATCCCACAGCCCTCCTTGAACGCTCTGGGCGACCTGGGTTCCTCGCGGAAGTGGCAGGTGACGCCGTGCGATGTCCCCGGATGCCCGGTCTCTCTTTCAGGTTGTTCCTTGCTCGCGAAACCCTACCGCCCGGCCATGAGGTGTCAAGCCCCGTCATGGCGCCGATGGCTCCGGGCCGGGCCCTCCCTCCTTCGTGGACCTGGAGTCTCGACGATCCTCTTCCCCTCCCTACAATGCCCCGCGTCCTGGCCGGCGGCCTACGGTCCGGGTCGAGGAAGGAGCCAGAGGAATGAACCCTCCGCGAGTCCCTTGTCGCGCGCGTCGGGCTCTGTTGGTCGCGCTCCTGGGGGGAGCGATCGCGCACGCGGGCGACGACGATCCGGCCGCGCGCGAGTGGAACCAGCCCCGCGGGAACGCGGCGCGGACCGCCGCAGTGGCCGTCCTCCCCGTGACGGCTGCCGAGCCCAGGATCGCCTGGCAGGAGGCCGCCGGGAGCGAGGTGCTCTCCGAGCCCGTGACCTGGGGCGGGGTGGTCTACGTGGCGGTCCGCCGCAGCGCCACGCGCGAGCGCGAGCTCCAGGCGCGCCGCGTCGAGAACGGCGAGCTGATCGACAAGGCCACGCTCGGAGGCGGGGACCGGGTGGACCTGCTCGCGTGGCAGGGGACCGTGGTGGTCGCCAGCGAGAAGGAGCTGGCCTTCTACTCGCTCAAGGGCGCCCGGCCCCGCTTCGCGCACGAGGGAAGGCTCAAGGTGTCGAGCTTCGCGACCCCCTGCCTGTACCGCGGCTTCCTCTTCGTCGCGGACGGCCAACAGCTCCGCTGCATCCAGGTGCGGAACCGGACCGAGGTCGCGACCGTGCCGGCCCGGGTCGGGACGCTCGCGGTCGCGACGATCGGCGACCGCTGCGAGGTCGTCGGGGCCGCGACCGAGTTCCTGGAGGACTGGAAAGCATGGACGCTCCTCCTGCTCCACGTCCCGGTCCTCGACCTGGAGAAGGGGAAGCCCCGCTTCGGCGCCGTCGTCCGGCGCGAGGTGGCTCCCTTCAAGAACCAGCCGGCGCCCGGTGACATGGCGCGCGCGAGCCTGGTGCGGCTCGCTCCCTCCGGAGGAGGACCCGGTGGCTGGCTCGTCTCCACGCCGGTGCCCGTCCAGGGAAGCAAGGGGGACTATCCGGGGATCACCATCCTGGACCCCGGCACCAAGGGCGAAGAGGGCCGCGAGGGGGGCATGTCCTCGATCGCCACGATCCCGGGCGCCCACCAGGGGGTCGCGCTCGGCTTCTCCGCCGAGGGGACGCTGATCAAGCTCGATCCGGACGGAGGCTACCTCCCCGTTGTCGAGGGCAAGGACCTGCGACGGGGCGCGCGGCCCGGACCCGCGACGCTCGCCGGAGGGGTCGCCTACTTCGGGAACTGGGCGGTGGAGGTGGAGGGAGGGCGCGTGCTCTGGTGCCTCGAGGGTCACGAGCCGGCGACGGCCACCGTGCCGATCGCGGACCGGCGCGCCCTCTTCGGGACGAAGAAGGGCGAGCTGGTCTGCCTCGGCGACGCCGCCCCGGCCGCCGCCGCCGCTGGGTCCGGCGCGCCATCAACCGCGGCCGCAGGGCCGACCCCGTCCCCGCTGGACCTGGAGGGCGTCCTCCTCTCCGACGGCCGGAGGCTCGAAGGTTCTCTCGAGTTCCGGGGCAAGGACCGGCTGCGGGTCTCTCCCGGCCAGGGCGAGGCGGTCGAGGTCGAGCTCTCGGAGGTCGCGCTGGCCCACGCGGCAGGCCGGGTCCTGCACCGCGGGGAGGAGTTCCCGGTCTTCGACGCCTGGAGGGGACACCTCGACGCCGCGACCGTCGAGTCGCTCGCGGGCCTCTTCGACGTCTACCGGAAGGTGCCGCTCGTGAAGGAGTGCCGGCGCCTCCTGGAGGAGCTGCGCCGGAGCGGCGAGAGAGGCAAGGTCCGCGCGGACGCGCTGGAGCCCCTGCTCACGACCCGGCTGGACCACCCGAACGCCGACCTCCAGTTCAAGCGCATGAAGAAGGAGGAGGACGGCGTCCGGGCGACCCGCCACGCGGCGGCGCTGGAGGCCTCCCAGTGGTGCGCGGAGCGGCAGCTCCCACTCGCCGCGACGGCCCTCCTCGCGCTCGCCGACCGCGTGGCGCCAGGGACCGCCCAGGTCGAGGACCGGGCCCGCGCCCTCCTCCCTCCGGGCTACCCCTGGAAGGACCGCGCGGATGCGGGACGCTCCTGGGTCCGGTGGGCCGAGGAGATCCTTCCCGCCGGAGGAGAGTTCGTCCCGCGCGACGACGCCGCGTGGAAGCGGGCGGAGAAACCGCCCTGGAAAGAGGAGGCGATCGCGCTCCGGACCCGGAACCTCCTCTTCTTCTCCACCACGCACGATCCCGCGGTCGTGGGCGCCTGCCTGAGGAACGGCGAGGGCGGCATACGGGCGCTGGAGCGGCTCCTGGAGGTGCGGAAGCGCGACGGAGAGGCGCTGGACGTCCGCCTGCACAAGGACCGCGAGGGCTACCTGGCGGAGAACACCGGGATCGGGACCGAGGTGTTCCACACGGCCGGCTACTACTCGCCCTCCGACCGGGTCTCCCGCTTCTTCCTCCCGAGCGCCCAGGAGCATGAAGCGCCCCTGCGCGAGCTGTGCGCCACGCTCGTCCACGAGCTGACCCACCACTACGTCGACCGGCGCTGGGCGGGGGGAGACCGGGCGGGTGCGGATGCGCCGGGCTTCTGGATCGTGGAGGGCTTCGCGCGCTTCATCGACAACCAGGTCGTCGAGATGGGCCGGCGCGGCCTCCGGCTCGATGACACGACGGTGAGCTCGCTCGAGACGATCGCCGCGCTGGAGCCGATGGGAAAGCTCTTCGGAGTCCGGAGCCTGGTGGACATGACCCACGAGGACTACGCGAAGCTCGAGGACAAGGACCTGGCCCAGGTGCAGCTCCGGAGCACGCTCGGGCGCGTCGGAGTCTCCCCGATCGGCCTCTTCTACGAGGAAGCAGGGAGCCTCGTGTTCTTCCTGCTCCACCGCTCCGGCGAGGCGGGGCGGAAGGCGGTGATCGGCTACATGCGCGACTACTACGCCGGGAAGACCGCGAAGGAGGGGTGGAAGAAGCTCGGCTTCGGCAAGCCGGAGGAGCTCGACGCGAAGTTCCGTGAGTTCCTGAAGACGCTGCGCAACTGACGAACGTCAGAGCCCGAACGTCCGCTCGAAGAGCCACCACCCCCCCGCCAGGGCCACGACGCACGATCCCACCGGCACCAGGCGTTGCACGAAGAAGCGACGCCGCCGGAGCCAGGCCAGGACCGGCAGCGCCACGGCGGCCAGCGCGAGCTGGGCCAGCTCGATCCCCAGGTTGAAGGTGAGGAGCGGGAACACGATCCCGGTGCCTCCCGATCCGAGCCCCAGCTCGCCGAGCGCCGAGGCGAAGCCGAAGCCGTGCACCAGCCCGAAGAAGAAGGTCAGGAGCCAGCGGCGGCGGATGTCCCGCCGCACGAGGTTCTCCACGGCCACGTAGACGATCGAGAGCGCGATCGCCGACTCGACAAGGCGGGAGGGCAGTCCCTCCAAGACGCCGAGGCCGGTGAGCGCCAGCGTGATCGAATGCGCCACGGTGAAGGACGTGACGATCTTCGCCATCTCGACCAGCGAGCGCGTCACGAGCACGAGCGCCAGCAGGAACAGGAGGTGGTCGTACCCGGTCAGGATGTGCCGGGCGCCCAGCTCGAGGAGGTTGATCCCGGTGGGACGCTCGTCCGCCGGCAGGCTCTGGAGCGCCACCTCGGCGGAGGGGTGCTTCGCGTCCAGCATGCGTTTCACGAGGAGCGCGCCCGAATCGTCCGACAGCGTGAGGTACTGCCGGTGGCCCCGGGGCAGCCGCGCGAAGAGCGCGCATCGGACGGTCGCAAGCGCGGCGCCCTCCGCCGGGAACGAGACCACGAGGTGCACCGCGTCGCCCGGATCGACGTAGACCTCGCCCGGCTCGGGCTCGACCGCCCGGCCGCCCAGCTCCACCACCAGCGCCTGAGCGGCCAGCTCCTTGAGGCGGGGAGTTCCCCGCGAGATCTCTTCCGTCGACAGTCGCCCGTCGCCGTCCTCGTCGATGGGCACGAGGACCTTCGCGTCCCCGATTGCGAAGCTGACCCGGGCCTCGAGGCTCGTCTTCCCCAGGCGGAGCTGCGCAAAGCTCAGCCCGACGTCATGGGCGCGCGCGGCGGCGGCCAGGACGAGGAGGAGGACGGCGGCGTGGGGTCGCATGGGCGCGATGATACGGGCGGCCCGCCCGACAGACAGCGGGCCGCCCGGGGCAGGAAAACCAGACTTTAGTGGTGCGGGTGGTTCCGACCGTTCATCGGGGTCGCGGCGTACGGGAATACCTTGTTGTAGACCGCGTCGTTCCGGTCCACGTTGTCCCCCGCCGGGCCACGGATGATCGGCGGGTTCACGCGGAGGTCGCTGATCAGCGCGGTGACCGCGATGTCCACCACGTCGTCGCCGAACCGCCGTCCGTTGGGCCAGCCGCCGGCCACGTTCCCGCCCGAGAGCGGGCTCGGCAGCACGTCGCCGCCGAAGATGCTGAGCCTCGAGAAGCCGGGATCATCCGGGTTCGTGGGGTGGCTCGGGCCTCCACCGGCGAAGCGCGCGCGGTCGGTGGAGAGGTCCACCTTGATCAGGTCGGGGATGAAGATCGCGGAGATGTCCGTCCGCTGGGTCTCGATCCCCGGGATCGGGGGCATGAGCACCAGGAGGTTCAGGAGGCTCGCCAGCTCGGGCGTCTCGGCGTAGCGGCGGAAGAGGGCCGCGTCGCGCGTCGGCTTCGTGCGGTTGTAGAGGTCCTTGTCCTGGATCGCGACCAGCCCCTCGCAGAAAAGCGGGTTCCCCTGGCGGCCGACCTGCACGAACGGGGAGGAGTAGGCCGGCCCGCCGGACGACCGGAGGGTCACGCGCGGCCGGCTCGTGGTGGCGTAGACGCCCGCGACCTGGAGGTCGCCCCCCAGCTCGGCCACGGGCACCTGGATCGCGATCATGTGGATGTTGAAGCCGCCCTGCGAGTCCCTGGCCTGGCCGGCGCCGCGGAGCCGGAGGAGGTCGAAGATCGCCTGGATGTCCGCGTAGAAGCCGTCCTCGCGCTGACCGCAGAACACGCGGTAGCCGTCGCGGAGGGTGAAGATGGTCTGCGCGGTGTAGCGGTCGAGCTGCGCGGCGGAGGCGACGCCGTCCCTGGCCGGGCCCTCGCCGGCGTTGGTGTTGTATTCGGGGGTCGCGATGCCCTGGTTGTTGGGAGGCACGATCCCGGTCCCGAGCGTGGTGCTGCGGCCACGCCCGCGGCGGTCCACCTTCTTCACCGTGTAGGTCTGGGTCAGGTTCTGGTTGGCGTCGTCCACGTCCTGGATCACGCCGAGGTAGGACTGGAGGATCGTCGCCTGGTTCTTGTAGCGGGTCTCGAACCGGAACTGATAGCTGATCGTGGCCCGGCCGGCGGCGAGGTCGTTGCCGAGCGCGACGTGCAGCTCGTAGAGGACCTTCTCGTCGAAGTTGAATTTGTTCGGGCCGATGCCCGGCTCCTCGAACGGATAGACGCCGAGCGCCAGCGTCAGGAACTTCTGCTCGGGGGTCCCGGACACGAAGGCGTAGACGTCGGTGGTGTTCGCGGCGTCGTCCAGCGTGATCAGGGGCGCGTCCATGTGGCTCGAGGCCGCCACGAGGCCCGCCATCCCGCAGAGGAGGGGAATGAGCAACGGGACCAGCTTCCTGGGGTGCACGGATCGATCTCCTTTCGGAAAGACGTTCAGAGGACTGCGCGCCGGCGCTCCAGGTCGGCGCGCTCGGACGGGAGCAGGAGGCGCTGGAGCGCCGCGGCCTCGAGGAGCAGCCTGCGCGCGTCCTCGCGGCGGCCGCCGGCGGCGGCCAGCGCCCCCGCGTGATAGAGGAGCCGGGCCTCCCGGGTCCCCTCCGAGAGCGCGCGCTCGGCGTGCGGGCGCGCCTCCTCGAGCCGCCCGGCCGCGGCCAGCGCCCAGGCCAGCGCGTCGTGCGTGAAGACGTCTGCGCGGTTCGCCAGCTCCGCGCGCGCCAGAGCGACCGCCTCCGCGGCGTCGCGTCCGGTCGAGGCGAGGAACAGCGCGAACGTGCGCGGGTCCGCGGCCGCCCCCGACCGCAGCAGCTCCGCCTCGACGCGCTCCGCCTCCTCGATCCGGTGCGCGGAGCGCAGCGCCTCCGCGAGCGTCCAGAGGTACTCGGGGAGCGGCCGCTGATCGGCGGCGGGGCGCAGCGCCGCGATCGCCTCGGTGTCGCGCCCGGCGCCGAGCAGGACCCGCCCCCGCGCGAGAAGGGCGGGGGCATGGTCCGGGACGAGGGACAGGGCCTCGGCGGCCGCCGCGAGGGCTTCCGTCTCCGATCCGGCCTCGAGCTCCCAGAGCGACCGGCGGGTGTGGACCCACGCGAGCGACTCGGGGTCACGGCGGCTCCCCGCGCCGGCCGCCATCCGGATCAGCTCGAGCGCCCGCGTGCGGTCCCCCTTCAGCCAGCAGACGTGCGCGGCGCGGCTCATCGACTGGAGGCACGGCTTGAGGTCCAGCATCCGCTGGTAGGACCCGATCGCCTCGGCGACGCGTCCTTGCTCCATCTGGGCGTCGCCCAGGAGGCCGAAATCGAACGGGCCGCCCCGTTCGCGGACCAGCCGCTTTGCCACCTCCTCGGCCTCCCGGAAGCGGTGCATCTGGTGTAGGACGTGCCCGTCGAGGAGCCGTGCCTCGAAGCTCTCCGGCCGGCGGCGGAGCAGGCAGAGAGCGCTCTGGCGGGCGAGCGGGTAGAAACCCTCGTCCCCGCTCGAACGGGCGCGGGCGACGAGGAGCCAGCCGAGCCGCTCGAGCAGCGGGGAGGGATCGCGGGCCTGGCGCGCCTCTTCCTGGACGCGGGCGATCTCGCGGTCCTGGGGGGTCGTCCCGGGGAGCGAGGCCAGCGCGGCGGCGCAGGGATCGACGAGGGGGGCGGCGGCGGGCGCGGGGTCGTTCTTCTCGGCGGCGCAGCCCAGCAGAGCGAGCAGGGCGACGAGGGAGAGGGATCGGTTCATGGGTCCTCCAGGGGAAGCTACGAGACGACCCGTGAACCTGGATCTGGCTCAGACCAGCTCGTCGTCCATCGATGAGATGATGAGGAGCAGGCACCCCCGCTCGGTGGACTGGACCTGGTGGAGGGAGGTGGCCTCGGCCCTCTGGTAGTCCCCCGCGTGGAGCACCGTGCGCCCGGAGACGCGGAGGTCGCCCTCGAGCACGTAGCACTCCTCGGCGCGGGAGTGGCGATGGCTCGGGTAGGAGACGCCGGGGGCCATCCGCACCAGCATGGTCACCGAGCGACGCTCGGAATCGACGTGGAGGGGACGCACGTCCACCCCCTCGACGTTGGTCCGCTCCCAGCGTCCGTCCCGGCTGAAGACGGTGTAGAGGCCGGGCTCGACCTCGCGCCCCGGCGGACGGGTCCACTTCTTCCAGACCTGCACCTCCTCGTCCGAGGAGGAGGCGATCCGTTCCATCAGCCGGCCGCGCAACGCCGCGGGCGGGTCCGCGGGCGACGCGCCTCCCATCGCCGCGGCCACGCCCCGGAACCCCGCAACCTCGTCCGCGCAGGCCCGGCACTCCCGGAGATGCGCCTCGAAGCTGCGCCGCTCGTCGTCGGGGAGCGCACCCAGGGCGTAGAGGGCGGCCGTCGTACGCGCCAGCTCGTCCGGGTGGCGCTCCTGATTCTCGTTCATGGCACTCCCTCGATCGGCTTGAGCAGATCCCGGAGCTTCGTCATTCCCAGGCGGATCCGGGTCTTCACGGTCCCGAGCGGCTCGCGCAGACGTTCCGCGATCTCGACGTGCGTCAGGCCCTGGTAGTAGGCCAGCTCCAGCGCTCCTCGCTGCTCGGGCGGCAGCGCCCGAAGCGCGGCGCGTATCATACGGGACTCCTCTTCGTCCGCCGCGGCAGCCTCGGGAGCGCGACCGGGCGCGGGAGCGTCGAACGAATCCCCGATCGGCTCCTCCCGGCGGCGCCGGAACGCGCCGGCGCGGAGCCTGTCGATGGCCCGGCTGCGCGCGATCGTGAAGAGCCAGGCCTGGGGCGTCCCGAGCGCCGGCGAGTAGCTCCCCGCGGAGCGCCACACCTGCTCATAGACGTCCAGGGTCACTTCCTCCGCGAGGGCCGGGTCCCCGAGGACCCGGGACGCGAGGCCATGCACCTGTCGTGCGGTCGCGTCGTACAGGGCCGCCAGCGCCGACGCGTCGCGCCGGACGATCGAATCGAGCAGCGACCCCAGACCCGGCCCGCGCTCCCGTTCGGCGACCATGCCCTGGATGATGGAGATGCTCCGCGCCGCCATGTCCGGACTACGAGACCAGAGCGGGCGGCGGATGCACGGGATTGCACCACGCCGCGGTGACGCGCGCCATGGGTCGCTACAATCCGCGGCCATGACCCGCGCCGAGGATGCGCCCTGATGGAGTTGCGCTACCTGACGGCGTCGCTTCCGGGGACGGGGGGAAGGATCAAGGGAACCCCCGAGGACTTCGTGGTGGAGGAGGTCCCGGCCTACGACCCGTGCGGGGAGGGAGACCACCTCTTCGTCCGGATCGAGAAGCGGGGGATGTCCACCTTCGACGCGATCCGCAAGATGGCGCGCGAGCTCCGGGTCCCCGAGGAGTCGATCGGCTACGCCGGCCTCAAGGACAAGGCCGCGGTGACCCGGCAGACGGTCTCGCTGGAGCGCGTGGAGGAGGAGAACGTGCGCGCGCTGGCCATCGAGGGGCTCCGCGTGCTGGAGACCGCGCGACACCGCCACCGGCTCAGGGTCGGCCACCTCGCGGGAAACGCCTTCGACGTCGTCGTCCGGGACGTGCCGGAGCGGTCGATCGGCGACGCGGAGCGTGTGCTCGCGGAGCTGATGGAGAAGGGGGTCCCGAACTACTACGACCGGCAGCGCTTCGGGCTCCTGCGGAACTCCCACCTGCTCGGGCGCGCGATCGTGCTCGGCGACGCCGGGCTGTTCCAGCGACACATCCTGGGGGAGAGCGCGGTCCGCGACGAGCGCTTCGAGCGCGCGCTCGCGCTCCACCGCGAAGGGGACCACGTGGGCGCCTCCCGGGCCCTGCCGGGGCTCTTCGCCGTGGAGAAGCGCTACCTCGCGATGCTGGGGCGGAGGGGGGACCCGGCCCGCGCGATGCGGATGATCCCGAGGAAGAAGCTCCAGTTCTTCGTGTCGGCCTATCAGTCGTTCCTGTTCAATCAGGTGCTCTCCCGCCGGGTGGACACGATCGACCGGCTGCTGCCGGGAGACCTGGCCGGGTTCGCCACCGGGGGCAAGGTGTTCCTGGTGGAGGACCCGGCGGCGGAGACCGAGCGCCTCACGAGCTTCGAGGTCAGCCCGACCGGCCCGATCTACGGCTTCCGCATGCCGGCCCCCTCCGGCGAGCCGGCCCGCATGGAGGAGGAGGTCCTCGCGGCCGAGGGGATCACGCCGGACAGCTTCCGGCTGCGAGGGGGGCTGGCATGCCGCGGCGTGCGGCGACCGCTCCGCTTCCAGATCCTGGACGCGCGCTTCCAGCGGACGGAGGACGGCTTCCGTCTCGGGTTCCGGCTCCGGAAGGGGTGCTACGCGACCATGGTGCTCCGCGAGATCCTGAAGCCCGGGGACGCGCTGCCGCTGGTGGAGGGCGACTGAGCGGCCGGCGCTTCTGCCCGCCGTCTTTGTCTCTATAATCCCGCCGGCCACCTGGAGGGGGCGGCTTCCATGGCGCGACGGATCGCGATCATCAACCAGAAGGGCGGCTGCGGGAAGACCACCACGACCGTGAACCTGGGCGCCCACCTGACGGGGCTCGGGAAGCGCGTGCTGCTCATCGACCTGGACCCGCAGGCGAACCTGAGCATGCACGTGAACATCGGCGTGGCCGGCCTCAACGCCTCGGTCTACAACCTGCTCACGGGGACCGAGGCCGTCGAGGAGGTGGTCGTGCGCGGGCTCTCCTGTGGCATGGACGTGGTGCCCTCGCACATCGACCTGGCGGGCGCCGAGCTGGAGCTGGCCGGGACCGTGGGGCGCGAGACGATCCTGAAGGAACGGCTGGACCAGTTCCTGGCGGCGCGGCCGGAAGCGGGGCCGGACCCGGCCTACGACTTCGTGCTGCTCGACTGCCCCCCCTCGCTCGGGCTCCTGAGCATCAACGCGCTGACCGCCGCCCACGAGGTCTTCATCCCGCTGCAGACCGAGTTCTTCGCGCTCCAGGGGATGACCAAGCTCCTGGACGTGGTGCAGCTCGTGCGGCTCCGGCTCAACCGGTCGCTCCAGATCGGCGGCATCATCCCGTGCCTCTTCGACCCGCGGACGCTGCTCTCGCGCGAAGTGCTCTCGGAGATCCAGCGCCATTACGGGCGTCAGGTGTTCCGGAGCGTGATCCGCAAGAACGTGAAGCTCGCGGAGGCGCCGAGCCATGGGCGCACGATCCTCGAGTACGCGCCTGAGTCGCACGGCGCGGCGGACTACCGGGCGCTCGCCCGCGAGGTGTTGGGGCTCCCGCCCGAGGAGGCCGCCCCCGAGACCGCGACGCCCGAGCCCGCGGAGGCCGTGGCCGCCCCGCGACCCGCCTTCGCTGATCCGGCCGGGGATGCGCCTCTCCCGCTCGGGGGCGAGACCGCGGCCCGGGCGGAGCCTGCGCCTGCGCCCGGGACACCCGACCAGGCGCGGGTCTGACCGTCAGTCCTTGGACCCGGGCTTCGACTTCTTCATCTTCCGCTCGATCCTCTTCAGGTAGTCGAGCGCCTTGGTGCGGCCCGCCTCCTTCTTGAGGACCCGCTCGAACTGGTCCCGGGCCTTCTCGTACTGGCCGTGATCGTAGTAGATGACCCCGATGTTCTCGACGGCGTCGATGTTGTCTCCAAGCTCCTCGGACTTCTTGTAGAACCTCAGGCCCTCGTCCTCCTTCTTCAGGTGGTAGTGGAGGACGACGCCCACGTCGTTGAGGACCTGCGGGTCCTGGGGGAGCAGCTCCGCGGCGCGCTTGTAGTACTTGTAGGCGTCCTCGTACTTCGACTGGTCGCGGAGCACGAGGCCCATGTCCGCCCACAGGAGGCCGTCCTCGGGCCGGCCGTCGCACAGGACCTTGAGCAGCCGCTCGGCCTCCGTGAGCCGGTCCGCCGTGATCGCCACGCCGGCCCGCATCCGCAGGAAGTCGTAGACCTCCTGGTTGTTCGTGTCGGCCTGGAACGAGCGGAGCACCAGCTTGATGCCCCGATCCGCCTGCCCCTTCTCGATCAGCAGCTTGCCGAGCTGGAACTGGGCGTTCGGCCAGTTCTTCGCTGCGACCTCGTCCGCCACCAGCCGCTCGTAGGACTTGATCGCGTCGTCCACCTTGCCGGCCAGCGTCTGGTAGTAGCCCAGGTAGAAGAGCGGCAGCCGGGCGCTGGGATGCTTCTTCACGTGACCCTGGAGGAAGGCGGTGATCTTGTCGTACTGCTTCGCCGTCCCGTACAGCGTCCCCAGGTCCTCGAAGGGTTCGGTCCGCTCGGGCGCCGTCGCCATCGCCCGGCCGAGGGCCTCTTCGGCCTTGTCGGACTCTCCGGCGGCGATGTGCGTCCAGACGAGCCGACGGAGCGGATCGAGCCAGCCCGGGCTCAGCCCGGCCGCCTTCGAGTAGGCCTCCACCGCCTGCCCGTAGTTCTTCGCGGCGTAGTGCGCCTCCCCCAGGTAGTAGGGAGCCCAGGCGTTCTTCGGATCGATCTCCGCCGCGCGTCCGAGGACCTTGACCGCGCTCTCGTTCTCCTCGCGCGCGAGGTGCAGGCGACCCAGCCAGAGCGCCGCGCCGAGGACCCGGGCATCCAGCTCCATCGCCTTTTTCAGCGCGTTCTCGGCGTCGTCGAAGAGGGCGTTGATGTACGAGCCGCGCGCCTGGTCCTGGATCATCTGCAGCGCGTAGTCGAAGCAGGCCTGGCCGAGCAGCGTCCAGGCCTCGGCGTTCTTCTCCAGGCTCCGGGCGGCCGCGTTCAGGTGCGGGATCGCGTCCTCCGGCTTCCCCCCGAGGTAGAGGCTCTTGCCGAGGCCGAGCAGCGCCGGACCGTTGTCAGGTTGCTGGTCCACGACCGCCTTGAAGGCCCCCACGGCTTCGGCGTGCTTCCCCGACTTGAGCAGCTCCTCCGCCCGCGAGAGGTCCTGGGCCTCGACCCCGGTCACCGGCCAGAAGGCGGCGATGCAGAGGAGCAGCCGCTTCATGGATGCCTTCCTTTCGTGGAGGGTTCGAGCCCGAGGGGTTGGTGCCAGAGCGGTGGCAATGATCGGACCGGTCCCGCGGGTTGTCAACGTGAGAGGCGGCGCCGATCTCGACCGCACCTTCGACTACTTCACGAGGAAGAAGAGGACGACGACGATGATCAGCGTCAGCATCCCGAGCGAGGAGATGATCGTCGCCCGGGACAGCTTCTGCGGCGCGCCCCGGCGCGCGTGGACCTGCGTGACCGCGGTCCTGCGACCCGTAGCGGTCTTGCGACGGATCAAGACGACCCCCCCGCACTTCCTGCAGTTGAACTTGTTGGCCGCGTAGGTCTCGGGGACCTTGAAGCTGGCGCCACATCCGTTGCACTGGACCGTGATCGTCTCAGGCATCGGTCCTCTCTCCTTGTTCGGAATCCATCACTTGCCCGGCGTCGTGATTGGAAGACGAGGGTTCCCGGAGAAGGATCGAGCATGGGCACGCGACCGCGATCGGAGCCCCGGGAAAGGCCCTTCTTCTTCTCGGTGGCGGATGCTAACATCCCGCGCCCAATCGAACAAGGGCAGCGGACTGCGGGACTCTTCGAGGGGGAAAACCGATGGCGTTGTGTCGCTAGGGAAGACCTTTCACCGTGTCTTCGGTGGACGCGCGGAGGCTGCAGCCAGCGCGCCGGGGCGCATCAACTTCATCGGGGAGCACACCGACTCCTACGGGGGACTCTGCCTGCCGGCCGCCGTGGACCGGCGGCTCTACGTGGTCGGCCGGGCGCGCCGCGACCGCCGGGTGGTGCTCCGCTCCCTCACCCTCAACGCGACCGCGGTCCTGACCCTTCCCGAGCCGGCCCCGCGGGGGAACTTCTCCGACTACGCGGCGGCGCTCGGCTGGGAGATGCACCGCCGCGGGCTGCCGGTGCGGGGCTACGAGGCGGTCGTGCTGGGGAATCTGCTCCCGAGCGCCGGGATGGCGTCCAGCGCCGCGCTCCTGACCGCGCTCGCATCGCTGGTCACCCGACTCAACGAGATCTCGCTCAAGCCCCAGGAGCTGGTCGATCTCTGTCATGCCGCCGAGGCGGGCTTCCTCGGGGTCCGGTGCGGGATCATGGATCATTCGGCCGCGGTCCATCCCCGCCGCAAGCAGGCGCTGCTCCTCGACTGCCGGGACGGCACATCCCGGGACGTGCAGGTGAAGCTCAAGGGCGTGAAGTTCCTGCTGTTCGACTCCGGCATCCGGCGGGACCTCCGGGAGTCCGCCTACAACGATCGGCGGAGTGAAGGGGATCGGGCCCTCGAGCAGGTGAAGCGGGTGGCCCGGAAGGTGTCGCACTACCGCGACCTGACCCCGAGGAAGCTGACGGCGCTGAAGGCGAAGCTCCCCGCCCCGCTCTTCCTGCGCGCACTCCACATCGTCGAGGAGAACGAGCGGGTGCCCCTGGCCGCCGAGGCGCTCAGGCGGGGCCAGGCCAAGCGGCTCGGTCAGCTCCTGTACGCCTCCCACGAGAGCCTGAGCCGGCTCTACCAGGTGTCGCTCCCGGAGATCGACGCGCTCGTGGAGGCCTCCCACAAGGTGCCCGGCGTGCTGGGCCTGCGGATCATGGGCGGCGGTTTCGGGGGGCTCCTGCTCGGTCTCCTCGAATCGGCCCGGGCCACCGAGGCGGCCGAGGCGCTCCGGCGCATCTATCGCCGCCAGTCGCGGATCAAGGGCGGCTACTTCTTCGTGGGCCTCGACGGCGGACTCCGGGACGAGACCCTCTCTTCCGCGGCGCCGCTGCTCGAGCCGGCTGACTGACTGCGTCTCTCACCCGGCGCGAAAGCCCGGGAGGAGCGAGACGCCGCCGCGGAAGGGCGGGAACCCGGCGCCCAGGATCAGCGCCGCGTCGAGCTCCTCGACCGTTTCCACGACCCCCTCGGCCAGAGCCCGCGCCGCCTCGTCGCGGAGCGCAAGCACGAGCCGGTCCTGCGCGTCCGGGGCCGGCGTGCCCCGTGTCCCGAGGGCCGGCATATCGGGGTTCGGGGCGACCCTCCGGCCGCGATACGCGTAGAACCCGCGCCCGGACTTGCGGCCCAGCCAGCCGCGCTCGACCATCCGCGCGAGGAGCCCGCTGCCGCCCGCGCGGCCGGGATAGGCGGCCTCGAGCGAGCGGGCCGCCCTCGTGGCGACGTCGAGCCCGACCTCGTCGAGCACCCGGAGCGGCCCCATGGGCATCCCGAAGTCCAGCGCCGCACGATCGACGTCCCGGATCCTGGTCCCCTGCTCGACGAGCTGCACGGCCTCCCCGAGATAGGGGAAGAGCACGCGGTTCACCAGGAAACCCGGGCGGTCCTGGACGATCACGGGGCGCTTTCCGAGCGCGCGGGCGAAGGCGAGGGCCCGGGCCAACGTCTCGTCCGTGGTGGCCTCGCCGCGGACGATCTCGACGAGCGGCATCCGGTCCGGCGGATTGAAGAAGTGGATCCCGACGAACCGCGCGGGCGCGCGCAACGCGCCCGCGAGGTCGGTGACGCGGAGCGAAGACGTGTTGGTGGCCAGCACGGTGGTGTCCGGCACCCGCGCCTCCACCTCCTGGA
>Ga0187892_10005478_pt1 | contig 19929 bp, 15 predicted proteins | sample MA1701073metaG_FD_139345 | JGI IMG/M metagenome (GOLD analysis project Ga0187892, IMG submission 139345) | Bio-ooze microbial communities from a basaltic lava cave in the Kipuka Kanohina Cave System on the Island of Hawaii, USA - MA170107-3 metaG ...
CGATACTCTCGCTCATCGGCGTACTCCTTTAGCCCGCGTGGGCCGGTTTCGGTGCTCAAAACTCACACCGAGGGTACGCCGCCTTTTTCAATTTGCCATCCACAACTTTCGGTTATATCTCAGCAGGCTATCCTTACAGTGAGAGGGCTTGACCAGGCCCACTACTACACTTTCGCCGGCACGGAAACCTGCGAGGAGGTGAACGACAACAACGACTATCTGCCCGAGATAATTAAGCCAAGCTTTTCGAAGGACGACAGCCATATTTATGTCTGGCTCAATCTAGAGACATTATATGAACCGGTCCAAGCGCGCTGGGAGTGGTACGCACCGGATGGCCGATTATACGATACGCATATTAGTCCCTGGACAAGCGATCCACAAGACTTTGGCTATGCCTACTGGTACTGGTGGAGAATGCATTCAGGTTGGGATCTTGTGAATCCGGCCGGTGGCTACTGGGGAACGGTTGGAGAAGAGGGTCGATGGGAAACGAAGGTGTCAGTAAAGCCACAAGGAGGTTCGTATGAGCATGTTGCGACACTGAATTGGGTGATGCGCTATGAACTGACTGAACACAAGATGGCCGAGGACGTCGGCGGAGGCGAAAACGATCCTGTGAATCCGAAAGATGTTTTTTCACCGAGTGACGCGAGGGCGCTGACCTGGGCCAGGTTTGTGGATGTGGCTGATCCGCTCGACGTGAAATGGATATTCTATTCGCCAACAGGCCAGTATGCCGACTTTGTGTACACCTCCGACGATCCGGGGGAGGATCACTGGTATGCATGGGTGAAAACGTGGGGGCGGATTGATATCCGCGGCAGCGCTGCTGCATATCAATGTGGTGATTGGCACGTGGATGTTCACGTTAAGGATGCCTGGGGCAATTACGAGAAGAAGTATTCAGATACATTCCGCATTCTGGAGACAACGCCACCTACGCTCTCACAGGTGAGGGCGTCACCCACACTTCCGATTGAGACTCAGCCTATTGTTCTTTCTTTCTCAGCCGCGGATGACAATCATATCGACCGGGCCGTATTGCATTGGTCGACGGATAGTGGCTTAGAGTTGACGCGCGCCTGGACGAACGTAAACGCGGGGAGCTTAGTTGTATCTCACGACATAGGATTATCGAGACCTCCTGGAACCGTGGTGGACTTCTGGGCGGAAGTATGGGACGAATCTGGAAACCGAACGCAAGGGGAACATGGCTCAGTACGCGTTGGACATGAAGCTGTATCGATTCCGGACGTCCCGGAAGGGCCAAGTTACCTGAAGGCTAGGAGTCGCGGTCGCTACGGTACAAGTGGGGCTGCGACGACTTTGGGCGGCCCGGTTGAATACAGCTTTGATTGGGGGGACCGTGTGTCGCCCTGGGGTGCGAACTCGCGGGAGTACTCGTGGTCAAATGATGGGTATTATGTCGTTCGAGTGAAGGCGCGCTCACAAATGCGACCAGAGCGGGAGTCCGGTTTATCAAGCGGTCTATTGGTAACGGTTGACTCAGTGGCGCCGATGATGGTGATTGAGACGAGCGGTGGCGCAGATTTTGCAACTGATCAGATGGTTGTTGTTCTGGAGGGGGCATGCATAGATAACGAGCCGACGTCCACTATTGCATCAATTTCAACCAACGTCGGGACGCCAAACACGGGTACATTATTTAGATGGCGATTCGAGGTACCGCTCGCAGAGGGACCAAATCCCATTACGGTTACAGCCGTCGACAGAGCAGGGAATTCTGGTGCGGCTTTTATCAACATTACGTTGACTGACATTTGTCACTCCGCTCAAGAGTGTGAGGATGGCGTCTATTGCAACGGGATCGAGCTGTGTGATCGCGGTGCTTGCATTGTGGGAGAAGCGAGGTGTATCGGGGCAAACTCACTGTGTTTCGAAGAGCTTAGCGGATGCTGCGATCTGGCTGGGCGATTTGCCGATTTGGATGGAGATGACCACGTAATGCTGCATGATTTTTCGGGGGTCGTGTTTTGCCTAACTGGCCCTTGCTCCGTGTCAAAGTGTTCGGAGCCGCTCTATCCTCACTCATGTTGCCAACTAGGGGACGCGAATAAAGACGGAGCTATTGATCTTTATGACGTGTATAAGATGCAGGTTGCGTTTGAGGTACCCTGAATCGGCGAGTTTCTAGAGCTGTTGTGGCATGGCGATGCGCCTGGCTTATACTCCCTGGGAGGTATGTAGTAGGCCAATTCGTTAAGGGCTTTGAGCCACTTCCAAATAGCAAGGCGTCGCAAAAAGTAATGTGGCGATAGACAATGGAACTCCGCGAAATGACTTTGTTGCAAGGGTACGATAGGTATGGCGGCTTGAGGCTTCGGCCTCATGTCGTCAGAAACGTCAACACGTTTCCGTGGCGTCATTCAGACGGGACGCATCACCCGGTAAACCCGATCTTACCAATCGGGCTAAGGGGGCGAGTTTACCACTCGCCATGGTGTTACCCGTAGAGCCGGATGCACGGAGACGTGCTCGTCCGGCTCGACGGAGGCTCGTGAAAGTAATCCCGGAAATGCTCAAGCGTTTTCGGAGTAATCTTCACGTTCTATCCGATCGCGTAGTTGACGGGGCGACGGAGACACGTCCTTGACACAATGCGTGCCCCTTTGCGGCACTGATCGCATTGTGATCGGCGAGCTTCGCTCGGTGCATTGCGTCAAGGATTGTGATCGTCGAAGTGGGTGCAAATCCCATCCAGGGGGTTCGGGCCACAGCGCGACTTGTACCGCGCAATTCGGGTGAGAGTCCCGTCAGGCTCGTTCAACCCGGCCAGCGTGGGGAGCTCGCAGCGCGGCGACGCGTGCGACCGGGCCGTGACCGGCTCGGCGATCGGTTCAAATGACCGACGGCGAATAGCTCAACCATGAAAGGCTCGAAAGGGCTTGCTGGTTAGTCCCATCGGAGACGGTGCCAAACCGCGAACGATTCATGTCGAAGGGTAAGCGGCTGCTTCTGCGTTCGGGCCGCTGAAATCCGCAGTGCCAATATATGACACTATAGGCTGCGGGAAACTGCGCCGGGCTGGGAGGCTTGGCGTACGACATCAATCTGCCTGCCGTTGGCGGGCTAGCGACGTGACCGATGGGAAGACGACGATTGCTAATCCGGGAAGCTCTGTAGCGGCCGGGATGGTACCCGGTGCGCGGCGCTGCGGCTCACCGCAGGTGGTCGGCCGCGTGATTCAAACGCTGCAGAGTGGGAGTGTGACCTGAGTAGGAGTTCCCGCGTTGCGGGAAGCGGATGCCGCTGCAGGGCAGTGGCGGGCCGTTCGAGCTTCGGGCTGGTAACCCGAGGCGTACGACGACGAAAGGGCTGACGGGTTTTTGAATTTGTTCCTGTCTGAATGGCGGCCGCGGGTTGCTCCGCTTCGCGGGGCAGGTCGCGGTCCTTGGGAAAGGTGGAAAGTGGTCACAGTCGGGCCGCCGGGGACGGCGGCTCGCCTGTGGCGATGAATTGGCGGTGATGCTGTACCTGCGCCTTATGCACGGCGCGGCATCGCGATGTGGGTTGCGGGTCTGCTTATTACTGGGCGGGGCGTACTGTGAATGCAGTGCGCCCCGCCGGTTTGCTGAAGGCGGGCCTGCCTGTCGCGCCAAGGTTCTTGGTGCGGAAAGGAGGTGGTGGCGTACGGGCTGGTGGCAGACAAGAAGCGAAGCCGTGATCGGGGACCCGGCGGCGGACTACGTCGATGACCTGATAGCTCAGGGCAAAGCGTACGTTGAGCCGTCCGAGTTGCCGGCAGAGATTCGTGAGCGGCTCAGGGCGATCTACGTCGAGGGTCTGGGGCGTGAGCCGACCGACGATGATTTGCGGGCTGTGCTGACGTTTTGCCTTTAATTGGTTGGTCGTGCTTCGTTGCACGGAAAGGAGGTTCAGGTGGCTTTGGGATTGTGCCGTGAACAATCCCGCTTTGGAGTAGCGGTCAACGCGCCTCGACGTGGTACGCAGTTGTTGGCAGTATGCAGTATCGTTGTGAAACGACTTCGGTCGAGGGATTCGTTCAACAGGTGGCCGTGCAGTATCTGCGGCATGGCTACTGGTTCTACGTGGCCGGGACAGTACCGCAGGGAAAGGACCCGCGGTCAGTCGATCGGAAACTGATCGCCAAGTACGGCATCACGGCGTCGAGCAAGGAACGAACCCGCCGCAAACGCGCGGGGCTCGCAAACCTGCACTACATCCGTCATGATCGCTTCTTTGTGCTCATGGCCACGCACGGCCGGCACGGCTTCTTCGACGATGAAGCCGGCCAGATTCGCGACGCCCGCCGCCAACCGATCAAGTTCGCTGGGTATTCGATTTCGTATCGCAACGGTCATGCTTGCGTGCGGATCGAGCAACGCGAGTACGAGCAACTCAAGGCGTGGTTTCTTGACCTGGCATGGCGCCGGCCAGGCGACGTCCTCGGGGCGGAATTTCGTGCCGTTCGCTTTGTCCCCTATCGGCCGGTGCGGCAACAGTTGCTTTCGATTTGGCGGGCCGTCACCAAGTCACGAAAGTTGTTTGGGAACGAAGCGATCCCGATCACGTGCGTGCCATGGAGGAGGCGGATTGTAAAGCCATTTGGTGGATCTGGACTTGGAACACCGGAGCGGCAAACACGTTTAGCAATCAGATATAGAATTTGAATGTAGGGCGCCGTTCCGAGACAGTTGGGTTAGAAATGAGGATTTCTCCAACTGCATCGGAGAACCCGACAGTCACTGGTTGGCTGTCGCCCAGCTTGCACGCGTTGTAGTTGAGCTTGGTCAGGCCAAGTATGTCTGCCGCGACCTGCTCAATCGGCGAATCGCCGTGCTGGATGTCAATTCGGAGCGGCACCGGGGTTTCCCAACCATCGTAAGTACCAAGTCGTGGCTTGAATCCAGCTGCGTACAAGAGACCGGAACGATCTGTCATCTTTAGGAACGTACCGCGAAGGACGGGCATGGTGCCGTTTCGGAATAGCCGCGGTCCGAAACGATCGGAACGAACGCGGATCCCGGCAATCTTGCATCCCTGCGGACACGCAGCTTGATATCCCGCGAACTCGTCGCGGCTTATGGAAGAGCGACAATGGAGAAAGACTTCGGATAGCGGGCGACCATCGAGATCAGCATAGGTTTTCAGAACGCCCTTGAGCAGCCTCTTCGCAGATTCTCGCGTTAGGTGAAACTGGTTGTGCTCGGGCGAATACCAAGGACCATATTCACCGAGAAAGACGACTCCATCGCCAGAATCGAGGAACATCTGGGCTGCGCAGCATGCCGACTTCGGTCCATCAGCGCCTTTGCGGAACGCTATCCCGATGTAGCACACACCCTCGCGCGCCGAGTTCAGCTTCCACGGCTTTCCGCCGCTCTTGTAGTAAAGCGCTGTGCCGAGATTCCACATACGATCCGAAAGGCGTGTTAGACCGCGTTCGCCGAATTCCGTTGTATCCGAGAGGCGAAGTGTCGATTCTTGAACAATCTGAAGTGGGATGTCGAATTGCATGGTGCGCGCCTTGAGTTGGCGGCGAAAATCCGGGGATAACCGATACTGATCCGCATTAAACGTCTCGAATAACTCCGTCTGACCACTCTTCCGCGATTCCTTGAGCTGTCGGCTGATGCCCGCATCGGTCGCGTCTGCAATTCGGGATTCGGGACGGCAATTCGTCTTTACTTCATCCGGGATGACGCAAAGTGCAACAGCAATCTTCGTGTCATGCTTTCGGCCCCTTTCGAAGGCGTCCATGAACAGCTCAACCACGGCGAAGCATCGCTGATGGTTATCCTTTTTTCGGGAAGCATCCAAGAGCTTCTGTCGATCCAACTCGTATATGGACGCCGGCTCGGGCGACCAGCGACTGCCGAAAGCAACTTCAAAGCCAGGATAGGGTGGCCATAAACGGTGTTTCCGGACTTCTGAAACCGCAAACGAGCGGTTCATCGCCTCTGCCCAAGTTCGGATGAGTTTGATGCCCTCTGGTGCGCCGATGACCATGTAGGCAGGGCTTTGGGGATGGGCAGGTTGGTCCAACGAAAATGGCCCGAACATCGCAAGTCCATCATGCGGGTCATGGGCGTATTGCCGCGAGGCGAATTGCAGCATCGGCTCGTCCAAGTACAGCACAGTTTCGCGGGCCTTATTCATCGTCTCCCTCATCATCTTCGTCTTCCGTCCGGAGGTGCGAATCTTCTTCCTCTCTAATTTTCACTGCATCGGCGAGCGCGTCTTCATTCAAGCGGACGGGCATGCTCCACGTTCTCGGCAGCGGAGCAATCGTGATGGTGTCGGTAACGACATGAGGTCGTGGCATAGTCGCTCGAACTGAGCGTAGTCGGTGAGCTGTTCGAGACAATAAATAATCGGGTCGGCGGCCATACGATTACACCTCGTCCGCTGAGACAACCACCGAAAACGGCACGCCGAGCGTCTCAAAGTGCTTCTGGCCGCAGCGGACCTTGTCCGCTTCGGCGGTTCGGAGCTTCAAGAAGTCCTTGGTCCCCTTGGTCTCACGCACAAGGTATAGGGCCTGGCCGTCGTGTTTGAGGATCGCCCAATCGGGGTTGTATTTGCCGACCGGCGTGTCGATCTCGAACCAGCCGGGCAACTTGACGAACAGCCTTATGTCGTGGCGCTGGTCCAGCTTCTTCGCAAATTCGCGTTCGATTTCAGAGTCATAGATCACGTATTCGTAAACGGAATGGTTGACCTGGAGCGCCGTCAGGTAGTTGATCAGTTCCTCGTTCTTGAATAGAAGCATCTCCCATTCGGCGTCCGGTCCCTGGCCGTCGATGCGCTCATACTTGATGCCGTCCACGAGTAAGCGATGCAGTTCGTGCTTCAGGATGGCGGCCACGGCGTCCATGAAGCGCTGGGGGTCAACGAAAAACTCGGAGAGCCGTCCGGATTCCTTCAGAATTCGAACGAGCGTCGAGCGGGTCAACTCCGTCTCGTTCTGCAAATAGGCGAGCACGTCCGGCACCGGCCGATTGCCGAAAATGACCTGTTCCTCGGCTGCGCTGATCGCGGTCGTGGTGACGCCGCCGCGCACGACTCCCACCTGCCCGGCGGTGACGCGAATCTTCGTGGCCTCGATCTTCGGCATCTTCCTGATCGTGGCGACGGCACGACGGACCAACTCATCGGTCTCGAACTCGACGCGGTACATAGTCTTGGGCTTGATCCGATCCCAAAGCGCATTGAACTCCGGGCTGAGTTGGACTTCCTTCCGAAGTCGGTTTGGACCCTCCTGGTTGTCACGGCGGATGTGGCGCTCGATCTGATATGACGCGAGCAGGTCCACAACGGCGGGAACTAGTGCCGCATGCGGCTCGGGTAGCTCGATCTTGAAGTCAGGCCGTTTTGGATCGAAGGCGGGTTGCAGGCGTCCTTCGGCGTCAATCATCTTTTGGTTGACGAGCGCGGTCTTGATGACCTCCGCCGTCTCGCGGCCGATCGGCTGTTCTTCGCCCTCGACCACGCGTGTAATTCTGGCAATGGCCGTTAGCGGCACCTTGCCGAACGTGACGCCGCAATCGTCTTCGTACTCCGACTGAAGCGCCCGGGCGAAGTCTTCATAGCTCTCATTCGCCATGACGAAAAGCTTGTTAACCGAATCGTCAAAAACACGCTGCCCGTGCTGGTTCACCGGCAGGCGCAGCCCGCGGCCAATCTCCTGGCGCTTTTTCATCGCACTGCGCGTCTCATTGAGCGTGCAAATCTGAAAGACGTTGGGGTTGTCCCAACCCTCACGTAACGCGGAATGGCTGAAAATAAACCGGAGCGGTTCATCCTCGGCGAGCAAACGCTCTTTGTCCTTCATGATGAGGTTGTACACTTCGTCGTCGGCCTGCGTGTCGCCGCGCGTGTCCTTGAACACGCCCTTCTTGTCCCTGTGCGAAGTAGCCGTCATGCAGCTTCTCGACGGTATGCTTGAAGAGCGGAAGGCCCTTATATCGGTCCTCCTTCGCAAACTCTGCGAGCGTTGCCAAGAAGGCGTCGGCAAATTTCCCCTTCACCGGTTGCCCGCCTTCGTTGTAGTCGCGGTAGTTGGCGACGCGGTCGATGAAGAAAAGGCTCAGCACCTTCACACCTCGACCGCTTAGCTGAAGCTCCTTCTCCAGGTGCTTCTTCACCGTGTGCTTGATCTGCGCCCGCCATACGTCGTCGCGCAAACCGCCCACCTCTTCTCCGAGCCGCATGACGCGACCGTTCGTAAAGCGCAGATATTCGCTGCCCGGTTCGGCGTTGATCTCGGCAATCTCAAAGCCCTGTCGATAAGAGGCTCGCTCGTTGGAAAGCGCGAACAGGTCGGCACCGTTCTTCACGGTGACAGCCTTCTCCTTCGGGCCGTCGCCCGTCTGAACGTGGATACGCACCTTGGCCTTGATTCCGGTCTTGTAATCGATCTGCTCGACGCGCACGAAAGCGTCATTGGCGCCGCCGTCGGCGATGGCGCTGGAGACCACAATCTGCTTCACAAGCCGAAGCTCAAATGCGCGAACCGGGTCGAGGCGATACACAAGATTGTATGGGTTCCGGTGCGTCGCGGAGTACCGCAGCGTGCAGAGCGGATTGAGCGCCCGGATAGCCTCCTGAGCCCGCTCGGTCGAATCGACGCTTTGCGGTTCGTCGATAATGACGATGGGCCGTGCGGCCTGAACAAACTCGATTGGCGCCCGTTGCCCAAACTGGTCCCGCTCCTGATAGATGACGTTGCTCTTCTTCCGCGCCTCTTCGGTCTCGGCGGCCATGAAGTTTTTACGGAAGGCGTCGATGTTGATGACGAGAATCTGGAGCGTGGTGCTGATCGCAAACTGCTGGAGCCGATTGACCTTCTTCGCGTCATAGACGAAATGCTCGAACGGCAGGTTGTTGTAGAGCGCCCGAAAGTGCTCGGCGGTGATCTCGATGTTCTTCAGCACGCCTTCGCGGATGGCCACACTCGGCACGACGATGATGAATTTCTGGAAGCCGTAGCGGCGCGAAAGCTCAAAGATCGTGCGGAGGTAAACGTAGGTCTTGCCCGTTCCCGTCTCCATCTCTACGGAGAAGTGCGGGCTGGTCCGGGTCATATTCGCGGCAGCGTCGAAGAGTTCCCACGCCTCCAGCGGAGCGGCCGAATCGGCGACTTCGATATCGTTGCGGGCCTGAATGGTGCGGACGTTGCTGAGCAGCTTGTCGGCGGAGAGGAGCACCTGGTTGCCGACGCCAAGTTCGGTGCGTTCCTGGCCGGCAAACATCCCGCCCCACTCGCCCATTTGGATGACGGAGTATTCGGGTGCGCCCTGGGGCTGGCCGTCGAAGATCTCCGTGAGCGCGGCAATCGCGTCAATCTGGTGTGGCTGGTTGGCGTCGAATTGCAGCTTCATGGTTGTTCCTCAGACAGTCTTGAAGCTGATGACGCCCTTGGCCTTGAACGTTTGCACGGCGTTAGCTTTCAACTGGTCGTTACCTGCGAAGCCCTCATCCAGGCACACCACGCGCTCAGGCTTCGTGTCGGCGATGGCGCGAATCAGTTCAAGCGTAAGCGCGCGCTCCAGACAGATAATCAGTGCGCCGCCGGCGACAGAGTACACGGTTTTGCCGGCCATCGTCCTCTTCTCGACGAGCGTCGTGAGCGGGAAGCCGCTCTTCAAAAGCAGTTCGGAGAAGATGTCCTCGGCTGTACGGGCATCACGGATGTGTTCGATGTGAAGCTCAAGCTGCTTCGCCAGGGCCTCGGTCTCGTGCTGGACGCGCGCGTCCCATTCTGTGAAGTTGGACGCCGCCAACTTGAAGACACGGAAGCCACGATCTAGTGTCGTACCCGCGTTCATCTTGAGCTTGCCGGCGTCCTCGTCGTTGAGTTTCTTGATGACGCGCCGGACGCGCTCCTTGCAAATGTCCGCGATGGTCGGGAAGTCAGGGCGATCGGTTGGCTCCGGCAGTTGGACCAAAACAAACCTGCGGTTGCCGCCGTCTCCTTCATTCATTTCTAGCACAGCATGGGCTGTCGTCCCGGATCCTGCGAAAAAATCGAGAACTATGTCGCCTGCGTCGAATGTCGTCGCTTGCTGAAGGAGGAGGTCTACGAGCTTGGTTGGTTTTGGAAATGCTAGAATCTTCTCGCCGAAAAGCTCCTCAAGCTCCTTGGTGCCTTCGGTTGTGAAGCCCGGATCTTGTATGGAAGAGAAACCCGTGAACTGACTGCGAACTTCGCTCAGAAATCGCTTGAGTCGAGGACGCCCATCAGTTTTTGCCGGCCAGAGAATACGAGTCTCTGATATAAGCTGATCCATCCGCTTCGGTTCGTAGGCCCATCCGCGCGTCGGAAGTGGTGGGTATCTATGCCCGGTTGCGGGATTGACAATGTCGTAATGAAGGTTGGGTCTTTCCTGGGCGTTTGCCAAGCCAGTCAGATTATCACTCATCCACGGACCGCGCGGGTCGTCGTCAGGATTGGAGTATTTTGTCAGGTCTTTCGCCTCACCGACCAGAATACCATTTGTCTTAAGAACTACGAGGACGTACTCATGGTCTGTCGAAAAGTTATTAAGATTGCGATTATCCGAAACCTGGCGCCGTTTCCACACGATTGTGCCAATCACCGCCTCTTCACCAAACACTTCGGAACACGCTTTGTGAAGGTTCGGGAGTTCGTGGTCATCAATGCTGACGAAGAGTGCGCCGTCCTCGCGCAGCAGGTTCCTTGCAAGATAGAGACGCGGATACATCATGTTCAACCACTTGGAGTGGAAACGACCGTCGGCTTCGGTGTTCGTGCCGAACCGTCGGCCTTCCGTATCGACCTGGCCTGTGTATTCGAGGTACGTGCGAAGGGATTCTGAATAGTCGTCGGGGTAAATGAAGTCGTTGCCGGTGTTGTACGGCGGGTCGATGTAGATCATTTTGACCTTGCCGAGATACGACTTCTGTAATAGCTTGAGCACTTCCAGGTTGTCGCCCTCGATGATGAGGTTCTCGCTCGCGTCGAAATTGACGCTCTCCTCGGGGCACGGACGCAGTGCGCCGACGCTCGGCGCCTGGATGGTCTTGAAGCAGTCGGCCTTGCCCGGCCAGTTCATGCCGTAGCGTTCCTTGCCCATGTCCACAGTCTCGCCAAGGGCGAGCTTCAAGCGATCGAAGTCCAGCCTGCCGCCCTCGGTACGGATTTCGGGAAAGAGCCGAAGTAGCTCGGCGATGTTGTCGCTCGCAACGTCGTGCGAGCGAAGGTCGAATTTCTCGGGCTGGGTCATTTCCTGCTTCCCTTCTTCGATTGCTTCTTCGTAGCCGACCGACGCGCCGTCGGCTTGCGGCGCTTGGTCGGCGCCGGCGTGTCCGCGGGTTGCCGCGCGGCCGATTCGCTCAGTTCGGCCTCAATCTCCTCCACGGTCGGCAAGGCGGACTGGAGGCTCGGCGGCAAGGCGCGGGTAAGTTCGTACTCGGATATGCCGATCGGCTTGTTCACGCCGCGAAGCGCATACTCAGCGATGATGTGGTTGCGGTCCTGGCAGAGGATCAGGCCGATAGACGGGCTGTCGTCGGCGTGGCGCAGCTTGTCGTCCACCACGCTCAGGTAGAAGTTCATCTTGCCGGCATATTCGGGCTTGAACTCGCCCTTCTTCAAGTCGATCACGACGAAGCAACGGAGCTTCAAGTGGTAAAACAGTAGGTCGATGTAGAAGTCGCTCTCGCCGACTTCTATGTGAAGCTGACGGCCGACGAAGGCGAAGCCCTGGCCGAGTTCCAAGAGGAACCGTTCAAGCTGGTGGAGGAGGTTGACTTCAAGCTCGCGCTCGTGGAACGGCTCTTCAAGCGTCAGGAAGTCGAAGATGTAGGGGTCTTTGAGTGTCTGCCGAGCAAGGTCGGATTGCGGCGGCGGTAGGAGCCGATCGAAGTTCGTGATGGCTTTTCCCTGTCTGCGGTGAGCCTGGGATCGGATCATCGTGAGCAAAACATTACGGCTCCAGCCATTGGCAAGCGTCTGCTGCATGTACCAGAGGCGCGTCGACAGGTCCTTGACCTTCTCCATCAAGACGACGTGGTGTGCCCACGGAATGACACAAAGCATCGAGTCGGCCGCTTGTGCCGCGGATTGAGGTACTCTTGCGGGTGGAGACAATTTCGCCACCGTTGGTGGCACTTTTTGAGTGGTGGTTAATTTCGCCACAGGCGGTGGCGAAAAGTCGATCGGATCAGGATAGGTGCGGAAGAAAGCGATCATGCGATCAAGATTTCGCTCGGAAAACCCTTTGAGTCGGGGCAAGTCATTACGGAGCTCGCGCGCGAGACGGGGAATCACAGCCGCCCCCCAGCCTTCGCGCTCCTGGCGCTGGTCGATCAACCGCCCGATGTCCCAGTAGAGCCGAACCAGTTCAGCGTTGGCGCTGAGGATCGCGCGGGTTTGGGCGTGTTGAATCCGGGCCTTGATCTCCCTCAAGAGGGTCGGGAAGCCGGCGGGGATCGACAGATTGCTCTTGCTCATGCGACCCTCCAGCGGAAGGTGAACAATTCGACACAATCAGTCTTCTGTTCCAGGCGGCGACCGATCTCGTCGAGCAAGGCGTCCTTCTGGCGGTCCACGCCCCGGCTCGCGGCGTCATAGGCGCGCCACGCATCGTCGCGCTTGGTTTCCAGGCCGCGCAGCTTCCGCTGAAGCTCCAGCTTCTCAGGCAGGTTGGGTGCAAGACGTGCGGACTTCTTTGTTTCCTTGATGTTGTCGTCCAGTTCGTCCAACTCCGCCTTGAGCGCAGCACGCCGGTCTTCGGCCCAATGGTCGAGCTTGTCCATCTCAACATCGAACCACTCGCCATTCTTCGTCGCCATCGCGGCCAGTAGCTCACCTTGGCGGCGGTTAACGGCGCCCGCCAGCGCTTTCTGAACACCACCCGAGACGGCCACCGCATCCCCGACCTTGCCGGGTACGTCAAATAGCCGTCGACATTGTGCATCGTCTAGCGGTTCGCCGCTATCGGTCATCCCGGCGAGAATTAGGTGCTCCTCGGTGTCCAATGACTGAACGGCCAAGCCAGAATACGTCAGCCACCCTGCCTTGCCAACGAGCGACGTGAGGATGGCAATGTTCCGGCCACCTGTCGAATAGTCGAACACTACTTCGGCGGGGGGCACGGCGAGCGCCTTGGCTTGAGCAAGCAACCGTTGCGCCAGCGGGTGCCCGACTCGATAGGTATTGGCGTCTTCAACGCGTCTACCCAAGCGATACGGGCCTGGATGAATCGATTCGCTTGGGAATGGGTTCCGCGTCAGGAAAAAGGTGTACTTGCCTTCGTCAAATTGTGCGCACGAATCGAGCAAGTATCGCGTAAGAATCCAGAGTCGTTCGTTAAAGCGGTCGAGCAGGCCGGTGCTTTGGATGCGGACTTTTTCCACGACCTCCTGGTCGAAGTTGTCGAGCAGTTTTTCGCGGGCGTCATGTTGGCCCGCCGTGATCTCGGTGTCCAACTCCTGCTGAAGCTGGTCGAACTCGAACTGAATCTGCTGTTGCGTGCGGCATTTCTGGTAGATGGCGGCGATGCGCTTCTCAAAGTCCACGCCGGATTCGACGGCGCCGAGCACTTCATCGCTCGCTCCAAAGACTCCGCTGAACAAGCGGAACTTTTCGTCGAGCAACTGGTACACGCGTTGGTCGGCGGCGTTGTTCTTGTTCAGGAAGTTGACAACGACTACGTCGAACTTCTGGCCGTAGCGGTGGCAACGACCGATGCGTTGCTCGATTCGCTGCGGATTCCAGGGCAGGTCGTAGTTGACCACGAGATTGCAGAACTGAAGGTTAATCCCTTCGGCTGCCGCTTCCGTTGCGATCATAATCGCTGCATCGTCGCGGAAGTGCTCGACCAGCGCGGCCCGCATGTCGGCCCCGGGGGAGCCGGAGATTCGGTCGGTGCCTCGGTGAAGCTCAAGCCAGCGTCGGTAGATTTCTTTCGACCCCGGGTCGGTGTTCGTCCCGTTGAAGACCATGACCTTCCCGGCGAACTCCGTCTGCTGAAGAATGCGGAACAGGTACTCTTGAGTCCGTCGTGATTCCGTGAAAATAAGGGCTTTTTGCTGGATGGTGGTTTCAGTTTGCCCCTGCTGCGCTTTGGCAGCGGCGGCGAAGCCGCGGCGGAGCGCCGTTAGGAGTACCTCACCCTTAGAGTTGCGGGCAATTGATCTGGCTAGCGCGTGGAACTCGCGGAGCTTGGCCGTCTCCTTGCGCATTTCGCCGATTTGTTCCGGAGTGTAGTTTGGCTTCTCGCAGGGCGGGCCCTCTTCGTCGTCCGGGTCCCACTCGTCGGCCAGTTCGTCCAGTTCTTCCCAATCATCAACCAATTGCTCAGGGGGCGACTCTACCGTCTCGGCCTCGCGTGCGGCGGATTCGAGCTTGACGGCAAGGCCATTTAGCGTGTCGGAAATGGCGTAGGTTGATGAGGAGAGGAGTTTGCGGAGGATCAGAGTCATCAAGGAGCGTTGGCTGGCCGGGAGCGCGTAAAGCGTCGGCTGCTGGAGATACTCGGACACAAGGTCGTAGAGCCGTTGCTCCTCGGCGGTGGGAACGAACTCCTGCACGAGCGCGTGCCGGTTCGTGTACTTGACGTATTCGAGCACCTGCTTGCGAAGTGTTCGCTTGCAGATTGGCTTGAGCCGGTCCTTCAAGTCGTTGAAGTCGTCGTCGTTGCTGAGCCGCGTGAAGCGGGCGCGATACGTCTTCAAGTCGCCGAAAGAAAACTCGTCGATGATGCTGACAAGTCCGTAAAGCTCCAAAAGGGAGTTTTGCAGCGGCGTCGCTGTTAGCAATACCTTTCGGAACGGGGCGAGCGACTGCTTGATCGCGTTGGCGATCTTGTTTGTCGGCTTGTACACGTTTCGGAGCCGGTGAGCCTCGTCGATGACGACAAGATCCCACGGCGTCTGTCGGATATAAGGATCCATCTTACGGGTAAAATGGTATGAGCAAATGACGACGGCATCCTGCTGAAACGGATTGAGATTCTCAGCCCGGACGCACTCGTTGAACGTTCGGTTCTCCAGAATGACGGAGGGTAGGAAGAACTTGTCGGCGAGTTCCTGGCTCCATTGCTTGCGGAGATTGGCCGGGGTGACGACAAGCAACCGGCGCTTTAGTTCGGCCCATTTCTGCGCGATGAGAAGCCCCGCCTCGATGGTCTTTCCCAAACCGACCTCGTCCGCGAGGATCGCCCCACGGGATAGCGGGTTACGGAAGGCGAAGAGTGCGGCCTCGATCTGGTGAGGATTCAAGTCCACTTGAGCGTCGGAAAGTACGGCCGTGAGCTTCTCAACGCTATCCGACGCGCAGCGGCGGGTTAACTCGTGCGCGATGTACTTGGCATGGTAATCCGTCAACGACATTCTCGAATTCGCTCCAAACGCGGATGGCGCATGAACCGGAAGGCCGTGCCCGCACAAACGGTTTCTGCGCCGAGCGCTACCGAATCGCTTCAAAAATGGCATCTTAGCCGCTATTGGCCCCCCCGCTAGACGAATCAGGCCCACCGAATTGGGCTACGCAAAAGACCACCACCGGGCCGGGCGATACCTGACAGACCAACAGGCAATCGCTTTCGGCCCGGCGGCTCGTCGTTTACGGCATGGTCAGTTCCAGTTGCAACGCCGAAGGTTATCCAGGTTGTTGTCTTGGACCGCATCCGGCGTCGAACGGATATAGGTGCGACGACAGTAGGTGCAATTGTACTTCTCCACGCCAGCGACGCGCTCGCTGCGCTCGCCTCTCGTGTAGAACTTGTCGCCTCGATCCATGGCGGCCAGAACCTGATCAAGGCTCCACTTCTGGTCAGCCTTGTTGGGGTCGTTACCGGTGCCCACCGCGACGATGTGAGCGTGTGAGTGGGGGTAGTTAACGGGTTCTTGATTCGTACAAACGATTCGATACTGAGCCATTTCGGGCTCTCCTTTCAATGTTGGTGTTGAGAGTCAACTCAACATCGTGCCAAAATAAAAAACGTCGGATCCTTCAGAATCCGAACGAGGCCTGTCCAACCGCCTGATCGCGCGACTCATAGAGTCGCCCGTCTTTGTCGAGGTACAGCAAGCCGAGTTGTTCTAGGCGAACTCGGAGCGCGGAGATCGTCACGTCAAACTTCCTCGCCAATTGATAAAGCGGTGGCCATTTGGTGCGGTCGATTTTGGCCGCTGCGGCGCGGATCATACTTTCGGGCATGGATAAGGCAGCTGCATAGCGATTGACCGCACGTGCCTCATCCGGCTCGTCCGCCCTCGCTTCGATCTCGCTAAGCAGCTTCTCTCCCTCCTGACACGACTTCAGAATCTTAAGCACTTCGACTTCACCGATTCCCGAACGACGGCGAACGAACGCGCCTTCGTCGAACCCGGGAAGCGTCGGGTGATCGAGACTGGTCTTGTCGATGAAGAGATCCCAATGCCCGAGTTCATGACCCTTCGTAGAGCGTTCAAGCCCCGGCTTGTCCTCGAAGATAGCGCGACGACTTTCATTTAGAATAACGAGGCGAGCCTTCGGATTCAGCGCACCGAAAATGATCTCGCCCGGAAGCTCCTCAATCTCTTCCCAAAGAAAGTTCAGGCCTAAGATCTGCTCACCTACGGCGTCCATGGGGATTGGTGGCAAAACGGGCTGGCCAAGCTTTTGCTCCAGTTCCGCGAGCCGGCGCTCCGCAAGGTCTTCGATTTTCTTATTGCGATAGAACTTCACTTGCCGCCCTTTCGTTTCTTAAGTTCTTCGAGAAGATCTCGCCATTGTTTTTCGGACAACCCCATATCCTTTGCCGAGCGGAAGTACGCACGTGCCGCGGGGCTTTCTTTGAGCATGTCGCCTAGGTCGGTGGGAACCTTTCCGGCGAGCGCGAGCAAATCGTCGCCATCGGCGTTGAGCACGGCGGCCAGTTGCCGAATGGCCGCCGCCGATGGCGGGCGCATCCGATCGTTCTCGATCTTGCTTAGGTAAGTGAAATCGAAACCGCGGCGGTCCTCTTCACGCAACAGCGTTGCAACACGCTCGGCTAGCTCACGTTGCGTGAGACCTTTGGCTTGGCGCAGTTGCCGGAGTCGCTCGCCGAACGTCGGTTCCTTACCCATCTCCTGCATTGGAACGACTGTTGAGTTGAGTGTCAACAACAAATTGGGCAGCCCGGTGGTTTTTCTATCAACCCGGGGCGGTGGCAATGGCCGCTACATCTGGTGCCGCTTGCGCTGAGTCTGCCGTTTATGATAAGAGATTCTATCATCAATCGCGGCGAGGGCAAGAAAGGCCAAAACCGCAGCTTATCTCGGGAATTCACTACCTGGATCGCAGCGATTTCGTGGCTTGGATGAACACGCATGAAGGCATGTCGAACAAAAAAGAAATCACAGGTTTGGACCACATGCTTCCAGATGCGACGGATCGGGTTCCGCTTCCGCCGGTTCTCGTCGGACATCTGACCCCCGAGGTCCGTCGTCGCGTTGAGAATTTTTATGCTTCCGTCGCGGATCAGTTCGAAGCGTGGGTCGGTCGTCGCAAGAGTCCGCATACGCAACGCGCCTACCACCAGGATGTGGAATGCTTCATCAAGTTCATGGCGTTCGAATGGCCTGAGGAGTCGTGGCGGATGTACACCGTGTCGGTGAAAGACGTTCAAGCCTTCCGGGAGCATTTGATCATGGGCCAAGCGGCGCCGAAGACCTTGAACCGGCGAATCTCGTCGCTTTCGAGCTTCTACAAGTTCCTCGCAGCTACCGCGGCGGAGTTACGCCTGCCGATCACCGTGCCGAATCCCGCCCATGCGCAGTTCATTTGCCGGGAATCCAACGATCCGCTATACGAAACGAAGGCGCTTTCGGCCACACGAGCGCGGCAACTCATGGGCATGCCGGCCGGCGATTCGCTCGTGGATGTGCGTGATCGCGCGATCCTGAAGTTCTACCTGTACACCGCGGCGCGCCTCGGCGCCGGTTGTCGGCTGAAGGTCAGCGACTTCCACCGCGACGGCGAGGAAGCGACGATCCGGCTGTGCGAGAAAGGCGGCAGGCACCGAACGATCGGCCTGCATTTCGCCGCCGCCGAAGCAATGGCGGACTATGTTGACCGGGCCGGGCTCACCGGCGGGCCGCTGTTTCGGCCTCGGGCAAGCTCGAACGGAGAGAAGCTTGCCGATCGGAACTTCAACCCGATGGGCATGTATCACCTGATCATGGGCTATCTGCGACGACTCCCTGGAGCGATGAAGCGAGAGATTCTGCGCGACGGGCGGACGGTTCCTCGTTGTATTTACACGCCACACTCGATTCGGGCGACGGCGGCCACGCTCCTGCTCGGCGCCGGCGTGGACATGCGGAAGGTGCAGGATTTGCTGGGGCATCGACACGTGACCACGACGCAGATCTACGACAAGCGCCGGATCGCCGTCTCGGAAAGCGCGTCACACGACGTGCCGATCTGACGGGTTTGGTGGTGAGACACCTCTTCCCTACCGCCGCAGCGGTTTAGTTCAAGCCAGTTTATCACGTGCCCAGAATGGCACGGTACAGTCAACGGATCAAGGCCAAAGAACCCGAGAGTAATCCTTTAGAACCTGTTGTGCCCTTACGTGGCACCGATTGGGCTTGAGCATCAAGAATCAAAGAAGGCCGCCGCAACGACCGAGATCGCTGAGGCGGCCTGAGTTGTGCCCTCCGAATGGCATTGGAAACGTCAGTGGCTACCAATCGGATTACCACTGATCGTTTCAATGACAAAGGCTGAAAGCGCGGAGCCCGCGGAAGGCTCCAGCGCAACTTACTCCCAAAGAGCGCGAGTCCGAGCGCGCTCGGATAATCCGCCGACCTGAAGGTACCTGTGATATGCAAGGATCTTCGGGTTTGACGCACACCTTTCACAGAAATACCACCCCTGACAGACTGCGAGTACAGCCGTTTCAGCCGTAACGACGCCGTCGCAATGCTGACAGAGAGGTGTGCGGTGCGGGTACCGAGCCCAATAGTCCAAGTCCAACTCCAACTTGGCGAAAGGGCGATTGTAGCAACGGTCACAGACCATCATGTCCATATGCTGCCACGCGCGCGCTGGGAACTGATCCGACACGCTCAACCCACAAAGGTAGCATTTGTGCTTCATTCGTAGGTATCGCACCCATCCTTTCACCCATTCCGATTTCTTCATCATTTTCATTCTCTCTCGATTTGGCGTGGCTTTCGCTAACCACAAGGCGAGACTTACCTTGGCCACGCGAGTTTTCGTCTCGGTCACATCGGCTGCCGGATTCGGGCCAACCAACGTCAACGAGATGGAGAGAGATGGGGTTGTGGTGTTTTTAATGATGGAAAAATTGGTTTTGTTTGGGTTTTTTTAAGAAGGATGAGAAGGAGGGAGTTTAAGGTGGGATTGTGAGGAGGGTTCCTTGCCGCTCGGGTTAACGTCGGAGCGGCGAGTGACGTGGATCAAAATTACCGTCCCGATCCAAGGGACACATCCGCGTCGCGTCCAAGGCTGCCGCCAGGATGCGGGGGGCGAAAGGACGCGAGCGAAGCGGAATTCTTCTCAAAAACGTCCTCGACCTACTTTTCAAAGGGCGTGGCCCATCCCGACAACGGCGAGCCGCCCGGGACAATGGCATAGTCGGTGGAAACGGCTTGGTGCGCAATGCCGACCCACCCGTGAAGTCTAGGTAGCCTCTGTGCGCGATTCAACGATGACATACCCAACTACGAGTCCACAAATGGTTCGACCCTCCCCAGTTGGGTAGGGTTTACTGTGATCGGGCTTCGAAATGGAGGCCCGCCACCCGAGCGCGTCAACTTATGGGCATGCCGGCCGGCGAGTCGCTCGTTGCTGTCCGGGATCGGGCGATTCTGAAGTTCTACCTGTACACGGCGGCGAGGATCGGCGCCGGTTGCAGGCTCAAGGTCGGCGACTTTCACCGCGACGGCGAGGAAGCGACTATCCGCTTGAGCGAGAAAGGC